>JABLTR010062384.1_pt1 | contig 22087 bp, 20 predicted proteins | sample 7160071 | NCBI WGS metagenome assembly JABLTR01 (sample SAMN14651230, study PRJNA627086) | human gut metagenome | isolation source: feces | host: Homo sapiens | reverse complement strand
TGTCTTCGTCTCGTCTGCCGGCGCTGCCTTCTGTGCACACGCCGCCATCGCCGCGATCATCGCGATCGCCAGCAAAATCGCTAATACTTTTTTCACTTTCTGTTCCTCCATTGTTTTTTTCATGAAAACGACAGACCGCCTTTCAGCCGTTTGCTCGGTTTCACTGTTAAAACTTTATCATTTTCCGCCCGATGCAAACAGGACAATTTTTCCGGCAAAGTGGGCAATTCTTCCTGAATTTTTGATGTCTTCGTAAAACTGCAACAATTTTACTTGCAGAATTTATGAAAAACAGCCAATGCTCGTTGAGCATTGGCTGTTTTGAAAAATGGAAAATCATATTGTTACGATCCGTGCTTCACACGTTCCGAAGCGCTTCGTATCTGCAAACATCCGGCCTGTCAGCCGTTCCCTTATTGAGTCAACAGGTGTCCATTTTTATAAATCAGCGTTCTTTCGGCCAACGGGAACGCATCGTAGATACCGACGATCAGAACGACCACCGCAATTTTTTTGGCAAGAAGGAGCTGTACCTGCCGCTCGATATGCTGCTGCAGCAGCACGTCATTCCCCCAAAATGGCTGCTCAAAAAATACCACACGAGGCTGCTGGAGCAGCACCCGCCGAAAGATCAGCGCATACTTCTCCTGTGCGTTCAGATCACGGATGTCTTTATCAAAAACCGCGCCAAGCTCCGGCGTCAGCTCGCGCCGCAGGCTGCGGTAAATGCTCCGCCGGCGAAGCCAACTGTCGATCTGCCGAGGCAGGCAAAACGTGAGATTCCGCAAATAGCTCATATCCTGAAACAGCATCATTTGTGAAGGATTTTCTGCAATATAGGCGACCCGCTGATCCCGCGCCATCGGCCGGTGGATCGGCTGTCCATCGATCAGAACTTTTCCGCCGAGCAGTGCGCTCTGTCCCGTAGCCAGTCGCCGCATTCCATCCAGCAGCCGCCGGTCTTCCGTATGGATCGCGAGACATTCTCCGCTGTATACCGCAAGATCCACCTGTTTCAGCAGTGCCGTACTGACGCTGCTCAGGTTGAGACATATGCTCCCTCTTGACATTGCACTTCTCGGGGGAGACGATGTTGTGCCGGTAAACTGCTGCAGCAGCGCATGAATGTCTTCGCTGCCTCCGGATACCATTTCCTGAACCTTTACAACGCTCCCGTTATACATCACCGCTATGCGATCGCAAAGCCCGCAAAGTTCTTCGTAGCTGTTTGAGATGTAGATAAAGGCCATCCCACGAGATGCAAAATGGCGGATCGCATAGTGCAGCCGTCCGATATCTGTTCCCGCCAGAAAATGACTGATATTCCACAACAGGACAAGCCTCGCTCCGGATTCCCAGGCCTTGAGCAGTTCCACCATGCACCGTTCGAAGAGGCTCAGCTCCTCCACTTGCCGGTTGCACGGAATGTCTACGCCGACCGCCTGTTCGAGCTCCTGAAGCCGCCCGCGGAAGCTTTGCGTATGGAGCAGCCAGCGCCGCTCTACGCCGCTCAGCACAAAGACATTGTCCCCAACTGTCAGCCCATTGACCAGATGACTCTTCTGCTCAATGACGACAATCTCGTTCGGTGTAGTCCTGCTGTAGATATGGCTGTTGACCAGCCGTTCGCAGTAATAGACCCGCCCGAAGTGTACCGGTGTATTCGATTGCAGCAGCGACACCAACGATGATACACCATGCGCATTGAGCGCCATCAACCCCATGATCTCTCCGCTGAATATCTGCAGATTGAAACGCTCGAGCTGCATGATCCCGGACATCTGCATGCTCACATTGTCGAGCCGTAAAATCTCTGTTTTCATGCTCTGCCCTCATGCTTGGCCGGAAGCGTTACCGTGACATCTGTTCCGAGTCCGGGCGTGCTGCAGATGGTAATGCCATACTGCTCCCCAAACAAAAGACGGATACGGTTGTTCACATTCAGCAGCGCAATACCGGTGCCTCGCCCGCTGTCAATATAATCATAGGCTGTTCGGCACAGCTCTTCCTGAAGCTGGTGAAGTGTTTCCGGCTCCATCCCGACTCCGTTGTCGGAGATCCGTACGATCAGCCGTTTTTCCGTCAGTGTCAGCCGAACCGAGACTACACCGATCCCTATCTTTCGTTCCAGTCCATGAATAATTGCATTCTCCACAAGCGGCTGCATCGTCAGCTTTGGGATCTGACAATTCTGGATCCCCGGCTCCGGATCGTCGATCTCCAGGCGAAGCCGATCTCCGAACCGAAACTGCTGGATCGCAAAATATGTCTCAATATTCTCCAGTTCTTCGGTTACGCTAACAAGATTTTCAACCTTGCTGATGGTATACCGGAAAAACTTTGCCAAGTATTCTGTCATATCCGCCACGACATTGAGACCGCCCGCAACCGCCTCACTGCGGATCCCCTCCAGCGTATTATAGAGGAAATGTGGATTGATCTGGTTCTGCAGAGCAAGATACTGCGCCTGACGTTTGCTGACGCTCAGGAGCTTGCTGGTGTCCAACAGCGCCACGGCCTTTTTCAGCGCCATCTCGGTTCCCTTACTGAAATAACATTCCATGTGACATATGTCTGCGATGGTATAACCTGCGGCATAGAGCTGCATGACCTGTTCGTTTTTTTGAATGATCCGCAGACAGCGACGCAGAAAAACCCCACCCAGAACGCCAAGCAGTACAAACAGCGCCAGCACCGCCAGCCAGATACCGTGAGCGCCATGGCTCAGCAGCAAACAGCTGAACGCAAACAGCACCGTCAGAACGAACATCGCCAGTATGATACGCAGCAGATTATCCAGAATGTATTGCTTTTTCTTCTCCTGCATTTTGCTTGCCGCCTTTCATCGTACTGGCCCGCCCGACGTACCATAAAGCTTTTTGAACTCTCCCGGCCGGAGTGCGGCCACGCGCTTGAATACACGGTTGAATGTCCGGATATCCTGATATCCGACCTGATAACACACCTCGGAGATCGACAGATTGGTGCTGCGCAGCAGCTCCTTTGCGCGGTTGATGCGCAGCATGGTCAAATAGTCCTGAAATCCCATTCCTGTTTCCTGCTTGAACTGGGAGCTGAAATAATTCGGACTGAATCCCGCAATGCTCGCGACCTGTTCCAGCGAGATATTATCCATATATTGCTTTTCCATGAATTGCTTCGCCATCAGGAACGGATGGGTCTCATCTCCTACACGGCGCTGTATCGTTTCATCGAGCAGCCGCAGCGCCAGTGCATATAGCCGTTGAAATAGTTCTTCAGGTGTCCCGCTCAGGGTGCAAAGCATCTGATATTCATTCTTCTCCTGTTCATAGTTTTCAGCGACACCCCAATTTTCAAGCAGCTTATCACCTGCGAGCGACACCGCTTTATACAGCTCCTGACCCGTGATGCCAGGCGCCTCAAGTACGGTTTTCCGCAGCTCTTCCACCGCAGCGAGTACCGCTTCCTGGCTGAACTGTTCCAATGCGATCCGATATTTCCGCAAAAAACCGCCCGTACAATCCGGCAGACTTAGTCCTGAGAATGGAAAATGCCGCGTAAGAAGTGATTTCGAACCATAAATCAGGCGTTCGTGGATCATCGAACGTGCAGACAGGATCTGTTCGCCCAGGTTATACGGATTTTCTGTCTCTGCAGAAAGTGCCATCGAGAAGCTGATATGCGGATAGATATTCGGATTCATCCGCAGCTCCTGCAGGCATTGCGTCATCTGTTCTTTGATCTGCGCCCCCATGCCGGAAACATAGTTGCAGCACCCCCATCCGACGCTGTCCTCAAACCATAATTCACACTCCATGCAGAGCCGCCGCAGCGGTTGGAGCACCTGTTCGCGAACCTGAAGCGATACTGCCTGCACCGTTTCATACGTCACGTTTTCCGGATCATAATCCATCTTGACCAGGAACCCGCGAAATCCCCCCTGCTTGAACGCAAACCGGTATTCGCGATTAATCTGATCCATAGTCATCGACAGGCTCTTCTGGTTCTTGACATCCATCAAATAACAGGCCCTGACCTTCAACTGATCGTTAAAGAAGGAGCGCCGCATCCGGTCCGTTGCCGCCTGCTCACGTCGGCGCGCTTCAATTTCATGCCGGGTCCGGGTAACTGTTGCTAGTAATTCTTCCTTATCGATGGGTTTGAGTAAATAATCACTTACGCCGTATTGGATCGCCAACCGTGTATATTCAAAGTTTGTGTAACCGCTGATAATAATAAAGGAGACACTGCGGTAGATTTCCCGCAGCTGTTCAACCAGCTCCAATCCCGTGCATCCGGGCATCCGAATATCCGTAATGACCAAATCCGGCACCGTTTCCCGTGCCAGCTCCCGTGCCTCAATCCCATTATGGGCCACACCTATAATTTGCATATCCAACGATCCCCAGTCGATCAGATTGCAGATCAGTTGGCATACACGAAACTCATCATCCACAATTAGTACCTTAATCATTGTGCTTCTCCATTGTGCTCCTTCAACGTATCCGTGCTTTTTAACTCTTTTGAGTCATTATAACTCAAAAGAGTTAATCTTTTCAAGATACATTCGTTATCATTTTCTTAAAAACAGGAGATGGTGAACGTGGGTATCGGAGATGCCGTCCGCCTCAGGATCATCGGATTATGTGAAGAGCGCAAAATCAGCATCAACAAATTATGCAGTATCAGCGGCGTGACGCAGTCTACTATAAACAACATCGTCAGTGGTCGGAACCGCAGCACCACAATCGTAACGATCAAGAAATTGTGCGATGGTCTTGGAATCTCCATTGTTGACTTTTTCAACCACAGCCTGTTTTTGGAGCTTGAGCAGGAAATTTGCTAAAGCTTTAAAACATGCGTAAAACTATCTGCAAGGCAATGTGCGTCCTCTTTCCGAGGCTCACGGCTTCAAATAGCAGCTCAGTGGGCGGCCGAGAAATAGAATTGTTTACGTCCGTTTTTACACCCAATGTTTTGGAAGCCATCGTACCGGCAAACACATTTACCTTTTTAAAACCCGCCAAAATATTGCTCATAAAAATAACAGATGCCGATTGATAGTGGAGCACATGAAATCAAATATATTTATGGAGTAGACGTTAGATGAAGCGCCTAAGTCTAATTGCAGTCGTTGTTCACGATGATTAAGCAAAATGCAACGAATTTACAATCTGCGCATTATTATCTGCGAAACGCCTGCAAGGTACCCGCAATAGTAGCGAGGTCGTCAGCGCTGAATGGCTCGCTGCTGTCAATCTTTTCAGTCGGCTTTGCGCTCATATCTGCACGATCGTCCAGCATGCGCTTCATGAGTCGTTCCAGAATCGATTCCAGTTCTTCCTGCGGCGGCAGAGTTGCCGTACCCTCGACATAGTGCAGGATGGCATTGGTCAGGAACTGTGCCTTCAAGCGTCCTTGAGCGTTCAACTCATCGACGGCTTTCATTTGCCTTGGGTCGGATATACAGAAGCGGATCGTGAATTTTCCGGGGTCTTTTTTAGCGTCCATGATTCCCTCCCATCCGTTCTGCCTGATAAAGAAGCTGATAGCCCTTCACGTTTGCGGCGATGTCCTCGATGAAAACAGGCTCACGCACCTTGTCCGACGCTTCGATCTGCTGCTGGAGCAGAACAGCGCCGCCGCCTGTGAAGATCACCTTCCCGCTTTTCAGTTCCAGCATTCTCTCACGCAGTGAGCTGAGCAGGTCGCTGACAAATTCCCGTGCCTGGTGCCGCACGATCTGCAATACCGCGTCAGGCTGTCCGCTGTCTCTGCCGAGCAGGATCGCGTCGATCTCCGTCTCATCCAGCAGCAAGTCCTGTTCGGCAGCGACACGCGATTTGATCCGGTTGTAGAGCAGGATCACGCCGTTCTCCAGCGAATCGCAGACGCTCAGGTCACCCTCTCCGTTCCGGAGCAGCAAATAATCCGCTGTGAAGCCGCCAATATCAATGATAAGCGCCCTGGGACTGCTTTGCAGCGTCTGGAATACGGTAATGGCTGCGGCATACGACTGCGGATAGCAGCTCACCTCGTCGATCAGAATCTCATACTGCTTGTCATGCAGCGTGAAGCTAACCGTGCCCCGATTCAGAAAGTATTCTGCAAACCGTTTCTGCTGCGCGCCATAATGTGCCGGCGGCAGCCCGACCGCAAGTTGCACCCGCACCGGGCCCGCTCCGTAGAAAGATGCAGTTTCCAGCTCATACGCGATTGCAAAGAGCGTCAGCACAAAGAAGCGCTCGTCCTCCGTCTTGTCCCGGCGGTATGGAATCCGCTGGTCGGTGAGCGTATAATACCGCCCCTGATAGGTCAGCGTTTCGCCGCCAAATGGCCGTACCTCGCTGCATACCAGTCCAGACGTGAACGGCGCATGGTGGATCGTTTTTACCTGTTTGTTCCCATGATCGATAGAAATTAGCATTGTATTTTACCTCCCGTACTTCTCTTATACGTATGGAGTACGGCAGGTTCAACAAAAAGTGCGCAAAAAACCGGCAGCACACATTGAAGTGTACTGCCGGTTTTCTCTCAATCAACCGTTTCTTTTATCCAGCTATGCGCTCCTGCTCCAGCAGGCGCATGGCTTCTTCCATTTCTATGGTCTTGTATTCTTTTGCTGACCCCGCCTGATACGCAGCGGCAGAGCCGTCCATGCAAAGTGCTTCTGCGTCTCCGATATGTACCATGCGGTCACATTCATCAAGATAGAGATAAATTCTGCCGCTTATGTCCATATAATATCCGCGCCCGTCGGCAACATTCTGGTGATTGATCCGGACAAAATGCGCGTCAGACAATGCAATGAGCCGTTTCCGCTGCAAATCGTTTGGTTCACCCAGCTTTCTTGCCGTAAACTTCTGCGTGTAGGAAAACTGTTCTGTTTTCGTTTGCAGGAGTTTCGCTATGCGGCCGACCAGGTCTTCTACCTCGTCCAGCCGGACATATTCTCCCGGCTGGTGCGCGTGGTAATAGCCGGTGCTGAGGTTGACCGCGGCAAGATTCAGATGCGGTGCCAAAATGGAAATGTCGCTGAAGCTTCCGAACGCTGTCTGGAATCCAAAGCTGTTGATATGTCGCTCGAACTGCCGGTTGCGGCATTGATAGAATACCGCGTCGTTGCTGCCCGTGCGATCCAACTCCACGATATAATTGACATCCGGTTTGATTCCGGACTTTGTAAAGGCACGTGCACCGTGACCGCCGGTTTCCTCATCCTCACAGAACAGGACGTGACAATGACAGCTCTGGATCAGACGCAGGATCATATACACGCCCGCCCGGTCATCGCCGCCAATTCCCTGTGGTGACATCATGACCGTGCCGTCTGCGGAATAGCAAATCGTTTCCGGTTGGGTGCGATGGACAGTGTCCAAATGCGCAACCAGCAGGACAGGCACCGTCCCTTCCGCGTACAAAAAGCCTCGTTGCTTCCGCACGGCATATCCGTTCTCAATCAACTCTGTTTCTAACGCCTGCTTGAGCCGTTCCTGTGAAAACTGAAAAATCTCTTCAAACTCCATCGCCGCAAACTGCGTCAGCTTTAAGCACTGCTCATATAAATTACGCATATTGTTCCTCCAATTCTATTTGTGTATAGCGGCTTCTCTCGCAAAACAGCAAACCGCGCAAATCCTTACAGCAACTATGCGCCGCACAGGTACGGCAATTTGCCAGCTCTGCTTCTTCACAGGATGGGCAAAGCTGATTTGTCCGCCCGCGCCGGTTGAGCACCGGCCGCAGCGCTTCTCTCGGAAGCAGTTTCCCACAGCAGCTGCACGGCTGCATACACTCCGCGCAGTAAAATCCGTCGCCGTCTAAAAAATGGCCGCTGTTTTTCGGAACCACACTTCCGCACGCCTTGCAAACACACATGTCTTCACATTCGCCGCAGTGCGTTGAGTTGTGTCGATCATGGAGCCGACCGCAGCCAACGCAGCGCGATGCGCTTCCAATTTCCAGATGACCGTAGTTTCCGTAGCCCTTCATTAGCGAAAGCGCGGCATAGCCGTTCTCATAATCCGTGTAATGCAGGCTGCCCTGCACGGTTGTCCAATAAGGTCGGATTTCTGTAAGGGTCGTATTCGTTTTCCAGAGATTCGGCAGGCCAAGGCATCTTGCGATCACGCTTTGCACCATGCTCCGGTAGAGCTTTCGCACATCATCGTCATTCTGCGGATATAGTCTTGATTGCAGCAGCACACCGTCCCGATAGCAGAAAATCTGCCGCGTCAGTCTCGGCGCGCGGTAGAACTGCTCTTTGACGCCATCGTCGACCGTAAAGAATACCATGCTCACGCCGTCGCCCATATAAGACTGACAGCCGGCCCGCCATCCACCGTCTGCTAAACAGTGACAGGAATGCCATGCGTTTTTCTTCGCTGACATCTCCAAAAAGTCGCACGGATGGACGGACAATACGCCGGTTTTGCTGATCCGCACCGGATTGAGCGCGTCAGCCAGCCGCGCGAAAACCGCGTTGTAGGGCTTGACTCGTGTGGTATGGAGCGTATCCCCGTGTCCAAGCTCCCGCTCTGTTTCATATTGGTCGATGCCGAATTTTGCGCATAGCCGGTTGATGATGCGGCTTGCCTTCATGCCAGCGTCGCACTTGATATGTCCGCGGTTCCGGATTACCGGCAGCCGGGATTCATCCGGAACGGTCGCATAATCCGCCGTCGCAGCGTCCAGCGCATCCCGAAATTCTTCCAGTCGTTCGCCGGTCAGCCCTGCTTCCTCCGCGAGCGTCAACATTTCAAACTTTGTTTCATCCACGCAGGCCCGGTCAAGCTGCCGCTGTTCGGATAGATCGAACACAACCGCAAGCTCCTGCTCCCGCCAGTTCGGGTGGCGGCGCAGCAGCTCCAGAAGTGGCGTTTTCTGCTGCCGCCACAGGTCGAGGTTTGCCTGCACACCGTCCGGCGTAAAGGCCAGCCTGTATTGATACATGACGTTGTAAAACGCCTCTGTGATATGATCCATGTTTTCAGTCCTTTCTATGGGAGTGGAAGCGCTGCCGCGCTCCCACTCCGTTTTTGTTATGCCGCTTCCATCAGATCCTCTGTCAGCACATCCACAAGCAGACGACCCGCAAGGTCGCCCGTGTGAATCGTGACCTGATCATTTCGCAGCTGCACCAGTTCTTTGATGCGCAGTTCATGGCTGTCTGCCGCAAGCTGCTTATCTTTCTGCGTCAGCTGCTTGGCAAGCTGCTTTTGCCAGATCTTCAGGAATGCGCGCACCTCGCCAATATCATCGTTCTGGCGATTATACTGTGTGCGAACCTGCCGTACCGTTCCGCCCGGCTCTGCCTCTACGGTATAATAGGGGGTGTCCGGTTCGGCTGTCTTTCTCAGAAACAGCAGATAACTCTCCCTGCGCTCCATACGCTCCCAATAGACATCACTGTTGGCAATGCAGTGGCAGAGCTTCCGGCTGTCCATGAAAATATCTTCCAGCTTATCTGGAACCTGAATCTGGAACTGTTTGCCTGTAAACGCAAACTTTTCCCGGATCGCCTGCAAATTCTGTTCTATATGCGGATATGTCTGAAGGAGCTCTCCGGCACGAAGGGTCAACTGCATTTCCTCTCCGCGGGCGGCCAATTCGTCATGCCGCTGCTGAAGTTTGCGTACACGATACACGATGGGGTCGTTTGTGTCATAACCGAAGCGGAACGCCATGGAAAGGTAGTCCCGCCACAGTTCAATGACACGTTCGCTGCTCAAATTCAGTTCCTGCATCTGCCTGTTCAGGTAATGCTGGATCTGCCCATAGCGCATCCGATCTGCAATGAATTGCAGCTGCTGCGGGTCAATACGTTCCTTGCACATCCACTGAATCGCAAAATCTGAGATCGGCTTTCCTGTCTGCTTTTCAAATTGCAGCCATTCCAGAAATGCACGCCCGCCCTGATTCTTCCGCAGCCGTGCAAGTTCCAGTCGGTTCAGGCCGAGTTTTGGTGCAAGACCTCTCTGCACGGGTGTTGTCTGAAAAATTGAACTCAATTTGTAATAATCCTGCGTACATTCCACTGCAAGCCGGAACAGACCGGCTTTTGTCAGCTGCTCCAAATTCGGCATCCTTTTCAGTACGACAAGATATTTTTCCGGATCCGTCTTCATGTTTGCATGAATCAGTTCCGGGAGACCGGTCCGCTGCAAGCAGGTTTTGGCAAGGTACGGGATCGTTTTCCCATACACGCGACCGCTTTCATCCGGGTAATATCCCTCGCTGCAGTTGCAGCCTTTGATCCAACGCGATGTGCGCTGCTTATAAACGCCCCAGTAAAATGCCTGCACCGGTTTTGCGTCCGCGTCAAAGATCGCGCGGCGGAGTTCGTGGTAAAACACCTTGACATTTCGGTATGTTTCCTTACTGTAAGAACGCTCCGCCCAGAACTCTCTGACCACAAAGCCGCCCGGATAGGGCTGCATCAGATACAGGATATTTCGCCCTGTGCGCAGCCGGCCCATCTTGCCGAAGGATTTGAACTGCACCGATTTTCTGCATCTGGGGCATCTGGCAACCGCATTGTGCTTCGGCTTCCGAATCGGAACCTCGCGGTCACAGTAGCTGCAATAGCCGTTTTTGGTGCCGCCGCGCCGGTATTGATAGAACATATAATTCTGCTCGACGCCGACCTTGCTGACCCATCTGTCCCAGTCCTTCGGAAGCGGAGGCACGAGCGCCATTGCCGCATCCCACGGATCGGTTTCTTTCTTGTGCCGGGCCAGAAGCTGCTTTTCCCGAATCCCTTCCTGAAACTCCCGAATCGCCGCGCTCGCACCCCATTTGGAATGCAAATATTGACTGATCACAGTGGAATCACGGGATGAGATCTGCACATCATGGATACCGAATCCCAGCTGCGGTAAATTGCGGAGCATCGCAGTACGCCACTTCTTTTCCATAAAGCTGTATGTCAGGAAATCCTGCGCATCATAGTCAAGAAACAGCTCATACACTGGCTTTCTGCCGCCGGCAGCCAGATTTTTTGTCAGATAGATCGCGACCTTCAGAATCCGATCAAACCGCTTGCATCTGGCGTAGTACTCGTGTTCATAGCGCAGTTCTTTTCGGAAATATCCGCTCTCTATCATCGGTTCTTTTTCCGCCTGTTCGAGCATCGCGGTCGTTGCCCGCAGAACAGGCAATTTTTCTAATTCTTTTCGCTTCATTCGTTTATGCCGCCTCACATTCTTCAAAATTGTCATCATACCAGACATCCGGCAGACGCTCCTTGCCGTCGATCACGCACAGCGAAAGATGCTCGATCTTCGGTCCGTTCACAGCTTCTCTGGCAAATGCCAGAATATCTCCGAGCTTGCCCTTTGCGCGCGGGTGCTTGCCGCGCACGACGGCGTAGCCATTCCATGCCTGCGCACGTTCTCTTTTGACATCACAGCCATCCGGCATCTGCGGATGGTCTGCCATATACGCAAGCGCATGCAGGAAAAACTCCTGTGGCTCCAGCTTTCGGAGCACCCAGAGCTGCGTGCAGGAGATTCTGGAATCCACTGCATCCTCATCCAGATCGCCGCACGGACGAACCAGATAGTATTCCGAGTTCTGAAAATCCCCATAATAGCGCAGGCAGTCCATCGGGTTTGCCGCGCAATGAAACCCATTCGCCTGACAATTTGCCTGTTCCGTTACATTCAAGCCCATCTTTAGCTGATAGCCAAGGCAGACCATACCTGGGCACATTCCTTTATAAGCGATCATCCGGCCATGCCTCCCATCAGATCAAACATAGAAAACTGTTCTTCATCGGGCGATTTCTCCGGCTGCGGCATTTGAATGACCTGCTCCGGTTTTGCAGTCTTTGTCTCAGCTTTTGTCTTCTCCTTTTTGGGCTGACGCTTGGATTTGACTGGCGCACCCGGATACGGTTTTGGAACAAACTGTTCCTTCTTGATCTCATCCTCTTCGGCGTTTGCATCCCGGAAATATTCCTCTGCCCAGTCATAACAGGTATCCTCCGGCACATCGCCGCCGTAAATGCCGTTTAGCTGCGGCTCCATGCCGTTATCCTTCATTTCCGCAAGCAGATATTCCCGCGCTTTCCGGTTGATGAATTGCAGACAATGTGCCATACTCTTGCGCGGGTGCATGACCATCCGCGCGAACGCGGGATCACTGAGACAGAGCGTCTGCACATACTCGGAAACGCATTCCTTGAGATTCCGGCGCGTCAGGCGCTCGGTTTCCTTTTTCATGCGTTCCATTGATGCTTTGATCAGCTCCGTCTCGCTCATCTGCTCGATTTTTGCAAGCGCAGCCTGTTCAGCAGTACGCTTTTCCGCCTGCTGCCGCTCCCATTCCGCTTTCCGTTTGGTTTCTGCTTCCTCGTGCCGACGGCGCTTTTCTGCTTCCGCTGCTGCAGGATCTTCCTGCTCTGCTTCCGTTTTGGCAACCAACTCCGCCGCAGGCTCCTTGCTCGTCACTTCCGCAGCGGCGGCAGCTTTTTTCTGCTCGTGCTGCTGGATCAGCTTTGCCTGCAAGCTCTGTATTTCGGCCGCTTTGGAATCGTGTCCGTCCAATTCTGTCTGCTGGTTTTCCAGATCAAGTTCTGAAAATATGCCCATCTAAAAACTCCTTTCCATAGAAAATGGGCGCAGCGGTTCTGCTGCGCCCATCCATGTGTTATATCCGATAGATCAGCGTGCTGAATGCGTCGAAGCAGTAGCATACGAATCCCGGATATTCTGCGGTCTTTCGTTTGATTTTCCTCTGGATCTCAGCGGCATCGCGTTCACTGACGCTGTCCGCGTCCTCCCAGAGCATTGCCGTAAAGCTGGCACCGTCCTGTACTTCGCGGACATGCGCACCAAGATCCTGGCAGAATGTGCGAAGCTGCACAATCTCATCTCGCTCGTCCATATCTCTCTGGTCGCGGTCATCATGTCGTGACTGCTTTCAGCTTGACCTGAATTGTAATCTCGTCGGAGCGCAGAATGACATGGTCGATTTTTGCTTCAAGAACCCCCGGCATGGCCGTTTCCGGTATCTCATATAAGCAGCGGAAGCGGCCGATGACCTTCCTGTCCGTCTTCACGACTACGGGAACCTCGTCGCTGAGAACGCCGATCTGATTTGCGAAATCCAGAACCGTAATTTTTCTCATATGCTGTCTCCCTTCATTTTTGTATTGGCCGCGCCAGCAGCGGAGAAAACGCCACCGGCACGAACTGCTTCATATCCCGATAGTAATACCGCCGCTTTTCCGCATCGTACAGCTCCAGTACATCGGACGGTGCAACGCAGCGCCCCGGATAGTCTGCTGGCAGCTTGCCGTTATAGCGGTCAAATACGCGCTCCAGCACAGCCAAATCCGGCTCGCCTTTCGCGCAATAGAGCATTTCATCGCGCACCAGCCGGTACTCGCTCGCGGGTGGCTGCTGAAAGCCTGCCTTGTGGAGCGCTTCGATTCCGGAGAATGCAAACGGTTTCGTTTTCTCCGTGTCCGTAAATTCCAGCTGATAAATGCGGCAGCCGATCCGCTTACGTTGCGCGTTCAAAAGCTCTGCCAGTTGTGCGTTGCCGCCGGGCTGCAGAAAAGCGTGATATTCTTCGTCCAGCAAGCCAAGGTATGCCTGCAAGGGCACGCCATCCGGCTGTGCCTTGTGCCATCGTTCTACGCAGACGTCTATCTCGGAAAACGCACACGCGCCATACAGATACCGCTCCCGGAACGTCATTGTTTTCGGTGCTTTCCCAGCGTTCTTCCGGAGCGCAAGCTGCCAATCATCTAAACCCTTATAGTTGGGGTTCCATGTCAGCCGACGGCATTGCAGCCCGTGCCTTCGCGCCATCAGATAGATCTTGGATGCTCCCTTTTCGACGTGAACATTCCGATACTTGTCCATGTCCTGCGCCTCGATGATCTCCTCTGTGCCATTCTTTTTGAGGAACGCAAACAGTTCATCCAGCTTGGACACGTTGTTCGCTCCGGCAGTTGCTGCAAAGGTGCGGTGCATCAGCGCATGGCAGATGTCAGCCTTGAGTAACCCTTCCGTCACATAGACCACTCTGGAACACGGATCGCCAACAAAGTGGACGGGGCTTTCCGAGGATGTCCCCATCGGTTTGCTGCTTGACGACAGCCAGAGGTACTTCGTGCCCTCCTTATCGGCGGGCGCGTTTTCCTCCCGGATGGGAATATCCAGCCGGATCTGTGCGCCGCAGACCAGTCCGTCCGCGCTTCTGGCTGGGATCAAAATCCCAGCCGTGCGTGTTCCAAATCGTACTGTCCATCTGCCGTCCTCTGCCATATAAAAGCCGGGGACTCCCTGCAGGGTGCACCCCTGCTTCAAAAGCCGCGCCGTCAGACTCTTGCAGAGATAAGGCGGCGGGGTGCTTTTGAAGCCGAACCGTTCGACCTGGTCGTCCGTCAGACCGCGCACCTCACGCAGATGCGCACGGTGCTTCGGCGTCAGCGACAGCATGGAAAACAGCATTGAAAGCGTCTGATGGATTGCCTGTCTGGGTGCTCTGACCGACTGCACGATTTCCTGCGGCTGCCGGTTCTGGTAGCTCTGGTACTCCGGCCCGTAATCTCCGGTCTGGAGTGCTTCGCAGATCTCCCGATAGGCGTCCGCGTTGCTGATACCGTAGACCTTTGCATAGAGCGCCAGCATCCCGCCGGATTCCTGACAGTAATTACAGTGCCACACGTCCCGTGACGTTTTCAGATAGAGCTTTCCGCGATGATCGCCGCAAAGCGGGCAGTCCACATACAGAAAATCCGGGCCGCGCCTGCGGATATTGAGCCGCAGCAGTGCCGCAACGTCTGTAATATGGAACGGAAACTGCGAAGAACCGGCTTTGATAACAGCCACACCCTTTCATCCAAACTTGACGCTTCATCCGGCTTTCTGCTGCAGATTGTCCAGCAGAACGGACGCCGCAGCCTTGAGAATATTATCCGCCTGGTCGCAGCCATAGAGATACCATTTGAGGCTCGCCGGGCGACGCTGCGCGACCTGTTCGAGCGTCCAGCCGCGGCAGGTGCCGATCTGCACCACGACGGCCTTGGCTTCGTCCACTGTCATACGCTGCGTGATCTCGCTGACATCCATATCTGCCGTATAAGACGTGGTCTGCAGCTGTTCTGCAACTTCTTCCGCGGCTTCTTCCTGCTGAGGCGGCAAAACATGAAGATCAGGTGCTTCTTCCTGTGCTGCACTGACCGACTGCTCCTGCCGCACATCTACCGCAACGGACGTAAAGCCGTCCGTAACGTTCTGCACATCAGACGCCGTTGTTTCCGCACCGTGCTGTTCAGTGGGCGCAGAATCCGTATCCATTGCCGGTGCTGTTTCTACGATGTTTTCCTCCACAATGGGTTCCTCTGTTTCCTCGGCAGCTGCTTCTTCGACTTCTGTCTGGATCGGCACTTCTGACCCAAACAGCTCGCCGCCGTAGTCGCGGCTCACGTCGCAGAACTGGATGCCGAAACCAGCGTTTTCCAGCGCCATGTTGAGCGCATCCTCCTGCGCGGCGCGGAGAAATTCCCCACCGGGGATATTCTCCCTGCGCTGTTCGGAGGTAAAGCTGGCGGCCGGAACCGGATCGTCCTTGCTGAAATAAACCTGCGCTTCGATAATTGCCAGCTGGTCGCTGATGCGCAGCGGCTTCAGGAGCATTCTCCCGTTCGGGCAGGCCAGACGGAACCAGAGCCGCTTATAGCGGAGATCCAGCTTCCAGACCGGATGCCCGGTTTTGACGGAGATCGTTTTGCGCAGGAGCTTCATCGGGTCAAAGCCCGGCACCTTGCGCAGCTGCTGCACGGCGGCGTTGTTCATCACAGTGGATTTGTTGTCATTCATTTCTTAGAACTCCTTCCATAAATAAAATAAGAGATGACTGCGCAAATTCTGCACATCCATCTCAACTTAACCGGCTTTTTTCAATTTCTGCTCTGTCGCGCCCTGCGGCAGAGCCTTTTGTCTGAATACCTGATTGTACTTTAAGATCCGTTCGGCGAGGCAGGTGTTCCGTTTGACCTTTCTGCCGGAGTGGATCGCCAGAAACAGCGCACGCTTCTGCCCGACCAGAATCACACGCTTTTTTGCGCGTGTCACGGCGGTATAGATCAGATTCTTCGTCAGCAAAATGCGGTGCGCCATCAAAATGGGGATAATGACCGTTTCGTACTCCGAACCCATGGATTTGTGGATCGTAATGGCATACGCCAGTTCCAGATCGCCGAGCTGCGTTTTGGAATACTCCACGATGCGCCCATCAAAATCCACGCACAGCTTATCGGGTAGGATCTTGCAAATGCTCCCAATGTCGCCGTTGAACACACCCTTGAATTTTTGCCCGCACGCGGAATCATAACCTTCCAGATTGTAATTGTTTTTGGTCTGCATCACGCGGTCGTGCAGGCGAAAGATACGCTCTCCGAACGCCAGCTCCGGAATTTTTTCCGTATGTGGATTGACCGTTTCCCGAATCAGTACGTTCAGACCGTTGGAAGACGCTTCTCCGTCCGTCCGATAGGGCGAGATGATCTGAAGCTGTCCGATAGACGTATCCTGCAATTCCCGCAGATAGAGCGTCTGGATCTGCGCCGCGGCTTCCTCCTGATTTTCTGCCTTGACGAACTGAAAATCTGGACCATAGAACAGGCTGCTGTTTTCCTCGTTGATGAATTTGGCGTTGTAGGCGATCAGGCTGTCCTTGGACTGCCGGAAAATCTCATCGAGAACCGTCACCGGCACGATGCCGCTTCCAATCAGCTCCGCGAACACGTTGCCCGCACCGACGCTCTCCAACTGGTCAACATCGCCCAACAGCAGGAGTTTTGTTCCTTTCCGCAGGCGCGTAAACAGCTGATGCGCCAGCCACATATCCACCATGGACGCCTCATCCACGATCAGAAAGTCAACCGGCAGCGGCTGATCCTGCTTGTCCTTGCTGCAAAAATCGCCCTGCAAGCCAAGCAGACTGTGCAGCGTCAGTGCATCCAGCATCCCGGTGCTCTGCGCCATGCGTCGGCTGGCCTTGCCGGTCGGTGCGGCGAGGAGGATGCGGTTTTTGGGGTGCAAAATCCGGTAGACCTCGATGATGGCTTTCAGCACTGTCGTCTTGCCGGTGCCTGGGCCGCCGGTGATAATGGAGAGATTTTGTTCCATCGCCACCTCGACGCCGCGGCTCTGCCGCTTTGTTAAGTGCAGACCCAGCTTCTGCTTGACCTGCTCCAGTGGAAGCGTCACGTCAATTTTTGCCGTGTGTTCCATGAGCATGGCTGCCGCCTTTGCTGCGGTCTCAACCTCCTGCATGAAAATATGCGGAAGGTATAGTCGCCCGCCGTCCGAAACAATTTCGTTATCTTCTGCCATCTGCTGCAATTTCTGCTCCACCTCTGCGCGCCTGACCTGCATCTGGGGCAGCGGGATCGGCTCATTGAGAAATTGCAGGGATTCTGTGATCAAGGCATTGACCTCCAGATACAGATGCCCGTGCTGCCGCGCGTTTTCCAGCGCACAAATCATCGCACCGTGGATACGAACCGGGTCGTGCGGGTCGCCGCCAGACTTGCGGATGATCGTATCGACGCGCCTGAATCCAAACCCGGATATTTCACAGAGCCGGAACGGGCTCTGCCGCAGAATATCCGTACAGGCGGGGCCGAAGTGCTGATAGATCTTCATTGCCGTTACCGGCGTGACCTGAAACGGCGTCAGCAGCTCCATAATGTCCCGCATGGCGCGGCTTTCTGCGTAGCACGTCTTGATCTCCTCCAGCTTCTGTTCCGTGATGCCGCGGATCTCCAGCAGCTTTTCCGGATGGTATTCCAGCACATCGAGCGTATCTGTACCGAACCGCTGGACAATGCTTCTGGCCGTGCTTTCTCCGATGCCCTTGAGAAGACCCGATGAAAGATAGCTCAGAAGTCCTTCCGTTGTCGGCGGCACAAGCTCGTGCCAGTGCTCCACATGGAGCTGCAGGCCGTACTTGCCCTCTTTCCAGTCGCCCTCGATCTCCAGCTTGACGGAATCCGTCTGCGGCAGTCCATAGCCGACAGCGGTGAACCGAAGCATCCGGTCACGGAATGTATATTGGGAACGGGCTTCTTCCGGAACAGACGGATCATCCGTGCGCATCCGAAGAATGGTGTATTTGCTGGCTTCATTGAAGTAGATGAGCTTGTCATAGACTGCAATCATTCGTTTTTTCACCTCACTTATGCGGCTGGCTACGCCGCAATTTTGATGCTGAACCGTCTGGATTCCGACGTTTCCACAAACTGCTCGTAGATTTCCGGGTAAACCTCCCGCAAGCGGATCAGATTGTCCTTGGAGATGCCCTGCCTGCGAATGGGATTGTAGGAGATAACATAGTTTTGTTCACCGTCCGCACAAGTTGCGCAGTCTTTGCCGCCCAGTTCGCTGACAAGCAATCCTTTGAGCTGCTGCATTTGCGCGTCCAGCTGTATGACCTGCTTTGCAAGCACATTCTTCTGCTCCTGAAGCTGCAAATACTGGTGGATCTGCGGTAGCTGCGGCGCGCCGAACGCTGCCGGCGGCAAATCTCTCCGGTCAATGCCTTTCCATCTCTGCAAACTCTGCAAGATAAGGTCGCCGCTTTCCGTATAGTCCGGTGGCTGGTGCTTCTGCACATGGCCGTTCCAGAACGCATCCTCCAGCGCGATCAGCTCCGACTCATAGGCATAGTCCCGGTCCAAATGCCGGATGATGACCTCGTCTTCGTTGTTTCCATACAGGCAGCAGAAGTAGACCCTGTCCAGATTCATGACTGACATATAATGCCGACCCTGAGATTCGTAGTACACCGGAACGATCTCCTCGCCGTTGTACCACCAGTTTTCTCGGGCGTTATAATTTGTCGTCTTGATCTCCAAAATGGCATTGCTGCCGTCCGGAAGCTCCACAAGGTAGTCCAGATCCGCCAGCATCCACGGATGCAGCGGGTGCTGGAATATGACCTTCCGCTGAAAGATATGCAGCCCGGTTTTCTTCGCAAAAATCCGCGCAACCAGATCCTCTAGCAGATGTCCCATCTCCAGCGCGACCCAGTTTTCATCCATGTCCGCCTTTACAACATTCAGCTTGTCATAGTACAGATCCCGTGCTGTCCGCCAGGGCGAAATGCCGAGGATCGCCGCAGCGTCGCTGCCGCCGATGCCCCGCCGTCGATAGGACAGCCATTCTTCGCTACTCAGATTACTTGTATCTACCAACTCCTGCGGCTCATACTTCAGCCACAACACCATTCTTTTCTCCCTTCTTCCACACCCGCAGCCGTACCACACGCTTCCGCTCGTGAACCGCTTTGCGATGATACGCCGCAGACTGCCGCTGCCGTCCTCCGGGACGCCATTTCTTTCGTGATTTCATTTGGTTACCGCCTTTCTCAAAAAATATATCCTCAAAGCCTTTCGGCATTTGGGCAAAAAAAGAACGGGAACTTCCTGCGGCGCAGCTTCTTCTGCGTCGCGGTCATTCCCGCAATCTGTGGGCGTTGCGCCCAAAAAAGAAATCCGGCAGAAACCTGTCCTGCGGACATGGCAATTCTACCGGAAATCGTAAAAGCCTGACAATACGTGTGCAAGTCGGAATACTCCGAACGCTGCGGCTGTCGTGCCACAAGCGGTATGCACAAATCTCAATTACAAGCCAACTTTACCACAAGATATTGTGGTTGTCAAGGAAAGGGCAGCTTACGGCCACTTGGAAGTCAATTCCTTCCGGAGATATTCATACTCCGGAAGCTGTTCAAAAAACGGCTGCCACCGGCGCAGGATCTCAGCACGCTCCCACGGGTCTGCCGTTTCTATGGAATGTTCGTTTTCTGTCAGCAGGAGCACATCCAGCGCAATGTCCTCCAGCATGAGTTCGCACAGTCCTTCTGCCGTTTCAATGCGCCGCGCACTATCTACATAGTCATAATTCGTTGAAATGTCCAGCAGGACATATCCCACCTTGTCCGACCAGACAAGGTCAAAGGCATCGCTTTCCTTCAGCCGCTCCGCAAACACCGAGATCACCCGTTCCAGCTTCTTCTTTTCCTGTTTTGTGTAGATCATGATAAGTACCTCCTGTATGTGTTTGATCCATCACAAATCATAGCATATAAAATATTTTTTCTCATCTGTGCAGAAAAAGTCGAAGCGGCCTCTATTTTTTAAGTGTAAAGACCCTCAAGCAATGCACCTTGACAACCGAACACCCATCTAGCAGGGAGATACAGCAGCCGCGGACAGTATGCGACGATATGAGCGTACCCACGGCCTAACGCTGCACAGCAGCGACTGCAATACGCGCTCTTGACTGGAGTGCAGGAACGGACTGCCGGATGGCTTACAAAACAAAAAACAGCCGTTCCCGTTATTTCGAAAACAGCTGCATCAAATATATTTCGAGGTATTTATGAACGAAGAAGAATTAAAAAAAGATCAGCTCCCTCAGATTCTACATGTAAAAGACCTGCAGGTATTGCTCTCCATCAGCCATAACACAGCATACGAACTTGTGCGCTCGGGGAAAATCAGAAGCACCCGAATTGGGCGCACATATAAAATCCCTTTAGATGCTTTCAACGAGTATCTGCGCAACGGCTGAAGCATATCATCTTGTGATTTGGGTTCATTCGTGGTATGATGGATTCGTACCTGCTATGCGGCGTCGAAAGGAGCGTATTTATGTCGCAAAGCAAAACATCCGGAAGAAAGTCTGTAGCCGGAATGGGCTCCATCCGAAAAAAGGAGAAAGTTGTAAACGGAAAAGCCTACACCTACTACGAAGCAAGATACACTGTCGGGATTGATCTCGGCACAGGCAAGCAGATTCAAAAAAGTATCAGCGGAAAAACGCAGCGTGAGGTTGCTAAGAAACTAAAAGAGATCACAACGTCGATTGATAGCGGCACCTACCTGCCCACCTGTAAACTGACAGTTGGTGAATGGCTGAATACCTGGATCTCAGAATATACTGCAGACTGGAAGCCGCTCACAGTAAGCAACTACTCTAAGCAAATCAAGAAGCACCTGATTCCGCGTCTCGGCGCTGCAAAACTGGAAGATCTGGACACACATACAATTCAGCTCTTTTATAACTCCCTTACAAAATCAGGGCTGGCGCCGAAAACAGTAAAGAACATACATGGCGTCCTCCATGCCGCTTTAGAGCAGGCAATTTCAAATGGTTACATCAGTAAGAACCCAACCGCCGGCTGCAAACTCCCCAAAGTCGTTCGGCCAGAAATCAAGCCCTTGGAGCCAGAGGAAATCGCCCGAATGCTGAAGGAAGCGAAGAAGGATGCATACGATAACCTGTTTATCGTTGCGATGTTCACAGGTATGCGTCAAGGTGAGTTGTTAGGTCTATCCTGGGACAACGTTAATTTCAAGGCCGGACAGATCACCATCAAGCAGCAGCTTCAATGCAAAGACGGCGTTTACTTTCTGGAAACGCCCAAGAGCGGAAAGTGTCGAGTGCTATCCCCGGCCCCAGTTGTAATGGAAGCTCTAAAAGATGAGCAGCAACAGCAAAATGCAAACAAGCAAATTGTCGGAGCCGCATGGGAAAACAAATGGAATCTGGTGTTCACAGACGCACTTGGCAAAAATCTTGTTCGCCGGACAGTTGTAAAGCACTTCAAGTCCGTGATTGAAAGAGCAAACATTCCCTCAGATGTTCGCTTTCATGATCTGCGTCACAGCTTCGCAGTAACCTCATTGTACACTGGCGACGACGTTAAAACCGTGCAGGCCAATTTAGGTCATGCCACAGCACAGTTTACACTTGATGTCTACGGGCATGTTACGCAGAAAATGCGGCAGGAAAGTGCCATGCGGATGCAAGCATTTTATAACCATCTGGAAGTATAATCAACCACCTGTTACCTGCTCCCGATAAGGGGGAAAAATGGGGGAAATTTTTTGGGTGTTGCATTTTTCGAACTTTTTCAGTCGAAAAGTGTTCAGAAGCAAAGAAAATAGCCAGTAATCAGAACAATTACTGGCTATTCGCTGGCAGGGGCACAAGGACTTGAACCCTGAGCCTACGGTTTTGGAGACCGCCGCTCTACCAATTGAGCTATACCCCTATCGGATGGTGGGCCTTCGGGG
>JABLTR010078752.1_pt1 | contig 22214 bp, 20 predicted proteins | sample 7160071 | NCBI WGS metagenome assembly JABLTR01 (sample SAMN14651230, study PRJNA627086) | human gut metagenome | isolation source: feces | host: Homo sapiens | reverse complement strand
GCGGTGTACGCTGACCCCCGCCAGGGCGTGCCCATCTCCGCGCACCCCACAAAACCGTCCTCAATGGTGCACTCCCCCTTCTGCAGCCGAAGCACATGCCGGGAGCGCAGCTGGCCCCGCAGGGTGTCGATGACCTCTTCCAGGGGTTCCACCTTGCTGGCGGTCTGCAGATCATTCTCCATGAAGCTCTTCAGGGCCAGCTCCAGGCACTCTTCCACAGCGCTGCTGATCACCTGCAGCTCCTGCTCCGCCTCGGGAGAAAATTGAATATGCTTTTCCTGGATCTCCTCGGCGGACTCCAGAATGTTCACCGCATGGTCGGAAATCCGTTCAAAATCCCCGATCACATGAAGCAGCTTGGCCGCCTCGTTGCTGTCCTCATCACTCAGGGAGCAGGTGCTCAGCTTGACCAGATAGGTACCCAGGCTGTCCTCGTAGTGGTCGGTCTCCTCCTCCTGCTCCCGCACCCGGACTGCCTGCTCCGGATCATAGGAACTCACCATCCGCAGAGAGGTCTTGAGGGCGTTGGCGGCATCCGCAGCCATCTCACCGGTGACCACCCGGCAGCGCTCCAGGGCGATGGAGGGTGTGGCCATCAGCCGCTCGTCCAGCTCAGTCTTGCTCTCCTCGGTCTTGGTGTCGGGAATAATCTTGCAGGCCAGCTTCTCCAGCAGGCCGCTGGCGGGCAACATCAGGCAGGTGCACAGCACATTGAAGATGGTGTGGACCACCGCAATCCCCAGCTGATCCGTGGGCTGGGAGACAAATCCAAAGTGGAAAATACCGTTGAGAATGCAAAACACACTCAGCCAGACCGTGGTGCCGATCACATTGAAGCACAGGTGGACGATGGCAGCCCGGCGGGCGTTTTTATTGGTGCCCACAGAGGACAGCAGCGCGGTCACGCAGGTGCCGATGTTCTGGCCCATGATGATGGGAATCGCAGTGCCGAAGGTGACCTGGCCGGTGGAGGAAAGGGCCTGCAGAATACCCACCGAGGCGGAGGAGGACTGAATGATGCCGGTCAGAATGGCGCCGGCCAACACCCCCAGGATGGGATGGGAGAACATCACCAGGATATTCCGGAACTCGGGCACGTCCTGCAGTCCGGACACCGCCGCGGACATTGCGTCCATACCGAACATCAGGGTGGCAAACCCCAGCAGAATCATGCCGGTGTCCTTCAGCTTGCTGGACTTGCTCCCCATATAGAAAACAATGCCAATCAATGCCAGAATCGGCGTAAAGGAGGAAGGTTTCAGCATCTGAACAACCAAGTTGTCACCCTGAATGCCGGTCAGGCTCAAAAGCCAGGCCGTCACCGTGGTGCCCACATTGGCACCCATAATCACGTTGATGGCCTGTTTTAGGGTCATCAGCCCCGAGTTGACAAAGCCTACTACCATGACCGTGGTGGCAGAGGAGGACTGGATCACACCGGTAACTCCCAGTCCAGTCAAAAAGCCCGCCATTTTGCCTGTGGTCAGCTTGCCCAGCAGCGCCTTCAGGCCGCTGCCTGCCCGCTTTTCCAGCGAGGCGCCCATGACATTCATACCAAACAAAAACAGACACAGTCCGCCAATTAACGAAAGTACATCAAATATATCCATATCTCGTCCTCTTCTCCTCATGTGATCGGGAAGCAATGGGGCTGGATTTAATCTCTTCTTTTCTGAATTCTTCCCTTTTTTCTCTTTTGTTATCTCCATGGTCAGCATAAGGAGGATATATTAAATCTGAAACCATGTTTTTGTTAAATCTGTATTAAATGTAAAGAATGCGTGAAGAATCTTAGTTCTTTGTGAAATTTATCGAAGCTAACCCTATGACAATCCGGCCCGGTCAAAGCCTGCGCCCGAAACCTCCGCCCAACCTGGACCGTTCCCCGAAAAAAGGAACACTCCCGGCACCCAAAAGTGCCGGGAGTGTCTGAATGAGTTTGGTTTTATGCAACGGAAGGGTTTGTTTACTCCGACATCACGCCGTCTTTGGAGCGCCTACCCAGAATGGAGTATTCCACCCATTCGGCAATATTGGTGGCATGGTCTCCAATGCGCTCCAGGTACTTGGCCACCATCAGCTGATCCAGGTAATACTCACCCCGGGTGTTGTCCTCAGAGATGCAGGCGATCAGGTCGGTCTTGATCCGCTCAAACCAGCGGTCCACCACCGAGTCATAGGCGATGACGCTTCTGGCCATGACCAGATCCTTCTTGACAAAGGAGTCGATGCTCTCATTGACCATCTTGACAGCCTCCTTGGCCATCTCCCGCAGATCAGAGGCGCACTTATCATCCCCTCCGGCGGTGAACCGGGACATCTCGGCGATATCAGATGCCTGGTCGCCGATGCGCTCCAGGTCGGTAATCATCTTCAGGGCAGAGGAGATGACCCGCAGGTCGGTAGCCACAGGCTGCTGCTGGAGCAGCAGCTTGAGGCAGAGGGATTCGATATCCCGCTCGGCCTTATCAATCCGGCCGTCCACCTCATAAACCTGCGCCGCCAAGGCGGTATCGCCCAGAGTGACGGCCTGGACCGCCAGGCTGACGGCGGTCTCGCACATGGCGCCCATCTCGGTCAGCTCCCGGTGCAGGGTCTGGAGCTGCTCGTTGTATGCATTTCTCATGAATTAACCGAACCTCCCCGAAATGTAGTCTTCCGTCTTCTTGTTCTTGGGCATGCTGAAAATCTGCTCGGTCTCGCCGAACTCGATGAGCTCGCCCAGCAGGAAGAAAGCGGTCATATCGGAAATACGCACTGCCTGCTGCATATTATGCGTGACCATAATCACAGTATACTCCTTTTTCAGCTCCCCGATCAAGTCCTCAATTTTGGACGTGGAGATGGGGTCCAGGGCGCTGGTGGACTCGTCCAGCAGCAGGATGTCAGGCTGGACTGCCAGGGCCCGGGCAATGCACAGGCGCTGCTGCTGGCCGCCGGACATGCCCAGGGCACTGGTCTTGAGCCGGTCCTTGACCTCGTCCCAGATGGCGGCGTCACGCAGTGCCTTTTCCACAATGCCGTCCAGCTCGCTCTTGGCCCGAATGCCGTGGGTGCGGGGACCATAGGCCACGTTGTCGTAGATGCTCATAGGGAAAGGATTGGCCTTCTGAAACACCATGCCGATCTGCTTGCGCAGCCAGGTCACGTCGGTGGAGGCGCCGTAAATATCGGTGCCGTTGTAGCTGACCAGGCCCTCGATGCGGATGCCCTCCACCAGATCGTTCATCCGGTTCAGGGTCTTCAGGAAGGTGGATTTGCCGCAGCCGGAGGGGCCGATCAGTGCGGTGACTTGATGGTCCGGGATCTCCACATTGATGGATTTCAGGGCCTGATGGTCTCCATACCAGAGGTCCAGATCTTTTGTCTCTATAATTCCAGGCATAGTTAAGAACCCTTTCGTTTCAGTTTCTTGGCGGCGAAGTTGGCCGCAAAGTTGAGGATAAAGGTGAGGATCATCAGGATGGTGGCGATGGCGAAGGCCACGTCGATCTCACCGCGCTCACTGGCAAAGACGTACAGCGCCACCGTCAGGGTTGCGGAAGAGGAATTCAGGGCGGTGAAGAAGTCATTGAGCACCAGGCCGAAGCCGGCGGTGAACAACAGCGCGGCGGACTCACCCACAATGCGGCCGATGGCCAGAATGCAGCCGGTGACAATACCGTCGATGGAGTTGGGCAGCACCACAGTGCGCACCATGTGCCATTTGCCGCTGCCCAGGGCCAGGGATCCCTCCCGGTATGAGGCGGGCACGGTCTTCAAGCTCTCGGTGGTATTGCTGATGATGGTGGGCAGCACCATCACCACCAGGGTCAGACCGCCGGCCAGGATACCCTGCTTAATACCCAGGATCTGAACAAAGAACAGCATACCCACCAGGCCAAAGATGATCGAAGGGATACCGGTCAGCGTCTCGGTGGCGAAACTGATGAGCCGGACAATCTTCTTGTTGGTGGCGTACTCCGTCAGGTAGATGGCGGCGCATACACCCAGGGGAACCACGATGACCATGGAGACAATAATAATATAGATGGTATTCAGAATATTGGGCAGGATACCAATGGTATCCTTGATATAGCTGGTCTGGGTACTGAGCAGCTGCCAGCTCAGATGGGGAATGCCCCGAAAGAAGATATAGCCAATCAAGAAGATCAGCAGGGCGCAGGTAATGCCTGCACAGAGGTACATAACCCCCTGGAGCAGCCAATCCTTGATGCGCCGGGCAAGGGAACGTCCTTGTTTCATTGGTTATGCACGCTCCTTTTTGATGACGAGGTTTAAGAAGGCGTTGATCAGCATGATAAACAGGAATAGAACAAGGCCGATGGAGAACAGCGCCTGACGCTGCAGGCTGCCGTAGGCGGCATAGGACATCTCGGAGGCGATGGCAGTGGTCAGGAAGCGGACCGACTTGAACAGGCCGGGCATATTGGCCACGTTGCCGGAGACCATGATAATGGCCATGGCCTCGCCGATGGCACGCCCGATGCCCTGAACCACGGCGGTGGCCACGCCGCTCCGGGCGGCATGGAGGGAAACCCGGAAATAGGTCTCGGTCTTGGTGGCGCCCAGGGCCAGAGAGGCCTCCTCATACTCTCTGGGAACAGCCCGCAGGGCGGTCTCAGAGACGTTGACAATGTAGGGCAGAATCATGACGGCCAGCACCAGGATGGCCGCCAGCAGACATGCCCCGGAGGACAGATGGAAGGCCCGCTGAATGGCAGGCACCAGCACCACCATACCCACCAGGCCGTAGACCACAGAGGGAATACCGGCCAACAGCTCCACGGCGGTGTGAATCACCCGGGAGACCTTGGGCGGCGCCACCTTAGCCAGGAAGATGGCGGTCAGAATCCCCAGAGGGACACCGATAACCACGGCGCCGGCTGTGCCATAGATACTGGTGAGGATAAAGGGCAGAATGCCAAAATCCTCCGTACCCGCCGCCCACTTCTGACCAAACAGGAAATTGATGGGGCCAATCTTCACGATGGCGGGCAGGCCAGAGATAATCAGGTAGATACTGATGAACAGCACAAAGCCCACCGAGAGGATTCCGCAGATCAGGAAGAAGATGTGTATTCCTCGTTCCAGGGGGTTGATCTTTGACTTCATTTTGTATGCTCCTTAGCTTTGGAAGAGGCCCCTGCCTGCACTAGGCGGGGGCCTCCTGGACTCGGTTTAGGGTTGTTAATCAGGCCACAGGCACCGCGCCGGCGCTGCGGATCAGATCAGCGGCATCCGCGGAGGTGGCGAAGTCGAAGAAGGCCTGAGCAGCCTCGCTCAGCTCGGTGCCCTCTTTGGTGACCAGGTTGAAGGGACGCTGGATCTCATAGGTGCCGTCCAGGACGGTCTCCTCAGAGCACTCCACACCGCCGACAGTCAGGGCCTTGATGCCGTCCTGGCCCTCAACAGCGGACAGGGAGGCATAACCGATGGCGTTGGGGCTGCTGGCAACCGCGGAGATGACGGCGCCGGTGGAGGTCAGCTCCTGGGACAGCACGCAGGCGTCCTCAGTGCCGGTGACGGATTCAAAGCCGTCGCGGGTGCCGGAGCCAGCCTCACGGCCGATGCAGGCGATCTCCAGGTCGTCGCCGCCCACCTCGCTCCAGTTGGTGATCTCACCAGTGAAGATGGAGGCGATCTGCTCGACGGTCAGGTCGGCCACAGGGCTGTCAGCGTTGACGATGATAGCAATGCCGTCCAGGGCCACCTCGGTGGCGACCAGGCCGCTGTCGATCTCGCTCTGCTCCAGAGCGCGGGAGGCCAGGCCGATATCGCAGCTGCCGTTGGAGACGGACTCGATGCCGGTGCCGGAGCCGGTGGCATCATAAGTGACGGTCACACCCTGATTGTCAGCCATGAACTGCTCGGACAGGATGCCGATCACGCTCTCCATGGAGGTGGAGCCGTTGGTGGAGACGCTGCCGGACAGGTTGGAGCCGGTGGTGTCGCCGCCCTCATCCTCAGCGGGGGTGGAGGCGTCGCCGCCTTCGTCCTCGGCGGGGGTAGAAGCAGGGGTGCTGGTGGCGCTGCCGTTGCTGGCAGTACCGCCGTTGTTGTTGCTGCCGCAGGCGGCCAGAGCGAAGACCATAACCAGGGCCAGCATCAGGCTGAATACCTTTTTCATGTTTTCTTTTACCTCGTTTCGTTTCACTTTTTTGATGATGTCGTACCGAGTACGCTGACTATTTAACCGCAGCCGGTTTAAATCTGAAACCAGAGTAATGTTAAATCCCCATTAAACTTTTTTACACAAACTTTCTCTCTGTTAAGCTGCCGCCTGAAAAAGGTGCAAAAAAGCCGCGTCCGACGTGTTTTTCACACTTCGGACGCGGCAAACCGTCAAAGGACACAAAGAGGCAGAGATTTTACGCAGGAGGCATGTATATTTTCCCAGCAGTTCCCACTTTCCGGCCCCTCAGAGCACCTGCTGCTCATTGATCACCAGTTTAAAGTTCAGCCCCAGCTTCTGCGCCGCCTTGCGGCACAGGATCATGCGGTTCAAAAAGATCTCAAAGTAGTCCATCACAGAGCCGTACCGGGTGTCAATGCGCAGCCCGAGCTGGATCTGGGTGCGGGTGGGGTCGATGGTCAGGTTGGACTCCTGGACGGAGTAGTTCACCCGGTCATGGATATCAAAGGTGGACTCGTCGGTGTTGCGCACCCGGCTGCGGCGCACATCCGACTTGTCCGCCAGGATCAGGGCGGCGGCCATGGGTGACACCGGAGTGCCGGTGCCCTCGTCGTGGTTGCCGATGGCGGCCACAATTTCCGCAATCTCCTCCGGATCCATGCCCAGCTTGTCCAGAATGCGGAAGGCCATCACCGCCCCGCTCTGGGAGTGGTCCACCCGATTGACCAGATTGCCGATGTCGTGGAGATATGCGGCGATCTGGGCCAGCTCAATGGTGCGGGGTGGGAAATCCATCGTCTCAAGAATATAACGGCAGCTGGAGGCCACCATGCCCACATGGGCAAAGGAGTGCTCTGTAAAGCCCAGGCAGATCAGCGCCTCGTCCGCTTTGCGGATATAGGTATTGACCGCCTCATTTTTCCGGATGGAGTCATAGGTCACCACAGGCCGTCCCCCCTTTCACATGACATTTAAAACAGAATGGTGATAGTGCTGCCCTTGTCCGGCTCGCTCTTCAGCTCCAGCTGGGCGTTGTGGTACTGGGCGCCGTGTTTGACGATGGACAGGCCGAGGCCGGTGCCCCCCACCTCTTTGCTGTGGCTCTTGTCCACCCGGTAGAAGCGCTCAAAGACCCTGGACTGATCGGCATAGGGGATGCCAATGCCGGTGTCGCTGACCTGCAGGCGGGCCCGTCCCCCCTCCCGGTACACCGAGACGTCCACCCGGCCGCCGGGGCGGTTGTATTTGATGGCGTTGTCACAGAGGTTGTACACCATTTCATTTAAAATCTGCCAGACCCCGGTAATGCGGATATGCGTCCCGCTCAAATGCAGCGAAACCTGCTGCCGGTCGGCCACCGGCCGCAGATTGGCCAGGATCTCGTCGGAGAGTTCGTACAGATCCACTTCCTCCTGCTCAAAGGGCTTGGAGTTCTCATCCAGCTTGCTCAGCCGGATAATGTCGTCCACCAGGGCAATCAGCCGCTGGGATTCTTGATAGATGTCGCCGGCAAACTCCTTCACCTTGTCCGCCGGCACCATACCCTCTTTCATCAGCTCGGCAAAGCCGGAAATCGAGGTGAGCGGAGTCTTGAGCTCGTGGGAGACGTTGGCCGAAAACTCCTGGCGCAGCCGTTCCCGCTGCTCCCGCTCCGTCACGTCCATGACCAGCACCGCCACACCGGCCACCTGCCCGCTGGACACCACCGGATTGGCGATGATCTGCCAGGAGACGCCGGCAATCTCCTGCACCGTATCGGTGCGCACCCCGGCCAGCGCCGCCTCCACCGTAGTGAGGATCTCGGGCATGCAGCCGTCCCGGCGCAGGTTTTTCACCTCGCCTCCCTTTCCCTCAGTCAGCAGCTGGAAGGCGCTGTGGTTGCAGGCCAGAATATTGGTGCGGTAGTCCACCAGCAGAAAGCCCTCGCTCATATTGTCGGTCAGCGCGGCGAACTCCCGCTGGCGCTGGCCCAGCTCATCCATCTGCCGGCGGATGGTGCGGTTCTGCTCCTGAATCCGGGAGACCAGCGGCGCCAGCTCCGAATAGGTCTCATCCACCAGCGGGTGGTCCAGGTCAATCTGGTTGATGGGGTCCACAATGTGCCGGGCCAGCCGGAAGGCCAGCAGGGCACAGAGCAGCAGCACCGCCAGCACAATGCCCAGCATCGGCCAGAAGATCATCAGCAGCATGGACACGGCCGTCCCCTGGGCACAGGAGACCCGGAGCACGCTGCCATCCTCCAGCCGCACCGCATAATAGAGGTTGCGCTGCAGCATGGTCTCAGAAAAACGGATATCCCGGCCTGTGCCGTTCTCCAGCGCCCCGTCAATCTCCCCCCGGTCCAGATGATTTTCCATGCCCGCGGCATCGGCGACGCTGTCATAGAGCACCGTGCCGTCGTCATCCACCCAGGTCACCCGGGCGGTGCTGCTCTCCAGGGTATCCAGATAGTCCTCGCCGGACAGATCCATTCCGTGGACGATATAGCTCGCCTCCGCCGCCAGCTGCTCGAAGGCCTGCTCCTCGTAATGCCGGAACAGCACGCCGAGAAACAGGCCGCAGCAGAGCACCATAACCAGGATACTTACCAACAGATAGTTTTGAAAAATTTTCTTCCTCATATGATTACGCGTTGCCTTCAATCTTATAGCCCACGCCCCGGACGGTCTCGATGTAGCTTCCAGCCTCTCCCAGCTTGGCCCGCAGGGTACGGATGTGCACATCCAGCGTGCGGTTCTCCCGCTCGAACTCACAGCCCCAGATCCGGTCCATCAGCACGCTGCGGGTGAGCACCACGCCCTCATTCTCCAGCATCAGGCACAGAATCTCAAACTCCTTGTAGGTGAGCGTGACATCCTTCCCGTTGACCCGGACAATGTGCCGCTCCGGAGAGACATAGAGCGGCCCGATCTGGTACTCCGTACTGACAGTTGCGGGCTCCGTCCGGCGCAGCACCGCCCGCACCCGGGCCACCAGCTCCATCATGCCGAAGGGTTTGGAGATGAAATCGTCCGCCCCCTTGTCCAGGCCAATGACCCGGTCGTACTCCGTATTTTTGGCCGTCAGCATAATGATGGGCAGCTTCTTGGTGGCGCTGGCGCTGCGCAGCTTCTGCAAAATGGACAGCCCATCCTCCTCCGGCAGCATGATGTCCAACAGGATCAGCTCGGGCAGTTGATGGTTCATCGCCTTCCAAAACGCAGAAGGAGCTTCAAAGCCCTGAGCCTCATAGCCCTGGCTCTCCAAGCCATAGATGACCAGCTTGCGAATGCTGTCGTCATCCTCCAACAGATAGATCATGTTAATCAGCCCCTTGTAATTTTCGTTTTACTCTTACAATAGCCGCAACATGTAAAATACAAAACCAAGCACATGTTAAATCTATATCAAATCCGCAATTTCGACATTTTTGTGTCATTTTTTCAGAAATCTCTCTCATTTTGCTCGCCCAATCGCGTCCTTCGTTCCATGATATTATAATACATGCCAGGCAAAATGAAAAGATATCATTCAAATTTTACACACAAAAAAGCGGCTGCAGCCCGCAGGAGGACAGGAAAACAAAAAATGGGCGGCCCCGCCGTCCATTTTTGCCCACAGTGAAATTGTCTGTCAGCCCGGTCCGGACCGCCGTTCCGGCCATCCGGCCTGCGCCGCGTCAGATCGCCGCCTCGTCTGAAGCGGTGGGCGCCTGGCGCCGGATGGCCGCCTCCACTCGGTCGCGGGTCTCCTCCAACGGGATGCCCAGGGCATAGGAGAGCTCGCCGCAGAGCAGCCGCATCGCCTGCTTCCAGAAATTATTGTCCACATTGTACTGCTGCTTCTCCCGGAAGTTCCGCTTCTTCTGCTCCACCGCCTTGATGATCCCCACCAGGCCGTCACAGCTGTTCAGATGCAGGGCGGCGCTGAAGGCGTCGGTGCGCTGCTTATAATTAAAGTTCTGGATATCGCAGGGCGCAATCTCCGGAATGCGCTCCAGCAGCTGCTCCGCCTCCCGGCAGGAGAGCGGATAGCGCATATTCCCGCACTTCTCCCCATCCGCCGGCACATAGACCGCCCCCTCCTGGTACAGAGGCTGAAGGGTATAATACTTGCGCTTCCGGTCCACCCCGTGCATACTCAGGGGGCCCAGGGCGGAAATCTTACACACCCCGGTCGTCCCATAGACGACGGATTCTCCAATTTGAAACATTCTGACCGCTCTCCTTTCTTTTCAGTTCTCAGTGAAATTACATTATGTCATAAAGAGTTCTGTCAACCGCCTCCATTTTCGACCGTTTTTCTGTGCATAAACCTGTAAACAGTGTGCAAAACTCAATTTTATGGCAATGTTTTTCCACAGGCCATAAAAATCCACATTTTTATGTTAACAAAAAGGGGATAGAATTGCCTGTGGTCAGAAACGCCACAGGCGATTCTTTTATTTATTATATGTATATTATACCAGATTTCAGGAAATTTGTCCAAGGAAAATAATAAAAATTTTTACTTTTTTACGCACAGCGATCTCCGCGGAGCTATGGCGCAGCAGGGTTTGCGGGCGCCGCCCCCTCTTTTTCCCGTTTCCGTCTCACCGGCTTACGCTCTGTCCAGGGCGATGACATCCAGGTCGTCCGGCACATACAGATCCCCGGAATAAAAGTCCCGTCCCTCGGCGGTGTACAGGGCTTTGCGCTGGGACAGGTGGGTCTCCTCGGTGTGCCAGAGCACCAGGTGGGGCACCCCCATCTCCTGGGCCAGCTGGCAGGCCTCCCGCACCGTGCTGTGGTGCTTTTCATAGGGCTTGAACCGCTCCGCCTCGCCGTACAGGCAGAAGGCTTCGCTGAGCAGCCAGCTGCTGCCCGCCACGTCGGCGGCGTTGGCTGGGTTGTAGGGCTCGTCCCCCAGGCAGGTGAGCTTCTCCCCGCTGTGCAGGGTCAGGCTGAAGCCGAACTGTTTGGCCTTGGTGGAGTGGATATCAAAAAAGCGCACAGGATATCCGGCGATCTGCCGCTCCTGGCCATCTTCCACCGGAACCAGCAGGATAAAATCCCCCAGGGCGGCGGCTTGGTCCGGTTGGAGCAGCAGCCGGGCCAGGGTGTCCACCAGCCCGGTCAGCTCCCGGTGGGCGTAGATGCGGCACTGGCCGGAATAGCCTCCGCTCTGGCGGCTTTGGGCGATCATGCGGATCAGCCAGATCACCCCCAGCAGGTGATCGGTGTGCTTATGGGTCAAAAAGATGTCGTGAAGCTGGGTCAGGCGGATGCCCGCCCGGTCCAGCTGGCGCAGGATGCCGTTGCCTCCGCCGGTGTCCACCAAAAAGACCTGTTCCGCATTCCGAATGGCAAAACAGGTATTGTAGCAGTACTTGACCGTGGCATTTCCGGTGCCCAGCACCACCAATTCTTCCGATCCGGACATGGTCTCCCTCCTCTGTTGCTTGCTCCGGTCCTGGGTGTCCCCTGGCACAACGGCGCACCGGATTTCCAGATCCGGTGCGCCGTACCATTCAAGCCTCTGTCAACTGATTGATGACCGCATAGACCACCAGCGGCTCCTCCCCGGCGCAGGCGATGCTGTGGCCGTGGGAGCTGAGGCAGACGCAGGAGTCCCCGGCATGGAGGGTGGTCTCCACCCCGTCATCGTTGTAGGCGGCGGTGCCGCTCAGCACGTGAATGATCTCCTCCTCACCCTGGTGGGTGTGATAGCCCAGGGAACAGCCCGGCCGCAGCACCAGCTTGGCGATGAGCTTCAGGCCGCTCTCGTATTCTCCGGAGTCCAGCACCCGGATGACCTCAGTGGTGCCGGCGCCCCCTTTCATCTGTTCATTGAACTGGCGGGACAGCTCCGCCTCCCGTTTGACCATGGGAAAGACCTCCTTTGATTTTGTCTCCGCCCCCGGGGATCATTTCTCCTTCCGGGTGGCCTCTATCCAGTGATAGGCGAATTTGGCCGCATAGGCCAAGATCAGGATCAGGGGCAGCAGTCGTATCAGGTGTTTCATCGCGTTCCCTCCTCATCTGTGGTGCCCGCCTTTCCGGGGCGGACGGGTGGATGGCTTGAGCTTTTTTCCCGGACGGTCGGAAGCGCCGGCGTCCCGACTTTTGATTGGACGGCCTCCCTTTTGCTTCCGTTTTGCCGTCCCCTCTCTCCCCCCGGCAGCCTGGGCGCGGCGCTTCTCCTCCCGCTCCAGCTCCCAAGGAGCCGGGCCGGGCTTGGGCCGGATCAAACAGCCGGGGGTATAGCCGATCAGGTCGGTGCGCCCCGCCTTGCGCAGGGCCTCCAGCACCAGGGTGTGCATCTCCGGCCGCTTCCACTGGAGCAGCGCGCGCTGGAGGGCCTTCTCATGGGGGGAGCGGGCCACATAGACCGGCTCCATAGTGCGGGGGTCGATGCCGGTGTAATACATGCAGGTGGACAGGGTGCCGGGCACCGGATAGAAGTCCTGGACCTGCTCGGGCTGGCGTCCCATCCGGTTCAGGTACTCCGCCAGGGCCACCGCGTCCTGGAGGGTGGAGCCGGGATGGGAGGACATCAGGTAGGGCACCAGGAACTGCTGCTTGCCCATCTTCTGATTGAACTGGCTGTACTTGCGCTGGAAGCGCTCATAGACCTCGATGTGAGGCTTGCCCATATAGTCCAGCACCGAGTTGATACAGTGCTCCGGGGCCACCTTGAGCTGGCCGCTGACATGATACTGCACCAGCTCCCGAAAGAAGGCGTCGCTCTTGTCCAGCAGCATGTAGTCAAATCGGATGCCCGAGCGGACAAAGACCTTTTTGACCCCGGGAATGCCCCGCAGCCGCCGCAGCAGGTGCAGATAGTCCGAGTGGTCGGCGTCCAGGTTGGGACAGGGTTCCGGCGCCAGGCAGTTTTTGCCCCTGCACATCCCGCACTTCAGCTGTTTCTTGCAGGTTGGGTGGCGGAAGTTAGCGGTGGGCCCACCCACATCGTGGATATAGCCCTTGAAATCCGGCAGCCGGGTGAGTTCCTCCACCTCCCGGACCACGCTCTCCTCGCTGCGGCAGGAGATCATCCGGCCCTGGTGGAAGGCGATGGCGCAGAAGGAGCAGGCTCCGGCGCAGCCCCGGTTGTGGGTCACCGAGAAGCGAACCTCCTGGATGGCGGGCACGCCCCCCTGATCGTCGTACATGGGGTGGGGCAGGCGCAGATAGGGCAGCTCCGCCACCCGGTCCAGCTCCGGGGTGGTCAGGGGCATGGCCGGCGGGTTGACCACCAGCACCCGATGGTCATGCCGCTGGAGGATGGCCCGGCCCCGGACCGGATCGTGCTCATCATACTCTATGCGGTTGGCCCGGGCATAGGCCGCCTTGTCCGACTGCACCGACTCAAAGGAGTCCACCTCCACAAAGGGAAAGGCACATTCGGACGGGTCTTTTGCGGCGAAGGCCGTCCCCTTCACATTCCGGATCTCCCCCACCGGGACCCCCCGCTTCAATGCCTGGGCGATCTCCAGGGTGGAGCGCTCCCCCATGCCGTAGGAGATCAGGTCGGCCTGGGCGTCAAAGAGGATGCTGCGGCGCACCTTGTCCTCCCAGTAGTCGTAGTGGGCAAAGCGGCGCAGGGAGGCCTCCAGGCCGCCGATGATCAGCGGGATGTGGCCAAAGGCCTCCCGGACCCGGTTGGCGTAGACGATGGTGGCCCGGTCGGGCCGCAGGCCGGTCCTCCCTCCGGGGGAGTACAGGTCCTCGCCGCGGCGCTTTTTCGCCGCGGTATAGTGGGCCACCATGGAATCCAGGTTGCCCCCGGAGATGAACACCCCCAGCCGGGGCTTGCCGAACTGGACAAAATCTTCCACGCTGCGCCAGTCGGGCTGAGGGAGCATACACACCCGGAAGCCCGCGTCTTCCAGCACCCGGGAGATCACCGCCGCCCCAAAGGAGGGGTGGTCCACATAGGCGTCGGCTGTGATAAACAGAAAGTCATACCAGTACCAGTCCCGCGCCAGCATGTCCTCCCGGCTGACGGGCAAAAACTGGCGGGGTTTTTCCCTCCTGGCCATGGGCCTCACCTCCTTCTCTCACTTATAATGTACCAGAAAAGCGGGCGATAGGCAAGAAAATCGGGAAAGGCGGCATCTCCCCTTCCCGGACCCGCCCCCGCCGGTCAGCGCGCCGCGGCAGGCTGAACCGCTGGTTTTTTCGCAAATTGGCCCTTTTCCCCACGGCAGTTTTGCCGTATAGTAGACAACATGAAAAACTCCCGGAAAGCAGGCCTGATCATGGATCACAACCGTCAAGACAAAATCGCCGTCATCAACGACTTCAGCGGCTTCGGCCGCTGCTCCATCGCGGTGGCGCTGCCTATCATCTCCGCCATGGGGGTGCAGTGCTGTCCGCTGCCCACCGCCGTTTTCTCCAACCACACCGGTTTTGAGCGCTACTACTGGACGGACTTCACCGACCACATGGAGGCCTATGCCCGTCAGTGGGAAAACCTGGACCTGCACTTCCGGGGCATTGCCACCGGCTTTCTGGGGTCGGTGCGCCAGATCGACATTGTCTCCCGCTTTCTGGAGCGATTTGACCGGCCAGAGACGGTGGTGCTGGTGGATCCGGTGATGGGGGACAACGGGGCGCTATACCCCACCTACACCCCGGAACTGGCCGCCGAGATGGGGCGGCTGGTATCCTACGCCGACATCCTGACCCCTAACCTGACCGAGGCCTGCGCCCTCACCGGCACCGAATACCGGCCCATGTTTCCCGAAGAGGAGCTGCTGGAGATGTGCCGCGCCCTCTCGGCCCGGGGGCCGGAGAAGGTGGTGATCTCCGGCCTGGACTTCGGCGATACCCTGGGCAACTTTATCTATGAGGCGGAGCAGCCTCCTCAGATGCTCAAGGTGCCCAAAGTGGGGGCCTGCCGCAGCGGCACCGGGGACGTGTTCGCCGCCATTCTGATCGCCGACGCAGTCAACGGCGGTGCCTTCCCGGACAGCGTCCGAAAGGCCGCCACCTTTCTCTCCCACGCCCTGGAGCGCACCGACGCGCTGGGCATCCCCCCCACCGACGGCATCGCCTTTGAGGGGCTGCTGGGGGAGCTGATCCCGTCCGGAGATATGTGAAAGACCGCCCTGGCTGGCAGGGCGGTCTTGCCGGGCATTGGGGTGGGCATGGACACCGGGGAGGTCAAAAAATGAATCAAAGCGAACTGAATCGCACTTCCTACAATCAAATTGCCGATCAATGGGCCGCCGTGCGGGACAACAGCCCCATCAACACATGTATCAGGACGTTTTGTAAACTGCTTCCCGGCAATGCCCGCATCCTGGACATCGGCTGCGGCACAGGGCGCCCCATCGACGCCTATCTCTCCCGGAAGGGATATTCTGTCGTAGGCATCGACAGTTCGGAGCGAATGATCCAGGCGGCGCTGGCGTGTCAGCTGCCCAACGCGACCTTTCTTGTGGGGGATTTTATGGACTTTACCGCTCCAGAGCCCTTTGATGCAGTCATCGCCTTCGACAGCCTTTGGCACATCGAGGAGTCCAAACAAGCATGCCTGTATCCCTCGGTGTCCTCTCTGCTGCGCCCCAACGGATACTTTCTCTTCACCCACGGAAAGCGGCGGGGCACCGTCAGGGGCACAATGTTTGCCCACCAGTTTGCCTACAGCGCGCTGGATGCGGAGGAGGTAAAAAAGCTGCTGCGGGAGAACAGCATGGACATCATCTCATGGCAGGAGGAGTACAGCGAGGCGACCACCGGGACCCGGGATCTCTTGGTGGTGGCAAAGCGGCGCTGAACCTCCGCCGGGCAGCGGGCTCAGGAAAAACAGTCCACAATAAACAGCCCCGCTCCGGCCGCCCGGGCGGCGGCGATGCCGGTGGGGGAGTCCTCAAAAATGATGGTCTGCTCCGGGGCGGCGCCGAAGTACTCCATGGCCATCCGGAAGCCGATGGGATCGGGCTTGGCCCGGGGGACGTCCTCCCCGGTGAGGACCAGGTCAAAGCTGCCCTCCTCCCCGAAACGCGCCAGGATCTCCCCGCTGTTGGCCCGGGAGCCGGCGGTGACCAGGGCGGTGTGGTATTCCGGGCGCATCAGGTGGAGCAGGGCAAACAGGTGCTCGTTTTTGACGGCGCAGCCCAGAAACTGCCCATAGCAGGCCAGCTTCTCCCGGTGGATGGCCTCCAGCTCTTCCGGGCCTGCCCCGGGGGCCAGCAGGGGGCCGAAGTAGCCGAAGTCGTGGCCGAAGCACTCCCGGCGAAAATAGTCCCAGGACGGGTGGAAGCCTCTGGGGGCCAGCACCCGCTCATAGGCCAAGAAGTTGACCCGGGCCGTGTCAAACAGCGTGCCGTCCAGGTCGAAAATGGCGAGTTTCTTCATATGCGCTCTCCTTTTCTCCGCTCTGGGCTGCATTGTAGCACGCTCCGCCCCCAAAGACAAGCGGCGGATTTTCTACTTGTGTCCACCCTGTACCCATGGTATAATAGATAAAATTCGCCGAGAAGGAGGTGCGCAGTAATGGCAATTCACAAATCCGGAGAGGACTATCTGGAGGCAATCCTGATGATCCGCCTGGAGAAGGGTTACTGCCGCTCCATCGATGTGGCCCATCGCCTGAATGTCAGCAAGCCCAGCGTCAGCGTGGCCATGGGCCATCTGCGCCAGGGCGGCATGATTACCACCGACGCCGACGGCATGCTGGACTTTACCGAGGCCGGGCGGCAGCTGGCCACCGACGTGTACAACCGCCACTGCCTGCTGACGGATTTCCTGCTCTTTCTCGGGGTCTCTGATCCGGTTGCCCGGGAGGACGCCTGCAAAATTGAGCACGATTTGAGTCCGGAGAGTTATCAGTGCCTGAAGAAATTCATGGAACAGCAACAGTCCGAAAAAAGTTAAACAGCGCGCCGGGCGGCAGTTTTTCGACTGCTGTCCGGCTTTTATCGACTTTTTTACATCAGTTTCCCTTTCCGCCGATTCCCATTGCATTGCGCGGGCGGATATGCTATAATTCCATCTAATTCAGAAAAGGAGTTTGAAATCAATATGGACCCCCTTATATGGCAACTGATCCTACAGCTTCTGTTGATCCTGATCAATGCCTTCTTCGCCTCAGCGGAGATTGCCGTGGTCTCCCTGAACACGGCCAAGCTCCGGGCGGACGCAGAGGACGGCGACAAGCGCGCGGCCAAGCTGCTCCGGTTGGTAGAGTCCCCCACAGCGTTTCTCTCCACCATCCAGATCGCCATTACCCTGGCCGGCCTGTTGGGCAGCGCCTTCGCCGCCACCAACTTTGCCGATCGGCTGACCACCTGGCTGGTCCAGAGCCAAGGATTCACCGCCCTGCCTGTGTCCACGCTGAACACCATTATCGTTATCCTGATCACCCTGGTGCTGGGTTATTTCACCCTGGTGCTGGGCGAGCTGGTACCCAAGCGCATCGCCATGCAGAAGCCCATGCAGATTGCCCGGATCGCCTCCCCGGTGATTTCCGCCCTGTCGGTGATTATGCGGCCCGTCATCTGGTTTCTGTCCATCTCCGTCACCGGTGTGCTGCGGCTGCTGGGGATGAAGAACCAGGCGAAAACCGACCTGGTCACGGAAGAGGACATCCGCATGATGCTGGACGAGAGCGAAGAGGAGGGTCTGATCGAGTCCTCTGAGGGCGAGATGATCGACAACATCTTCGAGTTCAACAACATCCAGATTTACGACGTGATGACCCACCGGGTGGATGTGGAGTCCATTGACGTGGAGGACAGCCGTGAGGAGATCACCGAGCTGATCCGCTCCACCGGTTACTCCCGCTTCCCGGTCTATGAGGAGGACCAGGACAATATCATCGGCATCCTTTACGTCAAGGATTTCTTCCTGAATCAGGAGAAATCCCTGCGGGAGTTGCTGAAGGAGCCCCTGTTTGTGCCCGACTCCATGATCTGCGACGACCTGTTCCGCAAGATGCAGCAGGAGCACACCCATTTCGCCATTGTCACCGATGAATACGGCTCCTTCCTTGGGGTCATCACCATGGAAGATCTGCTGGAGGAGATCGTGGGCAACATCTACGACGAGTACGACGAAAAAGAGGATTACATCATCCCGAATCCCGACGGAAGCTGGACCATCAGCGGCCGGGCGGAGCTGAAAGACGTGGAGAAGGCCCTGGACATTGAGCTGCCCGAGCGGGAGGAATTCAACACCCTCAGCGGCCTGATCCTCAACGAGACCGAGGAAATCCCCAAGGAGGGAGACCAGTTTGAGGTGCTTGTAGACGGTCTGCGCATTCAGGTGCTCAAGGTGGTGGACCGCCGCATCGAAGAAACCCGGGTCTCTTTACTGCCCACCGAGCCCGCTGAAGCGGACTGATCCCATCCAGATCAAGAGAAACCGCCCTGCCGCATCGCGGCAGGGCGGTTTTGTCTCCGGCAGTCAGCTCCCGGCGGGCTCCACCGACCGGACGGTCAGCCTATGGCCGTCCACGGTAAAGCGCACCTCCAGTCCGGCAAAGGGCAGGCCGTAGACCCGCTCCGGGTCACTCTGATAGGGGGGCCTGGGGTCGTTGGCCAGCACTTCGGCCAGGGCCTCCCGCTTGTCCGTCGGCACCTGCGCCAGCAGCTGCGGGGGGAACTCCACCTCCAGGGCCCGCTCCCATCCGGCGCTGGTAAACCCCTCCAGGGCATCGGGATGGCTGTCGGTATAGGGGATATAGGGCTTGATGTCCAAAATCGGCGTGCCGTCCATCAGGTCGGCCCCGGACACCTCCAGCACCGGCCCCTCCGGGGTGTGGAGCTCCACCCCCTCCAGCCGCACCGAGGACAGTCCGATGGCATTGGGCCGGAAGGGGGACCGGGTGGCAAACACCCCCATACGGGTATTCCCCCCCAGCCGCGGGGGGCGCACCGTGGGAGACCAGCGCTCCCGCACCGCCTGGGAGAACTGCCAGATCAGCCAGAGGTGGGAAAAGCCCTCCAGCCCCCGCAGGGCATCCGGGTTCCGATAGTCCGGCGCAAAGACGATCCGCCCCCGCAGCGATTCCACCACCCCGCTCTGGCGGGGGATGCCGAACTTTGTGGGAAAGTCGGTGCGGATGCGGGCGATGATGCGCAGCTCCAGCTTCTCTTCCATCTCATCCATCTCATGTCTCCTCCTTATGCCCCCGGCGGTCCTTCCCGGACCGTCTGCGTCGCCTCAGACAGGCCAGCAGGGGGAACAGGGCCAGCAAACCCAGCTGGACCGCCATCCCCACCACAGGCACCAGCGGCCTCGGGCACAGCCGGTAGACCACCAGGATCCCATTGGTCAGGGCGAAGAAGGCCGCCAGAGCCGCCGACAGGGCGCAGGCCGTCTCCTCACTGACCGGGGCGTTCCCCACTCCGCCCTTTTGCATGTCGCGCCAGGCAAACACGGACAGGGCGCTCATCAGGGCAAGGGCCCACAGAATCCACTTCCCCGCCCATCCCACGGGCGCTCCCCCGCCGCTCCAGCGGATGATCAATGGGCCGTCTATGCCCAGCGTCCCCGCCAGGGCGAAGGCCGTCCCCAGCAGGGCAAAGGATGATGCCACCACGTTCCAAGGCCGGACGGGCGGCAGGCGAAATCTGGAACGGAACACAGGCACCCTCCCCTCTCTGTCCCAAGAATACCCGGGGCAGCTCTCCCGCCGCCCCGGCAGCGCCTGGGCGCTCCGGCGGGAGCCGCAGCACGCCCCTTTGCCGTCTATGATACCACAGGGAAGGGCTGGGCGCAATCGCCGCCCCGCCTCTGCCATCGGAGCCGCCGCACCCGTCCCAGCACACGCCCCGGTGCGAGAAATAGAACAAAAACTGACTACCCGGTCTTTTATAAATAATATTCACAAAAGTGGTTGACGAATATCCAGGGGTGTGCTATCTTATAGTTGCAGAAAGGAATGAGTCCAATGATCTGAGAACTCACCCCTTAAAAGATGCAACAGGAGCCAAGTCAAAAACCAAATCGGTAGAAAAAAGCTAGCCCAACTGTGAGTACAGAATTCGCGCTGAGAGCGCCCCTAGGGAATCAGGAATTTGAACCGAAATATGGAAAATTGGCGACAGGTTCCAAGCAGGTTGCAAATCTGTAGAAAGAGAGGTAAACAATTGATGTTAGATACTAAGAATTCTCAGAAGTAACCCCCATCCGCGTTGGACGGATGGGGGTTTGTGGTTTCTATCATAATTTCTGCCGCCGGGACCGGCGGTTTTTTTGCGCCCTTTTGCCTCCGCTGCCCGCGGTTATCGCCGGCGAGCGCTCCTGAACCGTCAGCCCTCCTGCCCCAGATCCCCACAGCGGCCTGCGGGTTCCTTATATAGCTCCCCTCCAAGTTTCCCCATAAACCAAACGTAAAACTGAATTTCAGGGCTGAAAAAAAACGTGAGCTGTGGTACACTAGAGAAAGAAACGAGAGAAACCAACGTCGGCGGGGGAATCGTCATGAATAATCTGATCATGGGTCTGCTGGCCCATGTGGACGCGGGGAAGACCACCCTCTCGGAGGCACTGCTCTATCGAGGGGGCGCAATCAAAAAACTGGGCCGGGTAGACCACCGGGACGCCTTTTTGGATACCGACAGCCTGGAGCGGGAGCGGGGCATCACCATCTTCTCCAAGCAGGCGGTGCTTCCCCTGGACAGCAGGACCATCACGCTGCTGGACACCCCGGGCCACGTGGATTTCTCCGCCGAGATGGAGCGCACCCTCCAGGTGCTGGACTATGCCATCCTGGTCATCAGCGGCACCGACGGCGTCCAGGCCCACACCGAGACCCTCTGGCGGCTACTGGAGCGGTATCAGATCCCCACCTTTCTCTTTGTCAATAAGACCGATCTGGCCGGCTTTGACCGCCCCGCCCTGGAGCGGGAGCTGCGGGCGCGGCTGGGGGAGGGCTGTCTCCCCCTGGAGGGGGACGATACCCTCCGGGAGGAGATCGCACTGTGCTCTGAGGAGCTTATGGGGGAATTTCTCGAGGGCGGCGCCTTCTCCGTCCCGGCCTTGGCCCGGGCCATCCGGGAGCGCAAGCTGTTCCCCTGCTGCTACGGCTCCGCGCTGAAGCTGGAGGGGGTGGACGAGTTTCTCGACACTTTGGAGCGCTATACTCTGCTCCCCCACTACCCGGCCCCATTCGGGGCCAAGGTCTACAAGATCTCCCGGGACAGCCAGGGCAACCGGCTGACCTGGCTCAAGATTACCGGCGGCGAGCTGAAACCCAAGACCCTGCTCACAGGCCAGGATCAGAAAGGCGAGCCCTGGGAGGAGAAGGCGGACCAGCTGCGGCTGTACTCCGGGGCGAAATTTACCCAGCCCGACCTGGTGGAAGCGGGCGCCGTCTGCGCCGTCACCGGCCTGACCCACACCTATCCCGGCCAGGGACTGGGCACAGAACCCGACGCTCCTCTGCCCGCCCTGGAACCCGTGCTCACCTATCAGGTGCTGCTGCCCCAGGGGGCCGATCCCCAGGTCACCTTTGCTAAACTCCGGGCGCTGGAGGAGGAGGACCCCATGCTCCGCCTGGTGTGGAACAGCAGGCTTCAGGAGATCCGGGTGCAGCTCATGGGCAAGGTGCAGCTGGAGGTGCTCCAGCGGCGCATCGCCGACCGGTTTGGCCTGGCGGTGGAATTCGGCCCGGGCAGCATCGTCTACAGGGAGACCATCGCCGCCCCGGTGGAGGGAGTGGGCCATTTTGAGCCGCTGCGCCACTATGCTGAAGTGCACCTGCTGCTGGAGCCCGCGCCCCAGGGCAGCGGACTCACCTTTGCCACTGCCTGCAGCGAGGACGACCTGGACCGAAACTGGCAGCGGCTCATTCTGACCCACCTGGCGGAGAAAGAGCACCTGGGGGTGCTGACCGGCTCGCCGGTCACCGACCTGCGCGTCACTCTGCTCTCCGGCCGCGCCCATGTCAAGCACACCGAGGGCGGAGACTTTCGGGAGGCCACCTATCGGGCGGTCCGGATGGGGCTGATGCGGGCCAAATCGACGCTGCTGGAGCCCTGGTACCGCTTCCGGCTGGAGGTGCCCGCCGAGTCGGTGGGCCGGGCCATGGCCGATCTCCAGCGCTTCGGCGGAGCGGTGGATCCCCCGGAATCCGCGCAGGACGGCAGCGTGCTCACCGGCCG
>JABLTR010099778.1_pt1 | contig 22223 bp, 16 predicted proteins | sample 7160071 | NCBI WGS metagenome assembly JABLTR01 (sample SAMN14651230, study PRJNA627086) | human gut metagenome | isolation source: feces | host: Homo sapiens | reverse complement strand
AGGTGGAAAAGCAGCTGAACATGAGCGGCAAGCAGGACATCGAGAAATACGGGATCAGGGAATTCAACGAGAAGTGCAAGGAATCGGTATTCACATATGAAAGTATGTGGAGAGAGATGACAAAAAGAATGGGGTATCTCATCGATCTGGATCATCCGTACATCACTCTGGATAACGACTATATAGAGACAGGCTGGTGGATAATCAAGGAGTTCTTCAAGGCAGGTCTGGTATATGAGGGGCACAAGATACTCCCATATTGTCCTAGATGCGGGACAGGACTGGCTTCCCACGAAGTAGCTCAGGGATATAAAGAGGTAAAGGTAAATACCATAACGGCAAAGTTCAAGAGGAAGGATGCCGATGAATATTTCCTGGCATGGACTACTACGCCGTGGACACTGGCTTCCAATGTTTCGCTGACAGTAGGCCCTGACATCGATTATGTGAAGGTGAGGATGACGGCGGGCGATGAAGAAGGAAAGGTCTTCTACGTGGCAAAGGTGCTGGCCGACAAGGTCCTGGGAGCTGACAATTATGAAGTGCTGGAGGAGATGAAAGGCAAGGCGTTGGAGTACGTCGAATACGAACAGCTGATGCCGTTCATCGAGCCTGATAAAAAGGCATTTTTCGTTACATGCGCCGACTATGTGACAATAGAAGATGGTACCGGTATCGTCCATACAGCTCCGGCCTTCGGTGAAGACGATTACAATACGGGGAAAAGATACGATCTGCCGGTAGTGAATCCGGTAGATGAACAGGGAAAATATACAGACACTCCGTGGAAGGGCAGATTTGTCATGGAAGACGGCCTCGACATTGAGATAATAAAGTGGCTGGCAGAGGAAGACAAGATCTTCGCAAAGGAGAAGATCGTCCACAACTATCCTCACTGCTGGAGATGCGGGACGCCGCTGGTCTACTATGCCAAGCCGAGCTGGTATATTGAGATGACGAAGCTCAAGGATCAGCTGGTAGCCAACAACAACACAGTCAACTGGTTCCCTGATTTCGTAGGAGAAAAAAGATTCGGTAACTGGCTGGAAAACGTCAATGACTGGGCTATCTCCAGAAACAGGTATTGGGGAACGCCTATTCCTATCTGGAGATGTGAATGCGGACATCTGGAGTGCATAGGTAGCAGGAAGGAACTGGTTGAGAAGGCACAGGAGGATATCACGGAAGATATCGAACTCCACAGACCATATGTGGATGATGTACATCTGACCTGTCCTGTCTGCGGCAAGCCGATGACCAGGATACCGGAAGTTATGGACTGCTGGTTCGACAGTGGCGCCATGCCGTTCGCGCAGCAGCACTATCCGTTCGAAAACAGCGAGAACTTCGACGAGGAGCTGTTCCCGGCTGACTTCATCTGTGAAGGTATCGATCAGACGAGAGGCTGGTTCTACTCGCTGATGGCCATTTCCACCTTTATAAAGGGCAAGGCGCCGTATAAGAACGTACTGGTAAACGATCTGATATTGGACAAGAATGGCAAGAAGATGAGCAAATCCAAGGGAAACACTGTGGATCCGTTCCAGCTCTTTGACAAGTATGGAGCCGACGCTACCAGGTGGTATCTGCTTCACGTATCGCCTGCCTGGTCACCGACCAAGTTCGATGAAGATGGGCTGGTGGAGATAGTCAGCAAGTTTTTCGGAACGCTGAAGAACGTGTATAATTTCTTCGCGTTGTATTCCAATCAGGACAAGTTGGATCCGGCATCCCTGGAAATAGCTTATGATCAGAGACCTGAACTGGACAGATGGATAATATCGAAGTATAACAGCCTGATAAAAGAAGTGACGGAGGACATGGACAGGTATGACCACATGAAATCCGTGAGGAAGATACAGGAATTCGTAGGTGAGGACCTTTCCAACTGGTATATCAGAAGAGCCAGGAGGAGATTCTGGGGAGAGGAGCTGGACGACGATAAGAAAGCAGTGTATGCCACTACCTATGAGGTACTGGTAGGGGTCGCCAAGATGATAGCGCCTTTCGCGCCATTCATTTCCGACGAGATGTACCAGAATCTGACCGGTGAGGAATCGGTGCATCTGGCCTACTTCCCGGAGGCCGACGAGTCGCTGATAGACAAGAAGGTCGAGGAGAGGATGGATCTGGTGAGGACCCTGGTAGGCCTGGGCAGAGGAACGAGAGAGAAGGAGAGGATCAAGGTAAGGCAGCCTCTCTCAGAGATCCTGGTGGATGGCAAGTATCAGTCTGTCATCGAAGACCTGACGCCTCTCATCATGGAAGAACTCAACGTGAAGAAGGTAGTGTTCGAAAACAAGCTGGACGAGTACATGGATTATTCCCTGAAGCCTAACTTCAAGGTGGCAGGGCCTGTACTGGGAAAGAACATCAAGGCCTTCGGAGGTGCGTTAGCCAAGGCTGATGCCGCTGCCACGGTAGCAAAACTGGAAGCCGACGGTAAGATAGAGATGGAGCTGGGCGGCGAGAACGTGGAGATATCAAAGGACATGGTGGACGTGAAGATCTCCGCCAAGGAAGGATTCGCGGTGGCCATGGAGAACAATGTCTTCACCATACTGGACACTACTATCACCCCTGAACTGGAAAGAGAAGGGCTGGCCAGAGAGATAGTCTCAAAGGTGCAGCAGCTGAGAAAGCAGAACGATTATGAGATGATGGACAACATCAGGATATCGGTGGATGCTGATGATGAAGTGAAGGCTGCCATAGAGGAATACAGAGACTACATCATGAAGGAGACACTGGCGGTATCCATAGAGCAGGGGACGGATCTGGAAACGTCCAACATAAACGGACATGAGACCGGCCTTGCAGTGGAGAGAGTATAGAGGAGAAGGGCAGATGGAAAAGGTACACCTGCTTGGCTTTACGGAAGATGAGATGAAGAGCTTTGCCCGGGAAATGGGCGAAGCCGCATTTCGCGGCAGGCAGATATTCAGGTGGATATGGCGGGGAGCCAGAGATTTCAGTCAGATGACCGATCTGCCCGCCGGATTGAGGGAAAAACTGGACGAGACAGCCTGTATAGGCTGTCTCGATGTTTTAGATGTGCAGGAGGATGAGAAGGACGGGACCAGGAAATTCCTCTTTGGCCTGGAGGACGGCAACACGGTGGAAGGAGTTTTCATGAAGTACAGGTATGGAAATTCCATGTGCGTGTCGTCTCAGGTAGGCTGTAAGATGGGATGTAAGTTCTGCGCGTCAGCGCTGGGCGGGTTCGTGAGGGATCTCACGGCGGGAGAGATATCGGATCAGATACTTTCTGCAGAGAGATATACCGGAGAGAAGGTGAACCATGTGGTGGTCATGGGCATGGGAGAGCCGTTGGATAATTACGATAATCTGTCTCAATTTCTGAGATTGCTCCATGAGCAGGGCGGAAAGAACATGAGCTACCGGAACATGACTGTTTCTACCAGTGGCATAGTACCTGCCATAGCCATGTTTGCCGACGATTTCCCCCAGGTGAATCTGGCTGTATCTCTCCATCGTCTTACCGACAGCGGAAGGAACAGCATAATGCCCGTCAACAGGAAATATCCTGTGGATGAACTGCTTTCGGCGGCGGACAGGTATACGGAAAAGACTGGTAGGCGGGTCACTTTCGAATACGCGCTGATAGATGGGGAGAACGATAGAGAAGAGGACGTGGAGCTGATGATCAGAAAGCTTCGAGGCAAGCTCTGTCATGTGAATCTCATACCCCTTAATGAAGTGAAGGAAACAGGGCTCACGGGCAGCAGCAGGAGGCGGGCGGAGGAGATAGCGGCAGCTCTGAACAGCGCCGGGATACCTGCCACGGTACGTCGGGAACTGGGCTCGAAAATAGACGGGGCCTGTGGTCAGCTGCGGCGAAAGGCACAAGAAAAACAGTTGCCCAAAATATGAGCATAGTGTATAATTGTATTTATTAAAAAGGCGCTTATATCAATATATTGAGGAGGTAGTAATATTATGGTGAAATTACTCATAGGTCACAAAGGCAGCGGAAAGACAAGCCAGATGGTGGAGCTGGCCAATGAAAGCGTTAAAACAAGCAATGGAAGCATAATATTTATAAATAAAAACCACAGGCTGATGTATGAACTCTCGTATAACATAAGAGTCATATGCATGGAAGATTACGAGAACATAACAAATATCGACGAGTATATAGGTTTTATCTACGGAATAATAAGCTCCGACCATGATATTGAAACCATCTTCATAGACAGTATATTGAAACACGCGGACGTTTCGCTGGGAGATCTGCCGGAGTTCATAGACAGGCTGAAAGCCATATCGGAGATCTACGAGCTGGACTTCGTCGTGAGTGTAAGCGCTGAGAAGGAAGAAATGATAGGCGTCAACTTCGATGGATGTGAGATCCTCAACTGACGGCAGACGAAACGAAAAAAATATCAAAGACGGTGTATACACCGTCTTTTTTAAGGACGTGAATCGATTTTTATGAAAAAAGCATACATCTATGTAGTACTGACAGCGATACTTTTCGGAACGATGGAGGTGGCCTGCAAAGTGGCGGGAAATCACCTGGATCCGTTCCAGTTGACTTTTCTCAGATTTGCTATAGGTGGTCTGATACTTTTACCTTTTGCCATCGTGGAGCTGAGAAAGAATCATGTTAAACTTACAGTCAAAGATCTGGCCATGCTGGCAGGGGTAGGGATATTAGGAGTCCCTATAAGTATGGTGTTTTTTCAGCTGGGGATAATGTACTCCAATGCGGCGACAGCTTCCGTGCTCATCAGCATAAATCCGCTCTTTACCATGATATTCGCTCATTTCTTTGCCAATGAGAAGCTTAACAGATACAAGGCGATCGTGCTGGCCATCGGCTTCGTGGGACTGATATTCATGATAAAACCATGGAACATGCAGGAGGGAAACACGGTCATAGGCATGGTATACATGATGTTGGCGGCCATATTTTTTGGCGCCTACACTGTGGCAGGCAAGGTCAGCGTTCAAAAAATGGGAATAATGGCTCAGACAAGCATCAGCTTCATACTGGGTTCACTTATATTGCTTATAATAATACTGATAACAGGTAAACCTGTAATTGAAGGGGTAAGTGAGAATATCTTACTGGTGCTGTATGCAGGCATTTTTGTGACGGGGATAGGATATTTTTGCTATTTCATGGCCATAAAGGCGTCGGACGCGTCGACTGGCTCACTGGCATTTTTCATAAAGCCGGCCATAGCGCCTGTGATGGCAGTGATATTCCTCAAGGAGACGATACTTTGGAATATGTACGCGGGGATAGCCTGCATCCTTATCGCGTCGTATATGAACATAAGATTTCAGAGGAAGGAAAATGAGCTTAAGGAAAAACTTGACGGCTGACGATATCCGGCATATCTTTGACGGGAAGAAAGCGGGAAATGAAGAGTTTTTCAAATTCTTTTCAGTCCTTGTCCCAGTGGTGGAGAAAGAGGGGAAGCTGTATCTTCTCTATGAGAGACGGGCAAGGGATATGAAACGGCAGCCGGGGGAGATATGCTTTCCCGGGGGAGAGCTGGAACAGGATGAGACAACGAAGGAATGCGCGTTGCGGGAGACCTGGGAGGAAATCGGCATACCGCAGGAGAGCATAAGAGTGGTTAGCCAGTTGGACACCATATATACTTACAGCAATTTTGCCATGTACTGTTATCTGGGGATCGTGGACGCGAAGGCGCTGGATCATATGGTGCTGAATCCCGGGGAGGTGGAAGAGGCATTCCTGGTGGAGCTGGACTGGCTGCTGACGCATGAACCGGAGATATATTGGACCGACGTGATACCGGAGCCTCCGGAAGGATTTCCGTACGAAAAGGTCACGGGAGGGATGCCATACAGCTGGAGGAAGGGAAAGGCACCTGTTCCCGTATACGAGGAATATGACGGGAATGTCATATGGGGACTGACAGCCAGGATAACGAAGCGGTTTACAGATGTCATAAAAGGTGTGCAGGAGGACTGATATGTTTAAGATAGGGTTGTGCCAGATGAAGGGCTCCTTCGACAAGAGAAAGAGCATGGAGATCGCCGGACGATTCGTGAGGGAAGCTGCCGGTAAGGGCGCTGATGTGATATCCTTGCCGGAAATGTGGAATTGCCCATACTCCAACGATTACTTCAGAGAGTACGCGGAGCCGGATGATGGAGAGACAGTCAGCTTCCTGTCAGAGCTGGCGGCAGAGCTGGGGATCTATCTGGTTGGAGGATCCATACCGGAACTGGACAAAGGGAATGTTTACAATACGTCCTTTTCTTTCGACAGGAAGGGAAATCTGATAGGAAAACACAGGAAGGTCCATCTCTTCGATATCGATGTGGAGGGTGGCATCCGATTCATGGAATCGGATACTCTGACAGCGGGAGAGGATATGACGGTGATAGACACTGAGTATTGCAAGATAGGAGTGGCTATATGCTATGATGTGAGGTTTCCGGAGTGGTTCCGGAAGATGGCGTTGGCGGGAGCACAGCTCATAATATTGCCGGCGGCTTTCAACATGACTACAGGCCCTGCTCACTGGGATATAACCATGAGAGCAAGGGCGCTGGACAACCAGGTCTATTTCGCTGCCAATTCACCTGCCAGGGATGAGAAAGGGCCGTATCAGGCCTATGGCGGTTCTTGTGTAGTAGACCCATGGGGCCAGTTCATTGCCCACGCAGACGAGAAAGAATGCGTCGTATGTGGCGATATAGATCTGGAGCGTGTCGAGGCTGTGAGACGACAGCTGCCGCTGCTGGCACACAGAAGAGAAGAACTGTATTAGGAGGAGATCATGAAAAAGATTATCGCGTTACTGATGTCGCTGCTTATGGTAGGCGTCATGGCAGGCTGCGGCTCACCTGAGGCCGAACAGCCGGAGGAGAAGATAGATTATGAGATAGCCCTGGTGACGGATTCGGGTATGATAATGGATGGCGGTTACAGTCAGGTGGCGTGGACCACTATAAGCGACTTTGGTTCACGGGAAGGGATCTCCCACAAATACTATAAGGCGGCTGAAGCTTCGGAGACAGCATATATGGAAGCCATAAGCAATGCTGTCGATAAAGGCGCCAAGGTCATCATTGCCGACGGGTATTCTTTTGAGGACGTAGTGTACAACGCGCAAAAGGAATATCCCGATGTCAATTTCATATTGATAGACGCAGAACCTGTGGACGGGGAATCCGGGGAGACCAGGACCGGTGATAATACCGCTGTAGTGAGCTTCGCGTCAGAACAGGCAGGATATTTGGCAGGATACAGCGCGGTGAAGGATGGGAACAGGCAGTTAGGATTTATGGGTGATTCCAAGACCCCATCTCAGATGGATTATTGCTACGGTTTCATGCAGGGAGCTGATGATGCCGCTGCGGAGGACGGCGTTAGTGTAAATGTTAGATATCACTACGGCACCGACGATGAGGACAGGACCGCGTTGGTGGATATGGCCGCCGGCTGGTATGAGAGCGGAGTCCAGGTGGTATTCGCCTGCGGCAGCGAAGTGGAACAGCCTGTTATAGAAGCGGCGGAGCTAAGCGACGGCAGGAAGGTGATCGCCGCGGAGACAGATAAATCTCAGATGTCGGATACTGTTATGACGTCAGCTGTAAAGGATATATCCGGTGTTTTGGAGAATCTTCTGGAAAGATACAACGATGATGAATTCCCGGGTGGTACCGTGGAATATTACGATGCGGAAAACGAGGGGATATGGCTGGAGATGGAAAACGCCAGGTTCGCCAGGTTCACGGATGAACAGTACGAGACGGTCCTCGGCAGACTTGTCGATGGAAGTGTGACTGTCAGCAAATATGACAGTGGAGATATAGCGTCGCTGGGACTTACCAGGGTAACGGTCTCTGAGCAGTAGCAGCAGAAAAGATGGAAAAGACAAAAGAAAATAAAGTATGAAAATAAGGAGCTGTCAGAGCGGGACTGCGATCTGCCTTTTCAGGCAGGCATCCCAAGAATGACAGCTCCTTTTTATTGTTTCGATTTATTGTTTCTATTTTCCGGAACGACTGTTTTTTGAGGACAGCGACGAGGTCCTGTCTTTTATGGCCACGTATTCACGCGGTGCCTGAGCGGATTTGTAAGCAGGCCGCATCAGTTTTCCTCCGGCTACCAGCTCTTCGATCCTGTGGGCACACCAGCCTGACAGTCTGGCAGTGGCGAAAAGCGGTGTCGCTATGGTGGTAGGGATATCCAGAGTGTCGTATACGAATCCGGAATAAAGATCCACATTAGCAGGCATAGGCTTCTCCACTCCGTTGACTTCAGCGTAAAGCTGCGGCGTACGCCGCTCTATGTAGTCACACAGCAGGAAGTCATCGATACGGTTTTTGCTTTCGGCCAGTTTTTTGGACATGGATTTCAGCAGTTTAGCTCTCGGATCCGAAAGCGTGTATATAGCGTGCCCCATTCCATAGATAAGACCTTTTTTATCGTAAGCTTCCTTTTTGAGCATCTTTACCAGGTAATCGTCCAGCTTACCTCTGTTGTTGAAATCAGGTACGTGGGCCTTTATATCGGCAATCATGTTTATTACCGCGATATTGGCCCCGCCGTGTCTCGGCCCTTTAAGGGAACCGATGGCTGCCGATATGGCCGAATAGGTGTCCGTTCCCGTAGATGAGACCAGGTGAGTAGTAAAGGACGAGTTGTTTCCTCCCCCGTGCTCTGCGTGGAGTATCATGGACAGATCCAGAAGCTTGGCTTCGATATCCATGAAATCACCCATAGGACGTATCATCCTGAGGATATTTTCCGATGTGGAAAGTTCCGGGATAGGGTTATGCAGATGAAGGCTCATGTTGTCGTAGAATGATGCCTTGGCCTGATAAGCGTAGGCTATGAGAGCCGGGAAATGTCCTATGAGGTCGATGGACTGGCGGAGTACGTTGGAAATGGACGTATCGTCAGGGTTATCGTCATAACAGTAGAGAGCGAGTACACTTCTTGCCAGCTTATTCATGATGTTGTTGGATGGAGCCGTCAGGATCATGTCGCGGGCGAAGCCATTGGGAAGCTCCCTCTTGGCGCCCAACATCTTCTTGAAGGATTCCAGCTCCGACTTGCTGGGCAGTGTTCCGAAGATCAGCAAGAAAGTGATTTCTTCGAAACCAAATCTGTCTTCGGCGATGCAGTTCTTTACGATGTCTTCGATATCGTAGCCACGGTAATACAGCTTGCCCTCAATAGGGATCTTATTGCCGGAGGCGTCTACGTCGTAACCTCGGACGTCACCGATCTTAGTGAGTCCTACTACGACTCCGGTACCGTTAGAGTTTCTCAATCCACGTTTGACGTTGTTCTTTATATAAAGATCGGGTTCTATATAATCGCTCTTTTCAACAGTTTTGGCGCTTTCCTCGAGGAATTCATGTATGAGGGAGGATTTGACCGTGTTTTTGATCTCCTCCTTGACTACATTTTTTACGGCCTTTTTTATGTCGCGTTTTTTGTTCTTTTTTCTGTTAAACATCAAAGACCTCCTTTTAATTATAGAATCACAGATAATAGTATACCATACAGGAGGTGTAAAGTAAAACAGATTAATTTATCCGCAAAGAAGCGTCGATATTTACCGCAAATTAATACATGACAAGTGTACGTGCGGAAAAATATCAGAATGGGTCTATGACACCTGTCACGAGCAGTATGACGGACAGCACGGCCAGGCATACGAGGAAGATGGCGATATTCCTCTCATAAGGCCGGAATGTATACAGACCCTTTTCCCTGCGTCCTTTGATATAGACGAAGATCCCCGGAGCGTAGAGGATGCTGGTGATCAGGAATTGGATAAGGCCGGCCGATACGATCATCCATATGCCATAAAGGCTCCCGGAGATGGCGAAAATACGCGCTGCCGTGAGCTGATACCCGTCGGTAAACCATGTCGCGTCTTTTCCGCAGCATAACTTCACGTAGTACAATGCGCTGAGAAGATATGGGAGCATTATCATCGACGAGCCTATGGTGTAAAAGGCCAGATATGATGATTCGTTGAGCAGTACGATAAGGAGGAAGAATTGTATAAGCAGGTTAGTCATGATGAGGGCTGCGGCAGGAGAACCATTCCTGTTGCTCCTGGCGAAGGCCTTGGTGAAGACACCTTGCCTGGCTGCTTCATAAGGGCATTCGGCTGCTATTATGGTCCATCCAAGCAGAGCGCCGGCGATGGATACGATGACGCCGATGTTGACAAGTGTGGCTCCCCAGGGGCCTACGGCTATCTCCAATATCTGAGCCATCTGAGGATGCTCCAGCTGTGCCAGCTCTTCCGTTGTCAGTACGCCCATGCTGAGGATGGCGACGATGACGTAGAGGGCGAGAAGTCCCAGAAATCCGGTGATGGAAGCCTTCCCCACGTCGCTGGAATCTCTGGCTCGGGCCGAGAGGACGACGGCGCCTTCTACTCCGATGAACGCCCACACTGTGGAAGAGGTAGTGACCATTATCTGAGTAGTCAGAGGCATAGTGCCGTCTCCCCAGAAATTGTCCATGAAGATGTCGATGCTGAATTTTGAAGCAAGAGGGATGGCTGCTATAAATACGAAGATAGGGACCAGCTTGCATACCGTCGCGATGATGGTGATAAAGGTGGCCTGGCCTACTCCTTTCAGGACAAGGAACACCAGCAGCCATACCAGCAGTGATCCGCATAAGATGGAAACGGTATTGTTCCCGTGCTGAAACACGGGAAAGAAGTATCCCAGGGCTCCGAATAACAGCGTTATATATGATACATTGGAAATCAACGCACTCATCCAGTATCCCCATGCCGAGTTGAAGCCTACGAATTCACCGAATCCTTCTTTTGCGTAGCTGTATATACCGTTGGTCAGTTCAGGCTTTACCCTGTTGAGTCCGAAGAAAGACATCATCAGAGTGTACATGCCTATGCCGCATATTCCCCAGCCTATGAGGACACTGCCTGTATGGGCTCCGTTGGCGGCCATATCTCCAGCTATAGTGAAGATACCGGCTCCGATAGTGGAGCCGATTATCATTGCTGTCAGTCCGGCAAAGCCCAGGGATGCGGAATTTGTTTTTCCATTTGCTTCATTTTGATTTCTTAACATAAGAAAACTCCTTAATATCTGTCTATAATAAGGAGTATTTCCCAGAAGAGAGAAAAAATTTATCTCAGAAGAGTAAAAGTGTTTTTCTCATATGATATGAGGCCATCCTTTTCCATGTTGGTCAGTTCCCGGGTGAGGGCGCTTCTGTCAGCATTGAGATAATTGGCCAGTTCGCTGCGTCCCATAGGGATGGTGAACCGGGATTTCCCGTGGTTTTGCTGAGACTGGAGCGACAGATAGGAGAGGAGCTTCTTTCTGAGTGTCTTCTGCGATACTATTTCCAGTTTTTCCATAAGCTGTTTGTTTTTGTCCGCGATGAGGGACACCATGTTTTCTATGATACGGTGGTGAAAGACACATGACATGTTGCAGGTGTGCATGATCCTGTGAAAAGGTATCGACAGAACTCTGGTGTTCCTGGCTGAGTAGAATGAAACGGAAGAGACAGGGTCGTTCGAGCCGGCAAAGGTTTCGCCAAAGAGCTGGTTCTCACCGAAAACAGATAAGATCGTCTCGTTTCCCCATACATCGTGCTTTATCATGTGTACGGTCCCGGAGAGGACTACGTGTATCCACTTGATCTCCTCCGATTCCAGAGAAATGAATTCCCCTTTGGAGAAAGTCCTCTCCTGACAGCCGAGGCATGTCATCATGCCTCCCAGATCCTTCTCTTTTATGCCCTGGAACAAATCGAGTTTTTTGACCCTTTCCACATCGTAACTCATCTTACCACCTCTGAGAAATTATACAATGATTTCAGCTGTGTTGCAATAGCAACATAAATGCAGATACCATGGTGGTACAGTAAAAATATGATGCGAATCGAAGAGGAGGTACCATTATGAACAGAGAAATGTATAAGAAGGAGCGACAGATGAGTTCCGAAGCTACGGCGGCGATATTTTCGAAAGGCAACCACGGAACGCTGGCCGTAAACGGCGATGACGGATATCCATATGCAGTGCCGGTCAACTATGTATATGATGGAGGAAAGATATACATACATTCCGCCAAGTATGGATACAAGATAGACGCGGTGAAGCGGGACGACAAGGTGTGTTTTTCAGCCATATTGAATTCAAAGGTGCAGCAGGACAAATTCACGGCGGCCTTCCAGAGCGTTATCGCTTTCGGCAAGATATCTTTCGTGGAGGACGAAGCAGAGAAAAAAAGGATACTGGAACAGTTCATATACAAGATGTCACCGGAATTTGTCGAGGGCGGAATGAAGTTCGTCAACGCAGCCATCGGCAAGACGGCTCTCCTGTGCATAGACGTAGAGGAGATTAAAGGAAAGGAAAACATGGCTGCGACTTTTGACATTTAATAGCCGTGCTGGGCTTTTACATGTGGAAATGACTCGCTGTTGCCGGATTCTTTCCTGTCTTATGAAATCCGGCAGCCCTGACACGGTTTCTTGCCGCATTTTCGATTTATTTTAATTATTCGGCAAGCTCGACGCGGCCTTTTGCCGCGTTTTCTCCAGTGAAATATGATCCGGCACACCGTTTGCCGGATTTTTTGTTGTGGGTGATTATCCGGCAAGCAGTGCGGTGATCTCTGGGAAATCGGATCTGTATATGCAGGAAAATGAGATTTTTCCTGTTTTGACTGCCAGATTTTCTATTTATGGTGAAAATCCGGCGCGAGGTTGCGTTTGAGCTGCCGAAGATCGCTTTTCTTTGGATTATCCGGCAGAGGTGCGTGTAAAGTACAGGTGAGCCGGTCTTCAGTCGCTGTCGAAGGCAGCCACGGGACAACAACAGGGCGATGATAACAGCCCGTGAAACGAGGAAGACAGCCTTGGGAAGTGGGAGTGGCGACTAATCTTTGTCGAAATTTGTCGAATAAAAAGACTTTTACCTGGGAGGTGGTTATAGTATAATTTTGTTAGAAAAAAATGTAAATAAAGTAAAATTATTCAAGAAAGGGGAACGGAAATGCAGAGAATAAAAAGGGGAAGGGCATTGATCGCGCTCATGCTGCTGATGATTCTGGCGGTGACAGGGACATCGACTCCTGTCGACGTCACAGCGGCACAGCATACTGTGACGCATTATGGTCTGGCAGGAGATGGGAATAATGTAGCAGGGATATACAGGATCGGAGGTAAGCCGGCTTTCTGTTGTGACCACCTGAAGGATTCACTGCCTACAGGAACAAAAGTGACCATGTCGATAGGGCGTGATGCTGATGTTGCCAAAGTACTTTATTATGGGTATGGAGGTCCCGAAGAGTGGAGCGGATTTCCTGATGATGATGAGGCTGTACTGGCCACATCTCTAGCTTTGGATCATTATTTCAATGGTGGGACGTGGGACAGCAGTCCTGTGTATACGTCATTTATGAAATTTTTATCTTCTAAAGGCTCTGAAGATTCGGGGACATCGTACATACTCTACACCTCCGACAAGTCGTCTTATCAGAGGCTGGCATCGGTAAATCCGCCTGTAAAGGTGAACGTAACGGTAACGAAGGAAAGTGCAGATAGAACTTTCACGGAAAATAACAGCTGTTATTCATTGCAGGGCGCTCAATATGGAGTGTACAGCGGGAGCAAGCTTCTCATGACCATCGTTACAGGAGCTGACGGCAAAGCTTCAGGGACTGTTACAGTGAGTCCCGAGGAGGCCGGGAAACTTATGGTGAAGGAAATCAAGCCATCAAAGGGTTACGCTAAGGACGACGAAGTCTATTCGGTCGACGGTTCATCGGGCAGCGTATCGGTGATATCCCAGGAGCCACCTGCGGACAATCCGGTGGAAATGCTGCTGTACAAGTATGACGGCGAGACAGAAGGAAAAGATGATAAGTATTTCCCTCAGAAAGGGGCCTCTCTGGAGGGCGCGGTTTTCAAAGTGGATTTCTATGATATGGACAAGTCACAGATGCCGGCCGATGGAGATTACAGCGGGAAGCGGCCGTTGAGAACATGGTATTTTGTTTCTGACCCACAGGGTAAGATAAAGTGGGATGAGGCGTATTTCGCTGAAGGATATGAGCAATCGGCTCTTTACTCAGATCCCAATGGAGGCGGGGGAACGGCTTTGCCTCTGGGCGTGGTCACTGTCAGGGAGATAAAAGCTCCGGAAGGGTACCTGCTCAATGAGATGGTCTACGCCTGTGCCATAACTCAGGATGGTGAAAAGGCAGTATGTGATGCATATCAGATACAACGTGTACCCGATGAGATAAAGCGGGGAGACCTGGAGCTAGTGAAGATAGCTGACGGCTCTGCCCGGAGAATGGCGGGGATACCGTTTATGATAACATCTATGCAGGAAAATGGTAAGGATGTGAATGATGGGGAAAGCCATATCATAGTGACTGATGAAAACGGGTACTTTTCTACGGCTGCTTCCTTCAACAGCCATTCCGGCGACACCAATGCCAATGATGCGGCGTGGGACGGGAAGAGGATAGATGAATCGAAGCTGGATGCCACGGCCGGGATATGGTTTGGAGAAAAGGATGATGCCGGCAACGACAGAGGTGCTCTCCCTTACGGGAAATACAGGATAGACGAGTTGGCATGCAGCCATAACGAAGGGTATAAGCTGTTAAAAGGGATAGAGATATATGTTACAAGAGATGGTCATGTGATAGAGCTGGGAACGCTGACCAATGATGAGATAAACCTGGAAACTGAGCTGTGGGACAGTGCGATGGATCAGAAAGGGAGTACGCTGGCGCGGAAAGACATAACGCTGACCGACAGAGTAACATATAGCGGTCTGGAGACAGGTGCAGAATATACCCTCAAAGGAGTGCTGATGGATAAGGAGTCAAAGAAGCCTCTTGTGATAGACGGCAATCAGATACGCGGCGAAAAGGTATTTACGGCGGCAGGCACCGATGGAAACGTTGATGTGGAGTTCACCTTTGACGCTTCACAGCTTCGGGGAAAGGAAATAGTCGCTTTCGAAACTCTGGTGAAAGATGGGGCAGTCATTGCGAAACATGAGGATATAGATGATGAAGCTCAAACTATCGGGTTTCTGAATCCGATAGTGGAAACCACCGCCGCCAACGGCGACGGGAGCGGAAAAACTCTGGCTGCCGGTAAGGGTGCGACGGTGACGGACGAAGTAAATTACAGCGGACTTCTGAGCGGACAGACTTATGACGTGACAGGTGTGTTGATGGACAAGGGGACAGGGAAGCCTCTTATAGTTGACGGAAAAGAAGTGACCGCAGCTGAGACGTTTGCAGCGGACGAAGGGAGCGGCAATGTCCGGATGACTTTTTCATTTGATGCTACAGGATTGGAGGGGCGACAGTTGGTGGTATTTGAAACCATCAAGTGGAATGGAAAAGTCGTCGCGGAGCACAAGGATATAAATGATAAAAATCAGACGGTTTATGTAAATGAACCGGGTGTGTTGATCCCCGGGACGGGCGATGCGGCACGGATGCTGTTGCCGGCGCTTCTGCTGATGACTGCGGCCTGTGCGGCGGCCGTGGCAATCTTCCTGAGGACTGATAGTAATATGGAAGGAAAACGATGAATATAAAAAGAATAAAAAAGGCGTTTCAGGATATTGGAACTGATGGTCCTGAAACGCCATAAGGATTTCAGCGCTTTTGAGCTGGAACGGGAAAGATGTTATCTGGATTCATCTTCTTCATCTCCAAGAGAAATCTTAGCAGTGACTTCCACTTTCCTTTCGTAGCAGGCGAAGCAGTCGGAGACCAGTCTGCTGTCAAGTTTGGGCGTTATCAGACTGACCACAGGAACGATGATCATGCTGCCTATCATGGCGAAAGCACCCGCGTTGATGGATGATTGCAGTATCGAAGGGAAAATTTCACCGGCCACCATGTTGAGTATCATCAGCCCTGTGCCCCATATGTAGCTGCACCAGCAGGCAGCCTTTGTGGTTTTTTTCCAGTAAAGCCCGTAAAGGAGCGGAGCCAGGAAAGAGCCTGCCAGGGCACCCCACGAGATACCCATAAGTTGGGCGATAAAAGTGATATTGCTCCTGTATTGGATGATGGCTATGATGACGGATATGGCGATGAATAGTATTATTAATGCGCGTATTATGAAAACCTGGGTTTTTTCCGTCATGTTTTTGATGAAATTATCTTTGAGAAAGTCCAAGGTGAGTGTCGAACTGGAGGCAATGACCAGAGATGACAGTGTCGACATGGACGCTGACAGTACCAGCAATACGACCAGACCGATAAGGACATCGGGAAGGCCTGATAACATGGCTGGTATGATGGCATCAAAGCCTTCAGTCTCCACATTTACCTGATCTGAGAAGAGTCGTCCGAAGCCTCCGAGGAAATAGCACCCTCCCGCTACAATAAGTGCGAACAGCGTGGATATTATCGTACCCTTGTGTATGGATTTCTCGCTCTCTATGGCGTAAAATTTCTGGACCATCTGAGGAAGTCCCCATGTTCCCAGTGAAGTGAGGATGACAACACTCAACAGGTTGAGCGGGTCGGGTCCAAGAAATGAATTGAAAGCTCCCGGTATCGTTGATGCAGAAGGATCTTCCACCTGGGCGAGACTGCTCAAGGCTTCCATGAAACCTCCTTTGCTGGCCAAAACAGCGGCTATCACGGCCACTATGCCAAAGAGCATTATGATGCCCTGGATGAAATCATTGATGGCGGTGGCCATGTATCCTCCAGCGATCACGTATATCCCTGTCAGAACTGCCATAATGATGATACATATGGTGTAATCGACGTTGAATGCCATTCCGAACAGCCGCGACAGCCCATTGTAGAGCGAGGCGGTATAAGGGATGAGGAAGATGAATATTATTATTGAGGCGCCTATCTTGAGGGCTTTGCTGTCAAACCTGGATCCGAAAAATTCAGGCATGGTAGCGGAATCGAGATGCTGGGTCATTATTCTGGTGCGTCGCCCCAGGACGACCCAGGCCAGCAGGGATCCGATGAAAGCGTTGCCTATTCCTATCCATGTGGATGCGATCCCGTATTTCCATCCGAATTGTCCTGCGTACCCGATGAAGATGACGGCTGAAAAGTAGGAAGTGCCGTAAGCGAAAGCTGTGAGCCACGGACCTACGGAACGGCCGCCGAGAACGAACCCGTTGACGTCGGTGGCATGCTTTCGGCAGTAGATCCCAATGCATATCATGATGGCGAAGAAGATTATTAAAAGCAGTAATTTGATAAACATAGCATTTGTCCTTTCTCTGTTGTGTTTTGAAGGACAGCAGCGACAGGACAGGGAGAATCCCGGGCATCGTCTGTCTTGTCATAAAAAAACTGCCCTCCGAACTATGTTCAGAGGGCAGTTGATACCGCGTTACCACCTCTGTTCACTGCAGCCTCACGACTGCAGCCTCACTGAGTTCACGATGAAACTCGCTCACTGTTACGGGTGAACCCGTTCCGTCCTAATTAGTTCAGAGCTCCGATAGATAGAGATGTCTCTTTCCTGTTCAGAGGACTGCTCTCGGAATGTATTCGGTCAGCGTCGTCCCGCGCCTCTCACCAAACGGCTGCTCTCTGTGGGACTCCTGAAGACTTACTGGTTTCCGGTCCTGGCATTTATCGATTATTATGTCATGGATTTTTTTTCGTGTCAAGAGAATAATAGGAAGTTTTTAAAATATCATAGAAGAGACGGCAGAAAAATCTTTGCTGAAAATTAATATTCAGAAAAAAAAGAATTTTCAGCCTGTATGCCATGTAAAATAGTGGTAGAATTAATCAACAAGTATATCAAAATATTATGAGGAAAGGAGGGAAAACGGCGGAAATCTGAGGAAGAAAGGGTGCTCTGACGGGAAACGTTTTTGTGCTGACAGAAAAATCCTGCGGGACTTTCTCCCATTGTGATGTGAATGGGCTGTAAAGAGTCGACGGGGCGAAGTCAGCGCTGATGTGGACATGGAAGAGCCACGAAATGTGATGGACTTTTTTATTTTATCAAGACTGTTTTTATGATTTTTTACGGATGACAAATGGCGAGTTGCTTAAAAGCAACTCGGCGGTCATTCAGCAATTATTCTGTTTTTTATCGGGAGGTGAAGTGCAGTTGACAGAAAAACTTAAAAACGAAGTGAAAACATTTAATCCACTTCGGTCGTTGATAATAGTAGTTCTGGTTATCGCGGCTGCCTATTTGGTAGCGTTGACTCTGGTGCCTGCGGAAAACCTGGAAGCAGAGGGCGGGACTCTGGGGTTATGGTCATGTGTACCTGCGGTCTTCCTGGTCGTGTACATTTTTGCAACAAAGCGCGTGTTGGAAGGACTGATATTGGGCTCGGTTGTCGGCCTGATATTCGCGGCGCCATCGGCGAATGTGATAGGTGCATTGAGTACTACTGCAACGGAAGTCATGATGGATGAGGATACCGGATGGCTGATAATCGTCTGCGGACTTATGGGTGCTATAATAAAACTTATTGAAGTAACTGGCGGAGCCCAGGCTTTCGGCGACTGGGCGGCAAGGAAAGCGAAGTCGAGAGAGGCGACGTTGATGTGGACGTATGTCCTCGGGTGTATCATTTTTATAGATGACTATCTCAATTCGATGACGATAGGCTCCTGTATGAAGAAACTGACTGACAAGCGTAAGGTGTCGCGAGAAATGCTCAGTTATGTCACATCTTCGACGGCAGCCCCGCTGTGTGCATTGATCCCGATTTCAACATGGGCGATCTTCGCAGGGCGTATTATGGTAGATAATGGTTATGGAGTTGATGGGAAGGAAATACAGTCATTCATTACCACGATCCCATACAGTTTCTATGCATGGGCCGCAGCGTTGCTCGTTCCGCTGGTAATATGGCATATAGTTCCTGTGTTCGGCCCTATGAAGAAGGCTGAAGAAAGAGCGCTGTCAGGCGGACCGCTGGCGCCTCCGGGATCAGAAAAAATCGACTTGAACGCTGGCGAAGTCGAACTGAAAGGAAAACCTAAATTATATAATCTTGCTATTCCTATCATAGGCATGGTATTCTTTACGATCATTTTCGATCTTGATATGCAGTATGGTGTAATCGCCACAATGGCTCTCTGCTTCGTTCTCTTTATAGGACAGAAGCTGCTGACTGCCGAAGAATTTTGGGACTACAGTATAGAGGGGATAAAGAACATGATACTTCCGCTCACCCTTATGGTCCTGGCATATATTTTCGCATCGGTGAACGATACGATAGGCTTTACCCGTTACGTGATCGATATTGCTGTTGCAAGCGCATCGGTACAACTGCTGCCTGTGTTGATCTTCGCACTTCTTGCAGTAACCGAGTTTGTTACGGGAACTAACTGGGGAATGTACATAATCGCGCTGCCGATAGTCATTCCGATTTGCATGGAGACGGGAATACCTGTTGCTCTTGGCTGCGGAGCAGTAATCTCGGCCGGAGTACTGGGAAGCCACTGCTGCTTCTACTCCGATTGTACCGTAATAACATCCTCAGCTACAGGCTGCGACAACTTTGCCCATGCGTGGACTCAGATGCCGCTCGGCTTGCTGGCCGGAGCCGTGGCTGCAATCGGTTATCTGATAACAGGATTTGTTATGATATAGGACAGAAGGTCAAAGTAAAACGACAGTAATCACCTGAAAAATCATTTCCGTATCAAATGTGGAATACTCTAAGGACCGCGCGCCGGCAGAAATACTCTGCCGGCGCGCGGTTTATGGTTGTCATTCTAAGGCAGCGGACGGTTTGAGCTGGACATCTCATCCCGCCCGCTGTTTTAGTTGTATTGGTAGTTTCGAGGCGATTTTCGTATTTCGAAATAAAAATTTAAAATCACGGCAAAACGAAGAACGTCTGTTTGCGCGCGAGGAGGCGTTATGTTATAATGCTGTTAGGCAGATATGTATTGGATCCAAAGATGAAAAGTACAGGAAGAAAAAGAATGGTATCCGCAGCAGGTGTCTCGGAAGATATGATCGTAAAGCATTTAATGAGTTTTGATAGAGAAATAGCGGATACATTAATGGTTAAATAAAAAATGAAAACAGAGTAAAGAAACCAAAAGACGAGAGGATTGATTTATGGATCGTTTTAAAATAGTATCAGAATATAAGATGATGGGTGATCAGCCTAAGGCCGTGGAAACCCTGGCGAGCGGTATCATGGAGGGTAAGAAGGCTCAGACGCTGATGGGCGTCACCGGTTCAGGAAAAACCTTCACTATGGCCAATATCATCGAACAGGTACAGAAGCCGACTCTGGTCATCAGCCACAACAAGACGCTGGCGGCACAGCTTCACGGCGAGTTCAAGGAGTTCTTCCCCGAGAACGCAGTGGAGTATTTTGTCTCCTAATATAATAACTGGTTATTTGAACAAGCAAGTTGCTTTTTACACTTCTTTCAGTTTTGAGAGAAAACTCCATATGTATATTCTGCATCATAAGTGCTTTCAGAAATTATTTATGGGCTTAGGAAGCAAAAAAATCATCATTCCCCCCTACTCCCCAAACAGCCCCTTTTTATTGGCGTTTAAGACTTTTATGTGCAGATTATCTAAGATCGAAAACTTTAAGTATTTGAATTCCTTTCGTGTAATGTGACAACGCAGGCAGCTTGTATAGATGTCAAATGCTTTAGTATGGTATGCCTGAGATAACTCATCATAAGCTTGCTTTTGCCAATCTTCCGGCAGTCTCTTTTTGTAATACTCGTGCAAATTATCAGGGAATTCCTTTTCTCTTGCGCTTTGGAAAAGTATTTCTAAGTGGCTTCCTCCCTGTTCCATAAATTCTTCATAGCTGGAAGCTGAATACATCTTATTACCTTTGAAGTAAGCTCCGGCTGTAATGGGATAAAGATATAGGGGCGAGTTATGATCCTTGGAAGTTGCCTCTTTTTCAAGGAATTCCAGGGTTCTTTTCTCCATTCCTTTATAGAGTTTTGCAATATCGATCGGCTGTTTGCCGTCCTGATGTATGGCGATGAAAGGGTGAAAGCCGATATTGCCCTCTGGCTGCCAGTTTTTGAACTGGATGATCGTTTGCTTATCGTCATTTTTAGAATAAATATCAATGGCTGAATATATTTCCGCATGATTTTGTTTATCTGTTTTATCGGTCGGCCTTTCCAAATACTTGAAGAATACGGTGTATACAAAGGCGTCGCATAGCTTCTGATAATCTATTTCTAATATTGGCTTTTGACTGTGAAATAATCCCATATGAAACTTCCTTTCTGCGATCATACGGATAAAAAAGTGCTGTTGTGCTCTTATTATCTCACATATTTTTCCAAAACACAACAATGAATGAATAACCGTACGACTAACTGTTCAGCCACAGCGTTATTATTACATCCATCTTGCCCATGCAGCCTGATGATTAATGACCGTTGTTTTGGATTTTCCGCTGGCAGCCGGGATTAAGTCGGCTGGCGTTATCTTAAAAAATCCCTCACCCATGTCCAACAATCGGGACACTGCTTCTGGTATGATTTTCTATGGCAGACAAAAGGCGTACAGGTCCTTTCAGGCCCATTGCCCTTTGCAATATAAATACCATATCAACAGAAAACATGCACAGGAGGGACGGACATGCAGTTTTACAGGATTGACGAACTTATAAAAGAAAGAAAAAAAGCCCAGCGAAACAGGCGGCCTGCAAACGGTTCGTGAAAGACGAACGAAGATCGCTCTGAAAACAGACGAACTCAACCAGAAATTTCAGAAAAAAGCATTTTTCTTCGTGACCGTTATATCTGAAAGCACATTGACAGCAGGGGTCATTTGCCGAGAACCCTTAGAGCTGACAGATAAGATCGAGGCATTTCTAAGCCAGTTGAATATTGACTTAAAAAAAATCCACCGGACAGAAGTCACATTGAGCACGATCTGCAATATGCTCCAATCAGCGGGGAGAACCGGCTACATGGAAAATGCTGACGAAGATATCTTAGAGCACTACGACTGTGATTCCTCACTTTCATGAAAAGTGGAAGTCGAAACGAATGTTTTTAATTTGCACATTTGCATAATATATTTTTATTCGTTAGCATTACAGAAAAAAGGAGGCGTGACAAATGTTCGGTAGGAAAAATAAAGACGCGGTATATCTCACTTATGATGAAAAAAGCATTCTCTTAAGAGCTTTAGTGGAATTAAAAAACAGCCTTATACGGGAGGGAAAATACACTGACGCTGTTGATGAGCTGATCCT
>JABLTR010083769.1_pt1 | contig 22226 bp, 16 predicted proteins | sample 7160071 | NCBI WGS metagenome assembly JABLTR01 (sample SAMN14651230, study PRJNA627086) | human gut metagenome | isolation source: feces | host: Homo sapiens | reverse complement strand
GAGACAGCCTGTTTATTATATCAGCTTCCGTCCTTCTTGTCAAGAACTTTTTTCTGACCTTTCTTTCGGCTTCTTCTCTTCTCTCAGGTCCGCTCTGTCCCCTCGGGACAGCTTAGTTATATTATCATAGCAGCGGCTTCTTGTCAACACTTTTTGGAAAGTTTTTTTACGTCTTTTTTACTCATGATAGATATAGTGTCCTTCGTCCTTTTCGCTACTATATCTGTCTTCTATTTTGCATGCATTTTCCGCTTGCGCACCGGCTTTCTTTATATTACTATATATAGGGAAAGAAAAAGAGCTTTTCCGGGAGGGCGTCTTTGTATGATCCTGACAGTCAATGTGAGCAATTCCAATATTCTGCTGGGTGCTTACCAGGATGACAAGCAGTGTTTTTGTTCCAGTATGCATACCAATCTGTTAAAAAGCGCAGACGAATATGCTGTGCAGTTTGGGTCCGTCTTGTCTCTCTATGGTGCGCAGCCGGAGGATATTTCCGGCGTCATTCTTTCCTGCGTTGTGCCCTCTATGCTGGCCTGTGTCCGCAAGGCGCTGAACCACCTTTACACGGGACGCATCTATGTCGCAGGGCCGGGCCTCAAAACCGGGCTTTCCATCCGGACAGATGATCCCTCCCAGCTTGGCAGCGAACTGGTGTGCAGCGCCATTGCAGTTCTGGCCGACTATCCGCCTCCTTGCGTTATTATCTCTATGGACACCGCCGTTTCCATCACGGCTCTGGACAACCGGGGCGCACTGCGGGGCGGGGCCATTCTGCCGGGTGTAAAGATTGGCGTTGAAGCATTGTGCGCACGTACCGCACAACTACCGCAGATTGATTTGTCCGCTCCCGCTTGCGGGGTTCTGGGCACGAATAGTTCCGCCAGTATGCAGGCTGGCGCGATTTTTGGCACAGCTTCCATGCTGGACGGCATGATTGACCGCTTTGCCCAAGCTTTGGGCGGTACGCCCACCTGCGTTGCCAGCGGAGAGCTTGCTCCCGTAATCCTGCCGCATTGCCTCCATAAGATCTATTATCGTGAGAACCTTGTTCTGGACGGTCTGTATAGGCTCTACCAGAAAAACACAAAATAGAATACATCTTACATGATTTTGGTGTTCCGCTTCTTTATATTACATTATATAGGGGCGTGTACATAAATTAGCTTACGCTGTATCCGCTTTAGGCGGAACAGCAGTAAAGGAGTACAATATGAAAAGCACAAAAACCACGTATCTTGTCCGCATCGCGCTTCTGATGGCTATTACCATCGTTCTGGCCGCCACACCGTTGGGCTATATTCCCGCCGGAGTGTTGTCCTTCACCATCATGGTACTTCCTGTCGCAATCGGCGGCGTTTTGATGGGGACGCCGGCCGGCCTGATTCTCGGTCTTACCTTTGGTGTAACGAGTTTTATCAAAGCCCCTACGGAGGCTCTGGGGCAGTTGATCTTGAGTTATAGCGGTCTGTTTACTGCGTTTGTCTGTATTGTGCCGCGCGTCTGCGTCGGACTTTTTGCCGGGCTGATGCACAATGTGATGAAAGGCCGCCAAAAGCAGCCCGCCTGGCTGTATCTGCTGGCTGGCGGCGGCTCCTCATTTGTAAACACAGCGCTGTTTGTGGGAATGATCTACCTGTTCTGCCATGGTATCGTAGAAAACGCGTTCGGGCTTGCAATCTGGTCTTCCACACTGCTGGGCGGCGTCGTGGAAATGGCCGCAAACGCCGTACTGACTATGGCTATCGCCAAAGCGCTGGAACGCTTTGTGCGGCCCGCAGCATAAGAATTCCCCCGACGACGCACAAAAAACGTTTCAAACGCTTGCAAAATTGAATTCTTATGATATGATAAATAGTGCCCTCCTTGTAAGGGAGGGCACTATATGAATGTGCGTCTGTAGCTCAGCTTGGATAGAGCGTTCGGCTCCGACAACTCCGACACCCCGCTGGGCGCAGCCGAAAAACCGCATAACAAAGCCATTTTTCAGCATCGCGTTCTCCGGTTTTATGGTAGTCTGACTACTATTTGACCACTTATAACTGAATAGCTGAAACCCGTCTTCGGACGGTTTTCATAGATGTGCGTCCGTAGCTCAGTTGGATAGAGCGTTCGGCTCCGACCCGGAAGGCCGCTGGTTCGAATCCAGTCGGGCGCACCACAAAAAGACCGCCGTGTGTTCACGCAGCGGTCTTTTTGTATGGATTTTGGTTTGTGACACAATGTGTCACAAACCAAATCATATATAATATGATTTTGCAGAGCTACCTTTCGGTCGATTATCTGTTCCTCCAAACCCGCCCCAAATAGCGAATTTGGGGCGGGTTTCCTTTTTCAAGGTGTCGTTCCTCGCCTTCGCCTCATTCCGCGCGACACAGGCCGTTTACCGGCGACACACGCCCTGCTTTTCTCACAGCCCTATCGCTTCGCTGAGTTTCTGCCCGGCGAGGCGCTTGTTTTTGTCGAAGGCGTGGCTGTAGATGTCCAGCGTAGTACTGGGCTGGGAGTGCCCCAGCAGGCCCGCCACCGTTCGAACATCCACACCTTGGGCGATGAGCATGCTGGCATTTGTGTGGCGCAAACTGTGCACATTCAAATTTTCTGGCAGACCGTTCTCACGGAGAATTTTTTTGAACCGGAAGGTAAAGGTGCAGGGCACCATGGGGTCGCCATTAGGCTGTCGGAACAGGTAGTCATCCTGTGTGAGCGCACCAGTGCCTTGCTGCTCCTTTTCCCATTGACATTCTTTCTCCCATGCGCGCAGCAGTTTGCAAAGATCTTTCGACAGATATACCACCCGCACCCCTGCCCGTGTCTTAGGTTCCTTGACCAGAATGGGTTGTCGACTCAGCTTGACAACGTTTCTCTGAATGTGAAGCGCCCGCTGCCGCCAGTCGATGTCTGACCAGCGCAAGCCACATGCTTCGCCCCGTCGCATCCCGGTGGCAAGGATGAGCTTGTAGTACACTTCATATTTCATGCTTTGGGTTTCCAGCGCCGCAATAAGCCGCTGCACCGTTTCTTCATCCGCAACCGGCCGTTCCTTGGGAATGCCCTTTTTCTTATAGGCCCGCCATGCAGGGTTATGGGTAATGTAACCAGCTTCCACCGCATCGGAAAGAATACTGCACAGGCAGGAGTGGATCCCCTCCACTGTTTTTTCTGCCAGCGCATTACCGGTGTTTTCATTCTTCTCCTGGCGCATGGCATCGTAGAAGTCTCGGAAGATCTCCTTATTCAGCTCTGTCAGTTTATAGTGTCCAAGTGCAGGCAGGATACGACGGATATCCTGCTTATCACGTGTCAGCGTACTGGCAGCGAGTTTTTTTGGTGCCACCTGCTCGAGCCAGATCTCGATGTATTTGGCCAGGGTCATACTGTGATCCACCGGCTGGCCAGGGGTGTATTTCACCTCCTGCTCATAGAGGACAGCCTGCTCATTCAGCCATTTTTCTTTCTGTCTCGGTGTCAGGCCCATAGGTGGGTGAACAGTCTTTTGAGCTGGCTTTAGTCGATTTCCCTGGTAATCATACCCACGGGACACTACCAGTAGATAGCTGTTCTCGCCGCGTTTTCGAATGCTTGCCATGTGTTGACCACTCCTTTGTGTGTTTTGGTACAACAAAGCATACCGACATCTGCGACACATAGCTATCACCAAACCCAACAAGAATTGGGTGCCACATTTATCCCCATACCACCAATAGCAACAGGGGCGGCGGTTACCCGTCGCCCCTGTTTTCTTCTTGCAGGATTTTTTAGCGTTCAAAATCCCTACGCTTTTCACGCGGCAACACTGCTTTAATATACGACTTTACCGCACAATATATCTCTTCAAACGGCGGTTTGTTTACACCGCCCGCGAAACGGAACTTTTCATAAGAGTGGCGCAAATCTTCGCTTCTATGAAGGAAACCATTAAAGGTATCCAAGTCTTTACCGCTATCCTTCAATGTCTGAATGATGACTTCTCGATCAAAATCGAAAACCTTCGAAATATAATACAGATCCACAACATCTTTTATTCGACGAAATACTTTATCTGTAGAGATAGCCGATACCTTATCTGCTATCATTTGCGAAGGTGCAACACCACAAAAACGGAGCCCCTCCATTTCATATATTTTTGTCGGCGGCTCCGAACGATTTACATCGATATCCATAGTAAACAGAATTTCGCCTGTGGCGCTTTCTTGCAATTCAAATCCAGCAGAACGTCCTTCACCATACATTCTGTATATGCTCACATTCAAGTCTATGCCAGCTTTTTGGAGAGCGCTCTGTAGGGACTCCACCATTTGCTCTGCTGACGGCGGCGAATCGGTATTCCAGTTCCCATCAATATCAACTGTATGGCGGGTATCCTCAGAATAGCCGGCCTCCACAAGACAAGCTTTGAGTACCATTGAGCCCTTGAAGCTTATCGGTATCCCGCTATCATATATTGCCCTCATTACCTCGTACATCAATTTTTCTTCTGCTGTTATGTTCATATACAATTCCTTCTTAATTTTCGTAATACTCTATCGCTTCTACTGCTAATCGTTCAAATTTCTCCTGATATTCGGGAACAATCGATAAGCCCTCAAAGCTTTCTCCGTTACGATAATAATACCGGCTGATCGCTTCCGTAATTCCTTGCATATCCAATATTGCTTCGTTGGCCAAGGCATCAGCAATGGTTCGGTTGAAGTCTGTATACAGCAATCCGTTCTTCTCCTTTACATTGCAGGAGCACACATGGTTGCCAAGAACCACCACGCCGTTAAATCGGGCAAGCGAATCACTCCCATATACCCATATGATGTATTCTTCGCTGTGTCCCCCGAAGTTCCCCTGACACATAAGCGCTTCGTCCAATGCAAAAACTACGGATTCTCCAATACATTCACGGATCGCTTTCAGCCATGCGATCGCTCCCACGTAGTCGCTCCTTTTGGGCAGATCTACTTTTTGGGGATCGTACTTCGGAAGCACGTTTGTCTTTCGATTGACAAGGTCTGCCTGTATACGATCCGCCAACAGAGTCACAATATATTCTGGTGGCTTACGCACTTCTGCTTCCCAATTTTGTATCGTGCGAAACGGAATATTGTATCGTGCTGCAAATTCACTTTGCGTATCTCCCAGCTGCGTTCTCATCTCTCGTATATTCATATCTTTCCCTCCGCCAACATAATACACCCAATGGGTGCATTATGTCAACTTTATTTCTCAGGCGACTTTATCAGGAATTGGGTACCACACTTACCCCAATATCACCAACAGCAACAGGGGCGGCGGTCACCCGTCGCCCCTGCTTTTCATCCGGCAGAATCTGTTTTCATTTGGGCCTGCTCACGCGCCCATGCTTCGTCTTCTGCCGGTTGGATCCACTCAGCCAGCACGGACGCTGCCTGCTGCTTGCTCTCCAGCTGGGGATGGCAGTAGGTGCGTTCAAGAAAGCTGGTGTCTGCATGGCCCAGCAGCTCCGCTGCCACCTGCTTGCTGGTATTGTTTTGCAACAGATAGGTAGCGAAGAAATGCCGCAGGGTATGCAGATGATAATCCGGTGGAAAGTCGTTTTTCTGATAGATCCTGCGAAGCCGTCTGGTAAAGGAATCCGGGTGAACCGGTCCATCGACGGTGGAGAAGATATAGTCATCCGGGTGGATGACACGTCCCGCTCGCGCCTGCTCCAGAAACAGTTCTCCCATGTAATCATGCACCAGTTCCGGAATAACCACAGTGCGGGCACGGTGGTTTTTGGTGCTGCTCTCCACGATCCCCTGGCCCAGCACAGAACTGCGGGAGTGCTGCACCGTCACCGCCCCGCCGCCGTGCAGATCGTTCCAGCGCAGGGCGCACAGTTCGCCCCGACGCATCCCAGTGGTAATGGCGGTCAGGTAAAACACCCGGTAGAGCAGCGGCTCCTGCAAAATGCACTGCATCAGCTTGCGCATCTCGAATTCGGCGGGGACGCGCTGCACCTTCTTTTCCACCCGAACCCCCCGCACCCGATGGGCAGGGTTGTAGAGCAGAATATCGTTCCGCTTCGCATCCTCCAGCACCGCTGATACCGTTTCAAGATACTTGTGCACTGTGGCTTCACACAGCGGCTCGCCCCTGCGATTTTTTCGTTTGCGCAGTTCGGCGCACATTTCTTCCAGGATCAGCGGACGGAGTTTGTCCAGCATCACTCCGCCGATGTACGGATAGACGACCTCCAGTTGGCGTTTGTATCCCGCCAGAGTGCTGGCCTTATAGTGGGTCTGTCGCGCCAGCCAGCCCGCTGCATACTGTTCAAACGTGGTGCGGTCGTCCTCCTCCATCCCGCAGCGGAATCGTTTTTCCATACGCTCTGCTTCGGAATGGACATATTGCAGAATGCCGCGTTTGGGTACCTCTTGCGGCACGTCGATGGTACGGCTCTGCATCCGCTTTTGTCCTCCGGGTCGGTACCCGTTGCAGACAGTGATCTTGAATTTCCGATCGCCTTTTTGTTTGATAGACGCTATTCCACTCGCCTCCCATCACGAAGCCTGTGACGCCGGTGACGGCAGTGACAGCATATTCGCTGTTGTCCCTTCTTCAGGAATGCTGTCACAACCGTCACTTCTGTCACCAAGCCAGAGCCGCAGGGTCCTTTTGCTGTTGGTACGGCTCACTTCCAGTCCGATGCCTGCTTCTTCCAACTGCCGTCCCCGGCTTTGAAGATACCGGGAAAGCTGTGCAGGCCCGAAGAGAAGACCTTCCTTTCCCAGCCAGTCGGCCAGTTCGGTTGCAGTGCCTTGAAACACATCCTGACGAAGCAGTTTTTGCAGCAGCATTACAAGCAGGCCAAACTGAAGCTGTTCCGGATCGGTCGTCCGATTCCAGCGGCAATCGTCAAACTCCAGCGTTTCTTCCTGGTCCTCAATATCCCTTCCTGTTGCTGAAAGCACAGCTGTATACTCCTGCCGTTTTGTCCGCAGCAGGACAAGGCTGCCATCCGCCGCGCCGGAAAGCCCGTTCGTGCCGGATAATCTGTTAAAAGGGTCTTCGTCCGTCAGCTTGCGCAGGTGATGGATCGCCAGCAGACAAATGTGGTACCGGTCGGCAACACTTTTAAGTGCTGACGCATCCCGGTAATCTGCCGCATAGGACATCCCACTTCCCGACTCGATACGCACCTTCTGCAGCGTGTCCAGAATGACCAGCCGGATGCCGGGGTGTTCCTTCAGCGTCCGTTCCAACTGCTGTTCCAGCCCTTGTCCGATGGGAAGAGCCTGCCCGCAAAGGTATAGTCCGGCAGGGGCAGTCTGGGTCAGACGCAGCGCACGGGAATGCAGTCGTTGGGGGCCGTCCTCCAGTGCGAGATAAAGCACCTCGCCCTGTTGCGTTTTCCGCCCCAGGAAAGGTGTTCCTGTGCACACCGCCAGGCAGAGCTGCAGTGCCAGCCAGCTTTTGCCCACCTTGGGCGAACCGCCCAGAATGTACAGTCCCTGTGCGAAAAGGCCGTCTACCAGAAAATCGATAGGTTCCAGCGGCTGCTCAAACAAAGTTTGCATTGTATACAGATTTAAGTCTTGGGTCATCGCAACATCCTCTCTCTGTTTTGTCAAATTGCTTTTTGTACGTGCTGATTGTTCTGCTCCACATACCTCCCTGTTTTTTCATTTTATTTTGAAGAAGAAGGGCGCCAAGGATGGATTTGTAACGCCGCTTCTTCAAAATCGACCGTACCTGCCCTTACTCCCGTCTCATCCAGCTGTGATTCCAGGGTTCCTTATGCAGGATTCCTTTGTCAGGTAATCCGTCAGGACAAGGAACCCTACATGTAGGGTTCCTTGTCCTGACTATATGAGTCAGACGGATTGGCAGGGGTTTGGGTTCTCCCAAGGCAAACAGCGTTTGGATATCCAAACGCTATGCTTGCAAATCGAGCCACCTGCCGGGAGAGATGTTTCGACGGGTAAACTCCCACCACCCCTTATAAGCATAGCAGAAGATAAGTACCATAAACAGGATTTTAAATTCTATTTTCGTTTTTTGCAGTCGTTTGGATAACTAGATACAAAGAAAAATAGCCCTCGGTATACGCTTTTTTCGTATACCGAGGGGCAACCCCATCGAAGACCTTCAAATCGAATGCTGCCTGACGGGAGATTCCATCCCGAAACCTCATCCAATGTTTTTTACGGGCTGATGGCGACGGGGTCTTCGTTGTTGATACAACAGAATTCCAGGATTCCTTGTTTTGAAATCATATCATCTCGCCAGGCTGGTCGTAATATGCTTTGCTAACATTCAATTAATTTATAATGCGTAAACAGCCTATCTCCACGCCTTTGACTGAGGTTTCAACCTTAAGCATGGGTACTATCTTGTTTCACAAACGGCTCGATAACAACTTTTTCTTGCGAATTGTCCTGTTGCAAACTGGCAGGTCGCAAGAAATTCTTCTTTTACGATAATTGGCTTATAAACATTTTTAAGTTTTCGCACAAATAGTTTAGTTGCAACAATTGTATTCTATCAAAATTGTGGGGAACACTTTCCTTTTTGCAGGTGATTAATGCAATCATATGTTCCATGAATCTGGAATCATCCACCTCAAACTGCCCTGAGTAAGCGTTTCTGTACACAGAAAACATCACCGACCTAAATGCTTGCAGTTCTTTAGCATCGCATTGAAACAACATATCCACCATTTTTTCGAGATTATATAAACTAATAAAACGGTGAGTATACTGCGACACATTATCTGCTCTCTTCTGAAGTTCGGCTATATCTGCTGGCTTGTACGAAAAATATTCTGTATCTTGTTGAGAAATCCTTATGGTTGCTTCTATGCTTTTTCTGAAATCCTCAAACAGCTCTTCCTCTGCATTTGTTTCAAATTCAAAATAATTCATCATAAGCCCTTGAATAGAGACGCTTTGACCATTACTTTTCAAGTTATTAAGCATCTTCTGTTGAATAGAAGAAAAATCATAATTCAGCAGAAAATAAAGTTTCACCAAGTGATAAGCGAGTTTACCATATAAGCCAAACGGTATATCCAGTGGTGTATTTAGCCTGTCATCAATACGACTTAACGCCTCCAAAATATTGGCCTCTGTTGAAACGCAATAATCAAAGACCACAGCAAGATCTGCATCGTACCTTTGATTGACCATTCTATATTCATCATAAGCGTTTATTGTTGAGGCTATTGCGCTTTTATCAAACTCATGCCATCGGATATACTCATAGCAAAATCTGAAAAGAGGGATTATCCCCCCAGTTAGTTTAGAGGATAAATATTCTGTTCCATCCCATGGAGGGAATATGCCGGTTTTGATTGATTTTGAAAACAAAACTATACCATAAAAAATGCATTCTAAATATTCATCTTTTAAATTGTATTCGTCTATCTCTTCATAGATTTCAAATGTTTTTTGACAAGCGAAAATAAAGATTCGAAGATTATCAATTCGACCTGCTAAAAGAAGATTTTCTATGTAATCCAGACTCGAATCACTCATAAATCTATCAAAGTGCTTGCTATTATATTGTCCAATAATGTTTTTTATTGCATTTCTTGTGTTTCCATAGAATTGAAGGGTATCACTTACAGTTTTTTCTTTAAATTGCAAATACCGTAAGCTATTTTCGGTACATATTTTCACCTGTTTTTTCTTTCCATCTTCTTCCACTTCTTTAGATACATAGTGTATCAATTCCTCTTCGTTTGAAATCAACAAGACTTTTACGCCATCTTGCTCTACAATAGAATTTACATATCCCAAAAACTCAGTAATATCAATTCGGCTCCGTTCAATATCTTCAAATACAAGCAATTTTTCTGACAAATCTACTGATGTGTATAATTCCTCTAAATTCCCCAAACTTAAATCAACACCAACAAAACTTGTAATCCCCTTTATTACTGTTGCCCCAGCAATTTTTGCTGCAGGTATAAATTCTGGCAGAATTTTCTTAATTCCATCATTGGTAGGAATTTCCACTTTCTCGATTGCCTTTTTTATTTTCTTTTTGATTGCAAAGCCTTTGATTTCAAAGTATATGGATTTGCTGATTTCTTCCAATGAATCAACTCCATATAAAGAAACGACAACCGATTGGTAGTTTCCGTTTTCTTCCAAGTACGATATCAATTCATTTTGAACAAAATAGCTTTTCCCTTTGCCCCATGGGGCAGTGAGCATGAGTGCGCTTTTAGTCTTATCTTTTTCGATATAGTGCTTTATGTATTGGCAAATTTGTTCATTTGTCATCAGTCACACCTTCCAATAGCCTGTTAGCGTTCCGTTGGTTCTCGTTAAGATATACTAGAACATCGTTTTAGACCACACCACTTGCAAGTAGGTCAACATTTTTCTTCCACTTTTATCGGTTCCGCTTCTTCTGCTCTTTCCCCCAACCAAACGACTACATATTCTTCAATTTCTGCGACACGGTCCGGCAAAGAGCGCAGAACATCTTTTTCCCAAAAGTGGACTGGAAGCCAGCCAGCTTGCCGCAGCCGTGCATCATCCCGCTGCTCCCGGGCGATATTCTCTTCTATCTTCTGGATCCAATATTCCCGGTTGCGCTTGAGGCGGCCCTTTCGCGTTTCCCAATCCTTTCCGTGCCAAAACTCACCGTCTACGAATACGGCAATGCGATATCTAAGGATTGCAATGTCAGGAGAGCCGGGTAATCTCTTATCATTTCTACGATAGCGATACCCACGATGCCAAAGGGCTTTTGCCAGCATCGTTTCGGCTTTTCCGCCCTTCAGTTTTACTTTTCCCATTCGTTTACGCGTTTCAGGCGTGGAATCATACGCTTTGGGATGTTTCATGTTTCTATCTCCCCAGAACCGACCATGTTGCTGTCCTTTCAAGGGGTAACATCAGTATAGGTCATCGTACCACCAGAATAGGAATAGCGCAACAATCGAAGTGCGTTCCATTGTTTGTTTCGGACCGGATGGCTCCCCAGTGTATAGTATCGCTGCACAACACTGTGATAATAACTATCGATGTTTGCCGGATACTCCGCTGCGATAACGCAAGCTTCTATCGCCTCATAATCTCCATAAGCGTATTCGGAACACACCCAGTCCACGTACTTTAAGACCTGGTCGATGGTCGCCTGGTCCGCCACATCTTTTTTGAGTTCACAGACAAAATATTTACACGGGATCCTGGTATCCGGCAGATACCGCATCGCCAAAACATCGATCCGGTCCATATAATCGATAGGTTTGAATGGCGAGGCGATCACTTGATGAGAAACATAGTCCCAGCTCCCCAGTTCTGGAGTCGTTCCCTTGCACAAATCATATACTACCGCTGCTTCCAACGCCATTTCATGCTTTACGCGCGTGCCCACAGTACAAGTACGGAGCATATCATGTGGGGTGATTCTATATCCTGCAAGGGTGCGGCTGGCAATCGCTACATGAGCACTTCCATGCTCCGGAAGTATCCTCGTGCGCGTTGTCAGCTCCTTTTGATGCCGTAACAGAAATATCTCTTTGAGCGAGGCATTTTCTTCATCGCTCAACTTAATAAACGAGACCTTCCAGAATGCTCGCAGCATCTTAAACGTATTGGGTTTGTAGGTCAGGATCTCATCTGTATCGATTCCTTCCTCAAAGAAAAAAGGAGACCCCTTAAAGGTACACAGCCATCGGTAATGGGCACTTTCCGGCCCAAAGTCTACCAGTAAATCGCTGGCGATAGCGGTAAAATTCGGGCGCGCTGGCTCAGAGGAATGGGGATAATTGCAATACTTACAGTCCGGCCCCACAGACACCAGTTCCCCTACCCCATAGTACCGTCGCTTACAGAAAAAGTAGATATTATCGCCAGGCTTCATGGACATATAGTCCGCCAATGTACCCTCGAACGAAATCGGGTTTTCCTTCTTTACATAGGTCGAAAAGACACCTTTCTCGGCACAGGCACGGATGGCCTTGACAGGATCATCATTCCTGCCAATAGCGAAGACATAGCCGGCCATTATCGCCCCTCCTTAATCTGCGTTTCGATATAGGTGTTGTTCAACCAGAAGCACTGTTTGGTCATCAGGCGACCATCAGGCAGGGGCAATGTATCTTTCCCGTCTTTTCCATGGGGACGAACATGCGCTACCGGGCTCTCTGTCTTTTTGGGAAGGTCGTTGCAAATGCCCCGTGGCGTTTGCACGAGGCGAACTCCATTGCGGATAATCTGGACGGTCCTCTCCCAGACCTTTCGGACTTCTTCCAGGTCCGTATTGGGGATGTTCCAGAACTGGATCCTGTCAAAGACATATTCTCCCGGTCGCTGTTCTTGAAAGACCACGAACAGGAATTTTGTGGGAGCCAAGTAGTTATAGAGTTCCGACTCCTCCCAAATCTCCTCTTTGCTCAATTCGATAAAATCAAAGGTAGGGAACGACATGCTCTCCTTAATCGTCCCGTCTTTTTGCACCCGGATCGTTTTAGGCACGATACCTGCTTTTTGAAATTCTTCTGTATGGGCAATGCGCCCTTTGACTCCCAGCATCCTTGCCAACAAGATTTCATTGAGGCTTTTCGCATCGGTCTCCACACCAAATCGCTCTTTCAACTGAAGCTGAGTCATTCCATAATAGGGCTTCACCTTGCTGATGATGTAGTCTTCGAACGTCTGCGTGTGCAGGACTTCTGCGGATTTGATGATGTGTGGGTCCTCTGCGTTACCAAATATGTAATTTCGCAGGATCTGCGTCATATAGGACGATTTCAGGGAATACGCACGCTGCTTTGCCGGGATCGTAGAGAAGGGCTGTTGACGCACACTGGATGCATTGGCACCTTTGGTGCAGGCAGCAAGATAAAGGGTATCACCTTCCGACAGTTCATGCGCCCGTCCGGCACGCACCTTCCCCATGATGGTCACCCAGTCATGCTCAATGATGGCCAGATCCTCTTCCGGGAAGCTGAACAGTATTGCCGCGTCTATGCGATAGTCGCCTTTGGGCACATTGTCGAGATGTTCATAAGACATCAAGAGCATCGTGTTGCACTTGTGCCAGAACGCACTGGTCTGAAAGGTCTTGTCATACTCTTCCATATAGTTGATGATATTGCAGACCAGGCGTTCTTTCGCCCGAATACCCTTTTTCCCCCGAGTATACGGTGTGACCTTGAGTTCCACGCCCGCTTCCGGGAAATCCGGTTCGGACTCTGAGTTGGGTGTATATCCGAACCAGCTCTCTTCGATAACAGTGCCGATAGCACCCTTGCCAGTGACAAGCCGCCCCGTCTTATCGATCGTTTTCAACGGGACTCCGATCGATTCCTTGGCACGCTTCAAAATCGCTTCTTTTGTCACATACTGCGTTCCTTCCATCGTTCCCAACTCCTTTGTCCGACATAAACGAGCATGGGTCTTGCACAACACCGCGCAAGACCCATGGATATCGTTCTGATTTTGATATAGCTCAATCTTCTCCTGCTATGATCGCATCCAGAACTCTACCCATTCTGGTTATCATGGGTACGACCAAGGCATTGCCCATACAGAAATACCGCATCCTATCGGGCATGCCAGTATTCGTCCAATCATCGTCAAACCCCTGCAACCGTTCCGCTTCCACTGGTGTGAGCAGACGGAGCCTAAGCGTACCAGGGTCGCCTACCACATGAGTAGATCGGTTGAGGGTGGACTCGCTGGTCAACATCGTACGTCCGGGTTTGTCGCCAGGGTCCGGAAAGGCAATCGGCCCCTCCGAGAAAACATATTCGTGGCCATTTGCAGAAGTGCGCGGGATCTTCTTCGCTCCTTTGAGGTAGACCCACTTCGCCATTTTATCCCCAGGGATATAATATTTTTCTTCAACGTTCCTTTGTAGGATCTCCCCCAAGGTTATCGGAGCTTCTTCTTCTTCTGTGATTTTTGCTGTGTAGACAGCGCCAGCATGCATATAACCAGCGTTTTCAAAAGCGAATGCAAAATTGTCACTCACTGATACGATGTCACTATCGAGGACCGTTTGCGTGATCTTTCCCATGCCCTTGACCGGAAAAGCCTTTGCCATCAAACCGCTGTTTTTGATCACTGTCTCCGGATCTGCTGCCGCCATCTGCTGCCCATAAATAGTGTCGTTCCGGTAGGCGAAAATAAAGGTCCGGCGGCGGCGTTGCGCTGCACCGTACTGCGCCGCATTCACGACGCGCCATTCTGCGCTGTATCCCTCCGCAGCAAGGCATGCCAGGATCACGCCAAAATCGCGGCCCCGCTGCTTTGCCGGGGATTTAAGGAGCCTGTCTACATTTTCAAGCATGCAGAAAGGGGCTCTTTTTGCAATGAGGATATCCCGGATCTGCCACCACAGCACACCTTTTTTCCCTTCGATTCCGTGGGCGGAAGCCAGTGTGTGTGCCACACTGTAATCCTGGCACGGGAAGCCTCCCACAAGGAGACTGTGGTCCGGGATAGTGTTCTTGTCTACTGTGCTGATGTCTTCACCAGTGTGGAACTCGCCATTCCGATCCGGGCTCTCTCCGAAGTGCTGCACATAGCAGTCATGTGCCCACTGCGTTTTAGCGCCGGGTTCCCACTGGGAGAACCAAGTAGTTTCCCAGCCTGAGTTGAGTCGGTCGAATCCCACACGGAATCCACCGACGCCCGCGAACAACTCGCAGATCGTCTTTTCCATAAAGCCCTCCTTTGGCTGTCTTGCAGCCAACTCGCTTGTTATTCAGGCCCTGAGCCGAAACTCATGTTAGCACCGGCAGACGCCGGATCGATGGCCTGTGATAATGAGTATACCATAAAACGGGGAGGAAATCAGCAGGCTTCGAAAGTTTTGATTTTCTTCCATTTCCTTTGAACACCACACATGCCAAAAATCACAAAGCTAATCCCGGATATCTCCGTGAAATTTTGCCCAAAAAGGGTTGATAAAACACGCAAAACAGCCTATGCTGATATTGAATAATGCCATTTCACACCTCGCCTATTTTATTTGTGTCATGCGACACAGTAAGTGCAAACATTTATGTACTGATATCTGCGTTTGACAAATACTAAAGCCATGTTTAAAAGGGGATGTCAAAATGGATTGCGAAGATATTCTAGAGAAAGCCTATAAAAAGTTAAAATCGAGTATTTACTACGATAAAACCAACTTGATTTTGCGTGATAGAATTGTGGAGTTCGAAAGTAGTCATGAGCAAGAATTGACAGACTATCTCCGCGATTTGTGGGTAAACTTTAAGCTAGGAAATAGTGCGTGGGAAACACAAAAAGAGAAAATACTCAACCAAATTAATGTAAGACTTTTACCCAAAAAAGTGGAAAAGTCATCAGAAGAAGATACAGCTTCTAAAGTCATTACCAATTTTGTCTCAAAGCATGCAATTGAGGTAGAGGAAATCCAATATTTTATCGATACACCAGTTGAAGCCCACATTTTGGGCATACTTTGGGTTTTTCTTGTAGGATGGAAGCTCGACCAAGAATTACAAAATTGTTATGGGAACCGTATCAGAAAAAAATTGTACAAAAATTCATCATTGACCCCAACATACTCTCCGTATTTATTTGAACCATATTTTGAAAATTATGAAAGTTGGAGGGATACGGCATTAGAGAAAGCGCAAGAATATCTGAAACAAGGCGACGATATGCTAATCATGTCTTTAGATTTCAAACGTTTTTTCTATTCTGTTGATATAACAAAAGAATTTATGGAAAATCTTCTAAAAAGCGCTGTAGAAGATTATTCGAACGAAGACAAAGAGAATGCGCAGCGAATCAACGAATTTGTCATGGATGTAATTTGCACATATCATGAGAAGATTTCACAATATGACGAATCTCTCGGAAACGTTCTTCCGATTGGGTTTATTCCGTCTAATATTCTGGCGAATTGTTGTTTACGAAATTTTGACGATGCTATCACTACAGGATGGACGCCCTTATACTATGGTCGTTATGTGGATGATATTCTGATTGTAGACCGCGTTGAAAAAAGCAGCCCAATCTTTCAAAAAGCCCATGACGGTACACTGACAACAAATAGTGTAATTTCGTATTATTTGGTACAAGATAATCATTGGCCGCATAACAATTTTACTGCGAAACACGGGCATGCCGTCCTTCAAAAATGCGCCGAAGAGACCTATTGCGTTTTGCCAGAATACACACAACCTCTCGGTCAAAAGACCAAATTATTGATACAAAACGAGAAAGCCAAAGTATTCTATTTTGATAGTAATAATACAGATGCTATGATTTCTTGCTTTCGTCAAAAAATCAGTAAAAGCAAGAGTGAATTTCGCCGAATGCCAGAAGATGACGCTATTTTCCAAAAAGATGATTATCAGTCAATTTTTGAGTTGGAACAAAGCGGCATAAATAAATTCCGCGACGTAGAAGGCGTAATCTTGGATAAATTTCAGTTATCCAAGTATCTTGGTAAGTATCAGCGAATTTGTGGATTAATAAGCGACGTGCCCAAAGCAAAATTTATACAAGATATTTCAAAAATTTTTACACCCACAGCCATTATCGAGAATTATATATTGTGGGAAAAGGTGTTTACCATTCTTGTCACTAATGAAGCCTTTGATGATTTGAAAAAATTCACAGAGTTAGTCCTGTCAGCTATAGAATCGATTCAATATTCTAGCAAGGTAAGATTTACAGCTTCCTTGAAAGAAGCATTAAAGATGTTTCTGGCTGCGGGATTGGCTCGAGCTCTTTCCCTATACTGGTCGGATGATAGTCTAAAAGCATTAACAGATGCATTAGGCCCTATTACAAAAGCAAAAACATGGAAAATGTCGCAAAAATATTATCTCACTCGAATGAGCGACAAGTCTATGTTTGCAGTCTGGCCGGAATTGTTACTAGAATATCAGAAAAAATTCCCGTCAAAAACAGTGAAACATCTTAACTGCACCTCACCTCAGCAGGTATATGAATTCTTGTCTACACAGTATTCATCCACAAGCCCATTTAAAAATAGCAGCATATTTAGGAATCATAGTTGGAAAATCGAAGATCAATACATCTATTATCCGTATATGGTAACCATGTACGATTTATCTCTTGCGTATCAGATTGTGCTGATGAACAGTAAGCGTAATTGCCTAAAAACGAACAATACAACTTGGCTGAGTCAAAAATATGTTGGACTAAATTATCGAGTATCAGAAAGCTCAAAAGAATTAAACATTACGTCGCATAACTTTGAACGCAATGAATGCTTTGAGGGAAACCATACAAGTGCACAGGGTCCTGACAACCGAGTTTTTTGTGTTGGGCAGAAAACTTTGTCAAAAATCCGTATAGCCATTTCAAGTATAAAAATGGAAGATGATAATTTTAATAGGTCGATTCATGGAAAGCTAAATAGAGACTATGCTCGCTATCGGAAAATTTCTCGGCTTGTAAATGAAGCAATTACTCAAAAGGCAGATTTTTTGGTAATGCCAGAAGCCTGTATTCCATATGAATGGTTACCTACCTTGGCAAGAACTTGTGCAAGAACCCAGATGGCCATCGTAACCGGCGTAGAACATTTGCTCCAAAATGGCTGCGTTTACAATATGACAGCAATCATCCTACCATTTGAAGCTGATGAATACTGCTGTGCACAAATCTTTTTCCACCACAAAAATCATTTTGCCCCGGACGAGAAAAGATTGATTCAAGGGTATAGACTCCAACCAGTAGAAGGTTCTGGATATGAGCTTTACCGTTGGAATGACTTCTATTTTTCTGTTTATTGCTGTTACGAATTAGCTTCCATTCATGACCGCGCTATTTTCCAGTCTTATGTAGATGCCATCGTTGCGGTTGAATGGAACCATGATGTTAATTACTATAGCAATATTATCGAGTCCCTTAGTAGAGATATCCACTGCTATTGCATACAGGTCAACTCCTCTGACTACGGTGACAGCAGGGTAACCATGCCAAGTAAAACAGAGAAAAAGGATATCCTGCGAACCAAAGGTGGCGAGTTTCCAACAGTATTGGTGGCAACCATTGACATAGAAAAGTTACGAAACTTCCAGCTCAAAGAATTTGAACTACAGAAAGATGATAAAGCATTTAAGCCGACACCGCCAGAATTCGATGTAAAAGTAACAGAAGGCAAAATTAGACACACTCTATATGAGAAGCGATGATAGACTCAATGGTTTAGAGATAGTGATTTTGACCACCATTTGACCACCACGCATACAAAAGCCCGCAAAGCCGGTCCTGAAAAGGCTTCGCGGGCGTTTTGTATGTGTTTCGGATTTGTGCACAAGTGACGAGAAACGGCTTGAAATCGCGGTTTTTTGTTGGCTGTCTGGGAACTCCGACCCGACTACTACAGTCAACAGGATTATTGTTGACTGAGTTTCCCTCAACCATTATACAGCACATCCTTTAAAACATTTATACCAACTTTTTGATCTCTCTTGTGGTCTTGCGAAGAAAATGGATTATTGTTTCATATTTTTAGAACTTTAGAGTTCTTGCGCCGACAATACTGCCTGTTTTTTTGTAATTTAACTCTGCTTTACTTAGAATATTTGTTGTGCGCTGTTTACGGAAACACCAACGCAGCAATCCACGTTTGTTTTTAATCCACATCCCTATCTTCAGCCTTTGCTTATTCGACAACTGCGCTTGATTCTAATTCTGGTTTCGCCTCTCCGTTCGGCACAACTGAGACATAGCTTCTGTTTACTTAAACATCATCACCACTTGGCCATGCAGGCTGCGCACTTCGCCTGTATTTATAGGTTTGTGCTATCAGGATATGGACACTGGACGCATTATCGAAAACATTGTTTACTTTGAACTGCTTCGCAGCGGACACGATGTGTCGTTTGGCAGGATAGACAACATGGAAGTGGATTTCATTGCCACCAACACCAACGAGAAGCGATGCATCCAGGTAACTGAATCCATAAATGAGCCATCTACCCGCGAATGAGAACTTGGCCTCACTGCAAATGATTCGGGACAACTACGAAAAAATCGTCACGGCGAGTAGTTGCGACCATCCAGTGACCGAAGGTGACATTAAAATTATTAAACTGACAGATTTCCTTCTGGATGGAAATTCTTATCCACCAATAGATTGCCACACATACAAAAACCCGCGAAGCCGATTTTGAAAAGGCTTCGCGGGCTTTTGTATGATTCACTTATTTTTCAACTCCGCATAGAGCTTCTGCCATAGCAAATTTCCACGGGCGAAATCTTAATCAAACACTTTCCGTTAGTCCAACCGAAGGATGAGTTCTATTATCCGCCGGGCGCTGCGAAGAAGGTCGTTCCGCGACAAAAGGCCCCGCTCCATCGCTTCGCGTACTCGCTCAGGGTATCCGAGGCCCATTTTCAGATCGTTTCCCGCCTTAATCTCAAGATATTCTTCAGAATAACCCCACCAGTCGGTGGTCACCACTCCGTCGAAGCCCCATTCGCCCCGCAGGATGTCTTCCAGAAGTTCCCTGTTCTGAGCGCAGCGGCACCCGTTGACGAGGTTGTAGGAAGACATGATGCACCACGGGTGAGCCTCCTTCACCACGATCTCAAACGCCTTCAGGTAGATCTCACGGGCGGCCCGCTGGGAAAGGCGCGAATCAGAATATTTGCGATTGGTCTCCTTGTTGTTGAAAGCAAAATGCTTGACGCAGACAGAAACGCGATTGGATTGGATGCCCCGCACCATTGCCGCGGCCAGCTTGCCGGTGAGCAGCGGGTCTTCCGAAAAGTATTCGAAATTTCGCCCGCACAGCGGGCTGCGATGGATATTGATAGCTGGTGCAAGCCAGATTCCCATGTTGTTTTCTTTGAGTTCCGCGCCGCCTGCGCGGCCAACCGCCTCGGTCAAAGCCGCATCCCAGGTGCAGGCCAACAGGGTAGCGCAGGGCCACGCAGTAGTGAAAACGCCAGTCCATGGCTGAATGCGCACTCCGGCCGGGCCGTCCGCCGTCATCACATTGGGGACTGCATAGTCCGGGTTGTTCCCGATGCCGAACGTGATGCCTACTCCGGTGTTAGGCTGACCGCCAAGCAGGTCCGCCAGTTCCTCATCGTCCATCTGCTGCAGGAACGCTTCCACCGTCGTATTTCCCTCGGCCACATCGAACAAAGTATGCGCGCCTTTTTTGCAGGGCGCCAGAAACAGTTTGCTGTCCCGCGCTTTCATCCGAGGCGCCATGCATTCCATCTCTTCTTCCGTCAACGGCGTCAGCTCATTTTTTTCCGGCTCGCGCCAGTCCTGCCGGGGCAGTTTTTCCAGTTCGCCCCGGGCGTTCAGCCGCCGCGCCAGGCGCGAAGGCGCCAGTCGGGAGCACAGCTGCTCCAGCACGGTGTCCTGTTCGCAGAAAAAGGTGCCCACAAGAGCGGTCATCTCTCCCGCGCTGCGTCCAATGCAAAGGCGGTACTCGCCTTTTTCCAGCACCCAGGCCCACCGGCTGACAGCCCCGACTGTGTCTGGGAACTCCGCCTTAACTACTGCAATCAACAGAGTCATTGCTGATATTGCTTCTCTAAGTCATTATCTCAAATTCCGATCAAGGTCTGCCTCTCCATTCCTTGACAGCTCTACGGGCGACCCTTAAACCCGTCAGAATATATTCCGATTGACAACGTTCCGCCGGAAGTGATACGCTTGGACTAACAAGGCAACGCCGTTTGCGGAAGGAGTTTTTGAATGAAGGCCATTTCAAATGCGGAGAAACTGACCTACACCGGCAGCCTGCTGGGGCAGAACATGATCTACAGCTTTGTGACGATGTACGTGATGTTTTTCTTCACCGACCTGCTGCGCATCCCCTCGGAGAGCGTGACCATCATCATGGTGACCGCCAGCCTGTGGGACGCGGTGAACGACATCCTGATGGGCATGATCGCCGACCGCACCAAGACGCGCTGGGGCAAATTCCGCCCGTACCTGCTGGCGGGGCCGTTCGTCATCGCCGTGACCACCGTGCTCTGCTTCTGGAATTTCGGCGGCTCGGCCGTGGGAACGGTCGCCGTGGCGGCGGCGTGCTATGTGCTGTGGGGAATGTCCTACACGGTCTATGACATCCCCATCTGGGCGATCTCCTCTGTCTCCTCCCACGACGCGGATGAAAAGAACGGCATGGTGACGCTGGGCAAGATCGGCGGCACGCTCGGCACGGTAATCGTCTCCGTGGGCAGCGTGGCCCTTCTGAACGCGTTCGGCGGCGAGCGCAGCGCATCGGCCTACGCGGCGGCCGCCGCAACGATCGCCGGCGTGGGCGCGCTTTTGATGCTTCTGAGCGGTTTTATGCTGCGGGAGCGCATCGCGCCGCCCGCCAAAGGCATCCCCTTCCGCCGCAACATCCACACCATCCTTGACAACACGCCGCTCAAGGCCCTGATGGTCTCGCTGCTGGTCGTGAACATGGTGAACAACGTGCGCCAGGTCGCGCAGATGTACTTTGCCGTGTATGTGTGGGGCGACTCTTCCTACGTTACTTACATCGGCCTGAGCCTTGTTGTTGGCATGATCTTCGGCATGGCCGTCTCCCCCGCCCTCATCCGCCGCTTTGATAAAAAGTACATCTTCATCACGGCGTGCGCCGCGGGTGCGGTGTCGAGTTTTCTGCCGTTCGCCGTGGGCGGCGGCCCTGTGCCGGGGCTCATTCTCCTCGGCGTCAGCTTCGCCTTCACCGGCGTGACCACCATCACCAGCACGTCGATGCTGATGGACGCCATCGACTACGCCGAACACAAGCTGGGCTTCCGCGGCGAGGGCGTCGTGTTCTCGATGAACACCTTCCTCAACAAGCTCAGCTCCACCATCTCGAAGGGGCTGTTGGGCGTTTCGCTCACCGCCATGCACTATGTGGACAATATGGCTCCCAACGAGACGGTTCAGACGGGATTCAGCGCCATCGTTTACGTCGTTCCCGCCGTGTGCTTCCTGCTGGCGATCCTGCCGCTCGCCTTCTACCGTCTGAAGCCCGCGCAGATCGATACGATCCGCGCCGAACTGGAAAACCGCCGCACTGCGGAGAAATGAGGGTAATCAATATGGACGTTTCTGCTTTTTTCGCTCCCCCTGAAATTCTCGGCTCCAAACGCGCCTTGTGCATCCAGCCCCACGCCGACGACAACGAGATCGGCATGGGCGGAACGATCGCCGCACTGGCCGCGCGCGGGTGCGAGATCCATTATCTGACCGTCACGAACGGCGACCTCGGCGCGCAGGCCGGCCCCTGTGACCCGAAGCAGCTAGCGGACACGCGCCGCGCGGAG
>JABLTR010051775.1_pt1 | contig 22271 bp, 22 predicted proteins | sample 7160071 | NCBI WGS metagenome assembly JABLTR01 (sample SAMN14651230, study PRJNA627086) | human gut metagenome | isolation source: feces | host: Homo sapiens | reverse complement strand
GCTCCCGGCGCAGCCGGGCGGACAGTTCGGCCTGCTTGCGCAGCGGGGCGTGCACCACAATCTCCACCACCCCACACGCCCTGGCCTCCTCCAGCAGCCGGGACACCGTGGGCCGGGACAGCCCCAGCAGCCCGGCAATCTTCTGCTGGCTCATCCCCTGCTCATAATACAGCTCCGCCACATGGACCAGGCGGGATTCCCTGCTCTGCAGCTCCATCTTCGGCGCCTCCTCTTTCCTTTTGAGGCTATTTTACCATAGAACCGGCCGCCGGAGAAGGGTGCGGGCGCGATTCTCCCCTTGCATTTCCCACCCCGGCGGTGTACACTCACCTCAGAACACCGCGCCGCCAGCGGCGCAGGACCAAACGAACCCAAAGACAACGAGCAAAGAAAGGTGCGTGTACGCTATGCTGAAAGGAATTCCCCCCGTCCTGTCCCCGGAACTGCTGAAGGTGCTGGCCGAGATGGGCCACGGCGACACCCTGGTCATCGGCGACGCCAACTTCGCCGCCGCCTCCATGGCCAAGGACAGCATTCTGATCCGCTGCGACGGGGTCAAGGCCACCGACCTGATGGACGCCATCCTCACCCTGCTTCCCCTGGACGACTTTGTGGACGATCCGGTGCTCATCATGGACAAGGACGCCCGCCACGCCGATCTGGAGTGCCCGGTGTGGGACGAGTTCAAGGCCATCGTGGCCAAACACGATCCCCGGGGCGCCGATGCCTGCGCCATGATCCCCCGGGGCAAGTTCTACACCATGGCCAAAAATGCCTATGCCGTAGTGGCCACCACCGAGACCGCTTTTTACGCCTGCACCATCCTGCAGAAGGGGTGCCTGTAAGAAAACGGACAGAAAAGCAAAAAAAACCACATCCGGATTTTATAAAATGGCGGCTGACCTTTGGGACGGCCGCCATTTTCAGGTTTTTCAGGAATGATGTCCCCCTGTAAACGCCGCATATTTTGTGAATATTTTGACACAATATAGAAGTTTGCGTTTGTCAAGGGGGAGTTCCATGGGCGATTCGCCGAAATTAAACTTGCTTTTTTGTGCGTTGTTCCGAAAAGAAGAAAAACGGGCAAAAATCCAAAACAGGACATTTACAAAACTATGAACTTGTGCTAAATTGACAGTACCGAAGCGGAAACCGCTTTGGTAAAAATATCTATATAGGAGGAAAAACATGAAAAAGCTAGTTGCTATGCTGCTGGTTCTCGCCATGGCTTTCGCTCTCGTGGCCTGCGGCGGAAACAGCACCACGTCCAACCAGGGCAGCACTTCTACTCCCGCCAGCTCCGCTGACGGCAGCGGTGATGCCTCCACCGGCGACGCCTCCACTGGAGATGCCTCCACTGGCGACGCCACCACCACCGAGTCCCCCGTGGCCGGCAAGAAGATCGCCTACATCATGCTGATGACCCCCGCCACCATCTTCCAGATGTGGTCCACCTCTTTCGAGGAGACTGCTGAGAAGCTCGGCATGGAAGCCGACACCTTCTTCTGCAACGACAACGCTGACGAGTGGCAGACCCGTATCACCCAGTGCGCTCAGAGCGGCTACGACGGACTGATGGTCTCCCACGGCGGCCAGGAGTATGCCTGGAGCTTCCTGAGCGGCATCCTGGAGCAGTATCCCGATCTGAAGATCGTCACCTTCGACACTCCCTTCAAGGATGAGAACGGTGAGGTCCAGAAGATCGAGGGCGTGACCCAGTTCTTCCAGCAGGACTCCGGCTTCGCCGCCACCCTGGTTGAGACCATCCTGGATATGTATCCTGAGAAGGTCGAGGCCGGCGAGGCCGTCCGCATCCTGCAGGTCCAGCAGGGCGCCGGCTACAACAGCCCCTTCGATCGCCGCCAGGAGGGCTATCAGCCCTATGAGGACGAGGGCAAGATCGTCACCGTCGAGCGCATCGCTCCCATCGACGACCAGAACGCCACCCAGTCCATGCGCGACGTGACCGCCGCCACCCTGCAGAAGTACAACGACATCGAGGACATCGACGGCATCTGGTGCTGCTATGACGCCTATGCTCAGGGCGTGTATCAGGCTCTGGTCGAGGCCAACTCCGAGATCCCCATGGTCTCCGTCGATATCAGCAACGAGGATATCCAGTACATGGCCGAGGGCAAGAACTGGAAGGCCTGTGCCACCACCAACTGGACCAGCAACGGCGAGTTCGCCTGCCGTATCCTGGCTCTGGAGCTGGCTGATCAGTATGAGGACATCGCCGCCGCTTCCTGCTACTATGAGGACATCGGCGACTGGCTGGAGATCCCCTCCTCCGTTATCACTCAGGAGATGGTCATGAGCCAGGAGGGCATCAACGTGGAGAACCTGGGCGAGGTCGCCCCCGAGTCCTACAGCGATGTCTCTTGGATGCCCACCTGCGACTGGATGGTCGAGCTGCTGGGCCACTAAGCCCTGACGGCATCCACAACCGCATCTGAACCAATCTTAAGCGAAACGGGGCGTCGGAGTATTTGCTCCGGCGCCCCGCCTTCCATTGCCGGCTTGTGCGCTGGGCCGGAATGAAAGCTTGAAAAGAGGGAATCTATGGACAAAATCACGTTAGGAACCAAAAAGGTTTCCATTGAGTTTCCCGGCGTCAAGGCCCTGTCCGACTGTGATTTCGAGATCAGCACCGGCATGATCCACGCTGTCATGGGCGCCAACGGCGCCGGCAAATCCACCCTGATGAAGGTGCTGGCCGGCTCCAACCCGACCTATACCGGCGACGTGCTCTACAACGGGCAGGTCGTCCAGGTACGCCACCCCGCCGACGCCAAGAAGCTCGGCATCCAGATCGTGTACCAGGAGGTGGACATGGCTCTGGTCCCCACCCTGACGGTGGCAGAGAACGTCATGTTCAACGACACGGTCATGAATATGAAGGGCAAGCTCTTCATGAACTACGGCAGAATCCGCAAAGAGGCCGCGGAAGTGCTGAAGCGGCTCAACGTGGACATCGACGTCCGCCGCCCCTGCGGCAGCCTGACTCTGGCCCAGAAGCAGATGGTGCTGATCGCCCGGGCGATTCAGAACACCTGTAACTTCCTGATCCTCGACGAGCCCACCGCCCCCCTGTCCGACTCCGAAACCGAGGAGCTGTTCCGGGTGGTGCGCCACCTGCGGGAGACCGAAAATATCGCAATCATCTTCATCACCCACCGCATCCAGGAGGTGCTGCGGATCTGCGACTCCTACACCGTGATGAGAAACGGCGAGATCGTGGATACCACTCCCATCACCCCCGAGACGACCACCAAGGAGATCGTCGACAAGATGCTGGGCCGTTCCTTTGACGAATCCTTCCCCAAGGAAGTCTGTGATATCGGGGAGAAGGCCTTTGTCGTGGAGCACCTCTCTGAGCGGGAGGGCCGCGTCAAGGATGTCTCCCTCTACGTCCGCCGGGGCGAAATCGTCGGCCTGGCCGGACTGGTCGGCGGCGGCAAGACCGAGCTGTGCAAGACTCTGTTCGGCGACTACAAGAAGTCCTCCGGCACCATCACCCTCAACGGCAAGGAGCTGAAGTTCAAGAACCCCTCCGACGCCGTGCGGCAGGGCATCGCCCTGGTGCCCGAGGAGCGGCGCAAGGAGGGCGTGCTGGTCACCGAGACCGTCACCTTCAACGTCTCCGCCGCCTGCCTGGGCAAGTTCTGCCACCTGACCTTTGTCAACGACCACAAGACCGCCAAGGTGGCCGAGGAGTTTGTGGAGAGCCTGAGCATCAAGACCCCCTCGGTGCGCCAGCGGGTGGCCAACCTGTCCGGCGGCAACCAGCAGAAGGTGGCCGTGGCCAAGTGGCTCAACGCTGACGCCGATGTGTACATCTTTGACGAACCCACCAAGGGCGTGGACGTGGGCGCCAAGCAGGAGATCTTCCACCTGATCAACGAGATCGCCAAGCAGGGCCACTGCGTCATTTACGCCACCTGCGAAAACTCCGAGCTGCTGAGCATCACCGACCGGATGTACGTCATGTTCGACGGCCAGGTCATGGCGGAGCTGGAAACCGCCAAGACCAGCGAGGACGAGATCATGCACTACGCCACCGGCGACACCTCTGCCTACGTGGCCGGCTGACCCGAAGAGAGATCGGGATATTCCATTACGGGAGGAAAACAATATGGTTCAAAGTTCAACTAGTCTGAGGAAGGCTGGCCACCAGCTCCTGAACTGGGCCGCCGTCATCGTGCTGGTGCTGTCCGTCATCATCTTCACGATCATCCGGGGCAACGCCTTCTTCTCCGTCAACAACCTGACCAGCATCCTAACCTCCATGTCCACCGTCACCATCTTCGCCATGGCGGCCACCGTCTCCATGGCTCCCGACGGATTCGACATGTCCGCCGCCACCCTGGGCACCTTCTGCGCCTATGTGTTCGCATCCATGTGCCTGTGGTTCGGCTTCCCGGTGTGGCTGTCTTTCATTATCACCATCATCTTCGCCATGGTGATGTATCTGCTCACCATGTTCCTGATCCTGGTCTGCAAAGTGCCCGACATGCTGTGCACCTGCGCCCTCCAGTTCGTCCATCAGGGCCTCGGCCTGGCCTACACCGGCGGTTCCGCCGTGTCCGCCGGTCTGAACGGCCCCAGCTGGTTTGCCGCTCTGAACGGCGGCGACGCCTCTCCCGCCGGCGGCTGGGCTGAAGCTGCCCGGAACATCGGCAAGTCCCCCTGGATCTACGTCATCATGATCGTCTGCGTGGTGGTCTGCTGGGTGCTGCTGGAGCGCACCAAGTACGGCCGTTACCTGTACGCCATGGGCGGCAACAAGACCGCCGCCAAGCTGTCCGGTATCAACGTCAAGCGGATGCGCTTCCTGGCCGGCATGTTCGCCGCCGTGTTCATCGCCGTCGGCGGTATCGTGGTGTGCTCCCGGAACATGTCCGCCATGATCAACGGCTGCGACTCCTACCTGATGAGCTCCCTGGCCGCCGTGTTCGTCGGCCGCAGCGTGGGCGGCGCCGAACGGCCCAACGCCCTGGGCACCTTCATCGGCGCCCTGCTGATTCAGGTGCTTGAAAACGGTCTGACCATGTGCGGCGTGGTGTACTATGTGCTCCCCGCTGTCAAGGGCGCCGTGCTCTGCCTGGCCCTGGTCGCCGCTTACGCCACCTCCAAGGAGGACTGATTCCTCGTCTCTCCTGCGTTCGACCGCTGGGCGGCCGCCCTGTCCGTCCACCGGCCGAACCTGACCCACTACCTGCAACGGGGTGTTGTGAAATGTCCGTTTCACAACGCCCCGTTCTTTTTCGCTACTATCCCAGGAAAGCACTGCAAAGCAAGGAAATTTTAGCCCATCTTTCGGAGCTGCCTCGTGTTTTCTGCCGGATGCGAAATGTTATCTTTTGTTGAAAATGTTGTTTTGTGTCCGTTTTCTCGTTGACATCAAAGCCGTTTCAGAGTACAATAATCCTGATGAAAATAGCGGGCAGACTGCCCCCGCTGCGCAGCAATGCCTACCGGCAGCAATGTTCTCTTAACTAGGGAGGAATCTATTATGTCAAAGTTCGATACCTACTTCCTGATGAAGGCAGAAGACGCCATTGAGTACGCCCAGCTGAAGGTGCCCCAGAAGAACTGGGACGCGGCCAGCATGCAGTGCAAGGAGATCGGCGACGGCAACCTGAACTACGTCTTTAAAGTGTGGGACAGCCAGGGCCACAGCGTCATCATCAAGCAGGCCGGCACCGTCACCCGGATCTCTGAGGATATGAAGCTGGACACCGACCGCAACCGCATCGAGTCCGAGATCCTGATCCTCCAGGGCAAGCTGGCCCCCGGCTATGTGCCTGAGATCTACTTCTATGACACCGTCATGAGCGCCTGCGGCATGCAGGATCTGAGCGACCACGAGATCATGCGCACCGCCATGCTCAAGCACGAGATCTTCCCCAAGTTCGCCGACCAGATCTCCACCTTCATGGCCCAGGTGCTGATGGGCACCACCGACGTGGTGATGGACCACCAGGAGAAGAAGGCGCTGCAGCGCAAGTTCATCTCCCCCGAGCTGTGCGACATCTCCGAGCGGCTGGTGTACACCGAGCCCTACAACGACGAGCTGGGCCGCAACAACGTCTTCCCTCCCATCGCCGATTTTGTCAAAGAGAAGCTCTATGGCGACGAGGAGCTCCACTGCGAAGTGGCCAAGCTGAAGATGGACTTCATGACCCGGGCCCAGAGCCTGATCCACGGCGACCTGCACACCGGTTCCATCTTTATCAACCAGGACACCACCATGGTCTTTGACCCGGAGTTCTGCTTCTACGGCCCCATGGGCTACGACATCGGCAACGTCATCGCCAACATGATCTTCGCCTGGTGCAACGGCGAGGCCGCCGGCGCCAAGGAGTTCTGCGACTGGGTGGAGAGCGTCATTGTCGACGTGATCAACATGACCATGGAGAAGATGCGCGCCTACTATGACGGCCATGTCACCGACACCATGTGCAAGAACAAGGCCTATGAGGACTATTATATGTCCACCATCCTGGCCGACACCTCTGCCGTCACCGGCCTGGAGATGATCCGCCGCATTGTGGGTATGGCCAACGTCAAGGACATCACCACCATCGCCGATCAGGCCAAGCGGGCCCGCGCCGAGAAGATCTGCATCACCGCCGGCATCGACTTCATCAAGAACCGGGCCGAGCGCAAGTGCGGCAAGTGCTTCCTGAATGTGCTGAAGGACGCTGTGGCCGCGGTTGACGCCCAGTAAGCCATCCGGTTCCGAAGGAACCGGCGACTATAAGGAGATGTAACTATGGAAAACGCTCTGAATCTGGACACCGTACTGCTGTCCGAGGACAAAAAGTCTGTGGTGATCCTGGACCAGACTCTGCTGCCCAACGAGTGCAAGTATCTGACCCTGGACAAGGCCGAGGACATCTGGGAGGCCATCTACTCCCTGCGTGTGCGCGGCGCCCCCGCCATCGGCGTGGCCGGCGGCTATGGCTACTATGTGCTGGCCAACCAGGTGGACACCGAGGATATGGACACCTTTGTGTCCAAGTGCACCGAGCTGATGGAGTATCTGAACTCCTCCCGCCCCACCGCCGTCAACCTGAGCTGGGCCCTCAACCGGATGCACGGGGTGCTGATGGCCGAAAAGGAGGGCAAGACCGTCGCCGAGATGAAGCAGCGGCTGATGGAAGAGGCCGACGCCATCCGGGCTGAGGACATTCAGATCAGCCGCAACATCGGCCAGTACGGTTTTGAACTGCTGGAGAAGCTGGGCAAGGGCGTGGGCATCATGACCCACTGCAACGCCGGCACCCTGGCCACCGCCAAGTACGGCACCGCCCTGGCTCCCGTGTACATCGCGCTGGAGAACGGCTGGGACGGCAAGCAGGACCTGCACGTCTACTGCGACGAGACCCGTCCCCTGCTCCAGGGCGCCCGGCTGAGCGCCTATGAGATGCAGGCCGCCGGCGTGGACACCTATGTCCAGTGCGACAACATGGCCTCCTACACCATGAAGTCCGGCAAGATCGGCATCATCTTCGTGGGCTGCGACCGGGTGGCCGCCAACGGCGACTTCGCCAACAAGATCGGCACCAGCGGCGTGGCCATCATCGCCAAGCACTACGGCATCCCCTTCTACTGCTGCGCCCCCTCCTCCACCATCGACATGACCATGGAGTCCGGGGACGAGATCCACATCGAGCAGCGCAAGGGCGAAGAGGTCACCGAGATGTGGTACGCCAAGCGGATGGCCCCCGAGGGAGTCGGCGTGGTGAACCCCGCCTTCGACGTCACCGACCACAGCCTGGTCACCGGCATCATCACCGAGAAGGGCATCGCCTATCCCGATGAGAACGGCTCCTTCAAGTCCGCCTTTGAGCGGATGGGCATCAAGCCGGTGGAGAAGTACGTAGACAAGAAATAATCCCTCCACAGCGCAAAGCGCGGGGCGGATCATCTGATCCGCCCCACGCTGCTCAAACTCTTTTGCTCAGTAAACCCGTACGCCGTTGCGCTTCAGGCACTCCTTCCACTCCGGCGAAAACTCTGTATCCATCACAATGCCGTCCAGCTCCCGGAAGGAGATCAGACTGGCAAAGGACGTATTGTTCAGCTTGGAGTGATCCACCACCAGATACTTCTGCTTGGCGTGCTCCAGCGCCAGCCGGCGCAGCGCCGCAATATTCTCGTGGGTGTCCGTGACGCCGTACTCCATGCTGACGCTACGGCAGGAGATAAACGCCTTATCCACAAAATACCGCTGCAGGCTGCTCATGGCCCCGTCCCCGGTAAAGCTCATGGTCGTGCTGGAAAACTCCCCGCCGATGAGGAACAGGTGGACCGTCTTGGAGGTCGACAGGATATTGGCGATCTCCAGCGAGGTGGTCAGCACGGTCAGCTTCCTGTCCGCGATCTTGCGGGCAATGAACCAGGCGGTGGTGGAGCAGTCCAGATAGATAAAATCCCCCGGCTGGATCAGCGCGTCGCACTTCTGGGCGATGATCTGTTTTTCCGCCGTCTTCAGAACCTGTCTCGTGGAGATGTCGATATCATTTTGTACGCCTTCCAGGATGTAGGCGCCTCCATGAGTCCGGATCAGCTGTCCGTCCTGCTCCATGGCCCGCAGATCCCGACGGATGGTCTCTTTGGTCACATTAAGCCGGGCCGCCAGGTCCGTAATGGTCACGCTTTTTCTCTCTTGGAGCTGTTCCCGAATCGCATTTCTGCGGGCAATCGCTAGCATCCTTTGTTCCCCCTCATTTATCTGTGGTTTTGCTGAGTTCAGCATAGCACAGTTACAAAAAAAAGGCAATAAAAGAAGTCATCCTTCCCTTGGAGGTGCACAGTCATGAAATTCAAAGGGTATTCCGACGCCGCCCTGCTGGCCCAGCTGGGAGACCGTTTTTCCGTCTCCTACCGCATCGCCGCCGATGAAAAAACCGCCTTGGAGATGGCCAAGAGCATGTGTGTGGAGCAGACCGTGGAGTTTCCCGCCCAACACATCGAGTGCGACGCCATTCACAGCGACATCATCGGCCGGCTCGAGGACTTCAGCCCCTGTGACGGCGGCTTCCGGGCACTGATCAGCTACTCCGATCAGTGCGCCACCGAGGAGTTTTCCCAGTTCTTCAACGTGGTGTTCGGCAACTCCAGCCTGCTGCCCGGCATCACCGTGGAGCGCATCCATCTCTCCCGGGAGCTGCGGGACTGGTTCCCCGGCCCCAAATACGGCGTGCCCGGACTGCGGGAGCGGCTGGGGGTGGAGCGGCGTCCCCTGGCGTTCACCGCCCTGAAGCCCATGGGACTGCCCACTGTGGCTCTGGCGGACGAGGCCTATCAATGCGCCCTGGGGGGCGTGGACCTGATCAAGGACGACCACGGACTGATGAACCAGTGCTTTTCCACCTATCAGGACCGGGTCAAAACGGTCTGTGAGGCAGTGCGCCGGGGCAACGAGGAGAGCGGCCACCACACCGCCTATATCCCCAACCTGAGCGGCAGCTTCGAGTCTATCATGGACCGGGTCCGCTATGCCGAGGACTGCGGCGCCGGCGGCGTCATGCTGGCCCCCGGCCTGGTGGGCTACGACACCATGGAGTATGTGGCCCGCCACACCGAACTGCCGGTGGTGGCCCATCCGGCCATGGCCGGATGTCTGCTGGACAAGGGGAGCGGCGGCTTTGACTGCGGCTGTGTGCTGGGGCAGCTGCCCCGGATCTGCGGCGCGGACATCACCGTGTTCCCCAACTACGGCGGCCGCTTCTCCCTCTCCCAGGCCCAGTGCCGCTCCATTGTGGAGTTCTGCCAGGAGCAGGAGGGGGATATGCCCCCCATCTTCCCCAGCCCTGCCGGTGGCATGACCTTCGAGAAGGTGGCCCCCATGAAAGCGTTTTACGGCGGAGACGTGGCCTTCCTGATGGGCGGCGGTCTGTTCACCGTCACGGAAAATCTGCCCGCCAACTGCCGCACCTTTGTGGATATGCTCAGCAAATGATGGAAATTCCGGTGAAAAGAGGTCGAAACAATGAATTACAGAATCAACGACGAGTACCCCAGTGATTTTGAGGCCAAGCAGGCCATCCTGGAAGTGGGCCGCCGGATGTACATGAAGAACTTCGTGGCCTCCAATGACGGCAACATCAGCTGCAAGGTCAGCGACACCACCCTGTGGTGCACCCCCACCGGGGTGTCCAAGGGCTTTATGACCGACGAGATGCTGGTGCTGATGGACGTGGAGGGCAATGTCATCCGGGGAGAGTACAAACCCTCCAGCGAGATGAAGATGCACCTGCGGGTCTACCAGGAAAACCCCAAGATCAAGGCGGTGGTCCACGCCCATCCCCCAGCGGCCACCAGCTACGCCATTGCCGGCCTGCCCCTGAACCACGCCATCCTCACCGAGGCGGTCATGGGCATCGGCGAGATTCCCCTGGCCCCTTATGCCATGCCCGGCACCCAGGAGGTGCCCGACTCCATCGCCCCCTTTGTCAACACCCATAACGGCTGCCTGCTGGCCAACCACGGCGCCCTGGCCTGGGGCAACGACGTGATGGAGGCCTGGATGCGCATGGAATCCATCGAGTACTATGCCCTGGTCAGCATGTACACCCACGGCCTCATCGGCCAGGCCAACGAGCTGACCTGCGAACAGGTGGACCGGCTCATCGAGCGGCGCACCAACAGCGGTATCACCACCGGCGGCCGCCCCCTGTGCCGCAACTGCGACGCCAACGGCGTCCCCGCCTGTGTCTCCTGCGGCTCTCCCGAGGCCGCGGCGGCCAAAGCCGCCCAGTCCCCCGCCCAGAGCTGCGCCAGCTGCTCCCCCTCCGCCGACCAGAGCGAGGTGCAGCAGGTGGTGGACATCGTCCGCCAGATCCTGTCCGCCCAGAGCGGACACTGAGATGCGCTCCCTGGGACAGGCCTCCGTCTGCCCCACGGCGCAGCCCCCGGGAGAGTGCTTCTTCCGCCCTTATCAAAAGGAAAGTAGGTGATCCATGATTGGCACTTGACGAAACGGCCATCCGCCATTTAGTATTGACTGAGCTGGCCCGTCAGGGCAGCAAATTCGTGCCGGTGGGCATCTCCGCCCGGCATGTCCATCTCTCCCAAGGGGACATTGCCGCGCTGTTTGGCCCCGGCTATGAGCTCACCCCGCTGAAGCCCCTGGTGCAGCCGGGGCAGTACGCCGCCAGGGAGCAGCTGACCCTGGTGGGCCCGAAGGGCGAGCTGGGCAAGGTACGCATCCTCGGCCCCGCCCGGGCGGAAACCCAGATTGAGCTGTCCTTTACCGACGCCATGAAGCTGGGGATCAAAAACTGTCCCATCCGCATGTCCGGCGACCTGGCCGGCACCCCGGGACTGAAATTGGTGGGTCCCCGGGGCGAGCTCACCGTCACCCAGGGCGTCATCGTCGCCCAGCGCCACCTCCATCTCAGCGGCCCCCAGGCCCAGGCCTACGGCGTCCATGACAAGCAGGTCGTCTCCGTCCGGGTCACCGGCGCCCGTCCCTGTCTTCTGGAGGGGGTCGTCTGCCGGGTGGGCGAGGGCCACGAGCTGGAAATCCACATCGACACCGACGAGGCCAACGCCTGCGCCCTGCAGAACGGCGACCTGCTGGAACTGGTGTTCCCGGGCCAGAGCGAGGGCCACCACTGCCAGGGCACCTGCCGCAGCGGCGGCGGCTGCGCCTGCGGCCATCATTCCGCCCCGGCGCCCGCCCCCGCTCCCCCCGCTGAACCGGAGCAGGAACCGCTGGACCTGGTGACCGAGCGGGATATCAACGACGCCTTCCGGGACAGCCATCCCCAGGTGCTGTGCACCAAGAAGGCTCTGATCACCCCCGCCGCCGCCGACCGGGCGGCGGAGACCGGGATCAAAATCGTACGCGCGTGAGGAAGGAGGTACGCCATGCAAATCGGCAGAGTGGTGGGCACTGTGGTCAGCACCAGCAAGTCGGAAAAGCTGGAAGGGCTGAAAATGCTGCTGGTCAAGCCCATCGACCTGGAGACCTTTCAGGAGAAAGGCAGCGTGGTGGTGGCCTTTGACGCCGTGGGCGCCGGAGAGGGAGAGGTCGTCATGATCGTCTCCGGATCCTCCTCCCGCCAGACCGAGCTGACGGAGAACAAACCCTCCGACACCGCCATTATCGCCATCATCGACTATATCGACTTGGGCAATAAACGCATTTTCAGCAAAGAAAAGGACAAAGACAGCGAAAAGAAGGTGTAAAAATTCATGCTTTCCAAAGAGCAGATTGAGCAAATCGTTCAGATGACCATCGCCCAGATGAACCAGCAGCAGACCCCCGCCGCCCCCGCGGCCGCGGCGGCCGGCAACGGCTGGATGTTCGACCGGGCGGAGGACTGCATCGAGGCTGCCATCGCCGCTCAGAAAAAGCTGGTGGCCATGACCATGGATCAGCGGGAAAAGCTGATTCGGGCCATGCGCCGGGCCTCCCGGGAGAACGCCGAAAAGCTCGCCCAGATGGCCCACGACGAAACCGGCTACGGCAAGGTGCCCGACAAAATCGCCAAAATCCTGCTGGTGGCCAACAAGACCCCGGGCACCGAGGACATTGTCCCCCGGGTGTTCACCGGTGACCACGGCATGACCCTGGTGGAGCAGGCCCCCTTCGGGGTCATCGGATCCATCACCCCCTCCACCAACCCCCCCGGCACCGTCATCAACAACTCCATCAGCATGATCGCCGCCGGCAACGCGGTGGTATTCAACCCCCACCCCAGCGCCACCAAGTGCTCTCAGGAGACCATGCGCATCCTGAACGAGGCCATTGTGGCCGCCGGCGGCCCCATGGGTCTGATCTGCTGCCCCACCAAACCCAACATGGACACCAGCGCGGTCATCATGAACCACCCCAAGATCAAGCTGCTCAGTGTCACTGGCGGCGAGGCAGTTGTGGGCGTGGCCATGAAGACGGGCAAGAAGTGCATCGCCGCCGGACCGGGCAACCCGCCGGTCATCGTGGACGAGACCGCTCTGATCCCCAAGGCGGCCAAGGATATCGTGGACGGCGCCAGCTTCGACAACAACGTGCTCTGCGTGGCCGAGAAAGAGGTCTTCTGCGTCAACACCGTCTACGACCAGCTGCTCAGCGAGATGCAGAAGCACGGGGCCTGGCTGGTCAAGGGAGAGGACATTGACAAGATCGTCCGCACCGTGCTGCTGCAGAAGGACGGCAAATACGTCATTAACCGCAAATTCGTGGGCCATGACGCCACCTACATCATGGACGCCTCCGGCGTCTCCTACTCCGGCTCTCCCCGTCTGGTCATCGCCGAGGTGCCCAAGAGCCATCCCTTCGTCCAGGTGGAGATGCTGATGCCGGTGCTGGGCTGTGTGCGGTGCGACAATGTGGACCAGGCCATCGACTGGGCGGTGGAGGCCGAGCACGGCTGCTGGCATTCGGCGCTGATGCACTCCACCAACTACCTGAACATGAGCCGGGCCGCCAAGGCGCTGAACACCACCATCTTCGTCAAGAACGGCCCCTCCACCGCTGGTGTGGGCTTCAACGGCGAGGGCTACGCCACCCTGACCATCGCCACTCCTACCGGCGAGGGCCTGACCTCCGCCCGCAGCTTCACCCGCGCCCGCCGCTGCGTGCTGGAGGACGGCTTCCGCATCATCTGACGCCATGGGCCTGATCCAACAGATCCGGGACGCCGGCGTGGTCGGCGCGGGGGGCGCGGGATTCCCCACCGACCGGAAGCTGGACTGCAAGGCGGAAGTCTTCATTGTCAACGGCATCGAGTGCGAACCCCTGCTGCGCACCGACCGCCATGTGATGGAGCTTCACGCCCCGGAGATTGTCCGCACCGTCCGGGCCATCCGGGACCACATCGGGGCCAAGCGGGCGGTCATCGCCCTGAAGAAACACTATGAGCATGCGGTGGAGGCCCTCTCCGCCGCGGTAAAGGGCACCAAAGTGGAGCTCTACCTCTCCGAGGCCTTTTACCCCGCCGGGGACGAACAGAACCTGGTCTGGTGCATCACCGGCAAAACCGTTCCCACCGGAGGCATTCCGCTGGACGTGGGGTGCGTGGTGAGCAACGTCAGCACGGTGCTGAACATCGCCCAGGCCATGGAAGGCCGCCCGGTGACCGACAAGCTGGTCACGGTGGGGGGCGCTGTGGCCAGGCCGGTCACGGTGGAATGCCCCATCGGCACCCCCCTCTCCGCGCTGCTGGAGGCGGCGGGAGGAAGCCTTGGAGACTGCACCTACATCGTGGGCGGTCCTCTGATGGGCCGGCTCACCGACGATTTGACCGAGAGCGTCACCAAGACCACCGGCGGGCTGCTGGCCATTCCAAAAGGCCATCCCATCCTGGCCAAGAAAATGGTCTCCCCCCGGGACGCGGTCATCGCCCGGGCCGCCTGCAGCCAGTGCAGCATGTGCACCCAGCTGTGTCCCCGCAACGCCATGGGACTGAATGTCCAGCCCCATAAGGCCATGCGGGCCCTGGCCTCCGGCAATGAACTCCTGCTGGGAGATGTGAACGGCGTATTCTCCTGCTGCGACTGCGGCGTGTGCACCTACTTCGCCTGCAACTTCGGGCTGAAGCCCAGCCAGGCCATGCAGCAGGCCAAGGCCAGGCTCCAGCGCTCCGGCGTCAAGCCGGTCAAGGAGGTCAAGTACGCCCCGGACGGCGGCATCGACAACAAGCGGGTGCCCACCGAGCGGCTGCTCTACCGGCTGGATCTGAAGCGCTACGACGTGGACGCCCCCATGGGAGACCCGGTCACCTGCGATCAGGTGCGCATCCCTCTGAAGATGCACATCGGCGGGCCTGACACCCCGGTGGTCGCCGCGGGCGAACATGTGGCCCGGGGCCAGCTGATCGCCCAGCCCAACGGCATGGGGGCCAACATCCACGCCTCCATCGACGGCACCGTCACCCAGGTGACCGGCGAATTCATCGAGATAAGGAAGTGAAGCTATGGGTGCCATCGGTATGAACGAGATCATGAGCATCCCCACCGGCATCCTGGCTTGCGATGCCATGCTGAAGGCCGCTGAAGTGGAGCTGGTCAGCGCGGGCTGTGTCTGCGCCGGCAAGTACTACATCGTGGTCCAGGGTGAGGTGGCCGCCGTCCGCTCCGCCGTCGAGGCGGGCCGCGAGGTGGCGGAGAGCCTGCTCATCGACAGCCTGATTATCCCCAACGTGGACCCCCAGGTGGCCCCGGCCATCTCCGCCTGCACCGTGGTGGAGCACCTGGACGCCCTGGGCATCATGGAGACCTACTCCCTCTGTGCCGCTGTCAACGCCGCCGACGCCGCCGCCAAGGCGGCCCAGGTGGATCTGCTGGAGGTACGCCTGGGCCGGGGCCTGGGCGGGAAATCCTTCATCCTGCTCACCGGCGAAGTCGCCGCTGTGCAGTCCGCCATCCAGGCCGCCGAGGCCCTGGAGGAAACCCAAGGCCTGATGGCCAAGAGTGCAGTCATCCCCTCGCCCCACCCTGACATGCTCAAGGCGATTGGATAAATAAGAACCCTTCAACCCCAACAACGAATCCAAAAAATCATTAATGGAGGTTTTCAACATGAAAGAAGCTTTAGGTATGGTCGAGACCCGCGGTCTGATCGGCTCCATCGAGGCCGCCGATGCGATGGTCAAAGCTGCCAACGTCCGTCTGATCGGCAAGGTGCAGATCGGCTCCGGTCTGGTCACCGTCATGGTCCGGGGCGACGTGGGCGCCGTCAAGGCCGCTGTGGATGCCGGCGCCGCCGCCGCCAAGCGGGTGGGCGAGCTCTACGGCGTGCATGTGATTCCCCGTCCCCACAACGACGTGGAGTACATCCTGCCCCACCTGGACCGGGACGACGAGGAATAATCCATGTACGCCGGCGTAGTGGCCGGGTCGGTGGTGGCCACGGTAAAGGATCCCGCCCTGGAGGGCGTCCCCCTGCTGGTGGTGCGCAAGATTGAAAACGGGAAGGAGACCGGCCTGATTGTGGCCGCGGATCAGACCCGTCAGGCCGGCCTGGGCGACTATGTGTATATGATCGGCTCCAAAGAGGCCGCCCGGGTATTCCGGGTCAAGCGCATCCCGGTGGACGTGGCCATCGTGGGCTTCATCGACACCTATAACGAAGAGCTTTGAGCCGGGCGTGCCCGGCGTCCAAGCCGGTATGATTTTGACAGAGAGGAGTGTGAACCGTCATGCGGCTGGCAAAAGTAGTGGGCAATGTGGTCTCTACCATCAAGGACGACGGCTACAACGGCTACAAACTGATGCTGGTGGAATATTTTGAGCCTGACGGCACCCCCTCCGGTCCCCGCATGATCGCCTTCGACTGTGCCGATGCCGGCATCGGAGACATCGTGGTGGTGAATACCGACGGCGGCGCCGGGAACATGCTCCTGGACGACGACTATGCCATTGTGGATCTGGTCATCTGCGGCATTGTGGACCGCTACACCGCCTATGGGGAGGACACCATCCTCCACGGCGGCAGCTGAAGTCCCACCATCCAAAAACAAAACTCCCGCCTGGGCGCTCAGCCCAGGCGGGAGTTTTTGATTGTTCTGAGTGCATCATTTTCCGGCGATGGAAAGCCCATCCACCAGCACACTGGGGGAGCCGAAGCAGGTGATCCCCCCGGGGTTGGGCACATCCAGGTTGCCGGCCACGGCGGTCACCTTCTGCAGCAGCTCATAGAAGTTGCCCGCCACAGTGAAGGCCTTGACCGGGGTGGTCTTGACCCCGTCCTCGATCAGGAAGCCGGCGCTCTGGAGGGAAAAGTCCCCGCTGACCACATTGGCCCCGGCATGGAGCCCGGCCAGGGAATCAATATACACGCCCCGGCCCGCCTGCCGGAGCAGGGCCGCCTCGTCCTGTTCCCCGGGGGCCAGATAAAAGGCGAAGGGGGCCACCTCCACCGGCGCGGCATACCCCGCCTTGGCGGCGTTGCCCGTGGTCTCCTTCCCCGCGGCGGCGGCGGTGCGGTGGTTATAGAGCAGGGTGTTCAGCCTGCCGCCCTCCACCACATTCTTCTTTCTGGCCGGGGTGCCCTCGGCGTCGAAGGGGATGGGCATGGCACTCAGGGGGCAGAAGGGGTCGTCCACCAGGGTGACGGCGGCAGAGGCGATGTGCTCCCCCTCCTTCCCCGCCAGCCGGGACAGCCCCTTCTGGGCCTGATCGGAGGAAAACACAGGGCTGAAGGTGGCCAGCAGGCTGGCCATGGCCTCCGGGGCAAAGACCACCGGCCACACCCCGGTGGGGGCGGCGTCGCCCCCCAGCTTGGCCCGGGCCTTTTCCACCGCCCGCTCCGCCAGAGCCTTTTTGTCCAGCTGGTCCACAGCGCCCAGCTTCATCTCATAGGCGTCGGTCATCTCGCCCGCCTCGGCCACCACGGCAGCGGCCACCAGAGCGGAGACGGTGTTTTCATAGTGCAGATCCAGTCCCCGGGAATTGACGATGGCGATCCGGTCCCGCTCCCACAGGGCCTGGGTGCTGGCGCCGTCCACCACGCTGGGGTGGGCGGCATAGAGGGCGGCCTGGGTGTCCAGGGCGGCCTGGATCAGTTCCCCGGCAGAGCAGCCCCCCACGGCGGCAGGGGTGAAGTCCTGATAGCTCTGCCCCCCCTGGCCCAGGAAGGCCGGCTCGTCGGACTCCAGGACGGCGGCATTGTCCACCGCCCGGCGGACCAGCTCCCGGGCCGCCTCCCGGCTCAGCTCCTCGGTGGAGGCATAGCCCATCCGGCCCCCGGCGATGCACCGCAGGCAGACGCCCCCCTCCACCGTGCTGGAGAACTCGTTGACCTCCCGGCGGTAAGTGCTCACCCGAGTGCCCTCGGCGCTCTGGTAGTAGAGCTCATAGTCCTCTACCCCTGCCTGCCGGGCGTACTCGGCCACATGCTGTTGAAACGCTTGAAATTCCATGCTGCTGCCTCCTTATCTGCCGCCCACGGTGATGGAGGACACCCGGATCATGGGCTGGCCCACGTTGACGGGCACGCTCCCGCTGGAGGAGCCGCACATGCCCTGGCCCAGATCCAGCTGGCGGCCCACCATGTCGATCTTCTGGATGACCTCTGCCCCGGTGCCCACCAGGCTGGCCCCCCGGACCGGCTCGCAGATCTTGCCGTTGCGGATCAGGTAGCCCTCATTGACGGCGAAGTTGAACTCGCCGGTCACCGGATTCACCGAGCCGCCCCCCATATCCTTGGCATACAGTCCGTAATCGATGGAGGCGATAATGTCCTCGTTGCTGTCCTCTCCCGGGGCGATATAGGTGTTGGTCATCCGGGAGGTGGTGGTGAACTGATAGCTCTGGCGCCGGGCGGAGCCGGTGGGGGCCATGCCCATCCTTCTCCCGTTGAACTTGTCCACCATATAGGTTTTGAGCACGCCGTGCTCGATCAGCACATTGCGCCGGGCCGGGGTGCCCTCGTCGTCGATGTTGATGGAGCCCCAGGCGTTGGGGATGGTGCCGTCGTCGATGGCGGTGACCTTCTCGTTGGCGATCTTCTGCCCCAGCTTGCCCGCGAACTGGGAGAGCCCATAGGCCACCGAGGAGGCCTCCAGAGAGTGGCCGCAGGCCTCGTGGAAGATGACGCCGCCGAAGCCGTTGTCGATGGCCACCGGCATCACTCCCGCCGGGCAGTAGCCCGCCCCGGCCATGGTGATGGCCTGGCGGGCGGCGTGGACGCCCACCTCCTTGGGGTCGATCTGCTCAAACATCTCCAGCCCCATCCGGCGGCCGGGCCGGCAGCCGCCGGTCTGGGTCTCTCCGTTGACCTCCGCCACAGCAGAGATGGCCAGCCGGGTGCGGATCTGCCGGTCCTGGGCATAGACCCCCTCGCTGTTGGCCACCAGGATCCGGTGGTCCACGTCCAGCAGGGTGCCGGTGACCTGGCGGATGGCAGCGTCATAGTCCCGGGCGGCAAAGTACCCCTCTTTCAGAATCTCCACCTTCCGGGCATTGCCCACGGTGGAGGGAACAATCTGCACCGGATGGATATCCCCAAACAGCCGCTCGTGGAGGCAGATGCTGATCTCCGCTGTCCCCTCCCCCAGGGCCTCGGCGGCCTGGGCGGCGCAGCGGAGCAGCCCTTCCAGGCTGGTGTCCACAGTGGAGGCGGTGACGCTGCGCAGCCCCTTGAACACCCGCACTGAGGCTCCGGCGATCAGGGTGTCGTCGATGGAGTCCACCCGGCTGTCCACCATGTTGATGGCGTGATTATCGGTGTGCTCCGCAAAGAGCTCAGCGTAGTCCGCCCCGGTGGAGGCGGCCTTTTCCAGCACCCGCTGGCAAATGTCTCTTGGGATCATAATTCCTCTCCTTTTGCGCCCGGCCGGGCTTTTCCCGCCGGACGTGAAAAATGTCCGCCGGGACCTCCAGGGTCCCGGCGGATGGGGGATATTTCGTACTCAGCCGCAGATGTAGTCGTAAAGCCCCTGGATCTTATAGCAGCCGGCCACAGCGCCCTGATCCGCCACACCGACGCACTGGGCGGCGTGTACCGCGGCCTTGCCAAAGACCGGAGTCATATGCTTGGTGGCCTCCACGCCCTCTTTGGCGGCAGCCAGGGCGGCGGCAATGACCGTCTGCAGGCTGGCGGCGGGATCGGCCTCCACAGCGGCCTTTGCCGCCTCGGCGGCAGGCAGCACCGCGTCATAGATGGTGCGCTGGCCGCTCTGGCACTTGCCCCGCTTCTGGACCCCGGCGGCAAAGCCCACCAGATAGTCGGCCAGGGCGGCGCCGTCGATCTCGGTCCTGCCCTTCAGGGCCTTGCCGCCCTCCATGACGCCGGTGGACATCAGGAAGCCCATGGTGGAGGGGACCAGGGAGGACATCTTCATGCCCGCCTTCATGAGCATCTTGCCCACGTCGCCGCCGGCCCCGGCGGCCTCTTCCCGCATCAGGCCGGGCAGGGCGGCATAGCCCTTGCTCATGGTCAGGCCCAGGTCGCCGTCGCCCAGCTTGGCGTCCATCTCACACAGCTCTTCCTTTTTTTCCACAAACAGGTCGCCCACACTCTGGAACAGATCAGGCACCTGGTCAAACAAAATCTTTTCCATACAGACTATCTCCTCTCACTCCGTCCGGCGTCCGCTTACTTCTGGCAAATAAAGGGGGTGTTGACGGGGTGATCCATATAGTGTTTCAGCTCGTCGTTCATCTTGCACACAGAGATGGAGGCGCCCGCCATCTCCATGGAGGTGGCATACTCGCCCACCACGGTCTTATAGACCTTGATGCCCTTCTCCGCCAGCAGCTCGGTGACATCGTTGGACAGGATGTACAGCTCTTCGATGGAGGTGGCGCCCAGGCCGTTGATCAGCAGGGAGACCTCCTCCCCCGCGGCCACAGGCATGTCGCCCAGCAGGGCGTCCAGGGACTCCTGGGCGATCTCCCGGGAGGTCTTCAGGGGGCCGTTCCAGATGCCGGGCTCGCCGTGGATGCCCATGCCCATGGCCATCTCGTTCTCACCCAGCTCGAAGTTGGCATGGCCCACCTCGGGGATGATGCAGGGGGTCAGGGCAAAGCCCACGGTGCGGGTGTTGTCCTTGGCCAGCTGGGCCGCCGCCAGCACCTCGTCCAGGGTGCCGCCCTCGTCAGCCTTGCAGCCGGCGGCCTTGAACATGAAGTAGATGCCGGCCACACCGCGGCGGGTGGCGGGATCCTTGTGGGAGAGCACATCGTCGGCGCCCACAATGCTCTTGCACACGATATCGTCCATATCGCACAGATCAGTGGCCATGTCGAAGGTCATGATGTCGCCGGTGTAGTTGCCGTAGAGGTAGAGCACGCCGGCGCCGGCCTCCACTTCCTTGGCAATGTTATAGATCTGCTCCGGAGAGGGGGACTGGAACACGCCGCCAACGCCGCAGCCGTCGATCAGGCCGTCGCCCACATAGCCCAGGAACAGGGGCAGGTGGCCGGAGCCGCCGCCGGTGATGATGGCGACCTTACCGGGCTTCTTGTGGGCAGTGCAGTAGCAGCGCAGGTCGTCCCCTGCGTGCTTGACCTGGTCGCCATGGGCGGCGTAGATGCCCTTGAGCATCTCGTCCACATAGCTTTCCGGCGCATTGATGATCTTCTTCATAGAATTGCCTCCTTATTGATGCTGTTGCAAGCACAAAGCCTTTTCTAAACCGGGCATGTCTGCCCGGATGCTTCCACCTTCGATTTTACTGCCTGAGCGGCACTTTGTCAATCATTCTGCCCGGTTTTGTGGGATTTTTTCCTATCCCTTTTGTGAAAAACCCTCAAAAAGTCACCCCTCTGTCTGGGGCGGGAACCAGAGGTCCAGATCCACGTTGCCCGCAATGCCCGCCACGGTGCCGGTGTTGGTGTACTGCCACAAATCAAAGGCATAGGCAAAGCTGGGCCAGGAGGCATATTCCGCATACCAGGCGTCATATTGCTCCAGCTGGGAGAGGTCGTAGTGCAGGTAGCCCAGCATGCCGTTGCAGTAAACGGCGGTCTGATAGCCCGCCTCCTGGATTCGCTCACAGAAGGCCCGGGCACAGGCGGTGACCGTCTCGGTGTCCACGCTGTCGGTGCGGGCCTCGGCGTTGTCGATATGCTCCCAGTCAAAGACCACCGGCAGGTCCATCTCCCGGCCGTTCAGGGCGGCGAGCACAAAGTCGGCCTCCTCCTGGGCCTCCTCCACACTCACCGCCTGGGAGAAGAAATAGCAGCCCACCTGCAGCCCGTTCTCCTGGGCCCCGGCCAGGTTGGCCTCAAAGCGCTGGTCGGCGCTGATCACCCCCTCGGAGTAACCCCGGTTGCCGATGCGGAGTATGGCAAAGGAGATGCCGTCCCCCGCCACCGCAGCCCAGTCGATCTCCCCCTGGTGGGATGAGACATCAATGCCGGTGAGGGCCTGGCGGCTCAGGCAGGTCACCCGCCCGGTGGTCTCATCCAGGGAAAAATCCGCCTCGGTAAACGTACTCTGCTCCATGGACTCATCCACCGCCACCGTCTGGCCTCCCACACTGACGGTGGGGCCGGAATAAGCGGGCTCCGGATCCCGGGCCGCTCCGGGGGCGCCACAGGCGGGCAGCAGCAGAACCAGCAGCGCGCACAGCGCCAATTTATTCCATTTCTTGTTCCATCTCATCCAAATCACCTCTGTTTCGACAGAGCAAGTATACCACACCCCCGGGCCAAAAGCGATGAACATTTTATAAAGACGGGCCCGCCCCATTGAAATGACTGCTCCCCGCCCTGGGGGTATTTCAAACCGGAGCGCCGAGCATCCTCTGTCTGCAGTCGGGGCAGGTATGAGCGCAACACGCAAAATACAGCGGGAGGCGGCG
>JABLTR010099387.1_pt1 | contig 22293 bp, 21 predicted proteins | sample 7160071 | NCBI WGS metagenome assembly JABLTR01 (sample SAMN14651230, study PRJNA627086) | human gut metagenome | isolation source: feces | host: Homo sapiens | reverse complement strand
GGCCAGCCCATCACCGTGGAACCCGCCAAGACCGGGGGACTGTCCCCGGACGAGGACTTCGCCCTCATGAACTACAAGAACTTCAAGGTCGCGGCTGGCAAGACCCTGAAAAGCATCATCATTTCCTGCAACGTGCGCCTCGCGCCCATCGCCACGGCGGGCGTGCGGGAACTGCTCACCTACGACGAGATGGAACTGGACACGCTGGGGGACCCGGACCGGAAGACTGCCATCTTCGGCATCCTCTCCGACACGGACAAGACCCTCTCATTCCTGTTCGCCGTTTTGATGTGGCAGTGCATCGACCAGCTCTGCCGGAAGGCGCTCACGGACTACGGTGGCAAGCTGCCGACGCCGGTGCACTTCATCTTCGACGAGTTCGCCAACATCGGCACCATCCCGCAGATCGAGGAGACCATCGCCGTGACCCGAAGCCGGAACATCGGCATCACCATCATCCTGCAATCCATGAGCCAGCTCGAAAGCAAGTACGACAAGAAGGCGCAGACCATCGTGGACTGCTGCGACTCCACCCTGTTTCTCGGCGGCAAGTCGAACAGCACGAACAAGGAGATCGCGGAGATGATCGGCAAGCAGACTATCAACCAGCTCACCTACAACGAGAGCACCGGCCAGTCGTCCAGCGCATCCAAGAACATGCAGATACAGGGACGAGACCTGATCGACGCGGCGGAGATCGCCAAGATGAGCCGCAAAAAGGCCATCCTGCTCATCGCGGGCACCAACCCATTGATGGACGACAAGTACGATCCCCACACCCACAAGCGGTACATGTACATCGTGGACAAGCGCAACCCCAAGCGCCTCCACGACCAGCCCTTCGACTTCAAGGCGTACATGCGCGAAGTGGAAGCACGCGAGGGTGCCTAAAAGTCACCGTTCTGCTGCTATGATGGGAGGCGGAACGCGGCAGCCATACAGGGAAAGGAGGGTCACATGGAAGAACTGGTCCGTATTGCCGCGAAACCCATCGCCTTTTTGGGTGCGACCGTCCTGTTCATCGGTCTCATCTATCTGGGCATCCAGCTCAAGGACGGGATGCGCGGAGGAGGCGGCGAACTGGCGAAGGCCATCGCCCTGATCGTATCGGGAGGGATCGTCACAGGCTTCGCCGCGCTCTACGGGTTCACAGGATTCTGAAACGACAACCCATTCACACAACAAGAAAGGAACAACCACCATGCTCGACAACGTAGTGCAGATGCTCACCCAAGGCGTCACCTTCCTCGGCGGCGTCCTCATCGTCTTCGGACTCATCAACCTCGGCATGACCATCAAGGACGGCATGCAGGGCGGCGGCGGACAGCTCGCCGGTGCCATCGCCATGATCGTGGGCGGTGCCATCGTCGTGGGCGCTGCCGTCTACTTCGGCTCCCTCGACACCTCGTGGACCGGCGCGGCCGCCATGACCGTCAACACATACACCGTGGCCCCCATGGATTCACAACTTGCCGTGGATGCGTCATCCTTCCACCTGATCGCCTGAAAGGGGGAAGCCCATGCTCTCCGTGACCGTACACAAGGACATCGCCGAGTACCAGCCGAAAGTCGTGGGCAAGATGACCGGGCGCACCCTCGTCTCCGTGGCGGGGGCGCTCGGCGTCAGCGTGCTCACCGGCGTCTACCTGTACTTCGTGCTGGGCCTGAACCCCGGCGACTACATGATGGTGATCTACGCGGTGAGCCTGCCGTTCTGGTGCTGCGGGTTCATCCGCCCCAAGGGGATGCCCTTCGAGAAGTTCGTCCCCTTGTGGCTCCGCGCCAAATTCACCGACGACCGCATCTTCTACACTCCCTCCATGACGCAGAGCGGGCTGGTACGTGACCCGGACATCCACACGCAGAAGAAAGGAAGCATCTATGGAAAATATTACCGGAAGCAGGGAGAACTCAAGGGAATCGAAGCCTATTCCCCCCGCGCAGGCCGGGTCATCGTATGAGGACGATCCCATGACCGCCAACTTCGACATCGATGAGTTCGTCCACGCCACGGGCGAGGGCGGCATCGACCCCCGGCCCGTGTACAGTGACGCGGGGGCCATCGACGTGGACGCCCTCGGGCAGGTCGCGCCCCGGCGCGGGCGCACCGCCCACGGGCGCAAGCTCACCCGGAAGGAGAAGAAGGCCGCGAAACGCGACATCGCCCGACGGGAACGGGAGGCGAAGGATGCCGAGAAGAACGCCAAGCGCAGCTACAAGTCCATCAAGTCCCAGCTCAAGGACCGGGATAAGGAACTGAGCGACAAGACCGAGGGCTTCCGACGCAAGCGAGAGGCGGCGAAGACCGTCACCGACTACATCGGGTACAACAGGATGTATCAGGACGGCATCTGCGAGGTGGAGGAGGGCCTGTTCTCCTCGTCCATCGCGTTCGACGACACCAGCTACCACAGCGTGCGCGACGAACAGCAAAAGGCCATGTTCTCCGCCCTGACCCGCCTGTACGACCAGTTCGGCGCGAACACCCTCGTGCAGATGAGCGTCGTCAACACGCCCCTCCTGCGGGAGGAGGTGGGCCACCGGAGGTTCTTCAACCCCAACGCCCAGTCCACCGACGCGGCCCGCCACGACGCCCAACTGTTCAACGACATCCTGAACGACAAGGTGAAGGAGGGCGTGAGCAACATCCGCCGCAACCGCTACCTGACCTATTCCGTGTCGGCGGACACGGCGGAGGACGCCGCCCGGCAGCTCTCCCGCATCGAAACGGAATCCAGCCGCATCCTGAACTCCATGGGGTCCAAGCCACATCTGTTGAACGGCACCCAGCGGCTCAGGGTCATCCACAGCCTGCTGAACCCATACAAGCCGTTCTACTTCGACTACCAGCGCGACATCTCCGCCCGCAGCGTGCAGACCACCAAGGACTGCATCGCGCCCACGCAGATCGACTTCAAGCCGGACGGCATGTACAACGACTGCTTCCAACTGGACAACGGCGTGTACGGGCAGGTGCTCGTCATGAAGAAGTTCGGCTCGGAACTCTCCGACCGCGCTTTGGCGGACATCGTGGACCTGCCCATCCCCATGGAGGTCACGTGGTACGTGCAGCCCATGGACAAGTCGAAGGCCATCAACTTCGTGCGCAGCCGTTCCGCGTGGATCGACAAGGAGATCATCGAGGAGCAGCGTTCGGCGGTGAACAAGGGGTACGATTTCAGCATCCTCCCGCAGGAGCTGAAGTATTCCAAGGAGGAGACCGAGGACGTGCTGGACCACTTGCAGAACAAGAACCAGCGGCTCTACGTGTTCACCGGTCTCATCTACACCTACGCGCCCACCAAGGAGCAGTTGGACCAGCAGGTCATGCGCATCATCTCGGTCGCCCGCCAGTCCTCCATCGAGGTGGACACCTACGATTACCGGCAGCGCCGGGGCCTGAACTCGATCCTGCCCCTCGGTCACAACCATGTGGAGATCAGCCGCATGTTCACCACTGCGCAGGTCGCCATCCTCGTGCCCTTCGCCACGCAGGAGCTGGACGACAAGGGCGGCAACTACTACGGGCAGAACAAGCATTCGCGGAACCTTGTCATCTGCAACCGCAAGCGGCTGACCAGCCCCATGGGCTTCGTGTGCGGCAAGACCGGTTCCGGCAAGGGCATGTTCGTCAAGACCGAGATGACAGGCACCATCTTCACCAACCCCACGGACGAAATCTACGTCATCGACCGTGCGGGCGAATACACCGCCATCGCCGACCGGTACGGCGGCACCACCTACCATTTCGGCGTGGGCACCGGCACCTACCTGAACCCGTTCGACACGGTGAGCGTGGAGCACCTGACCCGCAGCGAGCAGATCGCGTTCAAGATCGACGCCATGCTCGCGCAGGCGGGCGCGTCGGCTGCGGAATCCGGACAGTCCCTCTCCGAGGTGGATCAGTCCATCATCCAGCGCTGCGTGGAGCTTGCCTTCCAACGGGCGGACGAGCGCGGCGACGGGCTGCCGCCCACCTTGCAGGACTTCTACGACATCGCCCGAGAGCAGCCGGAGCATCTGGCACAGGTCATCGCCCTGCGGTACGAGCGGTTCGTCAAGGGGTCCATGGACTTCTTCAACCACCAGTCCAACGTGGATTTCAACAGCCGCATCGTGGACTTCAACCTGAAGGACCTGCCGGACTCCATGCTGGTGTTCGCCCTCATCAACGTGTGCGAGGCCGTGCGAAACCGCATGTACTTCAACGCCCGCAGGGGCGTGCGCACATGGCTGTACGTGGAGGAGATGCAGAGCATGTTCGCCTACCCGACCGTGCTCAACTACTTCAGCCGGTTCTCCAACGAGGGCCGCAAATTCGGCCTGCTCCTGACCGGAATCACCCAGAACGCGGTGGCGATGCTCAACAACAGTGCGGCACGCAACATCGTGCTGAACGCCGACTTCCTCATGCTCCTGAAGCAGTCCCCTCTGGACCGCATGAAGTGGACGGAACTGCTGAACCTGTCCGAGCAGGAGGAGGAGTGCATCGACGAGAGCGCGGAGGCGGGCGACGGCCTGCTGATCGCCGGGAACGCCCGCGTGCCCATCCGTGGACGGTTCCCCTCCGGAAACGATCTCTACGACCTGTGGAGCACCAACCCCAACGAAACCAAGGACAAGGACACACAGCGCAAGTAAGCCATGCAGGGAAAGGACGGTGATCGCCGGTGAAGGCTTCGGATTTCGTCACCACCTCCGAACAGAAGGTGGCGGCCAGCGAACGGCTCCTGTTCACGGAGCAGACCGACGCGGTGAACACGGGCATCGTGGACAGCGCGGACAAGAAGGGCGTCAGCGCCCTCAACGGCGCATCCGCCATCAGGAAGGCCGCGAAGGCGGGCATGGGCAATGCCGTCCTCGCGGCCACCGCCAAAAGCCACGGCGACCGTACCGCAGAGTCCGAATCCGGCGATACCGGCGAATCAGGCGGGCGCACCATCAGGACGCGGTTCGGTAATGGGGCCAAAGGCGCAGCAAAAGGCCTCGCCGCCAAAGCCGTGCACAGCACTCTTGAAGGGTCCGAACTGGAAGGCGTGGATGACGCCTACTACAAGGGCAAAGCGGTGGTCCGCGTCGCCAGATACGTCAAGGGCAGGCTGTCCGCATCCAAGGCCAAGCGCACGCTGTCCTTGGACGGGCGCGATCCCACGCAGCCGGGCAGCCCCCTCGGCGGACTATCCGAGAAGAAATACCTGAGAAAGGCGGCGGACCCAGCCGCCGTGAAACGCAGGGCGCAGGCCGCAGGCTACGTCAAACGGCGCACCTATCAGGCGGCGGCAAAAAACGCGGCGGCCGCCGCGTCGAAGACAGCCGCCGCCCATTCCGCCACCACGGCGGGCCTCAAAGGGGCCGCAGGAGGAGGGCTGAAAGCGGTCGCGGGGGCATTCGGCGGACTACTGGCCCCCCTTCTGGGCATTCTTCTCGTCGTCGTGTTCATCGCCGTGCTGGGCGGGGCCTCCGGGTCCTCTACTCAGCAGCAGAATCAGGTCAGCCTGAACGGCTTGAGCGGTGTGCAGTTGGAGGTAGCCACGGCCCTCTCTCAAGCAGGCTACGGCCCGGTGCAGATCGCCTCCATCATGGGCAACATCCAAGGCGAATCCGGTTGGGACCCAACTGTGGGCGACGCCTCCTCCGGGTACGGCCTGTACCAGTTCACCGGCAGTTCCTACACGGCCTTCGCCAACTGGTGCGACGCCAACGGCAAACAGAAGGATTCCGCTACAGCCCAGACCGAGTACATCGCCTCCAACCTGCAAGGCTTATGGGGCACCGCGCTCCACAACAGCGGCTACTACGGGGCCATCACCGACTACGCGGGCAAGGACGTAAGCTACGAGGCATGGCAGTCCAGTACGGATGTGGGCTTTGCCACCTACGCTTTCATGGCCTGCTACGAACGGCCCCGCTCCGACGTTGCACCGTCCTCCTTCACCGAGAACCGATTGCCCGCAGCCCAGCAGTTCTACGCGCTGCTCACCGGCGGGGCGGGCGGCTTGGGCGAGGACTACGCCAACGCGGACGAAACCGGCAAAGCCATCGTCAACGCGGCCCTCGTCACCCCATGGCCCGGCGCGGACCTGTGCGCCACATGGGTCAGCCACGTCTACCAGCAGGCGGGACTCGGATACCCCACTGGTAACGGCAACTCCATCCTCGCCGGATACGCCACCTCCTCCGACTGGGCCAACATCAAGGTCGGGCAGATCATCTCCGCCCAGTACGGCAGCGGCTCCGCCGGGGCAATCTACGGGCACACCGGCATCTACATCGGAGATGGCAAGGTCATGGACAGCATCTCCTCCGGCATCCGCACCAGCTCACTAACGGACTGGATCGCGGAGAACGGGCGCGGCTGGGTCGTCTACGGCTGGCCGTGGTAAAGGAAAGGACAACCAACATGGACAAGTTCAAAAAAATCGTCACGGAACACCGGACGGCGGCCCTCATCTGCCTGTTCCTCCTCATCGTGTTCATCGGCGGCAGCGCCATGAGCGCCGTCAACGTGGCCCACCACCGCGCCGACATTGCCGCCCAGCAGCAACAGCAGGCGGAGGAGGAACAGAAAACTGACGAGGAAAAGCAGCAGGAAAAGGAGGAGGCTGATCCCGACCTCACCGACACGCAGCGCAAAGCCATCGACAACTACGACGATGACACCAAGGCGTTCATCGAAACGCTGTCCGCCTCCGTCTGGTCCGCCAACAACGGCACCGACACCCTGCAATTTACCGGACACACCTACACGGAAACCGTGAACGGTAAGGCCACCGAACACACCTACGCCGTCACCCGATTGGAGAAGGGCACCGACACGGCGGGTATGGAGATCGACACCGCCGTGTTCGAGACGGACACCGGCACCCATGTCATCCGCTACACCTGCCAGACAGGCACCGGCGAGGTGACGGACACCCTCAGCGCCACCCTGTCCAGCGGCACCGCCTTCCAACTGCAAGACACGGACTATGTACGGCAGAACCCCGTGCAGAACATCACCGTGGAAGGGTTGAACGACGAGATCACCGCCCTGCTGGGCGGCGCGGACACACTGACCAGCGAACTGAGCAAATGGTGTGCCGCCTACTATCCCACCGCCTCCACGGCATCGTGGACCGGCATCGCCACCATCGACTACAACGAGAACACCATCACCACCGCGTTCACCCTGACCATCGCGGATACCGCCCCCGGTTCCGGCACCGCAACCGTATCCGCAACCTACCACCGTGCGGACGGCACATACGAGTTCGGCCTGTGACCGGCGGACGCAAGAAAGGACACCCATGAATAACATCACCATCACGGAAACATCCGTATACGACAGGCGGCGCAGGTGGCTGCGCATGGCGGCGATAACCGCCGTCGCCATTGCCCTCGTCCTGCTGCTTCCCGTCACGGCCCACGCCGAGGAACCGGAATACCATTGGATCACCGACTTCGGCGGGAGTCTGCGGAAATTCATCTGCTCCATGATCCTCGGATGGGCCACATCGATTTTCAACGTCTACAACCAGCTCATCAACCACGTCGGCACGGAAGCCCTGCTCAGCGGTCCCTTCGATTCGCTGCTGGGCACCGATATGTACAACCTGACCAACAACATCTTCCAGACCGCCGTGATCCCCGTAGGCGAATCCATCCTCGCCCTGTTCATGCTCGTCCAACTGGTGAAGATCAGCCAGCGCATCGACGCCACCAGCACCCTGCCCGCTGTCAAGGAGATCGTCTTCCTCGCGGTCATCTACGTGCTGCTCCACTGGTTCATCAACAACAGCCTCGACATCATGCAGGCCATCTACGGGATCGTCAACGACGACATCATTCCCACCATCGGCTCGGTGGGGGACAGCACCGGCGAAGCGGGCGTGTTCAGCCTCGATGGCGTCACGCAGGACCAGTGGGACTCAATGAACATCGGAGATTGCTTCATGACCCTCATCATGTCCGTCATCTGCCTGCTTTTCGGTCTTGTGGCCTTCGTGCTCGGCTTCGCCATGTGCTACGTCCGCGCATGGCAAATCTACATCTACGCCGCGTTCTCCCCGATCCCCATTTCACTCCTCGGTTTCGAGGAAACCCGACAGATGGGCATAGGGTTCCTGAAGAACTTCGCGTCCGTCTGTCTGGCCGGGGCGATCCTGCTGTTCCTGTTCGTGGCCTACCCATTCGTGCTCGCGGGATCGGTGTCAAGCCTCAGCGCGGGCAATGACATCCTCTTCCTTATGACCACATCCAGCGCGGACAGCCTGATAAACCTTCTCAAAGGCGTCGCAATCAGCGTCGTCCTCATCTTCATGATCGTGAAATCCGGCGGCATCGCCAAGGAAATCCTCGGAAGCTGACATGCCCCGCCATGACCCCGGCGGGCGTCCAGCCCGCCGGATACAATGGTGGTACCCGAAAGGGACCACGGAAAGGAGACCGTCATGGCAGCATACGAAACACCCGAACAGGCCGCGAATTTCCTCGCGGGCATCCATCTCGACATTCTGAACACCGGAAAGGGGGATTTCTCCCCGAACCATGTGAAATACACCTGCCAGCTCACCCCGAGGTATGGCGACCCCTTCACCACCGACTACCAGAGCAACCCCAGCGTGCACGGGGAACCCACCGTCACGCAGGTCGTGAGCAGCCTCCTCTCGGACTCCCGCATACCGGACGCCTACCGCGATGTGGACGATTTCGCCGATGACATGGGCTACCGCAAGCCCTCCGAGGCGATCCGCGCATGGGAGGGATGCAGGAAGGCGCAGGACTGGGTGCGCGACACCCTCAACCTCAGCAACGGCGAGGCCAACCAGCTCTCCGACACCCTCGATGAGTATGAGACCGAAGTGCAGGCGCAGGTCGAACAGCTTCAGGAGGAGCAGGCCCGTCAGGACGCATACGAACATCCGCCCGTGGACCAGATGCTCTACGGCGGGCAGAAGTTCATCACCATCAACGACGCCATCAAGAATCTCGACCTCGGCGACTACGGCGAAGACGCCGTGGACTACGTGAACGGGGCCTCTTACATCGATGACGCGCTGCAAGAGGCGGCGGACGGCATGGTGGACATCTACAACAACAACCTGCTCCACTGGCTGCCAGACAACTACGAATGGCTGGAGGAGGCCGACGCGCAGGGACTCTTGGACGGTTGCAAGGGCGACCTCATGAAGATGACGCAGGCGGCGCAGTACGAATGCTACTCGCAGAATTTGTACGACCACAAGGCCGACATCCTCGCCGCCGTCACCCTCGCCCACCTGAAGGATCAGGGGGTCTACGCCATCTCGGAGGACATGGCCGACACCCTCATCGAAGGCATCCGCGACGCCTCCGACGGCATGAACCGGTTCAGCGACGCCACCGACCTTGCGGAGGAGACCATGAGCGAATCCCTCACCGAAGCCCTCGGCGACGAGGACGGGGAACTCTCCGCCGACATGGCGGACACGCTGCGGGATTCCGGCTACGACAGGCCGAACCCGTGCATGATGAGCGCCGAAGCCGTCCGGCAGGCGAACCGGGACGGGTACGATCAGGCATTCCAGAACGCATGGCACGACCTGCTCGCCGAACACCCCGAAGTCGGGGGCGATTCCCTCACCCATGCGGCAGAGGAAAGCCGCGACTCCTCCACCCGGCTCGCACAAAACCACGGCAATGACGCCCCCTCCCATGAGGACACGAGGGAGGAACTCTGACAATGGCGGGCAGGGCCACGGCCCCGCCCGCCCACTCGTATGAAAGGGGACCATCATGACGGAAACAACCATCTGGGACATCGAGGAACACCGCAAGGAACCACCCGGCATCCGCAATCTCGATTTCCGGGAATCGTTCGACCATCTGGCCGATTACCTCGACGGTTACAACATCCGGGAACCACGCACGTTCGACCCGGAGAACGGCGGGAACCCCCTCATGGTGCGCAGCGGCGACGGTTTCTACGTGGGCGGCAGCCTCAACATGCTGCGGGACGATCCGGACTCTCCACTGTTCGGCTGCGAGATACAGAACATCCGGGACGAGGACGGGCACCTCTTCATCACCGGCAACCGGGACGGCGGGACCGTAGGCGTGGAGGTCCGCCAGCTCACCAAAGCGGGCGAACCCCGCTTGGACGACCTCACCGAAGCCACGTACCGTCCGCCGTACTGGGTAGACCCGGTAAATCAGGCATTCACCCCCGCACACCCCATGTACGACGGTGTGCTCGCCATGTGGGACGATCCCACGATGGCGGTCACGCCGGAGTACGCGGCCCACTCCACCTACCTGCCGAAAGCGCGTGCCAGCATTGAGCGCCGCATGACGGAGCGACCGGACAGGACGTTCCCGACCGTGACCCGGCCATCCTCCCCGATCTCAACCCTCACCGTCCATGACACGAAGGATTACGAAAAGGATTTGGGGGACACATGGCAGCGCGTGGTGGAATACACGCGCCCCGTATCCACGTCATACGGGGAGGTGACGGTGCAGTTGCGCCTGTCGTCCTTCCGGCTGAGCGACGAGGAGCCGGAACGCGCGTTCTTCCCCGTGGACACCCGCGCCATGGATGAACTCGCGCAGGCAGCAGCCGAAACCGCCGTCAACCGGATTCCCGAGAATCTGCGCCCCTACGCGGCACCGGTACGGCAGGTCAACGCCTACCTCGATCCCACCACGGAATCCCATGCAGCCGTCACCGACATCCGCTGCGGCGAGAGACCCGAACGCCCGCACCTGACCGACCTGAAAGACCGGATCGCATGGGAACAGGCACGCAGGCTCCAATCCCATCCCCTTGAACGGATCGAGGTGCCCGTGGATTGGAACACGCTCATGGAACGATACACGTCCCAACCTTCAAAGCCGGAGGATAAGGGACGGGACAGCAACCTGAGCGGCGAGGCCCGATCCATGCGGGACTCATCCGCCGCCCTCGCCAGCATCCACGGGACGGAAACCCCGGCCCACGAGACCACGAGATAACCGAGCAGCAAAGGAGAAACGAACCATCATGGCAGCACAGGAAACCACCACCCCGCAGCCCAAGGAGCGCATCATCTTCGATGCCGACTCGTACTACGGCACCGAAGGCGAGAACATGGCGGTCGAGGACATCATGGAACGCTACGGCATCACCGAGGAGGAGGTACGCGAACAGTATTCGGACGAGGAAATCTTCGACCGTGCGATGGAAATGCGGGAGACCGACTACGAGGAGGAGACCGACGCACTGATCGGCTGGTTCGACGGCCAGACCCCCGGCTTCACGCCCGCGATCACCGACGAGAACAGCGACTGGTACGGGAACCCCGTCATCGTGTCCGGCAGCATCGGACGGTGGGACGGCACCCGCAGCGGGTTCACCGTATACGACAGCTTTAGGGACGCCATCGACACATCCCCATCCCGCTACGGCGGGGACAACGTGTTCGCCGACTGCGAGATACAGAAAATCTGGGACGAGAACGGGCACCTGTTCCTCACCGGGGCGCACCACGACGGCAGCGTGAGAGTGGAACTCCGCCAGCTCACCAACGATGGCGCGGAAGCTTACGAGACCATCCGTGACGCGATGGATTCATCGGAACAATTCACCATAAACGGCAAGACCTACGGCGGCACGTACCAGTCCATCATCTACGCGCTCCGTGACCTGTGGGACGATCCTGATCTTGCGGAGGTGCCCCGCTACATGGAGAAAGCCTTCGGCTGCCCCGCCGAGGAATACGAGGAGCCGAAACACCCCAAGGAACAGGCGCAGACCGTGAGCCTCAGAGCGGAAGCCAAGAGCGCAAAGGAATCATCCACGCAGCTCGCACAGAACCACGGCAACACCGCTCCGGCCCACGAGACCGCACGCTGAAGAAGGAGGATCGACATGAGCGATGATGAAGCCTACGAACAGTTGACGCAGGACATGCAGGCCATGTGCAGGGACCTGTCCGCCCATGCGGAAACCATACCCCACACACAGGAGTCCATCGACGCATTGCGGGAACTGGTGGACCGTGTTCTCGAAGCGAACCCCGATTCCGACCTTGGACAGTACAAGGCGTATCCCTCGTGGCTCGCCATCGTACAGGCGGGACACGGCCTCACCAGAGAGGACATCGCCGAGAAGGCCCGGTACGGGGGCTGGGACCCCGACCGTGACGACTACATGCGCATCAACCGGGACGGCGACTGGGAGGGCCTTAGCCAAGAGCGGGCCGACAATCTCCTGTGGGATAACCGTGGGGAGATCATCGACGCCGTGGGACGGTTCGCCTCCCGCCTCGACCCGGACACCATCAACCACCTCACCGTGCTCACCTTCACGCCGCCCGAACACCCGTTGACCTTGGAGGACGTGCAGCAGCTCGTGCAGCGCGTCGATGACCGGCTGCGCCCCCGCCTCGACCCCGCCGATCTGGAAGAGGACGAGGACGTATACCGCATCGGCGACTGGGGGTACGTGCGTGCCGCCGACTACGAGCAGGCGTTCGAGGGCGAACCCGAATGGGCACGGGACATGTACATGCTCGACGGCAACGAACCAGACCGCGACGCCGAATGGGTCGAAACCTACAATGCTGGCGGCAACGCTGCGCTCAGTCTGGCCCTCGACCGGCAGTTCAACGAGGACCGCGCCGATAACGTCTTCTACACCACGGCACCGGAGCCATACGAGCCGGTGCCTGAGCACATCGCCGACGGCACGGTTTCCAAGGAGACAACCGAAAGGCCGGAAACCGGCGCATCCGGTCAGCCACCGACCGAGGATGAGGTGCGACGTATGGCGGCGAGCATCGATCTGAGCGATCTGGACGTGGCACGCGAACAGTATCCTCTGGTATGTGAAGTCGCGCGTCATGGCGGCGGCACCCTCGACTTCGACATCATCCTCGATCTGCGCAGAGTCACCGGCATCCTTGATCTGAATTATGAGATGTATGCGTACATAGACGGCAAGTTCGACGATGACCTGTTGCAGATATGCGAGGACATCCTTGACGGCACCGACACCGAATCCCTGTCCCGCATCCAATCCTATATTCAAGCGGCGCAGCCCTCCGCATCGAAGGAACTGCTGATGGGCCTGAACCTGACCCTCAACGACGGGCAGCACATCACCGCATGGACCAATGACGCCCGCATCCCCATGGAACGTGTTCCGGACGGCTGGCACCGGTACGGCGTCCGCTTGGCCGACAGCCCGTCCAGCTACGACTGCCCCTACGCGGACGTGAAGCCCGGCATCATGGTCAACCACGCCTTCGACTTCATCACCCGCACCGACCTGACGGACGCGATCAACCGCACCGACATCTGCCTGCAAGTCGATGCCTGCACCTACGACGGGCATTACGCCTACCTCCACGACAATCACACCTTGGAGGAGAACGTGCCCAGCCCTCGATACACGCCGCCAGACAAGGAGCAGGCCGTGAGCCTCAGCGGGGAGGCCAAGGCCAGCCGCGACGCCTCACAGGCCCTCGGCGGAACCTCCGCACCGGATGCCCCGGCACAGGAAACCCAACGATAACCACCATTTCAGAAAGGAGCCGTCACCATGGCGGAATACGACAACCAGATACCCCTCAAGCTCCAACTGCTGCGCATCGGACTCGGGGCCGGGCCTGACGCCCTCGGCATATTCACCTACCAGATCGAAGGGCACAACACCAACTACGCCGCCCCGTACTTCTGTATCGCCCCGGCCAATTACCGTCCGGACACCATGGATATTCTCGATTCAATGCAGGAGACCAAGGACGCCATTCTCTGCTACGGCACCCCGGACGACCTGCGGGAGATCATGGGCCTCACCCCACAGGGAGAACTGGATCAGGACATTTTGGAAAGCGACGACAGCGAGTACGTGAGCCTCGACGGAGGCTGGTATCTTGACGGGCAGCTCCTCAGCTTCGAGAAAATCCCACCGGCAGCATCGGATGCCCACGCCATCCTCACCAACGAACAGATCGACCTCATCCAAGACTGCTTCGACACCCAGCCGATCGGAGACTGCCTGCGGAAGGCCGAGGCCATCGCCAACGACCCGTCATACCGTCAAACCGCAGATCATGACAGGAATCCGCTGCACGACCTCATCACGGGCGGCTGGCGCGTCCACCTCGTACAGGAGGGCGAACATTACGGTGTGAACGGCAATCTTGTCTACGGGGACACCATCGGCAGCGGGGCACCCCACATCGGGGAGCGGATCAACGACTGCCAGCTCTACGGGCACGGCCTGCCCCTCGTGGAGTTCTACGACATGACGAAAGACACGGAGCAGGGCGGCCAGTTCGTCAGCCGCTACTACATGAGCACCCTCCTCGGCATGGATGAATCCGGCATACCCCTGAGCGACATGCGGTCGTTCAGCCTTGACGGCGGCGTTCCATCATGGACCGTGGCGGGCACCGACCTGCAAAACGTGACCGACTGGCTCAACACCGCCAAGGAGACACTGCAACCCGCCGACGTGGAGGAACCGACCCCCGCGCCCGGCCCCGAAGAGCCATCCACCTATGACTACCGGCTCCTCGACCGGTTGAAGTCCGACTGCGACTACTACCTCGGCGCGTGCGTGGACTTCGGCATGGACATGACGGCGGCTCAGAAGAACCTGTGGGCCGGAAACATCGAGGCACAGGTCTCCAAGATGCGGGAACTCTACGACAAGCTCCCCGAGAAACCGGACTGGCTCACCATGCAGGGCATCGACCGGTACGAGCACGACATGCTCGCCCAACGTGACGGCACAGCCGGGCAGAAGGAATCCGTGAGCCTCAGCGGGGAGGCCAAGAGCGCAAGGGACTCCTCCCGCGCACTCGACGCCCACACGCCCGACGCCCCGACCCATGAAAACCAGCGATAGAGCGATAGAGAAAGAAGGCCCCATCATGAAGGGAATGCTCATACCAACGGACGGCACGCCCCATGCCATCGACATCCAACAGGATGAGAACGGGTCCGCGCTCCACGACCTGCAACAGTTAGTGGGCGGATACATAGAACCGTTCGACGTGATCTTCGGGGAGAACATCTGCCTGTACGTGAACGAGGAGGGGCTGGGCAACTGCCCGCCCAACCGCGCCGTCTACGCCACCCGGAACATGGAGGAGGAAGGCTACCTCTCCCAGATGGACTACACCAGCGTCGTGCAGGAGGGCGAACTGTACACCATCCTGTGCGGCGACATCGTGGCCGTGGGCTTCGACCCGGAGACCGGCATGGACCGGGACCTGACCGACGCGGAGATCGCCCAAGTGGGCGACTACTTCACCAAGGTCTCCGCGCCCGGCAGCGGACTCGCCGAAGCCCTCGCCATCCAACAGGGACGCCACAGGGAGGAACCTGTGCAGGAGCATGGCGTGAGCCTCAAGGATGAGGCGGACGCCTCCCGCGACGCCTCCGACGCGCTCGGCGGAGGCCAAACGCCGGACAAGCCCCAGCGCGGCATGGATGGGCGGTGAGAGTTATGTCTATCCGGGATGACGGTTTCGACCTTGACGCGATCCGCAGGATTAACAACACCGTCGTCAACGACGATGGCACCGTGAAGTCCTTCAAGGAACAACTCTTGGAATATGAGTACGGGTACTACAATGCTTTCCTGCCATTTATCGTATATGGCGATTCCCGTGCCATTGCACAGTCCGGTGCATCCAATCTCCCCATCGTCATGAACGCGAGCGTGCTGGCGAAGCTGAAGCAGAAACATGACCTTGTTCCTATGGAGATTGCCGAATTACCCAAAATGATGTTGGAAAACAACGTCATTATGATGGATTCCTATACGGTACATCCCGGCGGCCTTGTCATGTATTTGGATACCGTTGGCATCCATGACGCTCCGTTGTTCGTTGCGTTCCATCTGGATCAGAAAAGCGGTGAAGTGTCCGTCAACCGCCTCGCCAGCGTGTATGAACGCGCCAACATTGAATACACCATCTGCAAGACATGGGAGATGGGTCTGAACCTCTATCCCAATGAAAAAACAGAAAACTGGCTGAAGTCCCTCGGGCTGCAATTGCCCGACAACCTAGCCAGTTTTCTAACGGGAGATTACCGCGCCGTCTCGAAAGACACACGGATTCCCGTTGATCCCATTATATCAGATTCGAGACCGCCTGACAAGACCCCGGAGTCATCCTATTCGCTTCGATCCGAGTCCGTTACCTCACGGGACGCCTCAAAGGCGCTGAATAATGGCCCATCGGAGGAGCATTCGCGGAATGAACGATGAAAGGATAAAAGAAAAGCCGGATACAGTCATTCGGGCTGCAATCGCCCGATGAGGCATCCGGCTTGACCGGCGGTTTCCCACCATATTCATTTTATCAGAACACCCAGCAAAATGCAATCCTACAAAAATGTCTAACTATCAACCTATGATGATAGTAACCAACAAAGGAAGGAGATTTATGGAACAGACGGTATTGAATCCGGTGGAGATCATCGCCTACGCCGGTCTGGAACGGAACCGGCAACGCCGGGCCAAGAGCCGATGCGTCATCCGCCTCGATTTTGAGAGCGGGCGCGGCCTCCTCTGCGATCTGGACAGGATTCGCGCCCTGATGCGCCAGACCCACACGCAGCATGAGATATATCTGTTCAAGGAGATGGTGGGACGCCCGGTGGACCCCATGGCGCTGCACCCCATCCGTGTCTTCACCACAGCCCGCTCGGGGGCGAGGAGGGCGGCATGACCAAGGACCGTTCCATCATCCTGACCATCCGGGAATACGAGAACTCCGTGGACATGCCCGACGAGGAGCGCGTCACCTATCTGGACCCGCGAGGCGGCGTCCATCTGAAGGACGGGGACGACCGTTCACAGGAGTACACGGACTATGCGGAGGAGTGCGCGGAATATCTTCGGTTCGGCGATGAGGTGGATGATGTCACCTGCGGGGATTTCCCCCGCACCAGCGCAGTGAAGGTCTGCGATACGCCCCGACTGTACATAGAGGCCGGGTTCGACCAGCTTCCCATGCTCTACACCCAGAAGCATCTTCTCAGGGCGATCCGTCCAAAAAGCGAGGATGACCCGCACCGTCACGGCCTGTCCGTCGCGCAGTTGAAGCGCCTGCCGGAACTGCTGGCCCATCCGGTGATGCTCTGCGACAGCCCGGCACGGGAGGATACGCTGCTCGCGCTGCTCCGCGCCGTCGATTGCGATAACCTTCCGATCATCGCGGCGATCCGCCCGAATGGGCCGGGGTATTACGAGCTGCGGGAGATCGAGACCAACTTCATCGTCACCGTGTACGGGAAGAACAATTTTTCGCGTTATTTCGACAACCTCATCACACCCGACAAGGTGATCTATTACAACGAGGAAAGAGGCCGCGATCTCAACGCGCTTGCGAAACTCCAATTGCTTCGGAGCCACGTTGTCGATCCCGGCCTCTGTAACATTATTATACGCCGCCCGCAGTGCATAGTCAATATGGAATCCAAGGATAGCGCCGCATACGGGTTGAATACCGAGACGAAGGACGCCCGGCAGGCCAGCGCGGAGCTTGGCAGCATGGGCGATGCCGGACGTGTACAGGACAAGGGGGAGCGCTGATGGCGGCCCCCATGATCGAGCAGTTCCCCAAGGGGAAACTGAACAACTGCTGGCACTACATCGAACTGTGCAAATTCGTGCATCCCGAACTGACCGAAACCATCGACCGGCTGCGGGATACGCTCATCCGCTACACCCTCGTCAAACCATGGGCCCTGCCCCCGGACGGCGGGCCGGAATGCTTTCTCGTCCGGTTCCTCACCAAGGAGCAGAACGATTTCTTCTTCTACTACGGGCTGGGCTACGGCCTCGAAGCGCGGATGAGCGAGGAGGAACTGCCGACGGAGCACTTCGATCTGGAAAAGGCGATCATCGATTGCCGCCTCGACTATGTATGACTGGGAAAGGTTTATCAAAATGGTGCATGGTGAGATACCGGCCTGCCGCACCTGCCCCTTCATGGAGCTGACTGGCAGGGCAAAGATGACGGCGAACAACCGGCATACGAAGGGAACACGGGGCGATTGCATGTGCAAGCACCCCGACGCGCCGGAAACATTCAATAGAGTATGTCCGCGCAGTCCCCGGCTGCCCGGCTTCATCGGCTTCACAGCGCCGGGCGAAAACGTCCCGCAAATCAAAACTGCCCCAAGATGGTGTCCTCTGCGCATCAAGAGCAGGGAGGCAAGCCATGGATGAGGGTAGCAATAACAATGGCATCGCCCGATTTTCAGGAAATAGGAAGGACTAATCGATATGGGATATAAGCTGGTGATTGCGGAGAAGCCGATGCTGGGCCGGGACATCGCCCGCGCCATGTGCGGGCGGAAGGTGTCGGAGACCACCCCGTTGCCCATCAGCGGTAACGGGTACACGGTGGTGGCCTGCGCCGGGCATCTGCTGGAACTGGTGGAACCGGAGCATGTGGATCGGAAGTGGGGCGAGCCGTGGAGCATCGACGCGCTGCCCATCCTCATCCCGGACTGGCCGAAGCAGCCCGCCAAAGGCAAGGACGATCTGGTGGAACGCATCAGGGGCCTGCTGGACGATGCGGACTGCGTGATCCACGCGGGCGACCCGGACGACGAAGGCCAGCTCATCGTGGACGAACTCTTGGACTATCTCGGCTACAAGGGCGAGGTACTGCGCGTCTACGTGAACGACAACATCGAGAAGAACATCCGGAAGGCGTTCGAGCATCTTGTCTCCAACGGGGAGTGCCGCAACGCGGGCAGGGCCGCCTACGCACGTCAGATGGCGGACGCCTGCTTCGGCATGAACGAAACCCGTCTCGCCACCAAGCGGCTCGGCGGACGGTTCACCGTGGGCCGTGTGCAGACCCCCACCTTGGGCCTTGTGGTCAACCGGGACGAGGAGATCGAACACCATGTGTCCCGCAAATACTACGAGCTGACCGCCACGGGCGGCTGCACGGACGCGCAGGAGCCTGTCACCTTCAAATTCAAGCCCGGCAAGGAGCTGCTGGACGGGGAAACACGCCTGTTCGACCGGGAGCCGTTGGACGCCCTCAAGGGCAGGCTGGACGGCACCGACACCGGGTTCAACACCGCGCTCTCCGAGAAGGTGGAAAACCCGCCCCTGCCCTACAACCTGACGGTCCTCCTGTCGGACATGAGCCGCCGGTACGGGTTCACCGCCGCGAAGACCCAGCAGATCACGCAGGATTTGCGCGACAAGTACAAGGCCATCACCTACAACCGCAGCGATTCCCAGTACCTCAAGGAGGAGCACCACGCGCAGGCCCCCACGGTGCTGGCGCAGGCCATGCGGAACCTCAGCGTCTCGTGGGAGCTGGACTACACCATCCACTCCAAGGCGTTCAACGAGAAGAACGTCACCGCCCACCACGGCATCATCCCGCAGGAGGCCGACGCCCCTGTATCGGAGATGACCAAGGATGAGGCCAAGGTGTACACGGCCATCGTGGAACGGTACGCCATGCAGTTCCTTCCCCCGGCCCGGTACGACGTGAGCACCAGCACCTTCACCACGGAGGAAGGCAGCTTCACCGCCGTGTGCAAGCGGTTGAAGGACGCGGGCTTCAAGGCCACCTTCGGCCACGCAGGCGAGGAGAATGAGGAGGACGCGCCTACGGGGAACCCGTGGCTGGACGCGGGGGACCACACCCTCACCGGCATCTCCTGCACGGTGACGGAGAAGGAGACCACGCCGCCCAAACCGTACACGGAAGGCACCCTCATCGCCGACATGGCGTCCATCGCCAAGTACGTGAAGGACCCGGAGACCAAGACCATCCTAAAACGGAAGGACGACGGCAAGAAGGGCGAGCACGGCGGCATCGGCACCACCGCCACCCGTGCGGAGATCATCGAAAAGCTCAAGCAGCGCGGATTCCTAGACGAGACCGGCGGCAAGGTGCGTTCCACCGAGAAGGCCCGCGCCTTCTACCGCCTGCTCCCGCCGGAGATTCGCGGCGCAGACGTGACCGCCCGCTGGTGGCTGATCCAGCAGGACATCGCCGACGGCAGGGCCAACGTGAACAGCTTGCAGGACAACGTGGTGAACGTGTTCCGCCAGCACATGGACACCGCCTACCAAGGCGCGCACATCGCTTCCGGCTCCCACTCCGTGGTGGGCAAGTGCCCGCTGTGCGGTCAGGACGTGGTGAAGACCGGCAGCATCTACGCCTGCTCCTCCAACAGGAACGAGAAGCAGGAGGACGGCACATGGAAGCAGACCGCAGGCTGCGGGTTCAAGCTCTTCGGCTTCTGCGGGAAGAAGCTCACCGAGAAGCAGGCGGCCGCCCTGCTCTCCGGCAAGCAGGTGCCGCTCAAGGGCTGCAAGTCCAAGTCGGGCAAGACCTTCGACTGCAAGATACGATTGAAGAAGGACGGGGACTTGGAACCCACGTTCGACAGCAAGCCCAAGGGCAAGTACAACAGGGCGAGGAGGTAAACCATGTGGCGCATCAACTTCGTGAGCTTCGACAATGGACAGACCTACCATTCCGACATGCCAGATGACGCCAACATCGACCGACTGGACGACATCGTTGGCGAAACCGGTAGAATGGACTTCTACCGGCTCATCGCGGAATCCGTTCCCGCGTACATCCGCGACAAGGTGATGGAAACCGTCAACACCCCGTGGTGGCAGGCCGACTCGTTTAATCCAAGCGACATGCTCTTCGAGTACATGCGTACTTCACCCACTCCCATTATCATCGACCTGACCGGACGCATCGGCAGCGAGAGGTCGCAGGGCGCATATCCGCGAACTTTCGTGCATGACGTACTTTCAGGCAAGGCCCCCTCGCTTCGGGGCGAGGCGGAGCAGGCCCGGCAGGCGTCCGAACAGCTCGCACAGGATACGCCGGGTATCAGCCCGGCACGGGAAAACAACAGATAGGAGGCAGCCATGCCGCAGGAAGACAAGATATATTCGACGGGCCGGGAGGCCATCGAATCACTCAAAGAGGACTATCGGGACTTCAATGACGACCCGGAGGAATCCTTCGAGGAGTTCGCCGGGGATGTCTTAGACATCTTCGAAGCCGCGCCGGATGCGGTGTTCGCCTACGATTCGCAGATCACCGTCGGTTCCATCCAGCGACTGCCGGAACCCAGCCGCGAGGAGCTGCTTGGGCTGGTCGATTTGACCAGCACGCGGCTCATGAACAGGGCGAGGAATTGCACGAACCCGCAGGACATGGCACGGTACGCACTGGCCGCATCATGGATCGAGGGCGACGATGCAAAATCCCTCACGTTCCTCACGGTGAAACAGCTCCAGTGCATCACCATCGAACTTGCCAAGAACAATAGGGCTGACGCCGCCGATGTGATGGGAGACAGCGCGTTGGAAAACGTCGTTGACGCCTACGGGATGCTGTTGGAGGACACCCCCTATGAACATGTCATCGACGCCCAAGGTCCCGCAGTTGAACCCTCTGCCGGAAGGCCGGAGGTGTTCTGCACGATCCAATGGGCGAGGGATGACATCGCGGGGGCCATCGAGGACGCCTGCGACCCGTCATACGACGTGGAACTCGACCGGCACGGTCCACAGGGGGAGCAGGTGGAAGCCCTCATCGATCAGGTCATCAGCGAGATAGGGAGTGATCTACAGGACCGTTCCATCGCAATGGGGTGGGGCGTGATCGCCAACTTCCTGCCGGATGAGGTCATCCGGCAGGCGGCAGCCCTCGGCCATGAGGAGAACCTTGTGCAGGACTGGTACCTGCACGCCTACCCGGATGATGAACTTGGGCAGCGGATCACCCCGGACCTGACCTTTGATGACGCCATGCAGGCCGTCTCCTTGGGCGGAGACTTCTATGATGTGCTGGGCGTCGGAGATTCCATCGTGCGTGAGCGTGTCTTCCGGCAGTTGGAGGCCCGCACGGGCATCCCCTACGACACCATCTATGATGCGTGGCTGGATGCGAAGCCGGTTCCCGGCTGGCATCCGGTACAGTCGCCGGAGCTTGCGCCCCATGTCCCGGAGGAGGCTCTGCACAAGCCATTTCCGACACGGCTCGCGGATGAGGCAGCATCCTCTCGCACGGCGTCGGATATGCTGGCCGGTACCAACGGAACCGATCATCGTTCCCCACAGCAGGAGAAATGATGATCCGCCAATGGAAGGCAACAGGAAAGAAAGGTTGAACAATGACGAAGACCATTGGGAAAAGAATTACGTTGGCCGTGGCGATGGCGGTGCTCGCCGCCGTCACGCTCACGGCGTGCAACAGCCCGGAGGCCGCGATCCGCGACGACCTCACGAACCAGCTTGAGACGATCAAACAGGGGGACGAT
>JABLTR010037835.1_pt1 | contig 22315 bp, 21 predicted proteins | sample 7160071 | NCBI WGS metagenome assembly JABLTR01 (sample SAMN14651230, study PRJNA627086) | human gut metagenome | isolation source: feces | host: Homo sapiens | reverse complement strand
GTTGTCCCCTCCTGGCCACCGGAATCAATCAGTTCTGCCACTAAGATGATCTGTCATCCCCGGTAGGACGTTCCACATCATCTCCAGACAAGAACAGGATCGTTCCATTTTCAAATGGATCGATCCTGCTATTCTTTTATTGATCCTGTTTGGCCAATCCCTTTTCCCGGGAAATCGTCCATAATACCCGCGCGATCCGTTCCAGCGCATCAAACACTTTTTCATTCTCGCGATAAACACCCAGAACGATACGGAAACCCCGCTCACCGCCAGGTCCATAGTTGATACCGTCATTTACCGACACATTGGCTTCCTTCAACAGGCGGGCACAGATCTCACTGCTGCTGCCCAGTTCATGGATATCGACCCAGCACAGAAAACCGGACTGTGGCAGTTGCACCTCCACACCGGGAATATTCCCTAACAGTTCCACTGCCTTATGCCGGCGCACATCATAGGCCTGTGCATACGCCTCCATGAACGAAGGATCCTCAAATGCCGCGATGATCGCCTGCTGGGATGCCGTATGCGTTGCCCCGACCACGCTGACCGCACATCCATACAGTACATCCATCACTGTATCATCCGCAATGATCCATCCGACACGATAACCGCTCAGACCAAATCCCTTGGATGCCGAGCAGACCGTCACCGTATGAGGGAGCATCCCTTCCATCGCAGCCGGAGCGATCATCGGATGTTCAAAGGTGAAGTCCTCAAACGCCTGGTCGCAGACGAGCACCAGATCGTGTGTCAGGACCGTTTTCCGAACAGCAGACAGGGATGCCTCGTTGAACACGGTCGTCGTCGGATTGTTGGGATGAGTCAGCACGATCATCTTCGTGCGCGGTGTGACCAGCGATTCCAGAAGCGCACCGTCGATCTGATAACCATCTTCCGCCTTCAGCTCCATGAAGACCGCCCTGGCATTGGCCATCGTTATGTTCTGCAGATTATTGGGATAGCAGGGTGTCGGTACGATGACCTCATCGCCTTCTTCCAGAAACGGCAACATTGCAAAATAGAGCGCACTGTCACTGCCCGGGGTGATGATGATATTGCGCGCCGGGTCCAGTGCCAGACCATAGCGTGTTTCCCAGTGTTTCGCAATGCAGGTGCGCAGATGCAAGTTTCCGGTCGGTGCGGTATAGTGCTCCCCAGCCGCTCCTTCGATGGCGCGCAGGGCCGCTGCCCGCACATGTGCGGGAACGGCATCATCCGGCTGAAACGGATCGGCCCAGCTCATCATATCGACACCGGCGGCGCGCATCGTTTCAAAACCGTCACCGACATCTGCTTTCTCCACGCTGGAAAACAGACCGCCTTCAAACTGCTGAAATGCTTTTTTCATCTTAGACTTCATAGAACTGCCTCCTGTACATCGTTCGCGATGCGATAAAATTCAAAATACCTGCGCCGATCAGCAGTGCACCGCCTGCCAGCGACAGCAGATCCGGCACCTCATCAAAGACCACGATCCCGATGAGGAATGCAAACAGGCTCTGGGAATACAGATAGACCGAGATCTTCGTCGAGGGCGCATAACTGTAAGCGAGCGACAGAAAAAACTGTGCCGCTGCGGTCACTGCCCCCAGCAACAGCAGGATCCCGATCTCAAAAAGACCCAGTGGGTGCATCCCCTGCCAGAGCGCCAGCGGAAATGAAACGATCACGCTGAACACCATGAAAAAGAACGTGATCGAATACGGTGACTCTCCCTTCAGACGGCGTACGACCGTATACGCCAGACCGGCGAAGAAACCGCCGCCCAGCGCCAGCAGCGATTCCTGTTCCAGAAAGCCGCCGGTCGGCTTCAATAACAGCACGATGCCGCCAAACGCGATGAAGATGGCAAGCACCTGTCCTCGGCTCATCCGCTCCTTCAGCCAGACGACTGCTGCGATCAGCGCAAAGATCGTCGAGGTGGAGCTCAACAGCGACAAGTTTGCGATCGGATACGCATCTGTAGCGGCCGCAAAGACGAGGATCGTCGACAGAAACCCGAACAGCGAACGAAAGAACAGCAACTTTGGCTGTGCCCCCATGAGCGGCACCTTTTCCTTCTTGCAGAGCATTGCCATGATCACGGCAGCCACCAGTGAAAAATAAAACGTCCGTTCAAAGCTGCTGAGATAATACAGCACCTTTCCGAATGCCTGCTGCGAGGAAAAGAGAAAGGAAGTCAACAGCAGATAGCAGACTCCCTTTTGAATATTCTCGCTGCGCAAGGTCATCCCTTCGCCTTTGCCTTGTGCTCTGCCAGCATCCGGGCAATTTCCTCTTTTGCCTTCTGTGCATCGCTGTTTTTGACCTGGTGGCGGAACAGCGAGCTCAGCTCCATCTCCATGCTGGCCTTATTGACACGCAGATCCGCACTGGCCGTATCATTATAACGTTCACGAATCTGTTTCTCCAGTTCTTCCATGCTTTCCGGTACGACAAAGACCGACAGTGCATCCGGATAGCGCAGCTTGATCTGACCGACGCCCTGCGCCTCCACCTCCAGCAATACGTTCTTTCCGATCCGCAGCAGGAAGTCGATATACGCTAATGGCGTACCATAGTAATAGCCGTCAAACTGCGTATATTCCAACAGCTCATGTGAACGCACCGCATCCGCAAATGTCTTGCGGTCGACAAAATAATAATCGCTGCCGTCCTTTTCCGTTTCCTTCTGCGGACGCGTCGTCATGGAAATCGAATAAAACAGATGCAGGCTTTCATCCTCCAGCAGGCAGTCGCGGATCGCTCCTTTTCCGACGCTGCTGGCTCCGGTCAATACAAGCAATGTTCCCTTACTCATACAGGCTCCTCCTTATTTGATCAGCGTGATCTGATCTCTTCCCTCATATAAGAATTTTACACCATTTTCATCCAATAAAACAGTTTCTTCCGTATAAATATAATAATCTTTGTTTTTGCATGGCACCTTGACATTCAGCTCCAGCGCATACGTCGTATCATTGTCCAGTTCGACGTCTCCCTTGACCGGGATTGCGCTCTGCTGGTTCCACAGCCCGATCGTCGGACCCGGGCCATGCCCGTACATGTTGCATGGATGAGAGTACAGTGTGGCCTCGATTCCCTCTTCCTTCGCCTGTGCCAGCGCTTCAGCCAGCACTTCATTTCCGGTCTTGCCCGCCTTCATACAGCTGCGGACGATGTCCTGGAAACGGTTGTTGACCTTCATGCCATTGGCCAGATCCTTTGGAATGGCGTCTTCTCCTTCTTTTGCGACATATGCCAGTCGCTGGGTATCCGTACACAGATTCATATAGCGAATGCCAAAGTCACAATGTAGCAGATCACCGCGTCGGATCACGCCGGTGATGTGAGAGTCGTCACTTCCTTCCCGCTGCAGATCCATCGTCGGTTCAAACCAGTAATCCAGACCCATGTCTTTGACTTTCTGCATCATGAACCACTCCAGATCCTGTGTCGTCGTTACGTCCGGCTCAACGACTTCCGACGTATACATCGCATTCATGACCGAGAAGGCCGCCTCTACGACCTCCGGCAGCAGCTTTCGCTCCGTCGGCGTCCGCAGTTCCATCAGCTTGATGGCCAGATGATCATCGCTGATCATGCGATCCAGCCACTTTTCATCCAGCTCCTTCAGCCAGGTAGTGTAGATGCCCATGCTCAATCCGTCACCGAAGGCAAAGTCCGCTGAGGCGTTGATGGCGATCTTCTTTGGATCGACCTCTTCCAGCAGCCGCTTCAGCGCATCCATCTGGCTTTCTTTTCCAAACTGCCAGTACGGCGTATAGAATGCATTGAGATGTTCATCCGGCATGCTCAGCGAATAACGGATGACATCCTCTCCATCCTTGACGAACGCAAACATCGTGATCCTTCTCGCTGTCGGATACTGTGCCGGTGTCAGCGCACGAAAGGTTGGATCCTCGTTGTACTCTTTGGAGGCATGCAGCCACAGATCTGCTTCGCTTTCCATCATCACCCGGGGCAAGATGGTCTCCAGACGCTCTTTCAGACATTGATTGCGCAATTCATATTGTTCCTTCACACTACGGATATTCATGATCTTCCTCCTTTTTATCCTTATTATGAAATAAGGCACACAGTTCCCTGTGTGCTTTATTTCATACGCCCATCCGCAGATGGGCGCAGGAATTCGATCGTCTGTCTTACTCGAAGTAAGCGTGCGTCAGATCGTAGTGACCTTCTGGTGAAGACGTGATGCCTGTCAGGTTCTTGACCTTCAGGAACGGCTCTGTATATCCGAACAGCGGGATGATGTAACCCTGCTCGATCAGATATGCTTCTGCCTCATGCAGCTTCTCCATACGCTCCTGACCGCTCAGCAGGTTGGCCTCGTTGACCATCTGCTCGAATTCAGGATCATCCACGGTGTTACCGCTTGTCGTGGAACCAACATACATGGACAGATAGCACATTGGATCCAGATAGTCCGCCGTCATCGCATGACGAGCCAGTTCAAAGTTACCGGCATCACGGTCGTTGAAGAATGCTTCCTTCTCAGAACCGGACAGCTGCAGATCGATATAGATCTCACGCAGAGATGCCTGCATTGCCTCAGCAACTGCCTTATGCGTTGCCAGGTTGTTGTACTTGTAAGTCAGCGTCAGCATGTTGTCCTCGCTGTATCCCTTCGACTCCATGATCGCCTTGGCAGCTTCTACATCGTCTTCGATCAGATGTCCGCCCTGCTCATAGAAATCGTTGCCTTCTGCATCCGGAATACCACTTGGGATCAATGCATACAGATCATAAGAATAGTCATCGCCGTAACCATACGCGTTACGTGCCGTCGTACGGCCGATCGCCATGGAGATCGCCCGACGGATCTCTACGTCTTTCAGAGCAGCCAGACCATCCGTAGAACCATCGTTTTCTTTACCGGCATTGACCAGTACGAAGTAGTTACATACGAACGGATCGACGGCATATACATGACCCTGCAGCTGCTCATCGTTGTTGATCTGCTCAACGTTGACAGCAGTAGCGAAGTCAACTTCACCGGAGATGAATGCCTGTGTCTGAGAATCCAGATCGCCCATGACCTTGAATTCGATCGTCTCCAGCTGTACGTTGTCTGCATCCGAATAGTTTTCGCTCTTGCTCAGCGTAATGGCATCCTTGATGTTGACGCCGGTGATCTCAAATGCACCGTTGGTAACGATCGGATCGTCCGCAGATGCGTTCTGTGCCCATTCAGAGCTGCTTGGATCGGAACCGACCTCATCCTGCTTGACCGGATAGAATACGGTGTTCGTCAGCATGGATGTGAAGTATGGCGCAGCCATCTTCAAAGTGATCTCGATCGTCGTGTCATCGACGGCACGTACGCCCATGTTGGCATCCAGATCCTCCATGTTCGTATATGGGTTGCCGTCTTCACCGGTCGTACCGGCGATATAACCATACATGAAGTTTGTATAGTAGCCTTCGGTCGTCATGGCACGCTTCCAGGACCATACGAAGTCCTCTGCAGTCAATGGCGTACCATCGCTCCATGTCAGACCGTCTTTCAGCTTGATCGTATACGTCAGACCATCTTCACTGATCGTCGGCAGATCCTCTGCCAGATTGGCAACGACGTTACCGTCTTTGTCCAGCTTGTAAAGTCCGTCATAGCACTGTGCCAGGACGTTTGACGTGATGGAATCATCAACGATTGCCGGATCCGGCAATGCAAAGTCACCGCCGACAGCTACTGTCAGGTTTGTCTTACCAGATTCAGCAGTGATGTCGCCGCTTCCTCCACAGCCTGTCAGTGTAGTCGCAACCATTGCGAGCGCAGCTGTGGAAGCCAAGATTTTTTTCATAACCTTTTTCTCCTTTCCTAGATTCTCCTAGTTTTCATCGTACATGAAACATGATACGAGACGATCTCCGACCCGTACGGTCGGCGGTTTTGCCTGCGCACATCTTTCAGTGGCGTTCGGGCAGCGTGTGCGGAACACACAGCCGCTCGGCGGATCGATCGGACTTGGTAACTCTCCTTCCAACACGATCCTCTGTTTTTCACGGGCCGTTTTCGGATCCGGAATCGGTACAGCCGAAAGCAATGCCTGTGTATATGGATGAAGCGGGCGATGATAGACATCATCGCTGTCCCCCACCTCTACCAAGTGACCTAAATACATGACGCCGATACGGTCAGAGATATGCTTGACCATGCTCAGGTCATGCGCGATGAACAGATAAGCGATCCCCATCTCCTTCTGGATATGCTCCAGCAGGTTGATGACCTGCGCCTGAATGGAAACATCCAAAGCAGAGATCGGCTCATCACAGACGATGAACTTTGGGTTCAGGGCCAGGGTACGGGCAATACCGATACGCTGACGCTGACCACCGGAGAACTCATGCGGATACCGGCGAATGTGATCCGGCTTGAGGCCAACGACCTCCAGCAGTTCACGCACGCGGTTTTCCCGCTCTTCCTTCGTCTTGTAGATCTTGTGGATATCCATCGGTTCGCGAATGATCTCGCCGACCGTCATACGCGGGTTAAGACTGGCGTATGGATCCTGGAAGATCATCTGCACGTTCCGACGGAATTCCTTGAGGTCATCTCCCTTGATCGAAGTGATGTCCTCCCCTTTATAATAGATCTTTCCTTCTGTCGGATTATAGATTTTTACGATGGCGCGTCCCGTTGTGCTCTTTCCGCAGCCACTTTCACCGACCAGTCCGAAGGTCTCTCCTTCCATGATCTCAAAGCTGACACCATCGACCGCTTTGACGATCTTCTTTTTCTTGAAGAGTCCGCCGCCGGCATTGAAGTGAACCTTGAGGTCTTCTACGCGAAGGATGGGTTCCTTTTTGTTTTCTTCACTCATGGCCTACACTCCTTTCCCCTGTGCGTACGGATGATTCAGCCAGCAGCTGCAGAAGTGCGTTTCACTGAACTTTTCTGCCTGCGGCATGGCCATCTTACACACCTTCATCGCATGTTCACAGCGATCCGCAAACGGACAGTTGTTCTCGATGTTGAGCAGATCCGGCGGAGATCCCGGAATCGGATGCAGCTCTTTGCGCTCCAGCTCCTCCGGGTTGGAAATACAGCTTAACAAGCCCTTGGTATATGGATGTTTCGGCTCGTAGAAGATCTCATCGGTCGTTCCTTCTTCTACGATCTTTCCGCCGTACATGATCGCAATGCGGTCACAGATGCTCGCTACGACACCGAGGTCATGCGTGATCATGATGATGCTGGAATCGATCTCTTCTTTCAGGTTGCTGATGAGCTCCAGCACCTGCGCCTGGATCGTAACGTCCAGGGCGGTCGTCGGTTCATCGGCGATGATGATCTTCGGATCACACGCCAGAGCGATCGCGATGATGATACGCTGGCGCATACCGCCGGAGAACTGGAACGGATACTGACGGATCCGCGTTTCCGGTGAAGGAATGCCGACCTTGCGCATCAGTTCGATCGCCCGATCGATCGCCTCCTTCTTGGAGATGCCCGGGTTGTGGTTGATGATCGGTTCGATGAGCTGTGTCTGAATGCGGAGCACCGGATTCAGGAAGGTCATCGGATCCTGGAAGATCATCGCCATATCATTTCCGCGGATGCGGTCCATCTTTGCCTCATATTCTTTTTTCTCGGTAATGACCGCCGGGGAGATCTCTTCTCCGTCGATCTGAATGGAACCGTTGGTGATCTTTCCGTTCTGTGCCAGCAGGCCCATGACGGAGAACATCGTCTGGCTCTTACCGGAGCCGGATTCACCGACGATTCCCAGCACTTCACCTTTTTCTACATGCAGACTGACATCACGTACGGCCCGTACGACCCCGTTCTCGGTCGTAAACTCAGTAGTCAGGTGCTTAATATCCAACATTGCCATTGAAAACTTCCCCTCCTACTTTTTCTTCGGGTCAAGGGCGTCGCCCAGACCGTCACCGATGAAGTTCAGCGCCAACATCGTCAGACAGATGGCGAGCGTCGGCCAGATGACCTGCATTGGCTGTGTCGTCATAAATCGTTTTGCGTCATTGGCAAGCGTGCCCCAGCTTGCGTTCGGCGCCGGAACACCGATGCCCAAGAAGCCCAGGAACGCCTCGTTGAAGATCGCGCTTGGAACCAGCAGGGTAACCGAAACGATGATCGGACCCATGCTGTTGATGATCAGATGTTTGAACAGGATGCGCTTTTTGCTGGCGCCAAGGACAAAGGCTGCCAAAGAGAACTCCTGCTCCTTGAGCGTCATGACCTGTGCGCGCACCTGACGTGCCATGCCCATCCAGCTGGAAATACAGATACCCAGCAGGATCGAACCCATGCTCGGTTCCAGCACGACCGTGATCAGGATGATGTAGAGCATATCCGGAATGGAATACATCGCATCGACGATCCGCATCATGACCATATCGACCTTACCGCCGAAATAACCGGCGATACCGCCGTATGTGATACCGACGCACATTGAGATCGCCGCCGCCGCAAAGCCGACGGAGAGCGAGATGCGTCCGCCCATCATGACACGTACCAGCAGGTCACGGCCAAGGTAATCCGTTCCCATCGGATGAGCCAGAGAACTCATTTCATTGATGGCATTCAGATCCTGACCGTCATACGTATAAGGAGAGAAAACCGGGACCAAGATACACATCAGGATCATGAAGGCCAGAAAGATCAGTCCGACCATGGCCATCTTATTCTGTTTGAAACGCCCCCAGGCATCCTTGAAATACGTCTTGCTCTCATAAGCGATCTTCTCTGCGTTCTTGCTGGATTCATCCAGCTTCTCAAACATGTCCGGCGTCGGCTCGAAGACTGCCTCGGCTGCCGCGGCACCGGCCTGTGGAGTTGGCGTAATATCTGTCTTTTTCTTCTTAAACATACGTTTTCCTCCTCACTTCAGCTTGATGCGCGGATCGATGATCGCGGATATAATGTCGGTCAAGATATTAAAGGTAATGATCAATGCGCCCAAAAACAGCGTCAGACCCATGATCATCTGATAATCTCGGTTTGAAATGTTGGAGACGAATTCACGTCCGGTACCCGGGATCGAGAACAGCGTCTCGACGATGAAGCTTCCCGTCAGCATGAAGGCAAATGCCGGACCGGCATACGTAACGACCGGCAGCATCGCATTTTTCAGTGCATGCTTGATGACGACCTTCTTATACGGCGTACCCTTGGAGCGCGCCAGTATGATATAGTCCTGCTTCATGACCTCCAGCATGGAGCTTCGCGTCAGTCGGGCGATCATCGAGATCGGATACAGCGACAGCGCAATGACCGGCAGCACATAATTGGCCGGGGTCCGCAGGCCGACAAACGGCAGGATGCGCAGCTGCACGCCGAAAATGATGATCAGGAACATACCCAGCAGGAAGGAAGGTACGCTGACACCGATCGTCGCGACGAACATACATAGATTGTTGACCCATTTCTTGTTGGAAAGGGCAGCCGTCGTTCCCAGGGTAATACCGACGACCAGGGCAAAGACGAACGTAATTCCGCCCAGGCGAGCCGTTACCGGGAATGTCGTAGCGATCGTACGGTCTACATAGACACCCTCTTTGATATAGCTCTCACCGAGGTCTCCATGCGCCAATCGACCCAGATACGCTGTATATTGCTCAAAGACCGGCTTATCCAGACCATAACGAATTCTGGCCAATCGCTGTGCCTCTGCTGTACGGTAGCGCTCACCGCTGACCGGTGAACCAGGTACCGCCTTCATCAGGAAGAAGGTGGCACTGCCCAATACAAACAGGGTGATGAAGCCGATCAAAACACGTTTTAACACATACTTAAACATACATCACCAGTTCCTTTTCTTAGTATAGTGTAAAGGATACACCATTTTTTGAAAATTTTCAATATTTCGCTGCAAGTTATTTACATGAAAATCCCATAGTTTTTTACAATTCTTCAATTTGTTTGCAATTCTTTCACATTTCAGTCAAATTTGTCCATGATTTGAAAACACTTGTATGTGTTTGGTGGAATAAAAAAGAGAATCCGTAAGAAATGACTTACAGACTCCCTTGCCTGTCTTTCATTTTACTTTTTGTGATGCAGGATGCTGGTCACTGCGTATCCGCTCTTCGTCAGATCGTCTTCCAGGCGATCAGTATCGAAGGAATCGATGCGGAAAATGATATCGGCCAGCCCGTTTTCATTCTTATATACGCCGATATGGGTGATGTTGCAGTCATTGCGTACGAACACCTTGGAGATCTCACCGATCGCTCCCAGTTCGTCCTTGACGCTGATCGTGATGCGGCTGCCTTCCTCCCGATAGCCCAGGATCTCCAGAAAGGCGTTGAAGACGTCGTTCTGGGTCAGGATGCCGCTGATCTCACCGTTGTCATTCACGACCGGCAGACAGCCGATGTCGTTCTTCAGCATCATCATCGCTGCATCCTCCATCAGGGCGTTCTCGTTGATCGTGATGACGTTTTTGATCATCACCGTATCCACGGTCGTCTTGGAGAGCAGATAGTTCAGCTCATAGATGCTCAGGCTGGTCGCCTTGCTGGCACCGCTGGAAGAGATGACGCCTTCCGTTACCAGACCGACGATGCGCTTGCCGTTCACCACCGGCAGACGATGCAGCCCTTTTTCGCTCATCAGGTCCACGACCTGTGTGATCGTGCTTTCCGGCGTGATGCACACCGGATCCTTTGTCATATTTTCTCTTACAAACATCGTTTTATCCTCCCAGGTATGCCTTTTGAATCTGTTCGCTCCTGCTCAGCTCCTCACCGCTGCCGCTCAGCACGATATTGCCGGTCTCCATGACGTAGGCCCGGTCACAGACCGCCAGTGCCATGCGGGCATTCTGTTCGACCAGCAGGATCGTCGTTCCCTGTTTGTTGATCTCCTGAATGATGCGGAAGATCTCCTTGACAAGGATCGGTGCCAGGCCCATGCTCGGCTCATCCAGCAGCAGGATCTTCGGCCGTGCCATCAGCGCACGTCCCATGGCCAGCATCTGCTGCTCACCGCCGGAGAGCGTGCTGGCATCCTGTGCGCTGCGCTTGCCCAGGATCGGAAAGCGCTCATAGACGTTCTGCAGATCCTGGCGGATGCCTTCTTTGTCCTTGCGCAAAAACGCGCCCATCAGCAGGTTCTCGTATACGCTCAGCCCCGAGAAGATGCGCCGGCCCTCCGGCACCTGTGTGATGCCCATCTCGACGATCTTCTTCGCATTTGCCTTGTTCAGCGATGTTCCTTCAAACAGGATCTCACCGCCGCTTTTCTTCTGAATGGCGCTGATCGCATGCAGCAGCGTCGTCTTGCCGGCGCCGTTGGCACCGATCAATGCGACGATCTCTCCCTGTTCCACCTGCATGCTGACACCTTTCAGCGCGTGGATCACACCATAGTGCACATGCAGATCCTTGATTTCCAGCATTGCCATATCAGATCTCCTCCCCGAGGTATGCTTTGATGACAAACTCGTTATTCTTGATTTCCTGCGGCGTGCCGTTGGCGATGCACTTGCCGTAGTCCAGCACATAGATGCGCTCACAGATCTTCATGACCAGCGACATGTCATGTTCGATGAGAACGATGGTGATGCGGAAGTCATTGCGGATCTGATGGATCAGCTGGGTCAGGCTCGCCGTTTCCTGCGGGTTCATGCCGGCAGCCGGCTCATCGAGGAACAGGATCCGCGGCCGGGCAGCCAGCGCACGGGCGATCTCCAGACGGCGCTGTTCGCCATAAGGCAGATTGTCCGCGCGCTCATTTCGCTTCTCATACAGCCCCACGACCTTCAGCAGCTCCTGCGCCTCCCGCTCAACGCGCTCTTCTTCCTTATAATAAGAAGGCAGGCGCAGGATGGCGGAAAGCGATCCGTAGCGGATGTCTTTGTGCATGGCGATCTTGACATTTTCGATCGCGGTCATCGACTTGAACAGACGGATGTTTTGAAAGGTACGCGCCAGCCCCAGCTGGGTCACACGATACGGCTTCATCCCGGCGATGTCGGTCATCTTGCCGTTGACATTGAGCTCGATGGTTCCCTCGCTTGGCTCATAGACGCCCGTCAACAGGTTGAAGAAGGTCGTCTTGCCGGCGCCGTTGGGTCCGATCAGTCCGATCAGCTCCCCTTCGCCGATCTCCATGCTGACATTGGAAACGGCGCAAAGTCCGCCGAAGTTCTTCGTCAGTCCCTTTACACTTAACAATGTCATTTTCTACCCTTCTCCTTTCGTTTGCGATGCAAGAGCGCTGAAAAGGTAAATTCCTTCGTGCCCAGCAGACCGCCCGGTCGAAAGATCATGATGGCGACCAGAACGACGCCGTAGATGACCATGCGGATGCTGGAGAAGTTCTGCAGCAGCATGTTCAGCACACCGATGAAGGCTGCGGCGATCACGCTGCCCGTCATCGAGCCCATGCCGCCGAATACGACCATGACCAGGATATCGATCGATTTGTTGAACGTGAACAGATCCGGTTTGATGACATAGAAGTTGCAGGCGTACAGCGCACCGGCCACACTGGCTAACGCCGCACCGATGACAAACGCCGTCGTCTTGTAGCGGGTCGTATTGATGCCCATCGCCTCGGAAGCGATCTCATCCTCACGGATGCTGATGCAGGCACGTCCCTGACGGCTGCGGGAAAAATTGGTCACGATGACGATGCTCGCCACCATCAGGACAAACAGCAGCGGCCATGTCGTCAGCTTGGCGATGCCGGAAAGACCGGCGGCCCCGTTGGTGATCTTCAGATTGAGCACGATGATGCGGATGATCTCGGAAAAGCCCAGCGTGGCGATCGCCAGATAATCACCGCGCAGCCGCAGCGTCGGGATGCTGACGATGAGCGCCGCGATCGTCGAGATGACGATGCCGATGCCCACGCCCAGCGCAAATCCCAGCAAATTGCTCATGGAGCGCACCACGATGGCGGCGCTGTACGCACCGATGCACATAAACCCGGCATGTCCCAGCGAGAACTGCCCGCAGACACCGATGATCAGATTCAGCGAAACGGCCAGGATGACGTTGATGCAGATGTTATACAGCGTGATCTGATAATAGCTGCCGATGACGCCGACGTTCATCAAAAAAGTGATCAGCGTAAAGATGACCGCCGCAAATATGATCCAGCAGATATTTTCCTTTGAAAAATATTTCTTCAGCATCCTCTACACCTTCTCTTTCACATGTTTTCCCAACAGTCCGGCCGGCTTGATGATCAGGATCAGGATCAGGATGACATAGACGATGGCATCCTTATACAGAGAGGAGCCATACGCGATGACCAGCGTCTCTGCGATACCGATCGAAAGACCGCCGATCATCGCCCCAGGAATGATGCCGATGCCGCCGAATACGGCAGCGATGAACGCCTTCAGTCCCGGTGTCATGCCCATCAGCGGATTGATGGAGTTATAATAGACGCCAACCAGCACGCCGGCCGCACCGGCCAGGACGCTGCCCAGCAAGAACGTAAAGGAAATCGTGCGGTCCACACTGATGCCCATCAGCTGCGCCGCCTCTTCATCGACGCTGACCGCACGCATCGCACGTCCCATCCGCGTCCGGTTGACGATGTACGTCAGCGCCAGCATCAGCAGGATCGTCACCGCAAAGATCATGATCTGCTGCATGCTGATGCGCACGCCCCCAAGCTCCAGCGTCAGATTGCCTAACAGTCCCTCCGGAAACGTCTTGACATCGCTGCCGGCCAGAAACTGTGTTCCATACTCCAGTATATAGCTGACCCCCATCGCGGTGATCAGCGCGGTGATCCGCGTCGCATGCCGCAGCGGCTTATACGCGATCCGTTCGATCACGACCCCAAGCACGCCGCAAAACAACATGGCCACGATCAGCGCCAGAAAGAAATTCAGTTGAAAATACCTCGTTGCATAAAAAGCGACAAACGCTCCCAGCATGTAAATATCGCCATGCGCAAAGTTGATCAGCTTGATGATACCGTAGACCATCGTATAGCCCAAGGCGATCAGCGCATAGATGCTTCCCAGCGAAAGCCCGTTTACCAGCTGCTGTAAAAACTGTGTCACTGTTCTCTCCCCTTCCTGCTGTTATGAAAAAGTGGAGAAAGAAACCTCTTCCTCCACATGCGCATCGTGTTATTCAGCGTCCAGATCGATCTTGATCGGATTTACCTGAACACCGTCCTGCAGTTCAACGACAAGTACCGGCTTTGTCGGTGAATGTTCCTCATCAAATGTGAAGCTTCCTGTCAGTCCCTCAAACTGGATGTTCTTGATTGCTTCATTCAGCTTTTCACCGGTTGCGCCCGCTTCCTCCAATGCCTGTAAGCCGAGGTTGGTCGCATCGTATGCCAATACGGAGAACATATCCGGTTCCTCGTTGTACTCCGCCTTGTACGCCTCGATGAAGCTGAGCAGCTCATCGGAAGCATCTACCGTCGTATAGGCGGTCGTGAAGTATACATCATTCAGTGCGCTCGCTCCGGCCAGCTCCGCCAGCTTTGGCGAATCCATGCCGTCCGGTCCCAGGATCGGCTGATCCAGACCGGCTGCACGCGCCTGCTTGATGATGAGTCCGGCCTCACCGTAGTAGCCCGGTACATACAGCACATCAAAATCTTCTTCCGTCAGAGAGGAGATGACCGCATTGAAGTCCGTATCTCCCTGAATGTAGTTTTCCGTAGTGACGATCTCTCCGCCCAGTGATTCGAACTTCTCGGTGAAGCTCTCTGCCAGGCCCTTCGCATAGTCGTTGCCGCTGTCGCTGTAAACGACCGCCTTGCGCTTGCCCAGGTTCTCATAGGCAAAGACCGCCATCGCGCTCGCCTGCGCATTGTCCTCGAAGCAGACACGCCATGCATACGGATAGGCTTCTCCGTTCGCATCCAGCATGCCGCCGTTCTGCGTAACTGCCGGTGAGAGTACCGGTACCTGCGCATCCGTAGAGATCGGATACGTTGCCAGGGAATCCGGTGAAGTTGCCGGTCCGACCTGGAAGGCCACGCCTTCCTCCGTCATCAGACGGCTGGCGATCGACTGTGCTTCCACCGAATCGCTCTTGCAGTCCTGTGAGATGACTTCGATCGTATACTTTCTGTCTTCCCGCTCGTTGTACTGTTTGATGGCCAGCTGACTGCCCTTCTCCATCGCCAGACCATAGGTAGCGGTCGCCCCGCTCAGCTCATAGTTCAATCCGACCTTGACCGTATCGCCCTCGTTGAGCTCTACCGCAGTGGCCGCATTGCCGCCTTCGCTGCCGCAGCCGGCCAGAAGAGACAGCGCCATCACTGAGGATGCCAAAATCTTTGGAAATTTCTTCATTTGAATCGCTCCCTTTTCTATACTTTGAATTCCCATCCTACACTCATCTAAAAAGAGGTTGTTGTTAATAGTATAAGATGTTTACATGGTAATTTCAAGGAGTTTTTCACAAACTTTTCACATTCTTTTCATAAAATTGTCGTAAATTCATTTTCACCGATCAGCGATCCTCTGATTTTTGCGATGATTAAGCCGTTTTTCCCTGTTTTCTGTAGGAAGAAATGATGAAAATATTTTCATCCCTCCTGTTTTTTTTACAAATGTACTTGTATCCGTCATGGAAGTATGACATACTATAAACCAGTTATCGGTCAGTAAGGAGGAGAGTGACTGCTGGTAATGAGCGCCTGGACCTACGTGGTTGACGAGGTTGACAGTGATCGAAAGACTCGGCGGGTACTGTCACGGTATGAGGTGAATCGTAAGAACGGATGACAAAAGGCAGATCATACGCTACAAAACACCGTTCCCCACCCATGATGTTTTCATCATGACTGATCCCTATTCTGCTGATCATCCAAATACGGCGGGAATGGCGGACAGCGGCGATCAGCGCTGTCGCGTTTTCTGTGGGCTTTTCCCCGTATTTTCATGATGTCGAATGAACGGCCGCAGCGATCATATCCATCCATTTTTGTCCCGCTGGTGACGGGATCCTTTTTCCTGCGGCTTTTTTACCACAAACACAATACAGGAGGTATCGATCATATATGTGTGGAATCGTCGGATACAGCTCGACAGGCTTTCGTGCGGCCCATGTGCTGCTGCACGGCCTGCAGACGCTGGAATATCGCGGATATGACTCCAGCGGCGCCGCTTTTTTCACTGCGCGCGGCGTGGAGATCATCAAAAGCAAAGGAACGGTCTCACAGCTGCAGAAGCGGCTGGAACAGTGTTCGATCCGCAGCAGCTGCGGCATCGCACACACGCGCTGGGCAACGCACGGCGCACCGGATGAGCGCAACGCACACCCGCATCGTCAGGGCAGCGTCACGCTCGTACACAACGGCATCATCGAAAACCATGCGCTCCTGGCGAAGGAGCTGGAAGCGAAGGGCTATCGCTTTCACACGCAGACCGACAGCGAAGTGGCCTGCGCCTGCATCGATGAGGCCTATCAGCGGCTGAAGGATCCGCTGCGGGCACTGCAATGTGCCCAGACACAGCTCAAGGGATCTTACGCATTTGCCGTCCTCTTTGACGAATGGCCGGATACGGTCTATGCGACACGCTTCGACTCCCCGCTCATCGTCGCCAAAGGGGCGGATGCTTCATATGTCGCCAGTGATGTCCTGGCCTTTCTCGCCTATACGAAGACCTATGTCGTCCTCGAACAGAAGCAGATCGCCATCCTGCATGGGACCGATATCCAGCTGGTCGACACAGATGGGCAGCAGCGAGCGCCCCGCTATCAGGAGGCGGTGATGGATGCGCATTCCATCGAGAAGAACGGACACGATCATTTCATGATGAAGGAGATCTGTGAAGGACCGGATGCGATCGAGCGGACCCTGCGCACCTTTGCGCAGACCGGCATCCAGGGCAAACAAGGACGCACATTTGACCTGCAGCGTTACCGGGAGATCTCGATCGTCGCCTGCGGCAGTGCCTACCATGCGGGGATGATCGCCAGAGAGCTCATCGGATCCGAGGCGCACCTGCCCGTACAGGCAGAGGTGGCCAGCGAATTTCGTTATCGCGATCCGCTGCTGGATGCAAAGACGCTCGTCATCCTCATCTCGCAGAGCGGAGAGACTGCAGATACCCTGGCGGCGCTCAAGCTCGCCAGAGAACGTGGGGCCGACACACTGGCCATCGTCAACGTCCCGGGAAGCTCCCTCGAACGAGAAGCGGACTTCGTTGCGCATACGATGGCCGGTCCGGAAATTGCCGTCGCGACGACCAAGGCCTACACGGCACAGGTGGCGCTGCTGGCCTGCATCGCCCTGCAGGCAGCGAGCGGATGCGGACAGATCGACGAAGGGCGCAAAGCGCGCATCTGCCGGCAGCTCAAAGAACTTCCAGAAGCGCTGAGCGACCTGCAGGAGCACCTGCACCTGATCGAAAGCGCCCGCCGGCTGGCAACACAGGAACACGTGTTCTTCATCGGACGCGGACTGGATCATGCGCTGTGCATGGAAGGTTCCTTAAAGCTCAAGGAGATCTCCTATATCCACAGCGAGGCCTATGCGGCCGGAGAGCTCAAACACGGCACCATCTCCCTGATCGAACCGGGCACACCGGTCATCGCGATCGCCACGGAGAGCGCTCTGTTTGACAAGACCGCCAGCAGCATCCGCGAGGTGCGCGCCCGGGGCGCATACGTCATCCTGATTGCCCGTCAGGATCTTCCGGTATCGGACGATCTTTGCGATGCACGGATCCTGCTTCCGGCGCGAGACCGGATGGTACAGCCGCTCCTGACGGCGCTGCCGCTGCAGCTGCTTGCCTACCACACCGCCTGTCTGCGCGGATGTGCGATCGACAAGCCGCGCAATCTCGCCAAATCCGTTACCGTGGAATGAGGTATTTGATGCCGGCCATCCTATTTCCCGATCTCTCTTGCCGGCATTAAATATATGGAAAGGAGCTCCTTTCCAGTAAAAAAGCATCGACACCCGATGCTTTTTCTATGCAGATGCACGCCTGCTCCAAACAAATGAAAATGAGCGAACAGGAAACGTCCCGATCCGCTCATCTTTGAAAACAGGTCCGTACCCTCCTGCCCACAGGAGCGCTCACGGTCATTTCTGCCCTTTTTAAAACAGGATGCCAAAGGCGATCTCTGCCATCCCGTTGAAGATCGTGTTGCGCAGCTGCAGCAGCGGGCCGTTGATGATGTTGGTGAACAACAGCACAAAGATCAGCATCGACAGCAGCTGTTCATTGCGCAAAAACCACTCATAGATGTGATCCGGCAACAGGCCGGCGATGATCTTGGAGCCATCCAGCGGCGGTACCGGGATCATGTTGAAGATCGCCTGCCCCAGCGAGAGCAGCGCGGTGTAATTCAGCAGTTCCCCCAGGTAATCGATGATGGTTTCCAGCCAGAGGACATCCGGCAGCAGATAGCCGAAGCGCAGCAGCGCCATCAGCAGAAAGATGCAGACAAACGACAGCAGGAAATTGGCGAGCGGGCCGGCAAAGGCCGTCCACACCATCCCGCTCTTGGGATCTTTGTAATAGCTGGGATCCACCCGTACCGGTCTTGCCCATCCAAAGCCCGCAAACAACAGCGCCAGCGTTCCGAAGAAATCCAGATGCCGCAGCGGATTGAGAGACAGCCGCCCATCCAGCTTCGGCGTCGGATCGCCCAGCTTATACGATACATACCCATGCGCCATCTCATGCAGCGTCACGCTGATCAAAATGGCAGGTACGACATAGATCAATGTGCTGATACGAAACATATGTGACCTCCCTTGTATGGAATACTATCTATTATAGAGGGTGCCGGTCCGCTTTTCAACCGCTGCCGGAATGATCTTCCATTCGCTTCTGCTTTGTTTTTTTGCTATGATATAATATACATACAGAACATGTACAAAGAGAGGAGGTGTGCCCATGCGGATATTGATCGCAGAGGATGAACGAGATCTCAACGATCTGATCACACAGCGGCTGATCCAGGAACATTACAGCGTCGATTCCTGCTATGACGGAGAAGAGGCGCTGGACTTTCTGCGGATGGCCGATTATGATGCGCTCATCCTGGACATCATGATGCCTCGTCTCGACGGACTGAGCGTGCTGCGCACCCTGCGGGAAAACAAGAACGATGTCGCCGTGCTGCTGCTGACGGCAAAAGACAGCATCGAAGACCGGGTGAAGGGGCTGGATGCCGGTGCGGACGATTATCTCATCAAGCCGTTTGCCTTTGAAGAGCTCTCTGCCCGGCTGCGGGTGCTGTTACGCACTCCGCAGCAGAAACAGAATGAACTGCGTGTTGCCGACCTGTGTCTCTCTCTGGACACCCGACAGGTCACGCGCGGGGGACGAGCGATCACCCTTTCCTCAAAAGAATATACGCTGCTGTGCTACATGATGCGAAATGCCGGCATCGTTTTGACCAGAGAGCGGCTGGAACAGCATGTCTGGAATTATGACTTCACCGGCGCCTCCAATGTCATCGACGTCTACATCCGCCATCTGCGCAAAAAGATCGATGACGGCTTTGAGACAAAGCTGATCCACACCATACGCGGACACGGCTATGTCCTGAGGGAGCCCTCATGAAACGGCTGTCCTTAAAAGCACGGCTGACCCTGCTGTATACCGGGCTGATGATCGTGCTGTTCGTGATCATCAGCGCCCTGCTGTTTTCACTGGGCTCTCAGGCGATCCTCACCGATACACGTTCCCTCCTGGAGGAGCGGGTCTCTTCTTCCTTCGACCTGGTGGAATACCGCCACGATCGGCTGGAGTTCGATTCCGATCTGCTGCAGGTGGAGGACGGCGTCTACCTCTCGGTCTATGACACAGAGGGAGAACTGCTGTATGGGCGGCTCCCCTATCATTTCACCTATGATCTGCCGTTTGAACAGGATGCGCTGCGCCGCATCGACACAGACGATTTCTCGTATTATGTGCTGGATATGTCCTTTCAGGCCGACGACCGCATTGACCTACGCATGCGCGGCGTCATCTCCATCACGGATGCGGAACGCAATTTCCGCTTCATCCTGCGGCTGGCCTTCATCTTGTTTCCCCTCTTCATCCTTCTCAGCGCCATCGCCGGATATCTGATGAGCCGCCGGGCGCTCGCTCCCGTCAGCAAGATCACCGCGACGGTGCGGGACATTCAGAAAGAAAAGGACCTCAGCCGCCGGGTCAAGCTGGGAAAAGGGCGCGATGAGATCTATACGCTGGCGGCCACCTTTGATGAGATGCTCGACAAGATCGAAGCCGCCGTCAAACGGGAACGTCAGTTTACCAGCGATGTCTCTCATGAGCTGCGCACGCCGCTCAGCGTGCTGACGATGCAGTGTGAAACGATGCTGGCACGCGACGACCTGGATGCACAGACACGAAAACAGGTCGAACTGCTGCAGCAGAAGATCCATTCGCTGAACGTGATGATCGCCCAGCTTCTGCAGCTGTCCCGCGCAGATCAGGGAAGAGAACAGCTGCACATGGAAACCTTCTCTTTCAGCGAACTGTGCGAAAGCATCGCGGAAGAATACAGCGAACTGGCAGCCGAAGCGCACATCCATCTGACCGCGACGATCGAGGAAGATCTCATCGTTCACGCCGATCAGACACTGATGATCCGCCTGCTCACCAACCTGCTGCAGAACGCTGTCACCTATGGTCGGGAACACGGACACATCTGGCTGCGCATCTGCCGGCAGGAACAACTCTGCATCGAAGTCAGGGACGATGGCATCGGCATCCGTGAGGAACAGCTGCCGCACATCTGGGAACGCTTCTATCAGGCCGACCCTTCCCGCAACAAGGGAAGCGGCCTGGGCTTGTCTATGGTGCGCTGGATCGTCCATGCACACAAGGGCGAGATCCGTGTCCAAAGCGAGTGGCAAAAGGGAACGAGCTTCTTCTGTCAGCTGCCGATCCTCACCTGCCTGAAGCCGGAATCGTCCGATCGTAACCAAAGCAACAAGGAGGAATCGCCATGACATCTTTTTCCATGAAACATGCGCTCACCGCGCTCGCCGCCGCTGCGCTGCTTTGGGGCTGCAGCGCCAATTCCATCAGTGAACAGGATGCCAGGGAGATCGCCATGCGCTCCGCCGGCGTAGAGGAAAACAACGTCAGCGCCATGAGCGTGGAAACCGGCACCCTGGATGGAACCGAAGCCTACATCATTCAGTTTGAAACGGCCGACCGCAGTTACCAGACGATCCTCTCCCGCACGGACGGCGAAGTGCTGCGCTCCTCTTTTCAAAGCAAGGGTCCTGCTTCGGATGCCGGGGAGGGCACACAGGGAAACGATCCCGGAGAGAGCAGCGATCCTTCTGTCATCTCGCTGGAAGAGGCCAAGTCGATCGCCCTGAAAGATGCCGGTGTCAGCGCTGCTGATGCCACCTTCACCAAGGCAAAGAACGACGGCAGCGCTTCTTATCCTCTCTATGAGATCGAGTTTCACTCTGCTTCCACCTACTATGAGTATGAGATCGGCGCAGACGGCACCATCTACCAGCTCGAGCAGGAATCCAGCGGCCACCAGAGCGGATCCGGCAATGAGATCTCGCTCGCCAGGGCGAAACAGCTGGCCCTGGCCAAGGTCGAAGGCGCCACAGAAAGCGACATCTTCATCGAAGAGGAATGGGACGACGGCATGCACCTGTATGAAGGGGAGATCTATCATGACAATGTCAAATACGAATTTGAGATCGATGCCGGCAGCGGCAGCTTCCTGAAGTGGAGCATGGATTACCGCGACTGACCGAACAAAAACGGATGTGGATCCCTGCACGAAGCAGGTGCGTATCCACATCCGTTTTATTTCGCATCCGTGATGTGTACCAGCGCTGCCTGCTGCCGCTCCTTTGCATTCCGAAGATCGTCAAAATCACCCAGCGCACGCAGATCGATCATAGCGGCATCCACACCGACGCCCGGCTGTGCCTGCTGCTGGGCCAGGGTCGAAGGATAGCGACCTTCCAGCTGTCCCTGGATGCTCTCCTTTCGCTTCTGACACACCTGCCGCAGCGTATCGACTGCCAGCTGATGATCCGCATAGGAACAAAATGCCGTCGGATCCTTTTTTACATACGGGGCGATCAGCGCTTCCTTTTCCTGCAACAGCGCTTCAAAGCGGCCGCTGTCAAAGTAATCGGCAAGGAAGGAAGAAAAGAGCGAGTGATACTGTGCAAAGAGCGCATCCTCTTTCATGAGCTCATGATACAGCGGGCGCTGTCGCATGATGCTGCCCTCTGCCGGCGTATCGATCGGATAGTTGATCAGCACGTTTGGATCTCGAATCGGGTCGCTCATGCCCAGCGCATAGGTGCCAAAAGCCAGATTATAATCCCATGGCAACATCCACAGCCGGCCTTCTTCTTCATACAGGATGTAATTGTGCCAGGTATGGCCCAGATAGC
>JABLTR010018744.1_pt1 | contig 22392 bp, 19 predicted proteins | sample 7160071 | NCBI WGS metagenome assembly JABLTR01 (sample SAMN14651230, study PRJNA627086) | human gut metagenome | isolation source: feces | host: Homo sapiens | reverse complement strand
CGGAAGCATCAATACCGCAAACTTTCCATTGCAGGTCCACGCTTCCCGTGTCTGTCACTTCACCGATGACATAGGAAGGTTCATCGATCTCTGCCAGCAGCTGCTGCACTTCTTCCACGTCACCTGGATCGACGGCCAGAATGAAACCGATGCCCATGTTGAATACATTGCACATCTCCTGCTTGCTGATGTTGCCGCATCTGGCGATCAGATCGAAGATCGGCTTGGACGGGTAGCTGTTGAGATCGATGCGCACGCCCTGTCCTTCCTTCAGCATCCGCGGTACATTCTCATAGAAGCCGCCGCCGGTGATGTGGCTCATGCCCTTGATGTCGACCTTGTCCAGCAGGTGCTTGATCGCCTTGACATAGATGCGTGTCGGCGTGAGCAGTTCTTCTGCCAGCGTCTTGCCGCCAAGCTCTTCAAAGGTCGCCTGCAGATCCAGCTTCGCATCCTTCAGAAGCACCTTGCGGATCAGCGAGAAGCCGTTGGAATGACAGCCGCTGCTCGGCAGACCGATCAGCACATCGCCCGCTGCGATCTTCTGTCCGTCCAGCAGGCGGGAACGATCCACCGCACCGACGCAGAAACCAGCGAGATCATAATGATGTTCGTCGTACATGTCCGGCATCTCTGCGGTCTCTCCGCCGATCAGGGCACACTCGGCCTGTACACAGCCATCCGCAACGCCCTTGACGATCTGTTCGATCACCTGGGGATGGTTCTTGCCGACGGCGATGTAATCCAGGAAGAACATCGGCAATGCGCCCTGTACGAGCACATCGTTGACACACATGGCCACCGCATCGATACCGATCGTATCGTGTTTATCCGCCTCAAAGGCGATCATCAGCTTCGTGCCGACACCATCTGTACCACTGACGAGCACCGGCTCCTGAAAGCCGTATTTCGACAGATCGAACATGCCGCCGAATGCACCGATGGAATCGATGGCACCCATCGTCTTCGTGCGGGCCACGTGGCTCTTGATGCGGCGGACCGACTCATAACCGGCTTCCAGATCGACGCCGGCTTCTCTGTATTTATCACTCATAGAGATCCTCCTCTTTCTTTTACCTGATCATTTCTGACGGAAATAGTTGACACCGTTGGCGAAGATGTTCTGTTCCTTATTGCCGTCGATGTTCTGGAACAGGCCTTCCTCATAACGTTCGCTGTGACCCATCTTGCCGAAGATCCGTCCGTCTGCCGAGGTGATGCCCTCGATGGCAAACGAAGAACCGTTGATATTGTACACACCGTTCATCGTCGGATCCCCGTCCAGATCCACGTACTGTGTCGCGATCTGACCGTTGGCGAACAGTTCCTTTGCCATTTCCTCGCTGACGACGAACTTTCCTTCGCCATGGCTCATCGCCACGCTGTGGCACTCGCCCGGTGTAAAGCCAGCCAGCCACGGAGATTTGTTTGATGCGATGCGCGTTCTGGCAATGTGCGAAACGTGACGGTTGATGTTGTTGCGGAACAGCGTCGGCGATCCTTCGTTGAGCTTCGTGATATCGCCATACGGCAACAGGCCGGACTTGATCAGTGCCTGGAAGCCGTTGCAGATGCCCAGGATCAGACCGTCGTTGGCTAACAGCGTCTGAATGGCCGCGTTGACCTTCGGATTGCTCAGCACATTGGCGATGAACTTGCCGCTGCCATCCGGCTCATCTCCGCTGGAGAAGCCGCCGACGACCATCAGGATCTGTGCCGATGCAATCTTCTCGCTCAGCTCCTCCAGACTTCGCTCGATGCTTTCCACGTTCAGGTTGTTGAACACATACGTCTCCACCTCGGCACCGGCACGCTCAAACTGCTGTGCAGTGTCGTACTCGCAGTTCTGTCCCGGGAACACCGGAATGATGACCTTCGGATGTTCGTAGGTCTTGCGCGCATGCAGCGTTTCTTTTGCCTGATACAGCGGTGTATCGATCTTCTGACCGTCTTTGTCCACCGCCATCGGGTAGATGTGATCATAACGTTCACACCAGGCTTCGATCGCTTCATCGATCGTCGCAGACTCCTCGTTCAGGATCAGCATCGGCTCCTTGGTCGTGATGCCCAGCAGCTCGAAGCTCTCATCCAGCAGCGTCTCTTTGGACTCGACGATGATGCTGCCGATCTCCAGGTCATATAACGAAGCCTCGCTCTTGATCGCTGCACCGATCTGATTGCCGAATGCCATCTTGCAGATCGTTTCGGCCGCACCGCCAAACTTTGTCGTTGCGGCGGAGACGATCACGCCTTCGCGCGCCAGCTTGCGCACCTTGTCAAAGTTCGACTTTAATTCCTCATAGTTCGGCGTATGATCGTCATGGGCGTGATGACGGATGATGTAGATGTAATTTCCTTCTTTTTTGAATTCCGGCGAAAGGATGTTCTGCGTCTGTTCGGTCGTCACCGCAAAGGTGATCACGGTCGGCGGCACATGGATGTTGTTGAAGGTGCCGGACATGTAATCCTTTCCGCCGATGGACGGTGTCTCGAATGCGAGCTGTGCATCGACCAGGCCCAGCAGCGCCTGCATCGGCTTGCCCCACTTTTTCGGATCGTCGTGCAGACGTTCAAAATACTCCTGATTGCTCAGACGGCAAGTGCGGTAATCGCCGCCCAGTGCCGTCACGCGCGCCAGCGCTTCCACCACGGAGTAGCTGGCCCCCAGATATGGGGAGAAGCGGGCGATCTGCGGATGGAAGCCATGCGTCAGGATCGAACAGGTATTCGTAAAGCCGAAGACCGGCAGCTTTTGCACGGAGCCCTCGCTTTCCGTCAGCTGATACTTGCCGCCAAACGGCATGAGGACGCTGGATTTTCCGATGGATGCATCGAACATCTCGGCCAGACCGATCTGGCTGGCGACATTCTCTTTGCGCAGGTTGTCCAGCAGTGTGGTGCGGACCGGGACAAACGGATCGTTTTCGACCTCTCCCTCGCTGATGACGACATCCTGCACGCCGCGTACGCCGTTGGTATCCAGGAAGGCACGCGACATGTTCACGATCTCCTTGCCCTGGAAGGTCATGACGAGGCGCGGCTCTTCGCTCACCTCTGCCACGATGCAGGCATCGAGGTTTTCTTCATAGGCGTACTGCTTGAACGCCTCGAAGTCCTTTGCCTCGATCAGCACCGCCATGCGCTCCTGGGATTCTGAGATGGCCAGCTCCGTACCGCTGAGTCCGGCATATTTGACCGGCACCTGATCGAGATCGATCCGCAGGCCGTCCGCCAGTTCGCCGACGGCCACGCTGACACCGCCGGCACCAAAGTCGTTGGCCTTTTTGATCAGACGGGTCGCTTTCGGATTGCGGAACAGGCGCTGCAGCTTACGCTCGATCGGGGCATTTCCCTTCTGTACCTCCGAAGAGCATTTGGTCAGAGAGGTATCGTTGTGTTCCTTGGAAGAACCGGTCGCTCCGCCGACACCGTCACGTCCGGTCGCTCCGCCGATGAGCACGACGATATCGCCCGGTGCCGGTTTTTCGCGTTTGACATTGGCCTTCGGGGCCGCACCGACCACGGCGCCGACCTCCATGCGCTTGGCGACATAGCCTTCATCGAAGATCTCCTTGACGTAGGTCGTCGCCAGACCGATCTGGTTGCCATACGAGGAGTAGCCCTGGGCCGCCCCCTTGGAGATGCGGCTCTGCGGCAGCTTGTGTTCCAGCGTTTCGCTGAGATCCTTCGTGATGTCTCCGGCACCGGTGATGCGCATCGCCTGATAGACATAGCTTCGTCCGGACAGCGGGTCACGGATCGCACCGCCGATGCAGGTGCTGGCACCGCCAAACGGCTCGATCTCCGTCGGGTGGTTGTGTGTTTCGTTCTTGAACATGAGCAGCCAGTCCTGTTCCTCTCCGTCCACATCGACCTTTACCTCGATCGAGCAGGCATTGATCTCATCGCTGACTTCCAGATCTTCCAGCTTGCCGCGCTTGCGCAGCGTCTTTCCGCCGATCGTGGCGATATCCATCAGGGTCATCACCTTGCGTCCGCCATGTACTTCTTCCCGCAGGCGGACGTATGTATCATAGGCCTTCTGGATCGTTTCCTGCAGCGCACCGGCCTCGATCTTCACATTCTGCAGGATCGTTTCAAAGGTCGTATGCCGGCAGTGATCCGACCAGTATGTATCGAGCACCTTCAGTTCGGTCATCGTCAGATCGCGCTTTTCCTCATCGCGGAAATACGTCTGCACATGGATCAGGTCCGCCAGCGTCATCGCCAGGCCTTCCTTCTCCCGCAGTGCCTGCAGGGCATCCGTATCAAAACCGATGAAGCCCTCGATGACCGGTACCGGTTCGATGGTCACATCTTCCTCGTTGGTCAGGATGCGAAGATCCTTCTCGCGCATCTCCACCGGGTTGATCAGATATTGACGGACCGCAGCCAGCTGCTGTTCGCTGATCGTGCCATCCATCACGACGATGTGTCCGCTCTTGATGACGACGTCGCTCTTGTTGTTGAGCAGCATCAGACACTGCTGGGCGCTGTCGGCCCGCTGATCATACTGCCCCGGCAGACACTCATAGGCGATATACGTCTGATCGCTCAGATCGATCGCATCGTAGATCTCATCGGTCACGACCTCTGAGAGCACCTTCTTCTTTAACAGTTCGATGTCATGCGCATCGGCATGGAACACATCGTAGGTGTTATACAGCGTGATCCCCTTCAGCCCCTCCAGGTTCAGGTTGGTCTTCAGCTCGTGAAACAGCGAATCTGCCTCGACCCGATACGCTTCCTTCTTTTTTACAAAAATGCGAGTATCCATTCTCTTTCTCACAGAAGGCAGTTCCTTCTGCATTCTCCTTTCCTGTCATGAAACGGCAGTCGTTTTCATCCTGCCTCTCTTCGATCGAGTGACCGGGATCTTCTTTCGATGATCCTCGGCCCTTTCCATGGACCTTACAGATCCAGATAGGAATTGGCCAGCACCTTCTCTGCCTGTGCCTGCTTAAAGTCTTCGACCTTCTTCATCACCGCAGGGTCGGCCAGACCGATCATCTGTGCGGCCAGGATCGCCGCATTTTTCGCACCGGCCTTGCCGATCGCCGTCGTAGCGACCGGGATCCCGCCCGGCATCTGTACGATGGACAACAGCGAATCCAGACCACCCAGCGCGCTTGTCTGCATCGGAACGCCGATGACCGGCAGCGGCGTGCTGCTGGCGATGACACCGGCCAGATGGGCGGCTCCTCCGGCACCGGCGATGAACACCTGAATGCCGTTTTCCCTGGCCTCTTCCGCCAGTTTCAGTGTTTCATTCGGCGTACGGTGTGCGCTCAGCACCCGTACCGTGTAGGGAATCTCAAATTCCTTCAGCATGTCGATGGCCGCTTCCATCGTCGGCAGATCCGATGTGGACCCCATGACGATGCAAACCTGTGGTTTTCCTGTTTCGCTCATTGCTTTTCTCCTCCTTCAAAAATAAAGTGCATGTTTATTTTGAGAAACATGCACGATGAAAACAATTCAGCTGTGATATCAATATAGCGCATCTACTTAAGACCATAAGTAAACCCTCCTATATGAATAGAAAAGACGTATGCCTGCACAAGCAAACACACGTCTCCATGAAAGAGTGTACGTTTCCTTGTAGTCCCACTATTTACGGCAGCGGGGTAGAAACTTGCCGACCATATCTCGGCAGATATACAAGCATAACTGTCTGTGAATATAATACATGGTTTTTCCTTTTCCTGCAAGGGATTTTTTTACTTTCTGTGCGGAGTTTTCACTTTTACAAGTGACATATGGATCTCTTCTCTTCAGCCGGCTGATATCTTTCTGAGCTCATAGCGCATATCGCTCCTTCCGCTGTTTGATGAAAACTGCTCGCTCTCCCTTCTCCGCCGCTTTCTCCTCATTTCCATTCATCCACTTCTTCCTGCAGTCTTTTTAAGAATTCACAGGCTTCTCTGCCGTCCATTTGGACATGATGAAACTGAAACGAGATCTTCAGCGTTATCTTCTCTCCCTCTTCCTTATATTTTCCCCAGATGAGAAAGGGATTGTTGTAGATGCCGCTGTACATGTTGATGGCTCCGTCAACTTCGTAGTCCACTAATGCAGAGGTTCCGATCATCATGCAGTCCTCTGCCGTGAGGTCGCTGCATGTCTCACGTACCGTTTGCGTCCCGTGCAGGTATCGTTCGTTGAATGTTTCCAGATCGTCAATAAACGGAATGTCGCAGGAATTGATACCACCCTGCGCATTTGCGACGATGACGCTGATGCCGATCTGATCATAGGCCAGCATCCGCTCTCCCTGTGGCAACAGATAGAATTCCTCACAGCACTGTGCCGCTTTCCCGATGCAGTAACACAGCAGCATATTCATCTTATAGCCGCGTTTCTGCCATCGCATCAGATTGGTGATGTCCAGCGTCTGGAAGATCGTCACCATCGGCATCGGTGCCTGGTGGTACAGCTCCCAGCTGCGCCATCGTTTTGTCATCAACGGATCGACTTCTCTCATGAGATCCCCTCCTGTCTTGTTCTCTGTTCCTTCTATCTTATCACATCACCGATCATGAGCGAACGTCATCGATCAAAAAAGCGGGCCTTTTGTGCCGGGAGGATCCCGGTGCTTCGGTCCGCTTTCTCTGTACAGCGATCTTTCTGTGTATCCGAAAACGTCAGATCGCACGCAGCGCTTCCACCAGTGCCGTCTTCTGTGCAGCCTGCTCGTCTTTCTTTTTGATGACCCTGGCGGGCGTACCGGCAACGACCGTATGCGGCGGGACATCTTCGATCACGACCGCACCGGCTGCGACCACGGCTCCTTCTCCGACGCGTACGCCCTCGATGACGACCGCGTTGGCGCCGATGAGCACATTGTCTTCGACGACGACCGGAACTGCGCTGGCCGGCTCGATCACCCCGGCCAGAACGGCACCGGCACCGATGTGACAGTTTTTCCCGACGATGGCCCGACCGCCCAGGACCGCACCCATATCGATCATCGTTCCTTCTTTGATGACAGCGCCGATGTTGATGATCGCCCCCATCATGATTACCGCCCGATCGCCGATCTCCACCTGATCGCGGATGATCGCACCAGGTTCGATGCGGGCGTTGATGTTTTTCATATCCAGCAGCGGAACGGCGCTGTTGCGGCGGTCATTCTCCACCACCAGATCGGTGATCGCCTCCCGATGTGCTTCCAGGACCGGCGCAATCTCCTTCCAGTCGCCAAACACCACAGGGCCGAATACGTGGCAGTTTGGGAAGTCAATGGCCTCCTTCGCCTGATAATACACCTTGACCGGCGTCGTTTTTTCTGCCTCCTGAATGAAGCGGATGATCTCCTGTGCGTTCATCGTATTCCTCCTATCATATCCTGCATCGTGTAAAATCCCGGTTTCTTTCCTTCCATAAAGGCCAATGCCTTCCAGGCACCGTTCACGAAGATCTGCCGGCTGCTGGCCGTATGAGTCAGGCGGATGACCTCCTCATCGCCCAGATAGAGCACGCTGTGCTCTCCGGCCACGGTGCCGCCGCGGATGGAGTGGATGCCGATCTCCCTGCCGCGCTTGCCAACGAATCCATCCCGCTGATGGACACGGGCATACTGATGGGTCGGATCGATCGCTTCCAGCAGCATCTTCGCCGTACCGCTGGGCGCATCCTGCTTCTGGTTGTGATGGGCCTCCACCACCTCGATGTCGAAATTCGTTTCCAGCAGCGGGGTCAGCCATTCGACGAGCTTTGTAAGGACCGCAACGCCATAAGAGAAGTTGGCCGAATAGAACACGGGACAGGTGCGTGCCGTCTCTTTCAGCCGTTCCATCTGTTCCTGCGTGAGCCCCGTCGTCCCACAAAGGTAGATGCAGCATTGCTGCTTCACATAGTCACATACCCATGCCAGATTGTCCGGATGCGAAAAGTCGATGACCGCATCACAGGCGAGCGATCCGAGCGCTTCTCTGTTGAACCGATCGACCATGGCGACGATGGCATGCCCCTTTTCTGCGGCAGATGCTGCCAGCCGGGTCCCCATCTTTCCTTTCCCGACGATCATCACTCGCATAGGCCGTAACGCTCCATTACGCTCTTGAGATGTGCATATGTATCCGGCATCATGTCACACAGCGGATAGCGATATCCGCCGACCTCCATGCCCATGAGGTTCATGGCGGCCTTGACCGGGATCGGATTGACCTCGCAGAAGAGCGCTTCGATCAGATCCAGATACCGCAGCTGTGCGTTCCGGCTGGCCGTCACATCACCGTCATGCCAGCGGGCGACGATGTCATGGGTCTCTTTCGGCACGACGTTGGCCAGTACGCTGATGACCCCGCTGGCCCCCAGCGCCAACATGCTGGTGATCATGTCATCGTTGCCGCTGTACATCGCAAAGTCTTCATTCACATAGCGGGCAATGCGGGCTGCGAAGCTGATCGAGCCGCTGGCTTCCTTGATGCCGCAGATGTTGGGATGGTGGCTGAGCTGTTCGACCACGCGCTCAGAGATGCCGCAGCCGGTGCGTCCCGGCACATTGTAGAGGACGATCGGACAGCTGGTGACATCCGCCACCTGACGGAAATGCTCGATCATGCCGCGCTCGTTTGCCTTATTGTAATACGGGGCGATCATCAAGAGCGCATCCGCTCCCATCTCTGCGTAGCGCACCCCTTTTTCGATGGCGGTCTGGGTACAGTTGCTGCCGGCGCCGACGATGACCGGCAACCGGTGTGCGACATGCTCGATGGTCAGTCGAGCGACCGCATCATCTTCTTCATGGCTCATCGTGGAGCTTTCACCGGTGGTTCCCAATACGAGGATGCCGTCGGTGCCATGAGCGATGTGCCAGTCCAACAGTTCTTTCAGCTTTTCGAAATGAACGCTGCCATCTTCGTGAAACGGCGTGACCAACGCGACGATGCTTCCCTTGATCGGATTCATATGATCATCTCTCCTTCCATTATGCGGACCGCAGGCCCGCTCATGCAGACATGTCCGTCTGCCTGTATCGTGATGTCCAGCGTCCCCTTTTCCAGGCAGACCGTCGCATGGGCGGACATCTTTCCCAGCCGATGCGCACAGACCAGTGAAGCGCAGGCGCCGCTGCCGCAGGCGAGCGTCACCCCACATCCGCGTTCATAGGTGCACACCCGCATCGTCTCTTCGTCCAGGATCTGCACGAAATTGACGTTGGTGCCATACGCATACAGCGGATGTGCACAAAGCGATGCGCCGATCCGCTTTGCGTCACCTGCCGGATCGTCACTGAAGACGACCGTGTGGATCGTCCCCATGAACAGGCTGTACGCCTGTACGCAAACACCGCCATCCAGCGGGATCTTTTGTCCCCAGATGGGAGATGCGATGCCGATCAGCGAACGGTCCTCCTTCGGCATCCCCATATCGATCTCCACCTGGAACGGCGTCTCTGTCCGCACATGCACCTGCTGGATGCCCGCCAATGTCTGTACGGCATAATGAGCGCGCTGCTCGATCCCCTGATCCCTGCAGTAGGCCGCAAAGCAGCGGATCCCGTTTCCGCACATCGGCGCCCGGCTGCCGTCCTGATTGTAAAAGATCATCTCCAGGGGATCCTCTTTTACGATGATCAGGCCGTCCGCACCGATGCCGGTATGGCGCTCACACAGCATTCTGGCCAGGGCGGCTGGATCTCTGTCCTGCACCCAGGATGCGCGCACCAGCACAAAGTCATTTCCACAGCCATGGTATTTGGCGACCGGTATCCTCATGTTTCCACATCCTCTCCTCTCAGCAGGTCAGCGTAGCTCTCCCGGCGGACCACACAGCGTGCCTGACCGTCCTTGATGAAGACGACGGCCGGCCGGGGCAGACGGTTGTAGTGGCTGGCCATGCTGAAGCCATAGGCGCCGGTGGTATAGACCGCCAGCAGATCGCCGGCCTGACACGGCGGCAACATCACTTCTTCGATCAGCACGTCACCGGATTCACAGCACTTTCCCGCCACACAGGTCCGCACCGTTTTGGGATCGTTCATCCGATTGGCCACATCACAGGCATAGGCGGCCTGATAGAGGGCCGGGCGGATGTTGTCGCTCATGCCGCCGTCCACGAACAGATAATGTCGGTGTGCGGTCTGCTTCTGAAAACCGACCGTGTACAGCGTCAGCCCCGCCTGTGCGACGATGCTGCGGCCCGGTTCGATCAGGATCCGTTCCAGTGCGAGACCATGCAGCTGTTTCTGCCGTTCACAGGCTGCCGTGATCGTCTGACAGAGCTGCGGCAATGGGATCGGCGCATCCGCATCCGTATAACGTACCGCAAAGCCGCCGCCTACATCCAGACTATGCGCTTCGATGCCATATGTGTGCTGCAGTTCTGCCAGGAACCGTCCCAAAATGGCAATTTCTGTCTCAAACGCCTCCCGTTCAAAGATCTGGGAGCCGATATGTGCATGGAAGCCGTCAAAGACGATGCCCGCGGTCTGCGAAAAGCGCTCGATGAGCCGGACGATCGCCTCCTGTTCATGGATGGAGATGCCGAATTTGCTGTCATCATGGGCCGTCACGATGTATTCGTGCGTATGTGCCGTCACGCCGGGATTGACCCGAAGCAGCACATGCACTTCTCCTGTTCGCTGCGACATCTGCGCACAGAGGCATTCTCCTTCCATGACATTGTCGACGATCAGCGTACCGACCCCGGCCTGCAGTGCTTCCTCGATCTCCCGGGGCGATTTGTTGTTTCCATGGAAGTAGATGCGTTTTGGGTCAACGCCCGCTGCCAACGCCGTGTACAGTTCCCCACCGCTGACCACATCCAGCGAGAGATCATGCCGCTTCGCCAGCCGCATCATCTCCTGGATGCAGAATGCCTTGGATGCGTACAGCACCTCACAGTGAAGCACATCACTGTGAAAATAGCGACGATAATCTTCCATGCGTTCTTCGATCGCATGCTGGTCATATATATAAAGTGGGGTCCCATACGTGGCTGCCAGCACATCCACACCAACGCCGCCGATCCTCAAGACATCTTCCATCGTTCTGCCCTCCTGACAAAAAGACCGGTAAGAATGCACGCTTACCGGTCCAGATACCTGAAAACAAGAAATAAGATAGCACTCCTACGTTTCGTAGACAGTCTGATGCATCTTCTGCATCAGCCCACCGTCCCTTTTCGCCAAAAGAGACAGTTCGGCGGATTTGCCTCCAAAACAGATCCAACGTCTGCCGACTCTCTGCTTCTTCTTCGCTTCCGCGCCTCTATCAATCTTTATTCGTATTATACACTACTTTCATTTATTTTCAACTATATTTTCTTAATTTTTCAATATCTGTAATTATTTTCATTGTATATCGGACCGGTTTACGCTAGAATAGGCACAAAGGAGGGATGTGATGTTTTCCACGATCCAGGGCTTTCGCCGGGACCTGCACCAGATCCCGGAGCTGGAACTGCACCTGCCCAAAACCAAAGAATACCTGATCCGACACCTGCAGTCGTTGCCCTGTATGCTGTCTTCGCCCATCGAAAGCAGCGTGCTGGCGTATTTTGACAACGGAAATGCTTCCACGATCGGTTTTCGCAGCGATATGGATGCCCTGCCCATCGAGGAGAAGACCGCTGTGACCTACCACAGTCAGCACCCCGGCCAGATGCACGCCTGCGGACATGACGGCCATATGGCGATGCTGCTGGGGCTTGCGCTTCGACTGCCGCAGATCCTTGCGTCCCTTCCTCACAACATCCTGCTGATCTTTCAGCCGGGGGAGGAGAATCCCGGAGGTGCCCGACTGTTGTGTGAGAGCGGCTTTCTGGAACGCTTCCATGTCAGACACATCTATGGCATGCATCTGTGGCCGCAACTGCCGGCAGGCGTCATCGCCTCCCGACCGGGCGAAATGATGGCACGCTCCAGTGAGGTCAACATCGACATCCAGGGAAAAAGCGTCCATGCGGCCAGCTATGGGGAAGGGATCGACGCGCTGGAGATCGCCTGCCGTTATCTGTGTGATCTGTATGCGATGGAACGCGCGATCGATCCTGCACAGTACCGGCTGTTGCGTTTTGGCGTCCTGCATGCCGGTACCATCCGCAACGTCGTCAGCGATCATGCCCGCCTGGAAGGGACGTTGCGCGCCTGTCAGGAAGCGGTCTTTTCACATATGAAAAACGAGCTGACACACATCGCCGAGCGATATGCACCTGCCCGTTTTTCCTTTTCGTTCAGTGAAGGCTATCCGGCGCTGATCAACGACCCTGCGCTCTTTCAACAGGCGAAGGACCTGCTGCCACAGCTCATCTATCTGGAAGGACCCCAACTGATCACCGAGGATTTTTCCTGGTATCTGCAGCATGTGCCCGGTGTCTTCTTCTTTCTTGGCACCGGCACCGGCATCCCGTTGCACAGCGATCATTTCGACTTTGATGAACACATCCTGATGCAGGGGATCGAAGCGCTCGTCACGCTGTGCCACAGCACATGAGCAAAGCGAACGGCTAACGGATCTTCTGCCCGCAGTTCTGACAATATCGGGCGCCGTCGACCAACGGCGTTCCACAGTAAGGACAGTAGTGCGCTTCCGGTGTCGGCACAAACGCATCGTGCGTGCCTTCCCGCCCTTCAAACGTGCTGTCCGTAATGTCATACAGGGAATCCCGATTCTTTTTCTTCGCATTGCGAAAGTGATAGATGGCATTGCTTACAGCCAGCAACATGAACAACACGCCAAACAGCGTAAAAAAGATCGGAGCGCCGTTCTGCGCTGCCATGAGCGTCCACAGCAGGCCGAACAAAACGGCGAACACACTGCTGATCCCGTTTTGAAACGATGGTCCTCTTCCCGGTTTGATGCTTCTCATAACGTCCCTCCGATCTTCTCTCTGCCCTTTCGGCGTCCTTCTTTTTCACAGAAAGGGCACCTTTTTATCGATACCGTTATTTTACCACAAATTTCTCCCTCGGCAAAAAAACAACCGTTTGTCGTATGCAGTTTCTTCTGTTATGATAAACGTAAGGAGGAAGCTTACATGAATTATACGATCATTGGTGACACCGACTGTCCTTTGGTTCAGATCCGTCTGCAGCGGGATGAGACCGTACGCATCGAACGCGGCTGCATGGCGTATATGTCCGATGTGGAACTGACCGGCAAGATGAACACGAACAAGAAAGGGATCGGCGGCATGTTCAGCGCGATCGGACGTTCTCTGACCAGCGGGGAATCGTTCTTCATCACCGAGGCGCAGGGACGCAGTGATGCCGGAAGGCTGGGGATCGCACCGGCCGTGCCGGGCAAGATCATCCCGCTCACGGTCGGCGCAGGAAAGCAGTACCGGCTGAACACCGGCGCATTCCTGGCCTGTGACGGCAGCGTGACCTATGTCATGAAGCGTCAGGAGATCGGCAAGGCGTTCTTTGGCGGAACCGGCGGACTGTTCGTCATGGAAACACAAGGCGAGGGCGATGTGCTCATCGCCTGCTTCGGCGACATCGTGGAGCTCCCGATCACACCGGATGCCCCGCTCACCATCGACAATGAACACGTGGTCGCATGGGATGCCTCTCTGGATTATTCGATTCGCGTCGCTTCCGGCACCTTCGGATTCACATCCGGAGAAGGTCTGGTCAACGAATTCCATGGACAGGGAACTGTTTACATTCAGTCTCGTAACATCCACAGTCTGGCCGATGCGTTGCGCCCGTTCTTTCCTAGCAGTAGCAGCAGTTGATCGGTCGATATCTCAAAAAAAGAAGACGTTGCGATCGTCCCGTCAGACGAAAGGCAACGCCTTTTTTCTTTTCACTTCATTTCTGTCCTTTATCTGGCATCCTGCAGCAGTTTGACCATGACGGCCTTCTGCGCATGCAAACGGTTTTCCGCTTCCTCGAAGATCTCATCCGCATGTGCTTCAAAGAGTTCTTCGCTGATCTCCTGTCCGCGATATGCCGGCAGACAGTGCTGGACCATCGCCCCTGCCTTGGCCAGCTGCATCAGCTCATGGTTGACCTGATAGCCGGAAAAGGCCTTCTGGCGGATCTCCTTTTCACTTTCCACGCCCATGCTGGCCCAGGTATCCGTAATGACGACATCCGCATCGGCGATCGCCTCTTTGGGATCCTGCGTCAGCACGAAGCCTTCCTGCCCGTTCGCAAAAGCGAGGACGCTTTCATCCGGCTCATAGCCTTTCGGAGTGGCCACGCTGACCCGCATGCCGCTTTTCAGACCGCCGACGATCAGCGAGTTGGCCATGTTGTCGCCATCGCCGATATAGCACATCTTCAGCCCCTCCAGCACGCTGTATCGTTCACGGATCGTCATGAGGTCGGCCAGCACCTGGCAAGGATGGCTGAAATCGGTCAGTCCGTTGATCACCGGCACGCTGCCATACGCCGCCAGATCTTCGACCTCCTGCTGGGCAAAGGTACGGATCATGATGCAGTCCAGATAACGGGACAGCACACGGGCGGTATCCTGGATCGGCTCTCCGCGGCCGATCTGCAGATCACGGCTGGAGAGGAACAGCGACTGCATGCCCAGCTGATAGGCGCCGGTCTCAAACGATACGCGGGTGCGAGTACTGGATTTCTGAAAGATCAGCCCGATGGACTTTCCTTCCAGCAGCCGGTGGGAGATCCCATGTTTCTTCTCGTATTTCAGCTGATCTGCCAGATCCAGGATCGCGATGATCTCCGCCTTGGACAGATCCATCATCTTTAATAAATGTTTCATTTCAACACCTCTTTCATGCAGGCAAGCGCCTGATCGATCTCTTCGTTCGTAATGACCAGCGGCGGCAACAGACGGATCGTATCTGTTCCGGCCGTCAAGACGATGACGCCCATCTCCTGCAGTTTCTGCACATAGCCGGCGCGTTTTTCCTTCTCTACGCCGATGCCCAGCATCAGCCCCAGCCCGCGGATGTCCCGGATGGCGGAGAGATCTGCTGCCGTCAGCTGTTCGCGGATGCGATCGCCCTTCTCTTTGACCGATTGCAGGAAGGATGGCTGATCGACGATCGAGAGCACACACTGCGCGGCACGACACGCCAGCAGATTGCCGCCGAAAGTCGAACCATGCTGCCCGGGCTGCAGCGTATCCGCACACTTCGCGCCACAGAGGATGGCTCCGATCGGCACACCGCCGCCCAGCCCTTTGGCCAGCGATACGATATCCGGTGTGATCCCATACTGTTCATAACAGAACAAGGTGCCGGTACGGCCGATGCCCGTCTGCACCTCATCGACGCAGACCAGGATGTCATGTTCCTTACAGTACGCACAGACAGCCTGCACATACGCTTTGTCCAACGGCAGCACACCGCCTTCCCCCTGGATCATCTCCAGGATGACGGCACAGACATGCGCATCCGCCTGTTCATAAAATTCATCGATATCCCCGGGCGTCACATAGGAAAACCCCTGCGGGAACGGATAAAAATACTGATGGAATTTTTCCTGGCCGGTGGCCATCAGCGTCGTCATCGTACGACCGTGAAACGACTGCTTCAGCGTCAGGATCTGGCAGCGCTGTGCCCCATAACGGTCAGAAGAATATTTTCGCGCGGTCTTGATCATCGCCTCGTTGGCTTCTGCCCCGGAATTGGCGAAGAACACACGCGACAGCCCGCTCGCTTCCACCAGATGTCTGGCCACCTGCACCATCGGCTCACTGTAATACAGGTTGGAACAGTGCATCAGCTGCTGCGCCTGTTCGCAGACGGCCTGTGTCAGCTGCGGATGCCCATATCCCAGCGAGTTGACGCCGATGCCCGACCCCATGTCGATATAGCGCCGTCCTTCACTGTCGATGAGCGTTGCGCCCTCACCGCGGACCAGTGCGATGTCGCTGCGCCCGTAGGTCTGCATGACATACTGCTGTTCCATTGCCTTGATCTCATCAAACTGCATTTGCGTCTCCTCCTTTAATAGAATACGGTGCCGATGCCTTCGTTGCTGAGGATCTCGATCAGGATGGAATGCGGAATGCGGCCGTCCTGAATGTTGACGGTCTCCACGCCCTGCCGGATCGCTTCGACACAGCACTGCACTTTGGGGATCATACCGCCAGAAATGACCCCTTCCTTCATCAGTCCCGGCACCTGGGACACCTTGACTTCCCGGATGAGGGAATCTTCATCTCTGAAATCCCGCATGAGCCCCTTCACGTCTGTCAGCAGGATGAATTTCTTCGCGTGCAGGGCAATGGCCAGCTTCTCTGCCGCAAAATCGGCATTGATATTGTAGTTCATCGTCTGATCGACCCCTGCCGCAATGCTGGATACGACCGGAATGTAGCCTTTCTCCAGCACATCCAGGACGATTTCCGGATGCACGTCGACGATGTTGCCGACATTGCCGTGCTCTTCATCCCGGCGTACCGCCTCAAACAGATTGCCGTCTACACCGGCCAGCCCGACACCGCGGCCGCCGGCCTTCTGCAACATGGAGACCAGGTTCTTATTGACCTTTCCGCACAGCACCATCTGTACGATATCCATCGTTTCATCATCGGTACAGCGCAGACCGTTGAGAAATACGCTTTCCTTGCCGACCTTCTCCAGCATCTCGCTGATCTCCGGTCCGCCGCCGTGCACCAGCACGACGCGCACACCGATCAGGTTCAGCAGCACGACATCCTTGATGACCGCCTCTTTCAGTTCTTCGTTGATCATCGCGTTGCCGCCGTACTTGATGACGATGATCTTTCCGACATACTGCTGGATGTAGGGCAGCGCTTCAACGAGGATCTGTGCCTTGACCTTTGCGTCGATCTGTTTCATGTCCGATAATCTCCGTTGATCTTCACATAGTCGTACGTCAGGTCGCAGCCCCAGCAGCTGGCCTGCGCCGTTCCCTGATGCAGATCCGCGATGATCTCCACTGCATCCTGCGACAGGATCTCCTTGGCGAGCGTTTCATCGAAGACCAGGCCCTTTCCCTGTTCACAGACGGTGATCACACCGACCTGTGAGGCAAAGCGCACACTGACCGTCGAAGGATCAAACGCAGCACCGGAATACCCCATCGCACAGAGTACCCGGCCCCAGTTGGCATCCGCGCCAAACATCGCCGCTTTGACCAGCGAAGAAGAACAGATGGACATCGCCAGCGTTTCTGCGGTGTGCGCATCAGCTGCGTTCGTCACCGTACAGGTCATCAGCCGGCCGGCCCCTTCCCCGTCCGCCGCGATCATCTTCGCCAGCGCTTCCATCACATAGTGCAGCGCCTCTTCAAATACAGCGCTCTGTTCGCCTTCCGTCACGATCTTCGGGTTATGGGCTTCCCCATTGGCCATGACGATGCACATATCGTTGGTCGAAGTATCCCCGTCAACGCTGACCCGGTTGAAGGTGACCTGTGTCTGACGCACGAGCAGTGTCTGTAACAGCTGCGCATCGATGGCACAGTCCGTCGTCAGAAAGGCCAGCATCGTTCCCATGTTCGGATGGATCATGCCGCTGCCTTTGGCGATGCCGCCCAGCGTACAGGTCGTTTGATCGATCGTGAACGTGACTGCGACCACCTTTTCCTTCGTGTCGGTCGTCAGGATCGCTCTGGCGCAAAGATCGTTGTTTTCCTTCGACAGCTGAATGGAAGGGATGGCTGCCTCGATGCGATCGATCGGGAGTTCCACGCCGATGACGCCGGTCGAAGCGACCAGCACGTCCTGCGGATCCAGCCCGAGATGCGCCGCAGCCGCCTGACAGGCACGTACCGCATGTGCATGACCGTTGCGAGCACAGGCGTTGGCATTTCCGGAATTAACGATGATCGCCTGTGCCCGATGATCCGCCAGGTGCTGTTTCGTCACCAGCAGCGGATCCGCCTTCACCTGATTGCGCGTATAAACGGCCGCACAGTCACAGGGCGAGGAAGAAACGATCAGCGCCAGATCTTCCTTCGTCCTGGATTTGCGAATGCCGCTGTGCACCGCTCCGGCAGAAAAGCCGTTCGCCGCACAGATGCCCCCCTGTATTTCTTTCATATCATTTGCCCCTTTCGATGTGCAGACCTGCCAGCGGATCCAGCCCCAGTGCGATGTTCATGTTCTGGATGGCTGCTCCACAGGCGCCTTTTCCCAAATTGTCAAACAGTGCCGTCACGATCGTCTGTTCTTTTCGCCCGCAGACGATCAGTTCCAGCTGATCGCTTCCCGCATGGGCATTGGCACTGATGTTGCCGTCATATCCCGGCGGATGCACATGCACCAGCCCTTCACCGTAAAAGCCGGCCAGTGCCGCATGCACCGCTTCCATATCCGCTTCCAGCAGGATGCTGGTCGCCATGCCGCTGTAATAGTCATCCACGACCGGACAGAACAGCGGATCTTTCTTCAGGCCGCAGATCTGTTTCATCTCCGGCAGATGCTTGTGTGTCAGCCCCAGCGCATACAGCTGCGGCGCTTTCAGCAGTGGGTCGCCCCCGGCCTCATAACGCCGGATCATCTGCTTGCCGCCCCCGGAGTAACCGGTGAGCGAATATGCGGTGATCGTCGCATCCTTTGTCAGGATCCCCTGGTGGATGAGCGGATAGACGATGGAGATGAATCCGGTCGCATGACAGCCCGGATTGGCGATGCGCGGATTGGTGCGCACGCCCTGCAAGAAGGCATCGCCCAGTTCGACAAAACCATATGCCCACGCATCCGCACAGCGGTGTGCCGTAGAGGCGTCGATGATCTTGGTGTTCGGGTCCTCGATCAGCTCCACCGCTTCGATCGCCGCCGCATCCGGCAGACACAGAAACACCAGGTCCGCTTCATTCATCCGCTGCCGGCGCGCTTCCACATCTCTTCGCTTCTCTTCTTCGATCAGCAGCAGTTCGATATCCGAGCGCTGTGACAGACGCTGACGGATCTGCAGTCCGGTCGTCCCGGACTGTCCGTCGATATATACCTTCGGCTTCATCGGTCTGCCTCTTCTTTCTGCACGAAACGCTCCAGCGCCTCGATCTGTACTTTCACACAGTCCGGTGCCGGTCCGCCCGCCGCTTTTCGCTCCCGCACACACGTCTGCAGGTCGATCGCTTCATAGACATCCGATCCAAAAAGCGGATGGAACTGCTGAAGATCCTCCAGGGATACATCATTCAATGCACAGGAGCGTTCGATGCACCAGGCGACAAGCTCACCGACGCAGCGGTACGCATCCCGGAACGGAACTCCCTTCTTCGTCAGATAATCCGCACAGTCGGTCGCATTGATATAACCGCCCAGCGCAGCCTGTTTCATATTTTCCTCATGGATCTTCATCGTATCCAGCATCGGGATCAGCACCTGCAGGCTGTGCGTCACCGTATCGATGACATCAAAGAGCGCCTCTTTGTCCTCCTGCATATCTTTATTATATGCGAGGCTCAGCCCTTTCTGCATCGACAGCAGCGTCATCAGATCCCCATAGACACGTCCGCTCTTACCGCGGATGAGTTCACAGACATCCGGGTTCTTCTTCTGCGGCATGATGCTGGAGCCGGTGGAAAACGCATCGTCCAGCTCACAGAAGCGAAATTCCCAGGTACACCACAGGATGATCTCCTCACAGATCCGAGACAGATGCATCATCAGGATCGAGCAGTCGGCTGCCAGCTCCATGCAATAATCCCGATCCGACACCCCGTCCATAGAATTGTCGGTGATCTTCGCAAAGCCCAGCTGTTCACAGACATAATCGCGGTCGATCGGATAGGTCGTCGATGCCAGCGCTCCGCTCCCCAGCGGCATCTCATCCATCAGCTCAAAGGTGTTGTTCAGCCGCACACAGTCTCTGCGCAGCATGTTGCCATACGCCATATACACGTGTGCCAGCGTGACCGGCTGTGCCCGCTGCAGATGCGTGTAGCCCGGCATCACGGTGGTCAGATGTTCCCGTGCCTTCGCACAGAGCACTTTGATCAGATCCAGCAGGAGCGCATGGATCTTCGTGATTTCTTCCTTGACATACATCCGCATGTCCAGCGCCACCTGATCGTTGCGGGAACGTGCGGTGTGCAGCCGTTTCCCCGCATCACCGATCCGATTGGTGAGCTCCTGTTCCACAAAGGAGTGGATGTCCTCTGCCCCTTCCATCACCAGCGTGCCCGCTTCGATGTCCGCCAGGATCGACTGCAGGCCTTTGACGATCGCTTCGCCATCCGCCTCGCTGATGATCGACTGTCTGGCCAGCATCTTCGCATGGGCGATCGAACCGGTGATGTCCTGCCGATACAGCCGACGGTCAAATGGCAGCGAAGCGTTGAGCACATCCAGGCTGTGATCGGTTTCCTTTGCGAACCTTCCTGTCCAAAGCTTTGTCATCGCTTACTCCACGCCCGGCAGATCCGGTTCTTCCTTCGCCTTGATCGCACGCACCTTTAACGGCAGGCCATACAGATGGATGAATCCGGCTGAATCGGACTGATCGTAGCAGTCATCCTCATCGAAGGTCGCCATACCGGCCGAGTACAGAGAGAACGGAGAGGTCACGGATACCGGAAGGATGTTGCCTTTGTACAGCTTCAGGGTGACATCACCGGTCACGGCCTCCTGCGTGCTCTTGACAAATGCGCTCATCGCCTTGCGGAGCGGTGTATACCACTGCCCGTTGTAGACGAGATCGGCAAACTTCATGGCCAGCTGTGCCTTATAGTGCTGGGTCTCTTTATCCAGGGTGATCTCCTCCAGCTTCTCATGTGCCTTGTAGAGGACCGTGCCGCCCGGTGTCTCATACACACCGCGGGATTTCATGCCGACCAGACGGTTTTCCACGAGGTCCAGAATTCCGCAGCCGTTCGCACCGCCGACTTCGTTGAGCTTTTTGATTACTTCCGTGCAGCTCATCGCCACACCGTCCACCATCGTCGGTACACCTTTTTCAAAATGGATCGTCACGTTGGTCGGCGTATCCGGTGCCTGCATCGGTGAAACGCCCATTTCCAGGAAGCCTTCTTTTTCCAGCGGTGCCTCATTGGCCGGATCTTCCAGATCCAGTCCCTCATGTGAGAGGTGCCACAGGTTCTTGTCCTTGGAGTAGTTGGTCTCAACCGTGATCTTCAGCGGGATATTGTGTGCCTTTGCATATTCGATCTCTTTTTCACGTGAATTCAGCTCCCAGAACCGCCATGGAGCGATGATGTCGATCTCCGGGGCAAACGCCTGGATCGCCAGTTCAAAGCGTACCTGATCATTTCCCTTTCCGGTGCAGCCATGGCAGATGGCGTCTGCGCCTTCTTTCTTGGCGATCTCAACGATGCGCTTGGCGATCAGCGGACGGGCAAAGCTGGTTCCCAGCAGATAGCCCTCATAGGCCGCACCTGCCTGCATCGTAGGGATGATGTAATCATCGACAAATTCATCGGTCAGATCTTCGATGTACAGCTTGGACGCACCGGTCTTCAGCGCCTTTTCCTCCAGACCGTCCAGTTCACTCCCCTGCCCGACATTGCCGCTCACCGCGATGACCTCACAGTGATAGTTTTCTTTCAGCCATGGAATGAGCACCGATGTGTCCAGTCCGCCGGAATACGCCAATACAATCTTGTTGTAGGTTTTTTTCATGTTCTTCTCCTCCTGTCCAATAAAAAAGCCGTCCTGTTCAAAGGACGACTTGCGCGGTACCACCTTACTTCCATTCACCCTCTATGATGAATGACACCTCGTTCATAACGCGAACCACGTTGACTGCCTCATTTGCATTTCGACATCAAAGCTCCAAGACACGTTCCGGATGTTTTTCCTCAGGCTTTCACCAACCGCCTTCTCTCTGCTGGAAAAGTACATCTGTACTACTTCTCTTCATTGCTTTGGAAGCATTATAGAACATTTACAGGATGTTTTCAATACCTTTTCATCATTTTATGAAAATATTTCTCAAATTGTTGAAACCGTTTTATTAGAGCAGTGATCCATCCCTCTCCTTATCGAGAGATCCGTCGACATCCCTGCTTCGCACAGCGCTTTCCTGTTACGGATTCCCCTCTTTCTTTCCTGTTGACACCATGACCTTCTATGATATAGTGAAAGTGTAAAGCCGATTCCTCATGGGAGAAAGGAGAAACATCGATGGAGAAAGATGAGGCATTGAAAGAACATCGTCCGGATGCCGCAAATGACGATGAACGAAAGATACATGCGGACGATCGTTCGTTCGACTATGGCGGTATCGTCTGCTGCCTGCTTGTGGCAATCACCGCTGTTCTGTGCAGCTTCGATGCGGTCAGCGGCAGTCTTCTTTTTTTCGGGCATTCCGTCGATTTCAAAGATTTCTGCTGGCTGCTGTTTGGCATCAGCACCTGTACCTATCATGCGCTTCGATCGTACCATCTTCATAAAAAGCCGGATCTGATCGGTGCTGCTTTCTGGTTTGTCATCCTCGTCCTCTACTTCATCAAAATCCTTTCACACAGCGCGATCAAAAAGTCGGGATCTCCTCCCGGCTTTTTGTGACGTCGCCCGCTCGAAT
>JABLTR010047956.1_pt1 | contig 22407 bp, 13 predicted proteins | sample 7160071 | NCBI WGS metagenome assembly JABLTR01 (sample SAMN14651230, study PRJNA627086) | human gut metagenome | isolation source: feces | host: Homo sapiens | reverse complement strand
TCTCCGGCTTGCCCAGCTCCGGGGGCTGCTTCTCCTTCCACTCGTCCAGCAGGGCCAGAATGGTGTCCTTCATCTCCCGGGGCGTCTTGTCCTTGCCAAAATACTTTTCCAGTTCGGCGCTGTTGATGATCACCTTGTCAACCTCCTTCTTCTGTTCGCTCAGAATACCGTCGATCACATCGCCGTTCAGCTTGCCCTCCTTATCCAGTTCACGCATCTTCTGCGCTTGAGAGAGGGACGGAGAGGACGCTTGCCCCTCAATGGCGACGGCAATATACTTCTGATGCTTGGGGCGGATGAAAGAAATCTCTACGGCGGGGGTAAAAGAGAGTTGCTTCCCGTCCACCATCTTTTGCAGATCAGGGACAAGCTCGGTCAGGCGGATATACCGCTGCACCTGCTTGTAGTTCATGCCGTTGCGATCCCCGACGATTTGTGTGGAGCGTTTTCCAGCATCCCGGTCATCCTCGCCGGGACGGGCTCCTTGGTGCTTGATGGCCTCCACCTGCTGTTTCAGCGCAGCCGCCTTTTCCGTGGGCAAAATTCTCTCCCGGTGCCGCAGGTTGTCATCCGTCATGGCGAGGATTGCCTCGTCATCGGTCATGTTGCGGACGATACAGGGCATATTGACAAACCCAGCCAGCTCGCTGGCCCGCTGGCGGCGGTGTCCGGCGATAATCTCATATCCTCCGCCCTCACGGGGACGCACCAGCGCAGGCTGATTGACACCAGCGGCTTTGACCGACTCCACCAGCCCTTGCATTTCTGCATCGTCCCGGACGCCAAAGGGGTGATTTTTGAACGGGTGCAGATCGGAAAGATTGAGATAGACAATCTCCTCTTTCACGCCACGGGTGGCATCCCGAGGGGCGGGCGGCTGCTCGGTTGCAGCTGGGGTCTCTGCTTTGACGGGAGCGTCTTTCCCCGAAGTCAGTTTACTTTGGGACATTTTGTCCCGAGGTTGCGGCTTGGCCTTGTCGGGGGCCGCCTTGTCAACCTTGGGCGGGCGGCCTCTGCGGGGCTTGGCCGCATCCTTCGTTTTGTCCGCCTGCTTGTCCTTATCCTGGGCCACAGCCTTTTCCGGGGGCTTGCCCTTCGTCGCCCCATCCCGGGCAGCGGTAAAATCCACCACTTTCCCAGCGGGGGCGGGATCTCCCATGCCGGGGATTACGGTCTGCTTCTCGTCCTTGCCCAGCGGTGTATCTCCTTTAGACGGAGCAGGAGCGTCCTTGTCTTTGGGAGCCTCCTTACCCGCCGGAGCCGGCTGCTCCGCCGCAAGGGGCGTTACCACCTTGGGCGCACCCTCTACCTCAGGGGCCTCAGTCTTGGCCTGGGCAGGCTGTCCCTGCACAGGGGGATCAGCTTTGATAAATCCCACCTTTCCCGGCTTGGGGAGCTCGTCCACTTTCCCAGTGTCGGGAATATTCTTTTTATCATCAGCCACCTAAAAACCTCCTTCGTTGTGAAATAGAAAAAGCCAGCCCGATGGCTGGCAACTATAATAAAATTATCCCTCCCTTTTGTAGTTATTGCAATCAGTTTACCGCTCATAGTCTCTCTGTAGCAAATAAAACTGAATTGTAAAAATAGGGATTCTCGTATATACTAAAATTATGTTGAAATGTGGATGCATTATTTGCGACTACATGGTTTTGAATTCTTGCATTTAACCCTACTTTTTCTTAGAATTTTTATAAACTTTTCCTTGTCTAGAGTATTTGTGAGGATATAGTACAATTTTTGAGGTCTCAACTTACCCTCCTTAAAATAAAAAGATTAAAGGGCGGAATTAGAAATGGATAAAAGAATTGGAATCCTTCATCTTTCGGATGCGCATATTTCTTTAAAAAATAAAAGCACAATTGACCGATTAATTGCATTACTACAAAAGGACATTACCTTAATACAAAACGAAATGTGTGTCGACATCAAAATGGTTTGTATCAGCGGAGATCTGATTAATTCAGGTGACAACGCTGATGTGGAATTAGATATTGCGTTAGAGTCTTTTTTGCAACCTTTAATGGAAATGCTCGGACTGAAAGAAGACTGTATTTTTCTTGTTCCGGGAAACCATGAAGTTAAGCGCAGTTCCATTGTAAATTATATTGAAAACGGACTTGAATCAACACTAATTTCAGAAAATAGTATAGATGAGTTTTTAAGTTCGATTGATGACCATAGTCTAGAACGAATCTTGTATTTTGATAGGGATTTTGCACGCCTTTTTGGAGGAAATCCTGTATGGGAAAGCTCACTTACAAGGGCATATATGGTCAATACTGGTGCTTTAACTATCGGGGTCTCCTGCGTTAATTCCGCATGGCGTTCTACCGGAATAGGTAGCGCGGAAAAGCGGAAAATGATCGTGGGGCGAAAGCAGATAATTGACAGCTTTGAAAAAATTCAGGATGCAGATATTAAGCTATGTGTACTTCATCACCCCTTCGATTGGCTGGTTGATGATGATAAGATAGCTGTTGAAAAATGTATTAATCAGTTTGATATTGTTCTTAATGGACATATTCACGAATCCGAAACGAAAACCTATACTTCTTTTAATGGGCAGACTCTGTTCAATACTTGCGGAAAATTCGATGCAACAAGCGACATATATAACGGGTATTCAATCATTGCTATTAATCCATATAACAAAAATTGTGATGTAATCCTCAGACAATATATGGATTTTCCTCGAAATTGCTTTGATGCTGCTTTATGTGTAGCTGGTGATGGAGTTTTCACCACAAGTTTGGGCAATAAAGATAATAACCTTGCATTAGCCTATAATATTTCTCATTCTATCGAGAGCAAATTCCTTGATTATGCGAATAGTTATTTTGTGTCTAATGTCGCCGCAGGAAAAGTACTGAAAAGTTTTGATGAGTCTTTCATAATTCCAGAGTTTAATCGCTATTCTGAGTATGAAAAAGAAACTTTAATGGATACAGAAGAAAATAGTGAGCAACCTGATGAAATAACACTAGAAGAGTTATGTGGAGAGCGCAAAAATATTCTTCTTTTGGGAAGAAAGGAAATAGGAAAAACCACTGTCCTTCACTATTTAGCAAAATACTGTCTGTGTAATTTCAACGCATTAAAATCTGTACCAATCATTATAAACACCCTATATGTTGATTATTCCGGGAAAAATGTCATAACTCGAGCTATCCATAAATTTATTAATCAGTATTGTGAGTCGAACGATTCATTTTCTATCAAAGATGTCGAGAACATTCTCCACGATGGTCTTTGCACTATTATGTTTGATAACTTTGAAACTGTTGGACCTGCACAACTTGATAAGATTAATGCGTTTTTAAAAGAGTATCCTTCTAACCGATTTATATTTGCCGAAAAAGAAAATATTAGTTCTAGATATATGAGGGATGTCCATATTGTCCCCGAGTGTGATTATGAACCTATCCATATTTGTTCGTTAAGTAAACATCAGATCCGTTCTATTGCATCTCAAAACTTTTCTTCCAGCGATAGTTCGAATGTAGTGGATAAAATTTTATTATGCTTTAAGAAAACAACTTTGCCACGGACACCATTTGTATTGTCACTTATTCTTTCGCTCTGTGACACGGCTGATTTTACACCAATTAATGAAGCTGTTATTATGGAGCAGTTTATGGAGTTTCTCCTGGAAAAATCATCCCCCTCTGAAGCTTATTCGACTACATATGATTTTCGCATAAAAGAAGATTTTTTAATGCAGCTTGTAACATACATGCATGACCAAAATAAATTCTATATGTCGATACTTGAGTTTGAAAGTGTACTTTCAAAGTACCATGCGGAAAAAGGCTTTTCTGTTAGTGATACTAAATTTGATCGACTTTTCTTTGAAAAAGGTGTATTGGTTAGGACGGAATTAGTTGTTACATTCAGATACAATTGTATGATCGAGTATTACTTGGCAAAGAAAGCTCAGCTATCGCCTGAGTTTTTATCACAAATTATGTCTGATAGGAATTATCTTAACTACACCAATGAACTGCTTTACTTCACAGGTCTCAATCGACAAAATAAAGAAATTGTAAGTGTTTTACAAGAAGCATTATCTCAAGACTTTGATAAGTTGAGAAGTGTAGTTCCGAGTTTAGATGAGTACAATATAGGCCTTGATATATCTTTGCCAGAGGAAAAGTTTTCCGAAAAAATTAAGCAAACAAAATTGTCACAAGAGCAAAGTGACCGCATCCAGAATACCAAGGATACTTCAGAAATAAAAATACCAGAAGAAATGGACAAGCAGGTTGAACATGAAGAAATGGATGCGTTTATTCAGACTTTGTTGGTCTATGGTAATTGCCTGAAAAATCTTGAATTACTTTCCAAAAAAGAAAAGGAGGAAATGTATAACTATTATATTTATGGTTTATGTATAATGCTGGGAATCTTTAAACGAACAACCGAAGAATACTTCAATAGCGAAATTTCTGACATGGAGCAGCTTCCAGAGAAATACACGCCAGAAGACCTAAATAAAGTTAAAGCTCTTATGGAAGATGTTCTAAAAATCTCGCTTCCTCTGGCATTGGAAAATATAGCCTTAGAAAATATTGGAACAACTAAACTAAAAAGCATAATTGAGAGAGGCATTGAAGATGGAAGTAGGGATGAGTTCTCAAGATTTTTTAGTGTATTTTTGTATTGTGATTTAAGACTTCCAGGACTTCAAAATGTATTAAAAAGCTATTGTACTGATGCAAAAGACAAGTCTTTGCTAAAAATTATTTTCTTCAAACTTTTATACTATTATAGATTTCGCTATTTTAGTTCTTCTCTTGATCCATTTTTTGAAAACATACTAGCTGATATTAACATCAAACTAAATGGAGGAAGCAAGCTACGGAAAGGTGCAATCATTCAGGAGTTAAAAAAACAAAAAAAGCTCTTAAATGCATGACCATTCTCGTTTCGACTTACATTTTACACTGTAGTTCAGTTGAAGCGGTTAGACTCCCTAGTATATTCTCTCTAAAACCTGTGGATTTCATGGCCTTGAATCAATATAGGAAAAAGCCTTGCTTGCTGCTTGCAAACCATTGATATTACAGGGTTTTCACAAGTCCTTTAATGACACTCCGACCACCTTAGGAGCCTTGAAGCCGTTAGGTTTCAAGGCTCCTTTTTTGCATAAAGAAAACTCCCTGGACGGAAGCTCCGTTCAGGGAGGCTTTTGCCACCCCTGTTCCAAATTAGAAAACAGGGCTGGACCGCAAACAGAATAAAATTGCCTGTGCGGGAAGTTTCCTGCACAGGCATGTTTTATTTGAGGGGATCGGCCTCCCCTTCTCTGCCTCAGCTCAAATCAAACTTTCGCTCCTGCAGCTCCAGTAGGCAGCAGAGCTGATAAATGCGAGCATACTCCTGCTGATCGATCCCAACGCGGCCCAGATCGCCGATTTTGTCCACCAGCACCGTGTCTTCCCCGCCGCAGGAGCCGATGCACACCACAAACTGGTACCGCCTCTCCCGCAAAGAGAACAGGACAGGGAACCTGCCTTCCTCCGCCGTGTGAAAGACTGTATCTTTGGCCGGGATCTCCAGGCCGCACCGCTGGGGGAAATCGGGAAAGCGTTCGCACATCCGGCGGTACAGCGTCATGAAGCTTCCCAAAGGGGAATATTCCAGCTTCCCCTCCCACAGCAGCATCAGGTGGACCAGCTCCCCCTCCGGGTCGCCGGCAGGACCCAGGTTTTCCCACTTGGCGCTGGCATCATAGGCCCCGCTCTGGGTAAGACGGCGAATGAAGCTCAGTCCCTTTTCCCATCCTGCGTGGGTGGGCTCCAGATTGACCGCAAAAAGCAGGGCCAGATTGACCAGGGTGTCGGCATGGGTGGGGATCCTCCGCTCCAGGTTGTCCAACAGGTCCAGGGCGAAGGCATCGGTATAGGCAGTCAGCACGGTCTCCCGGCGGCGGATCATCTGGGCCAGCAGGACCCCGGCGGACAGGTTGCCGCCCCGGCTCATCAGAGAGTACACATACTCCGCGGCGGCAAAGTTTTTCTTCTCGTATTCCTCCTGGGCAAAAGCGAACCAGTTTCTCTCCCTGGCAGGCAGGATCGCGCCCAGCGTGACCTTTTTGGATGTCAGCAGGTGCTGATTGTGAAGGAGCGCCCGGCCCAGCTGCTCCTGGTCGGTGAAATCCGTCACCACCTGCACGGATATGGGGAGCTTGACCGCAGCTTGCATCCTTGGCCGGGGGGGCGTTTGCTTCGTCAGGATCCGCTGGTCCAGAAACTCCATCACCCGCCGGTTGAGGGGATCCTTCTCATCCTTCAGAAAATCCAGCGCCGTCCGTTCCCCCGTCGGGTCCGGCAGATGAAGCCCCAGAAGCATGGCCCCGGTCAGCACAGCAAGAAATTCGTCCACACTGCAGCTGGTCAGGACCTCCCGGGTGATCCGGCGGCAGAACCAGGGACAGGTCCGGGAAAGGATCGTATAGGGTGCGTCTGGGTTGTCTGCATCGTAGAACTTGTCCCGCAGGCCCCCTCCTCCCAGTACCTTGTTTTCCAGGGTGACGGCCAGGTTGTTCCGCTCCCGGGTACGGCAGTTATGGCTGCGGCGCTGAAACTGCTCCTGGCTGACACACTGGTCTGAATCCAGCTCACACTCCCTCAGGATAATGCCGTCTTCCAGGCACCGGCGCAGGTGCTCCGCCTGGGAGCTGAGGTAGAAGTTCCCCTCCTGGCCGGACAACTTTGTCAGTGCCCGATTGTATACCACCCGGCACCCGTTCAGCACAGAGGAGGAGCGACCCAGAAAGCCGTTGCTGACGGTACGGTGCAGTTCTTTGCCAGTCTCCTGAAAACAGTCCATCATTTCCACGGACCACAGGGCGGACCACCAGTATCGATCCGCCGCCCCTTCACTCAGGACCTGGCGTTTGATCACTTCTTTTGTGGTAACGGAGCGGGCTTCCTGTACGCCGATGAGGACCCGGTCGCCGCGCATGCTCTTAAGCAGCCGGAACACCGCGGCCAGCAGGAGGGGGTCGTCCTGGGGCGGGGGTATATGTTGCGGATTCATAAGATTACCACCTTTTCCATTTTTTATCAGTATATCAGATGAGGCCCGGTCTGGCAAGATGTTTGGAAGGCCCGATTGGCATGCACCAGCTCCCCCAGAGTGGCAGGAGCGTAGCCGTTGATATCCACCCCCGCGTTGAGCAGCACCGGGCAGGCCCGGATGGCGGGCCAGGTATCCATGTGGGTGTTGTTGTGAATGTGCCCGTGGATGAAATAGTCCGCCCGCAGCCCCCTCCGGTCCAGCTGAGGGTAGTGGCACAGATGGACCAGGGCGCCGCTGTCGTCCCGCACCACGGTCTGGTCCACCACAGACTGAAAATAGTCCAGCAGCTCCACCCGCTGCATCCAGGCGTCGTCGTGGTTGCCTACCACCAGCAGCTTCCGCCCCCGGAGCCGGGCAAGGTACTCCTCCGGCCGCCGCTTGGAATAGCAGATGAGATCCCCCAGAATGCACACCAGGTCCTCCTCCCCTACCACCCGGTTCCAGTTTCGGATCAGCGCCTCATCCATCTCTCCCGCGGAGGAGAAGGGTCTGCCGCAGTGGCGGATGATGTTGGCATGGCCCAGATGCAGGTCCGCAGTGTAAAACGTCATACAGGTTCCTCCTTTGGTGTATCACGCCTTTTTTTCTCCTTGTTTTTAAAGTAATTTTCTAGAAAATCCAGGTCCTCCGGCAGCGGGACCTGCCGTTCCCGGGGAGGCGGACCGTCATTCGGCAGGAGAAAAAGCTTGCCCCGGGCGGGCGGGCTGGAGGGCGCATTCAGCACCCGGTCCATATGCTCCCGGCGCAGGCGCAGCACGTACTCCTCCAGCTGAAAACAGCGGTGGGGCCGACGGGGCTTGCGGGGCAGGGGCTGGTCGGGCGGTGGCTCCCAGCCCGGGAGATTCCGGTACATGGGCAGCCGGGTCACATACCGCAGCCCGTCGGCCAGGACCAGGGCCTGGCCCGTCTCCATCTGTCCGATGGCCCACGGCTCCAGCACCGGGCGGGTGATGCTCTGGAGGCCGTACTGGAGGGTGTATGTGCCGCACAGGCGGCTGGCCATTTCCAGGCTGTTCCCGTCGCCCTGGGCAAACACCACGTTGACGCCCACGTTGTCCCGAATGATGGCCCCGCCTGCAGCGCCGAAGAGCTGGTCCAGCTGGCTCATGCTCTGCAAAATCAAGGATACCCGGATGCCGCGGCCCAGACACTGGGACATAAGCTGGGGCAGGCTCGGGATGGCCCGGCCCACCATGCCCAACTCCTCCAGGATGAAGGACACCCGCCGTGTCAAGACCCCGCCCTGGCTGTTGGCCTGCCGCACCAGGCGGCGGATCAGCTGGCCCACCAGAATGGCCGCCGCGGTGTTATAGGTCTGGGTCAGATCGGAGAGGATCACATAGATGAGGAAGGGCCGATGCGTCCCATCCAGCGTGGCCACGGACAAGCTGTTGTTGCAGAGCAGGTCCATCACCCCCTGGCTGGCGGCCAGACCGGACAGCGCGGAGGAGGCGATGGAAAAGATGGAGCCGGCAGTGGCCTCGGCGGCGTTGGTGTAGCACTCCAGGTTCTGCCGGGCAAGCCCCCAGGGCAGAAACGCCGCCAGCTCCTTCATGATGGTGCTCCGGGCCACCTTCCGCTGTCCCTGGCTGAGCATGGCGCACACCGAATCCAGGTTGATCTCCTCCCGATCCTGGGTGATCTCCAATAAAGATTGGATGATCCCGGCCAGCAAGGTGTTGGGAGACAGCTCCCAGAAGGGAGTTTGAGGGTCCGGGGGCACCATCGCCAGGGTCAGCTCCCGGATTTCTTCCCGGGCCCAGTCCTGATGCTGTGGGTCGCTGCTCTGTGCGCAGTGGGCGATATAGTCCAGGGGGTTGTAGGTGTCCGGCGAGGTGTGGGGGCTGCTCAGGTCCACACAGTATACGTCGTGGCTTTCTTTGGCCAGATGGGCAGTGGCCCGAAAGACGCAGTCCTTGGATTCCATCACGATGCCGCACTCCCCGTTCCGGATGACCGACAAGGTCTCTGTCGTGGAGAAGGATGTGGTCTTGCCCTTCTGGGTGCGGCCGTAGACGGCAAAGTGGTGGTCTCCCGGGTCCCGCCAGTATTGGCCATCCCGGGCGTACAGCACCGGGCCGGAGCCGCCGGGCGCGTCCAGGGGGAGCAGCGACCGGCAGATCTGCTGTTGTGTGGAAAATCTACGGATCATGAATCTTCCTCCCTCCTCCCCCTGTGGGGAATACAGTTTCCAGAGCGGCGGCGTCCACTTGGACGCTCCCTTGTACCACCGCAGCCTTCTGAAGCACGATGTCCAGCAGAAGGAGCATGGCCTGGGGCGAGGTGATCTCGCCCCCCTTCAGCAGCTCCAGCAGGCGCTGCCGAAACGCCCCCTCCTCCGCCAACCGGACGCCCTGGCGACGGATGTGGGCGCAGGCCATCTCCAGCAGCTCCCGGTGAGAACAGGGGTCCAGTCTCAGTTCCAGCAGCCCGGGGAGGGCGCGGGCCAGCACACGGCTGGCCCCGCCCTGGCCGGAGGGAGCAAACAGGATGACGGCGGTGCGCTGTGTCAGTTCCCGGAGGAACGCCAGCCCCGCCTTGCCGCTGGGCAGCTCCTGCCGGATACACAACCCTGTATCCAGCTGGACGCCCACCAAAAACGGGAAGTCGTCGGTATAAGGGCTGGCGTCCAGCAGGGCCTGGTGGGCGGCAAACAGGCTTTCCCAGGAGCCGTCCAGCCGGATGGACTGGATGTAGCCGGGGGCCTGGATCAGACCGGCGTCTCCATACCGCTGGGCGATTCCCTCCAGCAGGCCGGTACGCAGGGCGTCTCCCTCCTCCGCCCACAGCAGCAGGGGCGGAGGACACAGACGGCTGTTCCGGTAGACCTCTGCCCGGGCGCAGATGGGCTCCAACGCGCTGAGCAGCTGGCTGGGCAAGGGAAATACGTCTCTCATTTTAATACCACCATCTTCAAGCTTGACCCGTAGTCGGCCAAGAAATCATTGAGGGTGCGGTGGCTGGAGAAGCTGGGGTCCATGATGGTAAACTGGCTGCTCTTCAAGTCGGCCTGCTTGTCAGCCCGGTCGACCCCTGTGATCACGCACCAGTGCTGGCCTGTGCTGCCTTTGCCGGACACCAGTACGGGGTTTCCCTCCCGCAGCTGGCTCAGGGCGGTGCTGAGAGAGTAAGAAACGGTTTGGAACTTCTGGGCGGGACCGTAGCCCCACAGCAGGCTTCCGTCCCGGAACGTGAGCTGCTTGGCCAGGGTATCAGGGCGGTAGGAGGCGTCTTCGGTGCAGTTGAGAAATGCGGCAAGACAAGTGATGAGACAGCCGTACTTGCCGATGGTGGCACCCTGGTCATACTCAAAATTCTTCCACCGGGAATCCGTAGTGCTCAGTCTGGTCACCGGCAGGACGATGCGCTCCCCTGCCTGAACAGCTGTCTGAGCAGCCTGGAACACCCCGTTGATCGTACCGGCGACGCCGGAGGATGCCGTCCCCACGGCCCGCAGCTGGAAGCTTTGGCTGGATGCGCCGGTATACTTCTGCAGGGACAGCCCACTTCCTCCGGTAGCGGTCAGGGCCATGGCGGGGGCGTTCTTCGGCCGGATGGAGTATCCGCTGCCCAGGGGCTGGATGAGAAAGTACTCCGTGTTCTGAACGGTGTCCCGGTAGCAGATCACCGACGCCCCCGACTTCAGACTGGTGAGGTTGAGGGTGTAATTTTCCCGCATGGTGCTGATCTTGTAGGAGCCGTTGTTCTGCCGTTCCAGGCGGAACTGCTGGGTGGCGTCCCCGCCGTTTGCTTCATACAGGTTGATCTTGGTGTTGTTCTGGATCTGGCTGACTTTGTCGGTGTACACATTGATGCGGCTGCTGCCCTGGTTGAGGTTGTAGACGCCGCTGGAGACGGGCTGTTCTGCCGCGGATGCCCCCAGAGCCATGGCGGACAGGGCGGTCGAGAAAACCAGCAGCAGGCAGGCCAGGCGATATAGGTTCTTTTTCATAGAGATCTCCTCCTTGTTTTCCACGGGGTTTCCCGCTTGGTATGGCTTTACTGTACCTGTCATGCGTTGTCAGCGCCACGGGGATTTTGTCTATGAACTGTCAGATATGCCCCAATCCGGCGTCCTTTCTCTGGTGGCCTGCTTCCTCTTGTCCACCCAACCAAAACACCCGTGCCGCCAACAGGCGGCACGGGTGTTTTTTATGGTTTCGCATGATTGATTGCCTTATTGGTGCGATTAGCGGGAAAAAGCATCCCGTTGATGTGGTCTCGTATCAGGGTAGCATAGTGTACCTCAGCCTGGCGCAGCGGATGATTGGCCAAAGCTGCTGAACGCGGTAGGCAAGCAGTACTGCGACGAGCATGGGCTGACCTTTACCAAATTTAATCCGCCCCAGGAGATGGTAGACGCGCGGGACGCCTATGTGGCGCAGCTGTTTGAGCAGGCGGAGAGAGATTACTTACTACAAAGTCAAGGATTGAACATGAAAAAGGCTGGACGCTGCGGCGTCCAGCCTTTTTATTTCGTCTTGTCCCATGGCGATCTGCCTATGCGGCGTCCGATTTGGCAACGGCCTCCATGACAAAGTCCATCAGCTCCGGGCTGGTCACCACCAGCTGATTGAAGCGCCCCACAAAATGGTCGTCAAAATCCTCTATAGGCGGCGTAAACCGAAAGAGGTCCTCCCCCTCCGATTGGTGCTGCAATAAAAGCTTCCCCTCCTCAACCGCGATGCAGATGGTAAAGACGGGATTGGTTCGGAAGACGGTATCTACAATGTTCAGATCCTCCGTATCCAGATCGTTGAGAATGCCCACCAGCCGGGCCTCCTCCTCTTCCGAGAGAACATAGTTCTCGGAGAACAGCTCCCGATTTGACGGGTCGGAGAAGGTGATAAACTCCACATCGGAGGCGGACAAGGTCTGGCACCAGGCTAAAAAGTGGCTGTGCTGGATCTTGTAGCCGATCATCAGGCGGACCCCAACCTGATACCCAACCACCCCGGCGAGGATCAGGATGATGGCGGCAAGCAGCACCTTCCGCGGCGTGACTTTCATAAGAAACCCTCCTTTCGGCTTGGACGGTTTCCATTTTGTTCCTGTTTTTATCATACCATAGACCGCCGCCAAAAACAACGCACAACCGCCGGGCGCGGGGCCCCAAAGGGTATGCAGCCAGCTTATTGAAGCTTTCCAGAGGGGCTGGTATAGTGGTGGCGAGGTCCCATATCCGGTACAGTGCCGGGTGGGACCAAATCGCGAGAGGGCTGGAACAAAGGAGGATTTCCCATGGTACTATCAAAAGGAAGAAAACTGATTTTGATTGCGGCGGCGGTGGTCATCGCCCTGGCGGCTGCATTATTGGGCTACAATGCTTACAGAAATGCCCAGGACCGGCTGGATTCGGCCATCTCCCCCCTGCTGGGCGGATATGCCTATAGCTTTGCCGATCCCTTTGACGAGGAGACGCGGGACGTCTTTATTTCCGATTATTGGGACCCGGTGAAGGATAAATCTTCGCTGCACAAAAAGCTGGTCAATGCGGTGCAGACGCAGGTGATCGACCTGTCCTTCCAGAACGCCGAGCTGGACAGCGATGACCGCATTACCAACGAGTACGGCGAGGAGCTGACCGATGCCCAGGATACCATCGTGAAGCTGATGGGCTTTTTAAAGGTGGTGGACTATGAGGACCAGGACCTGAAGGACTGCATCCAGGATTACTACCTGCGCCTGGCGGAGGAGGTCCGTACCGACGACGCCGAGAATGAGAGCAGCAGCACGGAGCAGGCCCGGGAGCTGGAGCTGGCGGAGGACCTGCTGGAGGAGCTGGAAAAGGTGGATGAGTTCAACCAGGCCGCCGGAGACTTTTTCCAGATCCAGGTAAATGATATCATTCCTCTGGACGAGATTTCCGGACATTACACCAAGGCCATCCAGCTTGCCCGGGATGACCATGATATGGGTGCCTTTGTCCGGGCCCTGTCCAGCGCCACCGCCTCTCCCCTGCTGAAGGACGAGACCTTCCTGTCCAGCGACGAGATCGTGGACTTCCTCATGGAGGAGCCCGGAACGGTCTACACCCTGAAAAACGGCGTGGGCGGCTATTATGACTCCAACCGCATCGAGGGGAACGATGTCACTTACTACGGAGACTTTGCCAAGAAGGTCACCACCAGCGGCGGACACAAGTACGACACCAGCGCTCTGGGCGGGGTCTGGGACGCCCTCACCCCGGGCCAGAAGGCGGAGATCACCAGCGGCAATACCGTCCACACCAACTACTACTATTACCTCCAGGGTGAGGACTACGATGGTGAGTTGGACTTCTCCCTGGCCGAGGAGGGCTATGATTATGCCTATCTCAACGAGGACGGGAGCGTGCTGAGTGTATCCCCGAAGGGCATCGCCTATTCGGTGAACCGGGACGTTGGCAGCCAGATCATTTATGGGGATTTCAGTGATTTTTACACCCAGACCCAGGAATCCTACCATCCCAAGGGGGATGCGGCAGCCGAGTGGCAGGCCTTCATGCAGATCTCTGAACCTGCGACCCAGGCGGAATATGCCGCCTATCAGGGGGCATTTCGGGCCGACCCCGATGGGACCCTGCAGTCTGAATTTCGGGTCATGAACGGACAGGTCTACTGGTGTGCTTCCGCCTCTGTCCGTGTGCAGGTAAAGGGACAAGAGGCCCACTCTGTGTTCCTTTACCCGGCGCTGGTAACGGACATGGCGGCGACAGAGGAATATGCGGATAACACCGTGGCCACCGCCACCTTTGCCGACGGGAATATCCATATGGTCATCACCATGGGCGGCACTACCCTGTACGACAAGGTCTTTACCAAGGAGGCCTGAGTCATGGCATTGATTCTGATGGTCGCGGCCGGAGTGCTGCTGGCCTTCCTGCTCCTTCCCCTGCTGGGGCCCATCGCCATGATCGCCATCAGCATCGCGGTGATCGCGTGGCTGGGATACTGTATCTTTGCCGCCATCGGTGTGGGCATGGCGGCGGTGGAGCTCACCAAAGACGCGGTGAAGAAATCCAAAGATACGGCAAAGGAAACCAAAGCTGCCATGGAGAAGGTCAAGGCGGCGCAGCAGCCCTCCCTGAAAGCCAGGGTCAAAGCCGAGCCGGCCTTTGCCCTGGGGCTGACCTCCGTGCAGGAGCTGCTGACCCTGGAGGGCCTGAAGGGCAAGCCGGCGGGACTGTGGTACCAGTATGTGCTCAACGACCGCCTGTGCAACTGCTGCAAGACGGGCATGTTTCGGGTGGAGGACCAGCTGAACCGGAACTATTTGGAGCAGTATCTGGAGAAGGTGGTCCGCAAGGGCGGAACAGCTCCCCTGCCCCGGGCTCAGGAGCTCAGCCGGGTGATCCTGAAGTGCCACGATAGCCTGAGCACCCTGTACCAGCCCAAGGCGGCCAAATAAAAAGGGCGGACATCCCATCGGATGTCCGCCTTTTTTGCAGGTTCAGGCCAGCGCGGCCACATAGTCGGTCCAGGGCTCCCACTGATCGCAGTCCAGGGTGAAGCGGTAGACGGGCTGGTAAAAGCCCTTGGAGTCGGCCAGCCAGTCCAGGGTGCAGGACAGCACCTCGACCTGGGTGATCTGGGCACTGGCGATCAGGCTGCCCGCAAAGCTGCGGCCCGAGCGCAGCTGCTCCATGGCCTGAGCGGGGGTGAGGATGGGCTCCTTCCGGCAGGGGGTGAAGGTCACCAGCTGATTGTCCACCTCCTTGAGCTGGGTCCCCGCCTCGGTGCATTGCAGAGAGCAGGTCAGGGTGCCGTGGGTGTCCTCCCCCGCGGCGGTGAACACAGCCCGGAAAAATTCGCTGCCCCAGGGGGTCAGGGTAAATTCCGCATCCTCCGGCACCTGGATGCCCAGGGATGCCAGGATGGGGCGCAGGTCATCGGGGCCCACCTGGTCAGCCGGAATGGAGAGCAGGGGCCGCTTCTCCCGGCCGATGGTGTAGCACCAGGTGCCGCTTCGCTGGGTCACGTCCAGAAAATCCCCAGTGGAGTGGTTGGCGTAGAGGATGGTGTCGTCGTAGTAGTAGGCGTCTGGGAACTGGACGGAAAACTGATCGGCCAGGCGGCGGCTGAGCTGGTCACAGGCGGCCTGGTCCAGCCATCCCACCTGGTAGACCCAAGCGGTGTTGGGGGCGTCCTGAGAGAGCTCCTCCCCTGTCCAGGTCACCCCGGACAGGTCGGCCCGGACCACGGGGGCGTCGGGCAGATTCCCGTAGGGCTGGAGCTGGTAGGCGGCAAAGATGCCGCCCATGGCCAGGAGAAAGGCGGCGGGGATGGCCAGACAGGCGGCGAAGCGCCCCTTCCAGGCTCCCTCCCGCCGGACCAGGACCAGCACTGCCATCACTGCGCTCCAGCCCAGCATGGTGCCCAGGGTGTTGGTGAACAGGTCATCCACGTCGAACATGCCCCGCCCGGTGGCCAGCTGGGCCGCCTCAATGGCAAGCGAGGTGCACAGCCCCGCCGCGAAGGCGGCATACCACCGGGAGAACCGGCGGGACAGCAAAGGGAGCAGCACGCCCAGGGGGACGAACAGGGCGATGTTCAGCAGCACGTTGAGCCAGATCTGCAGGGTGAATTTATTCCAGGCCTGTCTCCAGGCCAGAAACAGGTGGAGATTCCAGGAGCGGTAGCCCGGCTCTCCCCGCAGCAGGGTGGCGTACACCGTGAGCAGGAGCCACCCCGCCAGCAGCAGAAGGGCCAGGGCCTTCTTCCAGGGGAAGGGCCGCCCCCACTTCCGGCACACGCCCCAGACCACCCCCAGGGCCGCAGCGCACACCAGAACGCCCGGCAGCGCCAGCCCCAGGCCCCGCTGGAAGAGGTGGGTCAGATAGTAGAGAAAATCATGCATGGGCGCACCCTCCTTTTTGGGAAAATTTCGTTCCCGACAGAATAGTTTTGGATACCTCCATGATACCAGAAAACGGGAGAAAAGTGGGGTGGCCTTTTTTAAGAAGCCATTAAGAATTCCTTGTCTTCCCATGAAGATTTTTGCCGGGCAAACAGAACGTGGCCGCCGGAGTATCCGGCGGCCACAGGCGTTTCAGGGACTACATTTGTTCCAGATCAAAGTGATAGTTGAGCAGAATGGGCTCGCCCTCCTCCCCCAGCATCGTCGCCTCCACGGAGTAGTGGGCGGCATCCAAAGTGCGGTCGAAGATATGGTCGGGTCCCTCCAGGGTGAGGGTGTACTGGCTGGTGTTCTCCCAGTTGTGTACCGTGACGGTGACGGGCCCCTGTGGGGGCTGGGAGAAGTCCAAACCGATCTTTGGGGGCAGGTCATGGGCGTACAGGCCGCTGGGGGTGTCCCCGGGTTCCATGGGCTGATAGAGCACAGTTCCATCCGCCCCGCGCACCCAGTTCAGGGAGGCGTTCATAGGGGAAAAGAACCCGGGGGTCTCCTCCGCTTTTTCTTCCGTCAGCTGGTAGGTGAGGGAGGGATAGACGGTGAAGAAGGCGTCCAGCGTTTCCAGGTCCAGCCCCCCGGCCACGTGGTAGACCTGGGTGCGCCGCTCCTCTGTCAGGAGGGGGAGCACGTAGATGAAATCCTCCTGCAAGTCCAGGGTCAGGGAGCCCTCCGGGGAATTGAATACCAGGTAATAACTGGTTTGATCTATGTCATAGTCGTAGTTGCCCATCACCTGCTCCAGAGACAGGGAGCGCAGATAATCCCGCAGGCCATCCGGGTCGGCGCACTGACACAGGTTGGAGTCCGGGACATCCCGGCGGGAGAAGTAAGACAAGGTGAAGGTGTGGGGGTCCTGGCCCTGAAACAGGACCTCCTCTCCCTTGCCCACCTGGTAGCCCAGAGCCACATAGCCGCTGGAGAGAAACAGCAGCACGACAGTCAGGGCCACCACCAGAGCGCCGGAGCGCTTCTGGACCGGAGTCATGACGCTGCCCAGCCGGTAGCGCAGGGCCCGGGCGGAGGCGGACAGACAGGTGGTGAACCCCCGCTGGTCCCCCGCCGTTTTCAGCAGCAGATTGGCGTAACGAAGGCGTACCTCCTCCTTGCTGCCCAGCAGCACCGTCTCGTCACAGCTGAGCTCCATGTCGTCGGCACTCTTTCTCGCTGCCAGCCAGACCAGGGGGTTGAACCAGCATGCGGCGGTGCAGAGGACCAGGAAAAACTTGGACCAGGCATCCCCCCGACCCAGGTGGATGAGCTCATGGCGGAAAATCAGGGTCAGGTCCTCCGGGGTGTACTGCCGCTGGGGCAGCACCACCCGGGCGGTGCGCCGGAACAGCCCCACCGTCATGGGGGTGACCGCCTGGGGCGAGACCACCAGACGGAAGCAGGGCTTTCGCAGGTTGGCCCGGCGGAGCTCCTCCTCCCATACCTCCAGCACCTCTTCGTCGGTGACGGGGACGGCTCCCCGCAGCAGGCGGCGGCGGAACCACAGGTGGGAGAGGAGCTTGTAGCCCATCACCCCCACAAATCCCGCCAGCCACACCCAAAGGATGATCCACACGGTATTCAGGGAGATGGAGAACACCACCAGGGGCTGGGGGAAGCCTGAGTAGCCGATGTTGAAGAGAAACAGGTAATTGGGCAGCAGCCACAGCAGGGCGCAGGCCCGGGCGCTGATGCGGCGGCGCAGCAGAGGCATCAGGGGCAGCAGGATGAGAAAATATAGGCTGATTTGGAAAAAGACGCCCACAAAGAGATTGGCGGAGGTCAGAAAGGCGGTGCGGGGGCCGAAAAGGGCCACATCAAACAGCCAGACGCACAGAAAGATGATGGGCAGCGCGTAGCCCTCTGCGTAGGCCGGGTATCGCGGCGCCTTCACTGAGGGGTTGAGCCCCTTTTCCGTTTGATCGTTGGCATAAATTTCGTAGGCAGAACCTGCGGCGATCAGGACCGTCCAAAACACCTTTATCAAAATGGAACTGCTCATGGTTCACCCCTTTCCAACAGGTGCCGCGGCGTGACTGCCGCGCCTGTCTCAGAATTGGTCTTTGTTGTGCTGGTGGAACGAAGGAGTTGCGTCTCCCCCAGATTAAAGGAGTAGCCCGCCTGAAGAAGCTCACCGTCCGTGCCCAGGAAAGCTCCCTCCACCGTGTAGTGGGCGGGATACGGGGGCAGGTCCAGGGTGTAGTCGGGGCCCTCCAGGGTGAGGGTGTACTGGCTGGTGTTCTCCCAGTTGCTGACTGTGACGGTGACGGGGCCCTCCATAGGCAGGGAAAAGACCAGGGTAGCCTGAATGGGCAGGTGGCTGCGGTACATACCGCTTTCAAGATCTACTTCCCTGGGGCCGTAGACCGTGGTCCCGTCCGCCCGGCGCACCCAGTTCAGCGAAGCCTGGGGATCTGGGAGGGTGAAGTGAGAGGGCGGCACGTCCTCCCGCTCCTCCTTGGTCAGCTGGTAGGTGAGGGCGGGATAGACCACAAAGCAGGCGTCCAGCCGCTCATGGTCCACGCCTCCGGCCACATGGTAGGCGCGGGGGTGATCCCCCTCCTGGAAGGTGAACACTTCAATAAAGTCTCCCTGCAGTCGAAAGGCCGGAGAACTTTCAGAGGAATCGAAAAACAGAAGATAGCTGTCCTTCCCCTTGGTATAGTTGTAGTTTCCCAGCACCTCCTCCAGGGACAGGGAACACAGATAGTCCCGCAGGCCATCTGGGTCGGTGCAGTGGCGTTCCGTGGGATCGGGGTCATTCAGGCGGGAGACGGAGGATAGGGTGAAGGAGTCGGGGTCCAGTCCCTGGAACAGGACCTCCTCCCCCCTGCCCGCCTGGTAACCCAGGGCCACATAGCCGCTGGAGATGACCAGCAGGAAGCAGACCACACCCACCACCACGGCTCCGGATCCCTTTTGGGTGGGAGTCATCACGCCGCTCAGGCGGTAGCGCAGGGCCTGGGCGGAGGCGGACAGGCAGGTGGTAAAGCCCCGCTGGTCCCCCGCCGTTTTCAGCAGCAGATCGGCGTAGCGGCGTCGTACCTCCTCCCCACAGTCCAGCAGAGCCGTCTCGTCGCAGCTGAGCTCCATATCGTCGGCGCTCTTCCGCATGGCCAGCCACATCAGGGGGTTGAACCAGAACAGAGCGGTGCAGACCACCAGGAAGAACTTGGCCCAGGCATCTTCCCGGCTGAGGTGGATGAACTCATGGCGGAAGATCAGGGACAGATCCTCGGGAGCGTACTGCCGCTGGGGCAGCACCACCCGGGCGGTGCGCTGGAACAGGCCCACGGTGAGGGGCGTGGCCGTCTGGGGCGAGACCACCAGGCGGAAGCGGGGGTTTTTCAGGTTGGCCCGGTGGAGCTCCTCCTCCCACACCTCCAGCACTCTCTCATCGGTGACGGAGACGGCCCCCCGCAGCAGGCGGCGGCGGAACCACAGGTGGGAGAGGATCTTGTAGCCCATCACTCCCACAAAGCCCGCCAGCCACACCCACAGGATGGTCTGAATGGCGTTCAGGGAGATGGGGATCACCACCGCGGGCTGGGTCACCTGCATATTGTACAGGAGAACCAGAAAGAGGTAGACAGGCAAAAACCACAGCACGGCGCACACCGTGGCGCTGACGCGGCGGCGCAGCAGAGGCATCAGGGGCAGCAGAATGAGAAAATAGACGGAGAAGTGGAGAAACACGATGAGACAGGTGTTTACCAGCACGATGGCGGTGATTTTCGCGCCGTACAGAATCGCATAGCACACCGTGTCCACCAGCAGGACCAGGAGCAGAAATACCCGATTGTAAAAGTAAGCGGGATAGCGCGGCGCGGTCTCCGAAGTGTTGAGCCCTTTTTCGCTTTTGCGGGCGAAAAAGACGATACCGGCAAAAAAGGCGGCGATGATAGCGGAAAACAAGAGTTTGATCCCAAAGAAGACAAAGGTGTCGTTCATAGTCCGCCCCTTTCCAGCAGGTCCCGCAGCTCGTCCAGCTCTTCCCGGGTCAGGCCGCTGTCACACAGGGCGGCGGCAAAGGTGGGCAGGCTGCCCCCGCACAGTTTGTCCAGAAAGCGTCTGCTCTGCCCCGCCAGATAGGCCTGGCGGGTGACCAGGGGGATATACCGGGCGCTGCGGCCCTCCTTCTCGATGCGTAAAAACCCCTTCTCCCCCAGGCGGGAGAGCACGGTGAGCAAGGTGGTGGGGGCCATGGGGTGGCTCTGCTCCAGCCGCTGGCTGATCTCCCCCCGGGTGGCCGGGGGCGTGCAGTCCCACACCGCCTGCATGACTTCCAGCTCCCCGTCGGGAAGCTTGCGCAGATCGGGCTTCATGAGACTTCCTCCTTTCTACAGTTGTAGTATATAATTACATTCTACTCTTGTAGAAGAAAAAGTCAAGAGGATTTCACAAAAAACAGGCGCGGCATTTGCCGCGCCTGTTTTGGCGTTATTCGGTTTTCAGCGACCCCGCCCGCAGAGCGGCGGAGAGGGACAGCCGTTTGTCTGTCCCCTGGTCAAAGGTGATGCTGACAATGTCCCCCGTGCGAGCGGTGAGCAGCCCGGGGCCGAACACCGTGTGCCGCACCCGGGTGCCGGGAGTGAGGGCGTCCGCCTCCCCCTGCCCCGGAGCGGGACGGACGGGGATGCTGAGCGGTTTTTTCTTGGGCCCGTCGGCGGGGGCCTTCTGGGGGAAAATTTCCCGGGAAAAGGGGGAGGTCAGCCCCACCTTGCGGAATGTGAACAGGGCCAGCTCGTCCTGGGCCCGGGTCATGGCCACGTAGAAGAGCCGCCGCTCCTCCTGGTAGAGGTCGGCGTCCTCCTCGGGCTGGGTTTTGGGCAACAGGCCCCGGGCCACATCCATCAAAAACACCCGCTGATACTCCAGGCCCTTGCTGGAGTGGATGGTGGACAGGACAAAGGGACAGTCGGGGGCGGAAGAGCCCGCCTGGACCACACCCCGCAGCTGATCCAGCCGCTCCAGCAGGTCGGCGGGGGTCTCCGTCTCCGAGCCCAGGGCCTCCAGGATCTCCGCCTTGCGCAGGTCCCCTCCCCGCTCCTCTAAGTAGGCCCCGTAGCCCATGAAGTGGACCATGCGGTACACCGCCCGGTCTCCCCGCTCCTCCAGCAGGTTGTCCAGGTGGGTCTGGAGGGCTTTACATTGCTTCCGGGTCCAGGGAGAGGCAGAGCCGCTTTTGGCCAGAAGCTGCAAAATGGTCTCCCCCCGCCCGGCCGCCTGGGCGGCGGCCTGCTGGGCCAGGGATTTGCTGATGCCCGCTCCCAGCTTGTAGTACAGACGCAAAAACAGTTCCCCGTCCCAGGGGTCCTGGGCAAAGCGGATGAGGTCGGTGAGGTCCCGCACCACCCGGTTGGAGAAAAAGGTACTGTCCACCTGGCGGCTGGCGTAGGGGATGCCCTGGCGCTCCAGCAGGTCGATGAGGGGCAGGGCGCTGTCGTTGTCCCGGTAGAGTACCGCCGTGGGCACTGTGCAGTCCCGGGCCACCTGGCACAGGTAGCGGTACTGGGCCCGGCGGTCCAGCACCGGGATCTCCCGCACGGCGGGGCCGTCCTCCCGCACCGCCTTCATGTGCTTGGGGTGGCGGGGGGTGTTTTTCTGAATAAATTGGTCTGCCGCCGCCACGATCTGGGGGGTGGAGCGGTAGTTCTGCTCCAAATAGAGGACCTGGGCGCCGGGGTAGTCCTCCTCAAAGCCAGTGAGGGCCTGGGGGTAGGCGGCCCGGAAGCTGTAGATACTCTGGTCCTCGTCGCCCACCAGAAACAGGTTTCCCGACCGGGAGGCCAGCAGGCGGATGATGCAGTGCTGGATTTTGGAGGTGTCCTGGGCCTCATCCACGCAGAAATACTGGTACTGGTCCTGGACCGCCTCCAGCACACGGGGAAATTTCCGTAAAATCTGAAGGGCGTAGACCATCTGGTCGTCGTAGTCCATGCGTCCCCGCTGGCGCAGGGTCTGGACGTAGCTGTGGTAGAAGGCGGGAAAGTCCACCCCTTCCACCTCCACCTGGTCCAGTTCCTCCCCGGAGAGCATCTGGTTTTTCACATAGGTAAGGGCGGTTTCCAGAGATTTGATGGTGCCGTCGGGGGCGAACTCCCCTGTCTGCGCCCGGTAGAGCTCCCCCAACAGGGCGGCCTTCTCTCCGCCGTCCTCCAGCAGGCGGAAGGCGGTGCGGCCAAAGACCTGCTCATAGTAGCGGATGATGCGGCTGCACACCCCGTTGATGGTGCGGAATTCCAGCAGCTGGGCGGCCTCCTGGCCGAAGAAGCGGGCAAAGCGGGACCGCATGTCCCGGGCGGCGGACACCGTGTAGGTCATGGTGAGGATGCGCTGAGGGGCTACCCCCCGGACGTAGCACAGGTAGCCGATGCGGGCCACCAGCACCGTGGTCTTGCCGCTGCCCGGCACCGCCAGCAGCAGCACCGGCCCCTC
>JABLTR010062603.1_pt1 | contig 22429 bp, 20 predicted proteins | sample 7160071 | NCBI WGS metagenome assembly JABLTR01 (sample SAMN14651230, study PRJNA627086) | human gut metagenome | isolation source: feces | host: Homo sapiens | reverse complement strand
TGGAGGGCGCGCTGGCCAGCGTGATCGGCGGACTGGTCGACTGCCCGGTCATCGCCGTGCCGACGAGCGTTGGCTACGGCGCGAGCTTCGGCGGCGTGGCCGCGCTGCTCGCGATGCTCAATTCCTGCGCAAGCGGCGTCAGCGTCGTGAACATCGACAACGGCTTCGGCGCGGGCTATCTCGCCAACATGATTGACCGGATGGGAGGACAGCGATGAATATTTTATATCTGGACTGCGCGATGGGCGCGGCGGGCGATATGCTGATGGCGGCGCTGCTGGAGCTGCTGCCGGACCGGGACGTATTTCTGCGCGACATGAATGCGCTGGGCCTGCCGGGCATTGAAGTGACGGCGGAGCCGTCGGTCAAGTGCGGCGTGACGGGGACGCACGTCCATGTTTTTGTCCATGGCGAGGAAGAAGGCCACGAGCACCATGACCACGAGCATGAACATGGGCACGAACATCACCACACCGGTCTGCATGAGATCGAGCACCGGATCGGGCAGCTGCCCGTGCCGGAGGCCGTGCGCGAAGATGTGCGGGCCGTCTACCGCTCGATCGCGGATGCGGAGAGCCGCGTCCACGGCGCACCGGTCGACCAGATCCACTTCCACGAGGTCGGTACGCTCGACGCGCTGGCCGACGTCGTGGGCGTCTGCTGGCTGATGCACCGCCTTGCGCCGGACGCAGTTTATGCCTCGCCGGTGCATATCGGATCTGGACAGGTGAAATGCGCGCACGGGATTCTGCCCGTGCCCGCCCCGGCGACGGCGCTGCTCCTCGAGGGAATCCCCTGCTACGGCGGCGCGGTGCGCAGCGAACTCTGCACGCCGACGGGCGCGGCGCTGCTGCGCCGTTTCGTGACGAAGTTCGGCCCGATGCCGCAGCTCTGCATCGGGAAGATCGGCTATGGCATGGGTACGAAAGACTTTGAGGCGGCCAACTGTGTCCGCGCGATGCTGGGCCGCAGCGACGCGCAGCCGGAGCAGATCGTGGAGCTCTGCTGCAACCTCGACGACATGACGCCGGAGGACGTGGGCTTTGCGATGGAGCGGCTGTTTGACGCGGGCGCGCTCGACGTCTGGACGACGCCCATCGGCATGAAGAAAAACCGCCCCGCCGTGCTCCTCACGTGCATGTGCCGCGAGGAGACGCGCGAAGCGATCTTAGAAACGCTCTTCCGCCACACGACGACGCTCGGTGTCCGCGCCAACTGCTGCGACCGCTATACGCTCACGCGCGCGGCACACACCGTGGACACGGCGCACGGCCCCGTGCGTGTGAAGTCCGCCGAGGGCTTCGGTGTGAAGCGGGAGAAGGCGGAATTTGACGATCTCGCCCGCATCGCGCGCGAGACGGGCCGTTCGCTGCGCGAGGTACGCGCAGAGATCTGAACATAGGAGGGAAACCGATGTACCGGATACTTTTGGTGGAGGACGACCGCGGGATCGCCGACGCGCTGTGCGCGCAGCTCGGCGACTGGGGCTTTGCCGTGCGGGCCGTGGAGAATTTCCGCGACGTGACCGGAGAATTCCGCGCATTTGATCCACAGCTCGTGCTGCTCGATCTGATGCTGCCGTTCCAGAGCGGCTATCACTGGTGTGCGGAGCTGCGGAAGATTTCCAACGTGCCGGTCATGTTCCTCTCCTCGGCGGCGGACAACCTCAACATCGTGACGGCGATGAACATGGGCGCGGACGATTTCATCGCGAAGCCGTTCGACTGCGCCGTGCTCGTCGCGAAGATGCAGGCGCTGCTGCGCCGGAGCTATGATTTTGTCCAACCCGCGCCCGCGCTGACCTGCCGCGGCGCGCAGCTCTGCACCGACGACCAGACGTTGCAATTCGGCGCGGAGAAGATCGCGCTCTCGAAAAACGAATACCGCATCCTGCTCTGCCTGATGGAGCAGAAGGGCAAGGTGGTCAGCCGCGAGCGGCTGATGGAGCGGCTGTGGGAGAGCGAGGCGTTCGTCGACGAAAACACCCTGACCGTCAACGTCAACCGGCTGCGCAAAAAGCTGGCCGCGGCGGGCCTCGCAGACTTTATCACAACAAAATTCGGCGTGGGCTATCTGGTGGAGGACGTATGAAGCTGTTTTTTGCCTATCTGCGTCAGCGGTGGAAGGTGCTGCTGGGTGCGGTGCTGTTTTACGCGCTGTTTGCCGTCTCATTCGCGCTCTACGGGCTGCCGCTGGCGGCGGTCTGGTATCCGGCGGCGCTGACGGCGGTGCTGGGCCTGATCTTCTTTCTGTGCGACTTTGGCCGCATCCGGCGGACGCATGCGGAGCTCTTGGCGCTCTCCAATGCCCCGGCAGAGCAAATCGGCCCGCTGCCGGAGACATCACGGATCCTGGATGGCGATTATCAGGCGATCATCCGCAGCCTGCAAGTGCAGGCGCGGCAGCTGGCCTCGTCCGCCGCGGCGCGCGAGCGCGAGGCGAGTGATTATTACACCGTCTGGGCGCACCAGATCAAGACGCCCATCGCCGCGATGGAGCTGACGCTCCGGCAGGAGGATTCGCCGCAGGCGCGGCGGCTGCTGGGTGAGCTTTCGCGCATCGAACAGTATGTCGAGATGGCGCTGACCTATCTCCGGCTCGAGAGCGCGGAGAGTGATTACGTCTTCCGCGACTGCGCGCTCGATCCCATCATCCGGCAAAGCGTCAAGCGGTTTTCCGCCGAGTTCATCGGGCGCAAAATCCGGCTCGACTATGCGCCGGCAGACTATACGCTGGTGACGGACGAGAAATGGCTCGGCTTCGTGCTGGAACAGCTGCTCTCCAACGCGCTGAAATACACCCGCGCGGGCAGCGTCCGCATCTTTCTGGAACATGAGACGCTCTGCATCGCGGACACTGGCATCGGCATCGCGCCGGAGGATCTGCCGCGCATCTTTGAAAAGGGCTACACCGGACTCAATGGCCGCACCGACCGCAAGGCGACAGGACTCGGACTCTATCTCTGCCGCCGCGTGTGCGAGAATCTCGGCATCGGCCTGCGAGCCGAATCCACCCCCGGCACGGGGACAACGGTGTTTTTAGACCTGTCGCAGCGGCAGAGAAGGTTTGAATAAGTTCCGCAGCGATCAAAGGCCCCCTCTATGAAGAGGGGGGCTTTGCGGGCGGACAATGCCCGCCCCCCATTGTATCGATATACGCAAAAAATCCCGGCTCCCAAGAGGAAGCCGGGACCTTTTTTAGTTTCCTTCAATGGCGTCGACCGCGGAGATGACTGTCCCGCGGAAGGCCCGCTTTTCCAGTTCCGCCACGCCGCGGATCGTCGTGCCGCCGGGCGAGCAGACGCCGTCCTTCAGTACGCCGGGGTGCAGGCCGCTCTCCAGATAGAGCATGCCGGTGCCGATGAGCACCTGCGCGGCCATCTGATAGGCCGCCGCGCGGGACAGGCCGTATTTGACGCCCGCGTCGCCGAGGGCCTCGAGATACATCGCGGTGAACGCCGGCGTGCAGCCGCCGAGCGTGCCCGCCGGGCCAAACTGCGCCGCCGTGACCGGGACGATCAGGGCGATCTTGCCGAATGTCTCCTCAAACTGCGCATACTCCGCCTCGGTCAGATTGTGTGTCGACTCGCACGCAAGAACGCCCTCGCCGATGGCGATGGGGGTGTTCGGGATGGTGCTGATGTGGTGCGTGCCGGGCGCGAGGAAGGCTTCGTAGCGGGCGAAATCCCAGCCGCTGACGATGGAGACGACGATCTTGTCCCGCAGCGCAGGCAGCACCGGGCCGAGCACGTCCTCCAAAATCGCAGGGACAACTGCCGGGACAACCCAGTCGCTCTTCGCAACGACGTCCGCCGCCGTCCGCTCCGCGTGGACGCCGAGCTTATCTGCGGTTTCTTGCAATTTGTCAAAATGGCCGGCACAGGCGTAAATATCCTCCGGTGTGCAGACGTTCCGGGCAAGCAGCCCCTCTGCAATCGCGCGGCCCATGCTGCCAAAGCCGATAAATCCGATTTTCATCTGGGTTTCCTCCTCAATATTGCTCCGTCTCGGTGACGCAGTTCATTTTAATTTCTTCGACGAGGGCTTGCAGCGCGTCGACCACGTGCGGGCGGATGTCGCCGCCGACGAGGACGAGCATGATGTCGTCCCCGACCGCAAGTTTGCCCCGGTTCAGCCATACGCGGACATAGCGGATGCCGGGCATGGCGCGGGCATTTTCGATTGCAGCCGCAGCCTTCACCTCATCGTAGTCAAAGACCATGCCGCGCACGGGCGGCGCATCCTCGCCAAGGCGCGCGGTGCGCTTTGCCGTTGCGCGGACGACACCGTTGTGGAACAGGTACATCCCGCACGCCGCGCCCTCGGGGCTGGCCTTCGCCTCATGGAGCCAGAGGTCAAGGCTCGGGGCGGTCTGCTTTTCGGGCTTGGCCGCACAGTCCGCCGAACCGGCGGAGCGCAGCATTTCAAGTCCGTGGCCAAGCGCCGGCAAAATCGCCTCGAAATTCTCCCGTGCGGCTTTTTCGCTGCCGGGCAGGGTGACGATCAGGCTGCTGCCGCGGATGCCCGCGATCCCGCGCGAGAGGCAGCCGCGCGGCGTAATTTTGCAGCTCTCACTTCGCATCAGCTCCGGCAGGCCGGGCGTGGCGCGCTCGATCAGTTCCGCCGTGGCCTCCGGCGTGATGTCGCGCGGGGAAAAGCCGGTGCCGCCCGTGGTCAGGATGAGCTGCACATGCAGCTCGTCCGCAGCATGGCGGATCGCGGCCTGAATTTGCGCTCTTTCATCGGGAACGAGCGCCCGCTGCACGACCTCACATTCATTCTGCGCCAGAAGCGTGCAGAGCATCGGCCCGCTCGTGTCCACCCGTTCGCCGCGCGAGCACTTGTCGCTGACGGTGATGACGGCGGCTGTATACTTCATATCGATTCCTCCCTTTGGAATGTCCCGTGGACGCCGCCGGTCTTGGAGAGCAGGCGGACGTCGGTGATGACCATGTCGCGCTGGACGGCCTTGCACATGTCGTAGACTGTGAGCGCCGCGGCGCTGACCGCAGTGAGCGCCTCCATCTCGACGCCCGTCCGCCCGTCGCAGCGGACGGAGGCGGTAATTTCGACGGAGCAGCGCGTCTCATCCAGCGTGAGCCGAAGGTCAACGCCGGAGATCTGCACCGGATGGCACATCGGGATGAGCTCCGGCGTGCGCTTCGCGCCCATGATGCCCGCCACCTGCGCGACCGTGAGCACGTCGCCCTTCTTCACGCCGCCGGAACGAATGAGGTCAAACGTCTCCCGGTTCACCAGTACGCGCGCGGCGGCGACGGCCTCGCGGTGCGTGACGTCCTTTTCCCCGACGTCCACCATCCGCGCGCGGCCCTGATCGTTAAAATGTGTGAAATCCATCATGTCAGCCTCCGATCTCGTTCATGCTCCGGCCCGCCTCGCTCTGGTGCGCGAGGTCAAGCGGCGCGTGCTGCGCCGGTTTTTCCCGGATGGCGCGCAGAAATTGGGCGCGCATCGCCTCGTCGTCCAGGCCGCGAATGGAAATCTCCTGCCCGCTGTGCAGACAGGGCTTCAGCTTGCCGTCCGCCGTGAGGCGGAGGCGGTTGCAGCCCGCGCAGAACTGGCAGCTGATGGGACGGATCAGGCCAACATACCCGCTCGCGCCCGGCAGCCTATATCGTTCTGCCACGCCGCCGTCCGGCGGCAGGGCCGTCAGCTCCGGCAGCGCGTTCAACACCGCGCCGCAGTCCAGCGGACAGGCGCCCGGCGGGCGCTGGCCCATCGGCATCCACTCAATGAAGCGGACGTCGACGGGATATGCTCTTGTGAGTCCGGCGAGCGCCGGAATTTCATCGTCGTTGAAGCCGCCGAGGAGGACGGCGTTCAGCTTCACGCGGTCAAACCCGGCAGAAAGGGCCGCATCCAGTCCGCGCAGCGCATCGTCCAGACATCCGATGCGCGTGATACGGGCATATTTTTCCGCGTCCAGCGTATCGAGGCTCAGGTTCACGCGCCGCACACCCGCCGCGCGAAGCTCGTCCGCCAGCGGCGGGAGCAGCACGCCGTTCGTCGTCAGGCAAAGCTCCTCCACACCGGGAATGTCCGCGATGCCGCGGCAGATCGAGAGGATGTTGCGCTTGACGAGCGGTTCGCCGCCGGTGACGCGCACCTTGGTGACACCGAGCTGCGCGGCGATGCGCACAGCACGCAGCAGCTCCTCCTCTGTCAGCATATCCGCGTGGCTCCGCTTGCAGACGCCCTCGGCGGGCATGCAGTACTGACAGCGGAGGTTGCAGAGCTCCGTGGCGGACACACGCAGATAGGTGATGGCGCGGCCAAAGGAATCGGTCATCTCAATACCTTCCGAATGTACAAGTTGGGAAATGGCACGGCTTGCAGAGGCGGCAGAGGCCGCCGTCGCCGAGGCGGATGAGGTCTTCATGCGTCAGGCGGTCGCCCGCGTAGATCTGCGGGAGCAGCACGTCGAAGATCGTCGTCGGCATACTGATGGCCGCACCGGGGACGCCGAGGATCGGTACATCGCCGAGGTACGCCACGAGCGTCATATTGCCCGGCTGCGCCGGGACGCCGTGCGTGATGATCTCCGCGCCGAGCTGCCGGATGGCGGTGGGCGTGAGGTCGTCCGGGTCGACGGACATGCCGCCCGTGAAGATCAGGAAATCCGCGCCTTGGGCCAGATAGCCCTTTGCGGTGTCGACGATCATATTGAGATCATCGTCGCAGATCGTGACGCCGAGGATCTCGCCCGGATAGTGCGCGAGCTTCGCCCGCAGGACCGGCTCAAACTTGTCTTTGATCCGGCCCGTATAGATTTCGGAGCCGGTGATGATGACGCCCGCTCTGCGCACCCGGTAGGGCCGGAGATCGAGCAGCTTTCTGCCCTGACAGAGGCGCTCGGCCTCGAGGATCTGCGCCTCCTGCGTCACGAGCGGAACAATGCGCATCGAGGCCAGCCGGTCGCCCGCCTCGACCGGGAAATGATCCGGCAGCGTGGAGATCGTGAGGTCTCCGATCGAATTGACCTGGTTCAGAAGCGCCGTATCCACGCGGAACATACCGCGCGTGTCCGCCATCAGCAGGACCTTTCCCTCCGACGGCTCGGTATAATGGCAGCCGTCCACCTGCGCCATCGCGGCCATACGCCGCGCGGCGTCCTCCTCGTGGATCTCGCCCGCATTCTCTTCCCAGATGAAGACAGTGCGCTTGCCGAGGTCGAGCAGCTTTTCCACGTCGCCCTCTTCGATGACATGGCCGCGCTTGAACGCCGCGCCCTTGAACCCGTCGCGCATCGCGGTAATATCGTGGCAGAGCGTCAGCCCGACGGCGTCCTGCACCTTGACCTTTTTCATACCTGTCCCTCCGTTTCTTCGAGCGCCAGCAGCCCCTCCGCCGGGAAATGCACCCAGAGCTGCGCAGCCTGCTGTGCGCGCCACACGTCCTTCTCCATCTCCCAGCCGACCGGCGTGGTGTCCGTGCGTCCGGCGGGCCGGAGCAGCACCGTGAAGGAGAACGGATTTTCAATGACCTCCGCAACGTCGCAGAGGACCTCATTTTCGCCGCGCCCGGGTCGGACATCGTGCATCCGGATCCCAACGCAGCCGCCGGAGAAGCCCGGTTTGTTCAGGGTCATCCCCCAATCCAGCGCGTCCACCCGGCCATCCGGCAGGATCTCCGCGCGCGAAATGTTCTTGCAGCCCGTCAGCGTCGCCGCCGCGCGGGTATGCGGGTCGCGGAAGACGTCCTTCTTCGTGCCGGACGTCTCGACGCGGCCATGCTCCATCACGACGATGCGGTCGGCCAAGCGATAGACCTCGTCCCGGTCATGCGAGACGAAGATGGCCGTCTTGCCGAATTCACGCAGTGTCTGGTGCAGCTCCCGCTCGAGGCGGAAGCGCAGGTGCTGGTCGAGCGCGGAGAACGGCTCGTCCAGCAGCAGGATCTGCGGGTCGGACACGAGGATGCGCGCCAGCGCGACGCGCTGCTGCTGTCCGCCGGACAGCTGCGAGGGATAATACCTGGCCAGCGGCTGGAGCTGGAAGCTCTCCATCAGCCGCTCGGCCAGCGCCTCGCGCTTGGCCTTGTCCCGCTCGCGCCGCGCGCCCGCGCGGATGTTCTGCGCGACCGTCATGTTCGGGAACAGGGCATAATTCTGGAACATCAGGCCCGTGCGCCGCTGCTGCGGCGTGAGATCGATGTGCTTTTCCGAGTCAAAGAGCGTCACGCCGTCGACGACGATGCGGCCCCGGTCGGGCCGCTCGATGCCGGCGATGCACTTGAGCGTCATGCTCTTGCCGCAGCCGGACGCGCCGAGCAGCGCGAGAATTTCGTTTTCCGCCTCGAAGGCGACCTTCAGATGGAAGTCGCCGAGGCGCTTTTCCAGATCGACAAATACCGACATCTCAGCGTCCTCCCCTCGCGCGCTGGCCCTCGCGCTTTTCCAGCATGTTCACCGCGAGCAGCACGACGAACGAGATCGCAAGGTTCACCAGCACCCACAAAAACGCCTGTGCGTCGTCGTTCGTCCGCCAGAGCTGATAGACCGTGGTGGAGATCGTGGCGGTGCGGCCGGGCGTATAGCCCGCGATCATGCTCGTCGCGCCGTATTCGCCGAGGGCCCGGGCAAAGGCCAGGACCGTGCCCGCGAGGATGCCCTGCCGGCAGGCGGGCAGGCGGATGCGCCAGAAGATATAGTGGTTGGAGAGACCGATGGACTTGGCCGACCAGGCCAGCGTCTCGTCGAACGCCTCAAATGCGCCGCGCGCCGTCCGGTACATGAGGGGGAAGATGACGACGGCGGTCGCAAAAATGGCGGACCACCAGGTCATCGTCAGCTTGAGTCCAAACGTCTCGAGGAACCACATGCCGATCGGCCGCTTCGGCCCAAGGACACGCAGCAGCAGATAGCCCACGACCGTGGGCGGCAGGACGAGCGGCAGCGTGAGGATGACGTCGAGCACGCCCTTCACGAGACGCGGCGTCTTTGCAATGAAATAGGCGGCAAACATGCCGAGGAAGAAAATGATGACGGTACTGATCCCCGCGATGCGCAGGGAATTCCACAGAGGGTACAGATCCATAGCGACTCCGAGGGCGTATCCAAAAACTGTCAACGTGCCCGGACGGCGGGCCTTTTCACGCTGCGCCGCGCCATTTTTCCTTGAAATACGACAGTATTCCTGCGAAAAAATGTCTTGCTCAGCGCGAAAATTCCTCGCTGCCGGTCACATCGCCAGTTTTCAGATACACCTTAGCCCAAATTTCTTTTATTATAGCGCAAAATTTGTAAGATGTAAAATACCAATTCGGCGGGTGCGATTCGCACCCGCCAAATTCGACTTTTTGTTATTCGCTGATCGGGGAGAAGCCGACCGCTTCGAACACGGCGCTGGCCTCGGGGCCGGTCAGGTATTCGAGGAAGGCCTTGGCCTCGGCCTCATGCCGCGTGATGTTCAGCACGGCTGCCGGGTAGATGACCTGGCCGCACATCTCGGCGGTCGCAGTATCGACGACAGTCAGGCCGGCGGAGAAGGCATCGGTCGCGTAGATGATGCCGCAGTCGACGGCGGCCTCAGAGACCTGCGTGGTGACCTCCTTGACGTTCGTGCCGTAGGTCAGAACGCCGGCGTTCGCCAGAGCTTCCTCATCGAGGCCGTAGTACGCGAAGATCTTCTGCGTATACTGGCCGACGGGGACGTCCGCGTTGCCCATGGCGAGGAAGACCGTGCCGTCCTGCAGGCCGGCAGCCAGCTCGTCATAGGAGATGATGTTCTTGGGATTCCCTTCCGGAACGGCGAGGGCGACCTTGTTCTCAAGCAGGTTGATGCGCGTGCCCTGCAGGACAAAGTCAAGACCGTCGGCATTGCCGCCGTCGGTGTCACGGGAAGCGTCGAGCGCGTTCATCTGCTTCGGCGCGGCGGAGATGAAGACGTCGCAGTCCGCGCCTTCTTCGATCTGGGTCTTCAGCGTGCCCGAGGAGTCGAAGTTGTAGACGAGCGTCACGTTCGGCGCAGCTTCCTTGTACATCTCAGCGATCTGGTTCAGCGTCTCGGTCATGGACGCGGCAGCGAACACGATGAGTTCAACGGGCTCGGCCGCGGGCTCTTCCGGGGTCTCCGGTTCGGTCGTAGTCTCGGGTTCAGTCGTCTCCGGCCCGGTCGTGGTCTCCGGTTCCGTGGTGGTGTCCTTGGCAGCGCAGCCCGCGAAGAGCGCAAGCGTCAGCACGAGGACCAGCAGCAATGCGATCAGTTTTTTCATTGGAATTCCCCCATCATTTATTTGGAAACGCGATAAACGCATCCGTTTTATCTAAAAGAATTATAACGCGCACGTTATTCTCTGTCAAGATATACGGAGCGCATTTCGTCCATCCCGAACGTAAATTCTGAAATTCTGAAAAACACGTTCAGGTGTTGAAAACCGACGCTTTTTCTCGTATGATAGGGATAGCTTGAAAAAGGAGGCAGCCGTATGTCCGACCGTCCGCAGAAAAAGCCATCCGCCGCGCTGGGCGCGATCCTGATCGTGCTGCTGCTCGCCGCCATCGTGCTCGGCGGCCTTGCCGTGTGGCGCGGCTATGAAAACGCGAAATGGACCCGCCCGACCACAGCCGCCGCTCCGGCGGCTGTGGAAAACATGGCGCCGAAGGACGATACGGCGGAGCCGTCTGTTCCTCAGGCCACGGCGCAGGCGGAAGTCTCCGCCCCAGCGGAGCCGGACACTGTGACGCTGGTGGCCCTCGGCGACAACCTCATCCATAACACGGTCTACTGGTCGGCGGAGACGGAGGACGGCGACTATGATTTCACGCCGTTCTATGCGGACATCAAGCCTACCGTCCAGCGCTATGACATCGCCTGCATCAATCAGGAGACGATCTTCGTCAAGGATCACGCCATGCTCTCAAACTATCCCGCCTTCGGCAGCCCGACAGAGGTCGGCGACGCGCTGGCCGAGACGGGCTTCGACGTCGTCACCTGCGCGACGAACCACTGTTACGACAAGCTGGACACCGGCATTCTCGACACGTGTTCCTTCTGGCGCGAGAATCACCCGGACGTCACCGTCCTTGGCATCCACGACAGCGAGGACGATGCAAATACGCTCCGCGTCGTGGAGAAAAACAACATCAAAATCGCAATGCTGAACTACACCTACGGCCTGAACTATTCCGCGCCGGAGCAGAAATGGATGGTCGACCAGTTCTCGACCTTCGACGCGGTCGCCGCCGATCTCGACGCTGCAAAGGGAGCCGCTGACTTTGTCATCGTCTTCGCCCACTGGGGCGAGGAAGGCCAGACCGAGCCGAATCAGATGCAGACCACGTGGGCGCAGTTTCTGGCCGACCACGGGGCCGATCTCATCATCGGCGGGCATCCGCATCTCGTCCAGCCGCTCACCGCAGTCACCGCAGAGGCCGGGCGCTCCGTGCCGGTCTTCTGGTCCCTCGGAAACTTTCTCTCGCATCAGGATCAGGCGCGCAATATGCTCGGCGGCATGGCGGACGTAACGATCGAGAAGGACGCGGACGGCATCCGCATCACGCACTGCGAGCTGAAGCCCACGGTCAACGTTATCCTCCGGCAGGGCGAATGGTATTTCTACCGGCCCATGCTGCTGGACGATTATACCGACGATCTCGCCGCGCAGCACCGCTTCGAGAGCTGCACCGTGGACGCGATGTGGTCGCTCTTCGATTCCATCACGAAGGGCAAAACCAGCCTGGACTTCACATAAATTTACAAGGCGGCAAAATCACTGTGTAGGGGCGGACGACCCTGTCCGCCCGCTTTGCGCCCCCATTCTTTTCTTTCTCTTTATAGAGAAAGAAAAGAACCGCCGCGCCCGGTGACGAAAAGAAAGACAACTTCCGAACCCGGAAGTGCGTCCCGTGCCGCCATCATGTGACAGCTCAGTTGCCCAGTCTGGTTTGCCCGCCCCAAATCACCCCAAACTGTGACCCAGCGCAGCGGTCACAGTTTGGAAAGGAAGAAGGAGCCAGCGGATATGGAGCTTTCGCCGCCCCGGCGGAAGCGGAATGCAGCTGGCCTCTTCTGACGCCGCGCCGCACGCGATCTTGATGATGGCGGTCAGGCGGCATCTTGCGGATACACAACATCCTGTATGGGGCCGATGAGGGCATCGGCCCCATACAAAGTGCAGCAGGAAATCGATCGCATAACGCAAAATCGAAAAGGAGGTCCGATGTTTCCATCGGACCTCGTTTTTGTTCTGTTTCAGTCTTTTCTTGCCACCAGACGTTCGGCGGATTTATAGACATCGCCCGCGCCGACCGTCAGGATCAGGTCGCCGGGCCGCGCCGCAGACGCCAGATAGTCCGTCAGCTCCGGCAGGCTCGGGCAGTAGACGCTCCCCGGCACCTGTGCGGCCAGATCCGCCGACGAGACGCCGATCTTGTTCTGCTCGCGCGCGGCATAGATGTCAGTCAGAACCGCGAGGTCGACCGTGCGCAGCTCGCGCACAAAATCGTCAAACAGCGCCTTCGTGCGCGTATAGGTGTGCGGCTGGAACGCGCAGATCACGCGCTGATAGCCCATCGTCCGTGCCGTCTCAAGCAGGGCGTGCAGCTCGTTCGGATGGTGTGCATAGTCGTCATAGACGTCTGCGCCGTGATACGTCCCCTTGAACTCCAGCCGCCGGCCCGCACCGTGGAACGCAGCGAGCGCCGCCTCCACATCCGCGCCGGAAATGCCAAACTTCCATGCCACCGCGCATGCGGCCAGCGCGTTCATCGCGTTGTGCCGCCCGAGCACGCCGAGGTGCGGATGGCAATAAAGCGCTCCGCCACAATAGACGTCAAACTCGCGGAAATCCGCCGAGAAGTTCCTGCCGCAGACGTCGTTCGTCTCCGCGAAGCCGAAGCGCACGTAGTCCATGCCGCGCAGCGCGTCGGCGGTATTGGCATCGTCACCGTTCGCCACGATCAGTCCGCCCGCTGGGACAAGCGCAGCAAACGCGCGGAACGAATGTTCCACGTCGGCCAGATCCTTGAAAAAGTCGAGATGGTCGGCGTCGACATCGAGAATGACCGCCGCCGTCGGGAAAAAGTTCAGGAACGAATTGCAGTATTCGCAGCTCTCCAAAATGATCGTGTCGCCGCGGCCTACGCGGTGCCCCGCGCCGAGCAGCGGGAGGCTCCCGCCGATCATGACCGTCGGGTCGCGCTGCGCCCGCATGAAGATGTGCGTCAGCATCGACGTTGTGGTCGTCTTGCCGTGTGTCCCCGCGACGCAGATCGCATTTTTGTACGACCGCATCAGATGGCCCCACGCCTGCGCCCGCTCGAAGATCGGGATGCCCGCGGCGCGCGCGGCAGCGATCTCAGGATTGTCATTGTGGGCGGCGGCCGTGCGGATGACGCAGTCGGCGCCCTCGATATTCTCCTCACGGTGGCCGATGTAGACGGTGATCCCGCTGCGCTGGAGCTCCTCTGTCGCGACGGAGGCGTTCATGTCCGAGCCGGTGATCTCCATGCCCATGCTCCGCAGCACAAGGCCGAGCGGCCGCATCGACACGCCGCCGATCCCGACCAGATGCGCCCGCCTGCCGGGCCGGAGATATTGTTCTATGGAACTGCTGTTTGCAGACATCATCAAAATTCCTCCAGATAAGGTCCTCGCGAACGCGGTATACCGCTTCGCGCATACAGGTTATTATAACCGCTTTTCCCATAGAACACAAGCAGAAACTTGACGCCTCCCTGCCGATTTTCCGCCCCATGCTCGATTTTATAATGTAGGGGCAGGCAGCTCTGTCCGCCCGCTTCCATCGATTTTTTGCCGCACCTTGTAGGGGCCGATGCCTTCATCGGCCCTGCGGGCGACCAATGGTCGCCCCTACGTATTTTATCGTGGTTCCGGTAGGGACCGTAGGGGCGGGCATTGCCCGCCCGATGCCCTCTCCGCCACGGCTTTCCCAAGAGCGGAAAATTTTTCATTCCCGCTTGCATAATCCCGGCCAATCGCGTATAATATAGCGTATTATTTCAGGGCTTTTGCCCGAGAATGCAAAGAAAGTGAGGTTTGTCATAATGAGCAAGCTGACCATTCCGCAAAATTATCATGCTCCGCTCAGCGTTTATGAGCTGCAGCGGGCAATCGAGTTCATCAAGAGCAATTTTCAGGTGAATCTGGGCAATGCGCTCAATCTGCGCCGGGTGTCCGCGCCGCTGTTTGTCGATGAAAATTCCGGCCTCAATGACAACCTCAACGGTGTCGAGCGCCCCGTCTCGTTCGACATTCCCGATGTCGGCGTCAACGCGCAGGTCGTCCATTCGCTCGCCAAGTGGAAGCGGCTGGCGCTCAAGCGCTACGAGTTCAACGTCGGCAAGGGCCTGTTCACCGATATGAACGCCATCCGGCGCGACGAAGAGGTGGACAACCTCCACTCTATTTACGTCGACCAGTGGGACTGGGAGAAGGTCATCTCCCGCGAGGACCGCAACGAGGCGTACCTCAAGCGCACCGTGCGCGACATCGTCGGCGCGGTCTGCGAGACGAACGACGCGCTCGGCATTGCGTTCCCGAGCCTGCATACGAAGCTCGACCGCGAGGTCTTCTTCATCACGACGCAGGAGCTGGAGGACATGTACCCCGACAAGACGCCGAAGGAGCGCGAAAACGCCATCCTGCGCGAGCACCACACCGTCTTCCTCATGCAGATCGGCGGCAAGCTGAGATCCGGCAAGCCGCACGACGGCCGCGCGCCGGACTATGACGACTGGGCGCTGAACGGCGACATTCTGATGTGGAACCCGGTGCTGGAATGTGCGTTTGAGATCTCCTCCATGGGCATCCGCGTCGACGAAGAGTCGATGGCGCGCCAGCTGAAGCTGGCCGGCTGCGAGGAGCGGCGCGAGCTGCCGTTCCATAAGATGCTGCTGAACGGCGAGCTGCCGCTGACCATGGGCGGCGGCATCGGCCAGAGCCGGCTCTGTATGCTGATGATCGGCACGTGCCACATCGGCGAAGTGCAGTCCAGCCTCTGGGATGAGGCCACGCAGACCGCCTGCCGTGACGCGGGCATCCTGCTGCTCTGATTTTTGCCGCCCCTACATTATATAAATAATAAATATACTCCGAAAGCGAGGAAAACAATATGGAACAGCTCGTCTCCGTGCGTTCCCTTTTCAAAGAAACTGAAAAATTTGCCGGGCAGACCATCAAGGTCGGCGGCTGGGTGCGCAATCTGCGCGCCAGCAAGAATTTCGGCTTCATCAACCTCTCCGACGGCACGTTCTTCTCCCAGGTACAGATCGTGTACGGCGCGGAGCTGCCGAACTTTGCCGAGATCTCCAAACTGAACATCGGCGCTGCCGTCATCGTGACCGGCACGCTCGTGCTCACGCCGGACGCCAAGCAGCCCTTTGAGGTGCAGGCCGCCGAGATCGCCGTCGAGGGTCCGTCGACGCCGGATTTCCCGATCCAGCCGAAGCGCCATTCGATGGAATATCTCCGCACCGTCAGCCACCTCCGCCCGCGGACGAACACCTTCCAGGCCGTGTTCCGCGTTCGCAGCGTCATTGCCTACGCGATCCACAAGTTCTTCCAGGAGCGTGATTTCGTCTACGTCCACACCCCGCTCATCACCGGCTCCGACTGCGAGGGCGCAGGCGAGATGTTCCAGGTCACGACGCTGGATCTTTCCAACCCGCCGCTGACCGACGACGGCAGGATCGACTACTCGAAGGATTTCTTCGGCAAGGAGACCAACCTGACCGTCTCCGGCCAGCTGAACGGCGAGACCTTTGCCCAGGCGTTCAAGAACATCTACACCTTCGGCCCGACGTTCCGCGCGGAGAACTCCAACACCACACGCCACGCGGCCGAGTTCTGGATGATCGAACCGGAAATCGCGTTTGCCGACCTGTCCGACGATATGAAGCTCGCCGAGGACATGATCAAATACGTCATCGCCTACACGCTCGAGCACTGCCCCGAAGAGATGGCCTTCTTCAACCAGTTTGTCGACAAGGGCCTGCTCGACCGGCTGCACCACGTCATGACCTCCGACTTCGGCCACGTCACCTACACCGAGGCCGTCAAGATGCTCGAAGAGCACAACGAGAAGTTCGACTACAAGGTCTTCTGGGGCTGCGACCTCCAGACCGAGCATGAGCGCTACCTCACCGAGCAGATCTTCAAGCGCCCGGTCTTCGTCACCGACTATCCGAAGGAGATCAAGGCCTTCTATATGAAGCTCAACCCCGACGGCAAGACCGTCGCGGCCATGGACTGCCTCGTGCCCGGCATCGGCGAGATCATCGGCGGCAGCCAGCGTGAGGACGACTATGATACGCTGCTGAACCGCATGAACGAGCTGGGCCTCAAGCCCGAGGACTATCAGTTCTATCTCGACCTGCGCAAATACGGCTCCACGCGCCACGCGGGCTTCGGCCTCGGCTTCGAGCGCTGCGTCATGTACCTGACCGGCATCTCGAACATCCGCGACGTGCTCCCCTTCCCGCGCACCGTCGGCAACTGCGACCTGTAATTATTGGGTGTAACTGAAAACTGTTCACACGCCCAGCGGCGGGCCTTTTCGCGCTGTGCCGCGCCGTTTTCCCTTGCAATACACAAAGTATTCCTGCGGAAAAACGCCTTGCCCGGCACGAAAAATCCTCGCCGTTGGTCATGCCCCCAGTTTTCAGATACACCCTAAACCGCTTCTTCTGTTTCATGCAGGAGAAGCGGTTTTTGTCATTTATCACCGGAGCAGGAAAAGCCCCCCCTCTTCGTAGAGGGGGGAGATCGCCAACGGCGATCAGGGGGGAGAAGATTTTGAAACTCCCCCAGTCAGGCCGTCGGCCTGACAGCCCCCTCTTGGTAGAGGGGGCCTTTCCGGGCAGACAGAGTCGTCCGCCCCTACATTCACAGCCGACTGTGCGGTGCAAAATCGCTCTGCCGCGGACAGAAGTCCACTGTGGCTTTTTTCATTTAGCACAGCGAAGTCATTTTTACACCCTTATTCCGACAGAATTTCGGCCAAGTTCACAAAATCTTTCAAACTGCGCAAAAAGTGCTTGCTTTTTTCTTCCATCGACGCTATAATGTCAGACATAAGTTTTCCACGCACACTTGTCTTTCTTGCGTGGACAGTTAGGAGGAAATGAATATGAAAAAGATCATCGCTCTGTTGCTTTGCATCGCGATGCTGGCCTGCGTGCTCGCGGGCTGCGGCGATAACAGCGCCAAGGCGGACACCGCCGCCACGACCGACAGCTCGTCCGACGCTTCCGCTGCTTCCGATGCTCCGGCTGACGCCTCGAGCGACTCCGCCGCTTCTTCCGGCGACAAGGTCGTCAAGATCGGCGTCTTCGAGCCGCAGACCGGCGACAACGGCGCCGGCGGCAAGCAGGAGATCCTCGGCATGCAGTATGCCAACTACGTACAGCCCACCGTCGAGATCGGCGGCGAGACCTATGAGGTCAAGCTCGAGATCGTCGACAACCGCACCTCCGCCGAAAACGGCCCGTCCGCCGCTGCGGAACTCATGAACCGTGACGTCTCCATCGTCCTCGGCTCCTACGGCTCCGGCGTCTCCATGGCCGGCGGCGAGGTCTTCGCCGAGGCCGGCGTCCCCGCCATCGGCGTCACCTGCACCAACCCGCAGGTCACGGCTGACTGCGACGTCTACTTCCGCATCTGCTTCCTCGATCCATTCCAGGGCACCGTCCTTGCCAACTACGCCTGGAACTCCGGCGTGACCACTGCTTACACGCTGGCCATGCTCGGCTCCGACTATGACCAGGGCCTGGTCTACTACTTCAAGCAGGCGTTCGAGGCCCTCGGCGGCACGGTCATCTCCGAAGACTTCCCGGAGGGCACCGCGAACTTTGTCTCCTACATCAACAACGCGCAGGCCGCGAACGCGGGCGTTATCATGGCCCCTGTCTCCACAAACTATGCGCAGCTGATCATCGAGGCCGCCTCTTCTCAGGGCTTTGAAGGCGAGCTGCTCGGCTCCGACACGTGGGACAATAACATGGTCGTCGAGTCCGCCAAGGGCAAGGACGTCAGCGTCAAGATCACGACCTTCTATCAGGAGGGCGGCAACCCCGAATTCGACTCCGGCATCAAGGATTGGATGAACGCCAACCCCGACGCCCTGACCAACAACGGCGGCAACGACATGGTCTCCGCCGTCACCGCGATGGGCTATGACGCCTACTTCACCGCGCTCGAGGCCATCAAGGCTGCCGGCTCTGCAGAACCCGCCGACGTTCTGGCTGCACTGCCGTCCGTCTCCTACGAGGGCGTGTCCGGCCTGATCGAGTTCGACGAGATCGGCGACGCCAAGCGCGACGCGGCCTACATCAAGACCGCCAACACCGAGACCGGCGAATGGGAGTTCGTCACGGTTCAGGGCGTCGAGTAAGCGCCGCACCCAAACCGCGCAGACTGTAAACTACAATTCCGACCTGATAGGGCATTTTGCCCTATCAGGTCGCACCCCGTTTATAACGGAGGATCCGCGCAGCACATCCTGCGCGATCTGCTGCGGGGATACTCCGTTATCCCACATCAAAATCCAGCGGCGTGATCTTGTTCCCCATCGAGCGGAAAAGATCCGGCGCAAAAAGGAGACTCCTATATGCAGAGCTTACTCCCATACGTAATTAACGGTATTTCTGCTGGCGGCCAGTACGCTTTGATTGCCATCGGGTATACGCTGGTTTACGGCATTCTCCGTCTCATCAACTTCGCCCATGGCGACGTGTTCATGGTCGCGGGACTGATGATGATCTATTTCACGGCTTCGCTGCCGATGTATCTCGCGCTGCCGCTCGTCGTGGTCTGCACGGCGCTGCTCGGCTTCCTCATCGAGCGCGCGGCCTATAAGCCGCTGCGCAGCGCGCCGCGTATGTCGCTGATGATCTCGGCCATCGGCGTGAGCTACCTCATTCAAAACCTCGCGTTCTACCTGACCGGCGGCCTGCCAAAGCCCGTGACGAACCCCATCCCCTGGATCTCTGACACGATCAGCGTCTTCGGCGCATCCACCAAGCGCGTCACGCTCGTCACTCCGGTGCTGACGATCCTGCTCGTCTTCGTCCTGCTCTGGCTGACAAAGAAGACAAAGATGGGCATGGCAATGCGCGCGGCGTCCAAGGATTTTGAGACGGCGCAGCTCATGGGCATCAAGATCAACTCGGTCATCTCGTTCACGTTCGTCGTCGGCTCGGCGCTGGCGTCGGTCGGCGCGATGCTGTACTTCACGAACTATCCGAACGTCGCGGTCACGTCCGGCGGTATGCCGGGCCTGAAGGCGTTCGTCGCCGCGGTCTTCGGCGGCATCGGCTCAATCCCCGGCGCGGTGGTCGGCGCGTTTATCATCGGCCTGAGTGAAGAGCTGATCAAGGGCCTCGGCTATTCCACGTTCTCCGATGCGTTCACGTTCGCGCTGCTGATCGTGATCCTCTGCGTCAAGCCCACGGGCCTGTTCGGTGAAAAAGTCACCGACAAAGTGTAAGGAGGTGTACGTCATGACGAAAAAACTGCATCGCGAATCGCTCATCGTCGCCGTCATCCTGCTCATTCTGCTCGGCGCGTGCATCTACCTCGACTCCATCCTCCCCAGCTACCACATCGTCATCAAGGTCATCAAGAAGGCCGCGGTCTATTCCCTCGTCGCCGTCTCGATGAACCTGCTCAACGGCTTCACGGGCCTGTTCTCCCTCGGTCAGGCGGGCTTCATGCTGCTCGGCGCGTATGCCTACGCCGTGCTCTGCATCCCGGTCGCCAAGCGCGCGGGCGTGTATCAGCAGTTTGAGGGCGGCCTTATCCAGTTCTCTCTGCCCGAAACGTTTGCAAATCTCTTCGGCGAGGGCGCGGGCACCGTCGTCGGCATTCTCATCGCCCTGCTCATCGGCGGCCTGATCGCCGCGCTGATGGCGTATCTGATTGGCCTGCCGGTGCTCCGGCTGAAGTCCGACTATCTCGCCATCGCAACGCTCGGCTTCGCCGAGATCCTCCGCGCGTTCTTCCAGTGGAACGCTCTCGGCCCGATCACCAACGGCTCTAACCTGCTCAAAGGCTATCCCGACTTCGGCCACGCCTGGGCCTATCTCATCCTGATCGCCATCTTCATCGGCATCATCTTGCTGATGGTCAACTCGACCTACGGCCGCGCCTTCAAGGCCATCCGCGACGACGAGGTCGCCGCCGAGGCCATGGGCATCAACCTCGCGCACCACAAGCGTCTCGCCTTTGTCATCTCGTCGTTCTTCGCGGGCGTCGGCGGCGGCATGCTCGCCATGTACATGGGCGCGGTGCAGGCCCTCTCGTTCAAGAGCACGATGACCTATGAGATCCTGCTCATCGTCGTCATCGGCGGCATCGGCTCGATCACCGGCTCCGTCATCACGAGCTTCCTCTACATTGCCAGCGTCGAATGGTTGCTGCGGGGGCTGGACTCCGGCGAATTCCTTGGTATTCAGGCTCCGGGCTTGTTCAAGAATGGCTTCCGTATGGCTATTGTATCGGTGATCATCATGCTCGTCGTCCTGTTCTTCCGCAAGGGCATCATGGGCGACCGCGAGCTGACCGACCTGCTCCGGCGCAAGCCGCGAAAGGAGGGCAAGTAAGATGGAACAGAATGTCCTTCATGTGGAAAACGTCACGATGCAGTTCGGCGGCGTCGTCGCCGTGAACAACCTGTCCATGGACATCTACGAGCACGAGATCGTCGCGCTCATCGGCCCGAACGGCGCGGGCAAGACCACGGCTTTCAACTGCATCACCGGCGTCTATGAGCCGACGAACGGCAAGGTCGAGTTCTACGGCGAGCCCATCGTCGAAAGCTATCCGCGCGGCAAGATGAAAAAGCTCTACGCGGGCGAAAACGCCGACCGCTATCATCAGCACATCGTCAGCACGCCAGACGCCATCACCAAGCGCGGCATCGCCCGCACGTTCCAGAACATCCGCCTGTTCAAGTCCATGACGGTCTTTGAAAACGTGCTCACCGCGATGCACATCCGCCGCACGTCCAACGTCTTCTCCGCCACGTTCCGTCTGAACGCGAAGGAAGAACGGGCGCAGCGCGAACGCGCGCTCGAGCTGCTCGAGATCGTCGGCCTTGCCGATCTCAAGGACGAAATGGCGACCTCGCTGCCATACGGCAAGCAGCGCCGCCTCGAGATCGCCCGCGCGCTCGCCACGGAGCCGAAGCTGCTCCTGCTCGACGAGCCGGCCGCCGGCATGAACCCGCAGGAAACGGACGAGCTGACCGCGTTCATCCGCGAGACGCGCGAGAACTTCGGCCTGACCGTCTTCCTCATTGAGCACCACATGGATCTTGTCATGGACATCTCCGACCGCATCTACGTCATCGACTTCGGCAAACAGATCGCGGCGGGCGTCCCGTCCGAAATTCAGAACGATCAGCGCGTCATCGACGCATATTTGGGGGTGGACGACGATGAGTAATATTCTGGAGATCAAAGGCCTCGTCGTCTCCTACGGCGGCATCGAGGCCGTCAAGGGCATCGACCTGACCGTCGAGCAGGGCAAGATCGTCACGCTCATCGGCTCGAACGGCGCAGGCAAATCCACCACGCTGAAGACCATCGCGGGCCTCGTCAAGCCGAAGTCCGGCTCCATCACGTTTGGCGGCGAGCCGCTGCTCGGCAAATCGACCGACCAGATCGTCTCCCGCGGCGTCACGCTCGTGCCCGAGGGGCGGCGCGTGTTCCCGAATCTGACCGTCGAGGAAAACCTCCGCATCGGCGCATATCTCCGCAAGGAGAGCATCCGCGACGATCTCGACCGCGTCTACGCACTGTTCCCCCGGCTGAAGGAGCGTGAATGGCAGCTGGCCGGCACGCTCTCCGGCGGTGAACAGCAGATGCTGGCCGTGGGCCGCGCGCTGATGGCGAAGCCGCAGCTCGTCATGATGGACGAGCCGTCGCTCGGCCTCGCGCCGATCGTCGTGCGCGGGATCTTCGACATCATCCGCGAGATCAACGCGCAGGGCATCACCGTGCTGCTCATCGAGCAGAACGCGAACATGGCCCTCAAGATCGCCGATCAGGCCTACGTCATGCAGACCGGCACGATCACCATGTCCGGCACGGGCCGCGAGCTGGCGGAAAACGAAGAGGTCAAGGCCGCCTACCTCGGCAAGGCCAAATAATGATCGATCCAAACAGAGGCTCCTCAGAGGGGCCTCTGTTTTTGTGGCACGCTGCGGCAGATAAAGGCCCGAGATACTCGACAACCCCTCCGTCATTTGCTTCGCAAATGCCACCTCCCCTTACACAGGGGAGGCTATCCGCTGCGGCGGGGACGGGCGGACAGAGTCGTCCGCCCCTCCCCTTGATGCAATCAAGGGGAGCCTATCCGCTGCGGCGGGGTTTCTCCCCCAGTCGCCTGCGGCGGGGACGGGCGGACAGAGTCGTCCGCCCCTCCCCTTGATGCAATCAAGGGGAGCCT
>JABLTR010077399.1_pt1 | contig 22445 bp, 24 predicted proteins | sample 7160071 | NCBI WGS metagenome assembly JABLTR01 (sample SAMN14651230, study PRJNA627086) | human gut metagenome | isolation source: feces | host: Homo sapiens | reverse complement strand
GGTAAACTTCAGGAAACGATACTGCCGCATCCTGGGAGCGGATGGCCTGAAACAGCGGGGACTCCATACCCTCCGTCATACCTTCGCCACTAATCTGGTCAACGGCGTCAAACAGCCGGATGGAACCATCCGCTCCCTCTCTCCCCGGCAGGTGGCCGACCTCCTCGGCCACTCCACCTCGGAGATCACAGAACTCTACTATGTGAAAAAGGATACCTCCCGCCTGGCAGGGATCACGGCAGGATTCGATCTCTGACGCACCCTCCAAAAAAGCGCCCCTGACCGGAAGCCAGCCGGTCGGGGGCGCAAAACTTTGATGCTAAAATGATGCTGTAGCAGACGGAAACAGTAAAAACGGATGACGCCAGATACCACATTCAGGGCATCATTGGAGCATCACCCGCGGTCTCCCGAAAATCATTCCCTCGAAAAAGTAACAAAAACCCCGATAAATCGGGGTTTTCGGGATAAACAATGGCAGGGGCAGAAGGATTCGAACCCTCGGCACGCGGTTTTGGAGTGGCTGTGGAAGTCCCCACTCTATATAAAACTTCCTTAGTATTCCAAGCGCTGGTCAAATCGGAGTAGTTCGCCCTTTCCATTTCTGATGCTTTTTTGATGCTGTCACCCTTCGGAGCAATGCACCTATCGCACAGAACAATAGGGATTGTTCTCTATGCCGTAGCTTTTGTCAATCCTCTTTTTTATTTTTTTGGAGCATCTTTTTGAATCTCTCTATCCTCTATGTCTGGAGGATACCAGCCGTTGATCTGTTGTAACACCCCGGAGACAAAACGACTCCAACAGGGAAGGGAGTTGTTTTCTTCTAATTGTCCGTATTGCCCATTAGGACGGGACACGAGACAAATCATTTGTGGCCTGAACCAGCTCAAAATTTGCAGGGCTGTAAACAATATAGGCCCGTCCTTCTGAAGTGGGCATTGATTTGGACTGGAGAATTCTCTAAGTAAAATAACAGGTGGCAAGGATCAACGTTAAGATTGTGGAAGCGCCGCTCAAGGCGAGGAGTGCCTACCACTTCTGCTACCAACAGGACCTGCACCTTTGGCGACAACTTTAACACCGTCTCCCCGGCAGCCTTGGAGGCGGATGCATTGACGTTCACTATGGCCGGTGTACCGGTGTGTAGATCAAGCCCGTCATTGACAAGCTGTACGCCTTCAGCGTGACTAGCAAAGAGGCTATCGCCAAAGAATGGGCCCTCATCGCCCGCTCTGAGGAAGGCACGACGGGGCTAACAGCGCGTATCTCGACAGAGCGTTCCGCCGCTCTGGCCGCTCTGCTAGAGTAACACTTGGTGGGTGAGATTCGCTTTCTGAACGTGAGCGGTATCGAAAACCGGCGACTGTCGCAGAGCAGCAGAACTGCCAGCACAGAACGCAGAATGCGCAACAGTGTCTGATATCCTTCAGCTATCGGGCACTATGCATTTGCTCGTTCTCTGGTACTCTGTGGGACAGCGCCGTGCAGTGAATCCAAGGGACAGAACAGTTATGATAGACCGGACAGGCACGTATATTGGACTGCGCGCCGGCAACAGGATCACGCCGGTGGATCTTCACGTTTGCGGTGGGGAGACTTAAAGGCTTGTAAGAATTCTTCTGGCGTGACAGCGCTAATCAGCGGCTGCACCTGTTTTGCGTTGGAGAGCAGATTAATCATGGAAAATATCTTTTCTGTGTTTTCCTGTTGATCAGAGGATACGAAGGCGATGACGTACCGGACTGGATCGTTAGCCTCATGGCCGAAGTGAACAGGGTTGACTAAGCGGACGATACTGGCTTGAAACGGCACATCTGGTTCGGGAGGCACGGCGTGAGCAAGAGCGATTCCTGGGAAGAAGACGATATACGGGCCGTTGTTCTCTACATTCTGAATCATTGCGTCGATGTAGCCTTTTGAGATGTATCCCTGCTGCTGAAGCAGCTGACCGGCAGCCCTAATGGCATCTTGCCATGTAGAGGCAGTGCACATCGGCTCAATACAGGACGGGTGAAAGATATCCTCCAACGTCCAGGAAGAGGCGGGGGTGTGATCCTGGGGGAGGTCCTGCACTAATGCGGAGGAGCAGACGAGCTTGCAGCGCTCCTCCTGAATGTGGTTGATCATGGCTTGCACCGCCATCAGATCCCGCTCCGGTGGAAGAACAGGGATTGTAATGACCGGTAGTGGCTGATCCGGCAAGGGAATTGTCGAGATGATCATATCCGGTTTAGGAATCATTGTATTCAAGGCGTCCAGCTTATATGCGGGTAGGGATGCCAAGATCTCCAGCCGGCAGTAGTTTCGTAGCCGCTCCACTAGGTACAGGCCGGTTGCAACGCCGGCATTGCAAACAACGAGGGCGCGCACTGGCTGTGAGATCAAAGACCGCTCGACCGCCGCGATGATATGCAACATAATGAATGAAATAGCATCATCTCCGTATTGGCAATGAAAGCTGCGTTCCAAAATGGAGATACTGTCCTTCACGGCCAAATATAGCTGTGGATTCTGCAGGGTCAGTTCATGTTTAAAATGACTGGTCAGAGGCTCTCCTTTGGCATGCAGTTGTAAGCTTGTTTTGATATGTTTCACAAGGCGCTCCTGCAGGAGAGCATCCTTTGAGACGTCGACGCGCAGACGCTGGGATACGCCCACTAAAAACACCTTGACCACAAGTTGTATATCCACGCCGCACCAATAATCGTTGCTGCTTTCCGGAAATACGATACGCTCAATCAGTTCCGTAATATACAAAACCTCAGTTGGTGGGATTTCAATCTGGAAGGACAGGGATAGCCGATTTCCAAGGGCCTCTCCCAGAGTCAGCTTATCGCTGTCATGGAATTGCTCTGAGTTCAGGATCTCCTTCTCCACGAAATGCTTTCGTTGGACCCGGAAGAGCATCACCACAATGAACAGCCAGAAGCGATCAAACTGATGTCCCTCCAAAAAGAGGCCGTTCTGGCTTTGCCAATTCATAATCGTAGGAAACAGTGTTTTTCGGGAGTCCAAATGAAAGTATTGGTAGATCCAGGAGGTGAATCCTGTCTGGATCCCACCGGTGTCGGCAACGTCAATCTGGCTGGACAGCTTACGCACGATCAGCTCTCGGCGAAAACGCTCGGAGATATCCAGCGTATAACCACGACCAGTGTTCCTACAGAGGACGCCTGCCTTTTCAAATTCCGAAAAGACAGATTTCATATCATTGAGGCAGGTCTTTTTGCTGATACACAACTCATCAGACAAACTCTGCAAAGTGGGTTGATGTGAACTGAGCATCAGGAGAATGATGGCAAGGATTCGCTCTTCATGAGACAAAGAATACTGGCGCAGATCCAGATGGTTCAGGCTTTCCATCAACTTCCAGCGATCCTCCTCCGTCCCGGAGAGATACAGGGACTTGTCTGGCGCTGACAGGATCTGGCAGGGACTTTTCTCGGCCAGAAGTGCGTTCAGTTCCGCAATGTAATTGCGAACAGACCGTTCGCTGACTCGCATGGACTCCGCCAGTTCACGATAGGAAAAATGCCGCTCGTAGGCGTTGAGGAAATATCCCAACAGCTGAGAGTGCTTCTGATTAATCACAAAATATTCACCTCATCTTAGTGTGATTTTACTATTTTAATCAGGCAGATGCAAGCCAAAATATACCTTACGCAAAGAAGAGAAAATTTTTTCAAAAATATTGCACATATTTGCACTCGTCAAAGCGCCAAAAAGTTGTTTAAAATATTGAAATTAAAAAATTGCTATGGTAAGTAATTCACATAAACTCCAACGGCTGCGTTAAAACAGTCAGCCATAGCACAGCCTCCAAGCCCCTGTGCCCTCCCGCGGCGCGGCGGAGATGAGAGCCATCAGAAAGGAGATCGATTTACAATATGGTAAACTGCAACCTGTCAAAAGAGCAGATGCTTTCATTCTATCGAAAGATGAACTGCATCCGCGCTTTTGAAAACGAGGCCATTGAGTTGGCGAAGATGAACCTCACACGGGCGGCAATTCATACGTATAACGGCGAAGAAGCCATTGCTGTGGGTGTGTGTGCACATCTGACGGATCACGACTACATCACCTCAACCCATCGAGGCCACGGTCACTGTATCGCCAAAGGGGCCGACTTAGAGCGGATGTTTGCAGAACTCATGGCCCGTGAGAACGGATACTGCAAGGGCAAGGGCGGCTCGATGCACATTGCAGATCTCTCTATCGGAATGCTGGGGGCCAACGGCATCGTGGGTGGCGGAATTCCTATTTCTGTGGGTGCGGCCTTCGCACTGAAGTATCAGGGCCGCAAGGACGTAGTGGTGTGTTTCTTCGGAGACGGAGCCTCCAATCAAGGTTCATTCCACGAATCTGTGAATATGGCGTCCGTCCTGCAACTGCCCGTTATTTTTGTCTGTGAGAACAACCAGTATGCCATCTCCATGAATGTCAGACGCTCCACGCATGTGGAGAACATCAGCCAGAGGGCGCAGGCGTATGGAATCCCAGGCGTAACACTGGATGGAAACGATGTAGTGCAGGTTTACAACGATTTCGGGAAAATCCTGGAAGATGTCCGCGCTGGCATGGGGCCGATCCTAGTGGAGATGAAGACGTATCGCCTTGCCGGGCATTATTACGGTGATAACGAAAACTACCGCAACCGCGAAGAAGTGGATGAGTGGCGGAAAAAGTGCCCCATCACCCGCCTGACCAAGGTGTTGATCGAACAGTACGCCTGTACGCAGGAGGAACTGGACGCCATTGCGAAAGAGGTTCGGGAAGACGTTCTGGTGGCCAGTGAGCGCGCCAAGAGCGGTGCAGAACCGAATGTGGCGGAACTGGCGGATGACCTGTACAACCCGACGTTCCAGGAAATCACTTGGAAGCCCTTTGTGAAGCAGTGAGGGGGTGAGAAACATGAGAAAAATTTCTATGCGGGAAGCCATTAATGAGGCCCTTCACACCGCGTTCAACAGCGATCCGAACATCTTTTCCGTGGGCGAGGATATCGCGGTATATGGTGGGCAGCTACGTTGCTCCTATGATCTGATCAAAAACTTCGGGGAAAAGCGCATCTTTGACACCCCCATCTCAGAGTCCGCTATTGTCGGCCTGGGGATCGGCTCTTCCATGCTAGGGCTGCGCCCGGTGGTAGAGATTTCGTACATCGACTTTCTGGGCACCTGCTTTGACCAGGTGATGAACCAAGCGGCCAAGCTGCGGTATATGTATGGAGGCAAAGTCAGCCTGCCGCTGGTGATCCGCACGCAATGTGGCGCTGGCCTCGGCAATGGTGCGCAGCACTCCCAATCTCTGGAGGCGATTTTAGCGCATATCCCCGGCATTCGGATAATCATGCCCTCCAATGCTTATGATGCAAAGGGCCTGCTCCTGCGGGCGATCCGGGACAATAATCCTGTGGTGTTCATTGAACACAAGGCGCTCTATAAGACTAAGTGCGAGGTTCCCGAGGAGCCGTATGAATGCGATTATACCTGCGATGTCAAGCGGCCCGGAAAAAATGTGACCATTGTGACGTATTCCGCCATGGTGAACCAGTCCCTGCGTGCTGCAGAAAAGCTGGCCGAAGAGGGGGTTGAGGCTGAAGTGGTGGACATCCGCACACTGGAGCCCCTAGATACGGATACGATTATCCGCTCCGTGCAGAAAACAGGCCGCGCAGTCGTGGTTCACGAGGCCTGCCGGAAAGGAGGCTTCGGCGCGGAACTGGCCGCCACGATTCAGGAGCACGCCTTTACCGTCCTCAAGAACCCTGTTCAGCGGGTGGGCGCTCCTAATGTGCCGGTGCCTTTTGCCCCCAATCTGGAAAAGGCCTTTGTGCCCAATGACGAAAAAATCATCGCGGCGGTTCGATCCATTCTTTAATCCGGCGCGTGAGATTCGGATTTTAGCAATGCACCTGTCAATATCGTTCAACCATTTATTTTAGGAGGTATATCGATCATGAGAAAAGAAGTCATTATGCCGAAGATTGGTCTGGACATGGAGGAAGGCACGATTGAGAAATGGTGGAAGGCCGTCGGTGACACTGTCAAGGAAGGCGATCCTCTGGTGGATATTGAGACCGACAAGGCCGTCACCACGGTTGAGTCCGCATTAAACGGAACGCTGGTCGAAATCGTGGCTGAGGAAGGCGACACAGTGGAAATCACAAAGGTAATTGCCTGGGTAGAGACCAATGAGTGAGATCAAGCTGAAAGCCCTTGGCAAATCCATGGCAAAGCAGATGGCCAGGAGTTGGGAAGCCCCACAGTTCCAACTGTTCACAACCGTCCGCTGCAGTTCTATGATTGCGTACCGGGCGGCGCAACCGTTCAAGCCTTCTTACACGGCGTTGTTGGCTAAGGCAGTGACAGAGACTTTGGCAGAATACCCCACCCTGAACAGTTCTTGGGACGACGGTACGAAAATCATCCGGCATGAGACGGTGAATATGGGAATTGCGGTAGACACCGCCCGGGGGCTACTGGTTCCGGTGATCCCAAATGCACTGGCTCTGTCTCTGGAGGAACTGGACCACCATATGCGGGTCTTTAAAGAGAAGAGCGCCACTGGCCTGTTTTCTGCGGAGGAGCTCAGCGGCGGCACCTTTGTCATCAGTAATCTGGGTATGTTCAACATCACATTTTTCACAGCCATTGTCAATGCACCCAACGCGGCCATTCTGTCAGTGGGAAAGATGACGGACACGCCTGTGTGGAACGGGAGCGCCTTTGTCCCAGAAAAGACAATGGAGCTGGGCCTGAACCTAGATCACAGAGTAGTGGACGGCGCAACTGGCGCGCGGTTCCTGACTGCGCTGGTGGATCGGCTGGAACATATGAATTGAAAATAGGGAGGCAAGACAGTTTTGTACGCTTCGGTCTTTCACGCACCCAACGAACTCAAATATGAAGAAGTCCCCACCCCGGTCTGCCCGGAGGGCGGCATCCTGACAAAAACCTTGGCCTGCGGAATCTGTGGAACGGATATGCGCACTTTCCGGGGAGGCTCCCACAACGCCAAGTATCCCGGTATTTACGGTCATGAGATTGTGGCCCAGGTGGTGGAGAGCCAGCACGAGGGATTCCCTGTGGGCACCCGTCTCAGTGTGGATCCCATTATCCCTTGCGGAAAATGCTGGTACTGCAAAAAGGGAGTTCAAAATCAGTGTGATCATCTGCGGGAGATTGGCGTCACTGGCGAATTTTCCGGCGGGTTCGGCGAATACATCGCATTTGACCGCGATATGTTGGAGACCGGCGGCTTTAATCCCATTCCCGATGGGTTCGACCCGGCCGATGCGGCTCTGTGCGAAACGGCATCCTCTGTGCTCAATGCGCAGATCCACGCCAACATTGTCATGGATGACCTTGTGGTCATCATCGGTTCCGGAGCTATCGGGCTGCTGCACAGTGAAATCGCCAAGATCCGCGGTGTGAAAGAGACTCTGATCGTAGAGATGAGTCCCGAAAAGGCGGAGTTGGCCCGTGCTAGAGGTTTTTCCACTGTGGTCAATTACAACAGCAGCGACCCCGAGTTGCTGAAACTAATCCAGGAAAAAACCGACGGCCGTGGTGCGGATGTGGTGATCTGCGCCTGCCCTGTAGGGCAGGTGCAAGCGGACGCACTGTCGCTTGTCCGCAAGCGGGGCAAGGTCATTTTCTTCGGCGGTGTTTCAAAGAACCCGGAGCTGAATACCAATCTAATCCACTATAAGGAGATCCTGGTGTACGGCGCATCTGCCTATACGCCAGAGGTTAACCGCAAGGCACTGGATCTAATCGTCAGCGGTCAGCTGGACGCGAAGCGGTTTGTCACCAACCGATTCACGTTGAAAGACTTGGACAAGGGCTTTGAGAGTCTATCCAGCGGAAAATCACTGAAAAACGTTATCGTTTACGACTGATCCCTGAAAAGATAAAAGTTGGCATTGCAAACCTACAAAAAATCAAGAAAGTGAGGAAAAATGATGGAGACAAAGACTTGTGTGGTTGTGTGCGGAGCCGGCTTTGCCACTTCTACGGTGGGTGCGAAGGCCTGCGAGGACGTATGCAAAGAGCTTGGATTCAAGGCAAAGGTGGAAAAGCGGACGGCTACTGCCGCGAAGACAACCATCTCCCAGCTGAAGCCCGATGTGGTACTGCTGATGGCAAAGTTGACTCTGGATTTCGGTGATGTGCCCGTGGTGAACGGGATCCCCCTGATTACCGGTATGGGCAAGGACAAGGTTCTGGCAGAACTGAAAGAAGTCCTTTCCAGATAAGACCCTGTGATGTCGAAGAAAAGAGGTGATACATATAGAAGCGCAGAATGCGATCCCCGAAATCGCAGGGTATTTGGCAAAGGGAGTCCAGCGGGACGCCGTCCTGACTGAAATGGCAGATTACCTGGTGCGCAGAGGCGCGGTGAAGGAGAGCTATGGCAGCGCGGTTATTCAGCGGGAGAACACCTTCCCAACCGGAATCCCTGTTGAGCCCATTGCGGTGGCGATCCCCCACAGCGACCGAGATCTGGTGGTGAACACGACGATTCTGGTCGCAAAGCTGGAGCAGACAGTGCCCTTCCACCGCATAGATGATGTGGATCTGGAAGTAGACGTCAAGGTGGTATTCATGCTTGCCGTAGACTCCAACCAGGGACAACTGGATACGATTGCACGGATTATGGAATTGGTGCAGGACGCAGGCCTGATCCAGCAGATCGACAATGCCGCTACAGCAGAGGAAATCCAGGCACTGGTCTCCTCCGCCTATGTAGCAGGCAAAGAAGGTGCCCCCTAGATCCCCGTATCGCGAATCAAGTTGAGATACTGATCGAATGAAAATTAAAGAAAGACCAGCTATAAAAAGTCAAGAGGTGAAATGAGAAAAATGAAAGGGAAATGAGGACAGCAAAAGAAGGCCCACATGTTGTGAGCCCGGAAAGAGGGGACGCGATTACAACAAGTCCTCCAAGACATCCAGCAGGTGGATGGGGTTGAGCTGTTTCCTGGTGAGGAGAGCGGCGAGGCGCAGCACGAAAGAAAAATCCGTGGAAATATCCGGCAGGAGCATAATCTCGTCCTCAAAGCCATCCCGGCTCTGCAAAACGCGCAGGCCAAAGGTGCAGTATGTTCCGATGTAAGGAGAAGATACCTCATTTTCAAATGGGAGATAGTGGATCACGAATGTCAAACTCCTCCCGATAGTTTTCAATATCCAGATCGAATAGATAGACCAGCCTTAAAAAAGTTTCTGTCTTTGGAATGCGCTTTCCGCTTTCGATATTTTGATATTCCCGCAAAGTGATGGGGACCAGGTTCGCGACAAAGGGCTGTGTCCAGCCCATGGAATCACGGGTCCGGCGCAAATCACCGGAGAATAATAATTTAAACGACACAAGCATTCCTCCTTTGCGAAAGGAAGGATATACCAATTTGTGCCGTTCAACGACGAAATGCGTTTCAGGTTGTGAAAGATGACGAACTGTGTCGAATGCTCTTTGGTGGTACGGCCTCATAGGGTCTGTTCTCGCTGAGAATGGCGAAGATGATACTGCAGAGTTTGCGGGAGACAGCGCCGATGGCGGTGAGATGGTGCTTGCCCCGGGCGCGGAGGGACTGGTAGTACTCCGAGAGGATGGGGTCACAGAAGGCCGCCCTGGAGGCGGCCAGCCAGATGGCCCGCCTGAGATACGGTGAGCCACGTTTGGAGATTTTCTGCCGGGTGCCGGTAAATTCTCCGAACTGTGTGACCTGGACATCGAGTCCGGCAAAAGCGACCAGTTTATTGGGCGCGTCGAAGCGGTGGATGTCTCCGATTTCGCTCAGGATAATAGCCCCCAGGGTATCCCCAATTCCGGGGATGGTCGTGATGTAACTGCCGGTCTGCTTCAGCAGAGAGGAAATCTGCTCCTCCAGTTCCTCAACTTGTCCCTCCAGGAACTCCAGCTGCTCAATGAGCTGCCGACTCTGAAAAGCGAAAGCGTCTTTGGCAAAGCTCACCCCGAAGGAACTGCCAGCCGCAGCCTTCAGCTGCTCTGCTTTCTCTTTTCCAAACCGACCATGGCTGGCCTTTTCTAAGAGATTGGCGAGCTTTCTGGTGGAAACAGACAGCAGAGCCTCTGGGGTAGGGTATTGGGAGAGAACCTCTTTGGAGGTGACTCCGAAGGTGTCTGAGAACAGCGTGTCGTACTCCGGAAACACCTGATCCAGCAGTGCGATGATCCGCCGCTTGCAGTCCCCGCAGGCATCCACCAAAGCCAGCCGGTACCGGCTCAGCTGCCGCAGCGCCACGATGACCTCCTCTGACAGATTTGTGACGGAAAACTGCCCGAAGCGCATGATCTAAGCGATGATGAAGCTATCTTTTCGGTCGTTCTTTGTCTGCCGGATATACATCTTCCGAAATGCTTCAGACTGGATGGGATTGATGACCTTTACTTCAAAGCCCTGCTCCAGCAGATACCCGTACACGCTCAGCCAGTAGTGGCCGGTGTCCTCCATGCCAAGAAGCAGGTCATCTTTTGAGATATCCAGCTTCTCGAACACTGCCACCAACTTCTCACAGCCCTCTTTGCTGTTGGCGAAGGAAATACTGTCCAGCAAGGCCGCGCCGGCCCCGTCTATGACCGTGGCTTCGTGCTTGTATTTGGCGATGTCAATCCCGCAGTAAAACATGGCGAAACCTCCTGCTTCAAAATTTCAGACAGAGTTTCCTCACGCTTCTTTGCGGGACACAACCTCGTTAGATATGCAGCGCATCTTCGCTATCCAGCTCATTCGCGTCAACCCGCAAAGACAGAGGCGCAATTCTTTCTTTGGAAGCTGCACTTCAAGGAGACTATCTGCGCCCTCTGTCTGCTGGCCTTATTATCCCACATGGCTTGTGGAACAACAAGTGGGTTTTATGCGTTTTTCCACCACATCCAAACCGTAAATCCATTATACGAGGAAAGAAAGAGGGATAAACACATGAATGCTTTTCTAAGTGGTCTTTCAACCGTCCTGTCATCCTTGGGTAGTAACGGTATCCTTCCCATTATGCTGCTGATCCTCGGCCTGGTCTTCGGGCTCAAATTCGGCGAAGCACTCCGCGCCGCTCTGACTGGCGCGGTCGGTATGGTTGGCATGAACTTGACTACCGATATGCTGGTGGCTAAAATGGGCCCCGCAACTACCGCAATGATTGAACGCTTGGGATGGCAACTGGATATTGTGGACACAGGCTGGAGCCTGATCAACTACGGTTGGGGCTTCCCCGCTGCAGGTATCTTGGTCATCATGGGCATTGCGCTGAATCTGATTTTGTTGTTTACCAACTTTACTAAGACACTGATGATTGACTTCTGGAATTACTGGAGCTTCCTCGCCTGCGGCGCACTGATTTACGGTGCCACCAACAGTGTGCTCTGGTCCTGCGTCGCTACGGCAATCTATATGGCAATTACCTGGAAGTGGTCTGACATTGTAGCGCCCGCCTTCCAGAAGGCCAGCGGCATGGAAGGCTGCACTTGGCCTACCGGCGCCATCATCGCTCCGCTAATGATTGGCTTGCCCGTCATCAAGCTCTGTCAGAAGATTCCCGGAATCCGCAGCGTCAAGGCTGACCCCGAGTATCTGCAGAATAAGTTGGGCATCTTCGGTGAGACCATGGTCATGGGTGCGATTATTGGCGCAATCATCGGCGTTTTGGCTGGCTTTGGGCCTGTTGATATCTGGCTACTGGCGGTCAACGTGGGCGCTGTCATGGTGTTGCTGCCCCGGATGATCTCCATAATGATGGAGGGCCTGCTCCCCATCGCCAGCGCAGCACAGGAATTTTGCCAGCGCAGGCTAAAAGGCAAGGAGGTCTGGATTGGCATCGACGCTTCCACCCTCATGGGCAACCCATGCAATATGACTGCCATCATGATTATGACGCCAATCGTTACTTTCATGTCCATTATCCCCGGCAACCGGATGCTGGCCGTGGCCAGCCTAGTGGCAGTACCCTGGTTCATCATTCCCCTGGCATACTATGCCAAGGACAATATTCTTCACACCTGCATTGCGGCGTTTGTGGTGTTTGCAGTGTACTTCTGGTGTGCTACTGCACTGGCCGGGGCACACACGGAGTTGGCAATTCTATGCGGTGGCCTGGAGGAGAGCGCCGGTATCATGACCAGCTGCCTGTCCGAAGGTGGCAACCCCATTACCTGGATTATGTACAAGATTATGAGCCTTTTGGGCTTGACAACGGTTTGACACACTCCGCAAATCAACATTATGCGCTTCCCCTGCCGCGTGGAATGCGCGGTAGGGGTGGCAGCAGAAAGGTGAGGGGATTATATGCAGTACCTGATTTGTTTAGCAGTTGCTGCAGGTGTTTGGACGATATTGCTCCGGTATCACCGGGAGGGAACTGGAATTATCTCCAGAAAAAAGAACGCGAAAAGGTCAGGAAGCCACAAAGAAAGATAGGTGCGTTTGTGGGATACCAGTATATTTTGTTTGATCTAGACGGGACGCTTCTGAATTCCCAGGTCGGTCTGGGGAAATCGGCCACATACTCCCTAGAGCAAATTGGCCTGGGACATTTGGTGACCCGGCAACTGCTGGACAGCTTTCTGGGCGTTCCCCTTCGGCAAGGATACCTGGAGTTTTGTGGTATGGATGCGGATCAGTGTGAACGAGCCGTTGGCTTATTTGAGCGGTATTATCTGTCGAAGGGAATCTACGAGAGCACTTTGTTTCTGGGAATTGATCAGATGCTACGCGGCCTGCATCAGGTGGGAAAAGTTCTGGGCGTGGCAACCAACGGCGTGGGTGCCAATGCACGGCTCATCTTGAAGCACTTTGGCGTGGCCGGGTATTTTTCGGCGATTTGCGGGCTGACCTCCTTGGGGGCAGCCGAGTCGAAGCCGGATGTAATCCGCCGGACTTTGAAGGAGTTGGATGTACAAGATCCCCGGCAGGCGGTTATGGTGGGAGACCGCTATTTCGACATCGAGGCTGCGAAAAGCTGTGGATTGAGTTCCATCGGTATTCTCTACGGCTATGGAAGCAGAGAAGAGATAGCATCGGCTGGTGCGGATAAGATTGTAGAGAGTGTAGATACTCTTCAGGATATCCTGTTGGGTTGAATACCGCACTGGCAGGCTAGCTGTGATGGCAGAAATGTGATGAACAGGAGAGCCCCTGCGCATATAAAAAAGGAGAACAACATGAAATTTGAGAACATGAAAGTGCCAGAAAGCCTGAATCAGAATTTTCTCATCGCAACATATTATATGAAATCCGACAAGGATCCGGATCTCTATGATTGGGTGAAGCTGGTGGCGGCCGATCAGAGTGCCGGCACCTGGACCCATGTGGACGGCGAGACTCCTGATGTTATTGAAAAGTACGGAGCCAAGGTTGTAGGGATTTACCCCATGGCAGGCGAGCGGGCCTGTGTGGCCAGGATTGCCTTCCCAACTGCCAATTTCCCCGCATATCTCCCCATGATTATGAGTACAGTAGCGGGCAATATCCTGGGACAGGATGGAATCCGCTTGGTAGATATCGAATTTCCCGAGAGTATTCTGAAGGAACTTCCCGGCCCACTGATGGGAATTTCCGGAATCCGGAAGCTGCTCAGCGTCTCGGAACGGCCCCTGGTGGGCGCAATCCTCAAGCCCTGCATCGGTGTGACGCCGGATGTCAGCGCCCAGGGCGCCCTGAAGGCAGCACTGGGAGGCGCAGACGTGATCAAGGATGACGAACTCCAGTCCTATCCTGCCTATTCTCCTATGGAGGCACGCGTCAACGCCGTTATGGGAGCACTGCGCGCCGCCGGAAAGGATAAAAGTTGTCTGTATGCAGTCAATATAACCGGTGAGAATTTGTTCGACCGCGCCAGACGGGCCATCGATGCCGGTGCTAACGCCCTGATGGTCAACTATCAGGCGATGGGCTGGGGTGCTGTGGAGGATTTTATTCGCGCCATGAAGCGCGAAAACCTGATTTATCCCATTTTTGGCCACTGCGCCGGCATGGGCGCCTACTACCGCTCCGCCACCAATGGCATCAGTACGGCGCTAGGGTGCGGGAAACTGGCCAGAATTGCCGGAATGGATATGCCGCTGGTATATCCTGACAGCGGCCGGTTTGGAATCTCCACCAACGAACTGGTGGAAACGCACACCCAGTGTATCGCCCCCATGAAGAACATCAAGACTTGTTTTATGACTGTGGCCGGTGGTGTCCAGCCCGGTGCCATCGAGTACCTGATGAACCTCCTTGGCAACGACTGCATACTAATGGCCGGCGGTGGGATCTATGGACATCCCATGGGCGCAACGGCAGGTGCCAAGGCGATTCTCTTTGCTATTGAGGCCTATATGCGTGGCGAGAAGGTAGAAGATGCCGCTGCAGAGTGCCCGGAGCTCGATGCCGCCGTCAAGCTGTGGGGGACACGAGGGCACTAAACAGATGCGCTTAGAAGAACAGTGTGCGTGCCAAGAGGCGATTCTGGCGGCGGCCAGACAGATGTGCACCGCCGCCAGAACCGCGCCGAAAACGCGGGGAATGGATTCGATTTCCAGTATAGTTCTGACAGGCGGAGATCTGCTGCAGCTTATCCGGAAGATGGAAGAAATTGAGAGTACAAATCCGGACTGCACACCTATTTTTTGTCGGGATGCAGCTTTAGTGAAAATTAGCGCAGCGGTGGTACTGATCGGCAGCCGGCGGAAAATTCGGGGACTCCAGCCCTGTGGCCTATGCGGATTTGGAAATTGCCGGGGCATGAGCGCCTCCGGCGGTGGCCACTGTGCCTATGATGATATTGACTTGGGCATTGCCGTCGGCAGCGCTATTTCGATAGCGGCGGATCTTCGGATTGACAACCGGGTTGTCTATTCCGCCGGAATAGCAGCCCAGATGCTGGGGCTGCTGGGGCCAGAAATCGAGACCACGTTGGCTGTGCTGCTGTCAGCCATGCCGCGGAATCCATATTTTGCAAGGAAATAGAGCGGATGAGGCAGCCTCACCGCCGGAATGCCCGTGAAAAGAGGAGAAAAGAGATATGTTCTACGCAAAGGTCATTATTCCGAATGAGACAGGGCTACATGCACGTCCCGCCAGCGGACTTGTAAAGCTCTGCAAATCCTATAAGAGCACAATCCAGATTATCCACGGCGAAGAAAACGAAAAAGTGATCGACGCCAAGAGCATCATCAACGTGCTGGCTGGCGGTCTGAAACAGCACACGGAGATCCAATTGCGCGTGGAAGGAGAAGATGAGGACACGGCGGGGCCGGCCATCGTTTCCTATATTGAAAATCTGACCGACTGACAGGAGGGGATGGCCATGGAAGAACTGTTAGGCTGCGGCGCAGCTGCGGGTTGCGCCCGTGGAATTGTAAAGCGGGCCTTCTCGCAGAAAACAGCGGTGGATCGACACAACGTAAAAGACCCGGAAGATGAAGTGCGACGGCTAGAAGAGGCCCGCGAGGCATATCTACACACTCTGCGGGAGCTGATGGAGCAGGAGGAGCAGACTGAAGACGCCGTGGCCATCCTAGATGCCTATCAAGAGATTCTGTTGGATGACACCTTTTTCGCGTTGGTCCATCAGCGGATCAAAGCCGAACAGGTGAACGCCGACTATGCCATCCGAAAAGAACAGCAGGACATAGAGGCCCAGTTCGCCCTACTAGATGACGAATACCTCATGGAGCGTGCCAACGACATCGCCAACGTCTGCAATCAGTTGATCTGCTGTCTGCAAGGCAAGCAGGACAGCCTGACGGAGAGTGCGGCTCTAGGTGCGAAGTTTATCATCTTTGCCGAAGATCTCACCCCGGATCAGACACTGCGGATGGATCGGGCACTGCTGGGTGGATTCGTAACAGAGAGAGGCGGGCTTACCTCCCACACAGTAATTTTGGCAAAGACGTTGGGAATCCCGGCCGTTGTGGGTGTGCCAGATGCAGTATCCGCCGTCACGGATGGACAGGAGGTCTTGATTTACGGCGGTAGCGGACGGGTTATCCTGTCGCCGGATGCCGCTGCCTGTGAGGCCTTTGACCAAGAGGCACAGGTACAGAAGGCGCGGCAGCGGGCCTATCAGGCTGAAATCGCCCAGCCGGCAGTGACTCCGGACGGCACGCAGATACGGGTGTGCATCAATATCGGAGACTGGCGTAACGGCAGCGACTTGGATGCGTTGAAGACTTGCAACGGCGTGGGGCTCTACCGCACAGAGTTCCTCTATATGCGAGATGATGGCTATCCGCCCGAGGAAGAGCAGTTCCAATTTTACCGCACTGTAGCGGAGCGGGCGGGCCAGAATGAGGTCATTATCCGCACACTGGATATCGGTGGGGATAAGCAGGCGCCCTATATGGCTCTGCCCCAGGAAGCCAACCCTTTCTTGGGATATCGGGCAATCCGTCTGTGTCTGAATCGCAGGGATATCTTCCTGACCCAGCTACGGGCGATTCTCCGGGCAAGCGCGTACGGAAACGTGGCCATCATGTTTCCAATGATTACCAACATAGAGGAGTTGCGGCAGGCTAAGGAAGTGCTGACACAGGCCCGCAGGGAGTTGGATCGGGAGGGCATCGCCTATAATCCCGCGCTGCAGGTGGGGATTATGGTGGAGACGCCTGCAGCAGTCCAGATCAGCGATCTGCTGGCACGGGAGTCTGACTTCTTCAGTATCGGCACCAACGATCTGATCCAGTACACTATGGCCGCAGATCGGATGAATGACCATGTACAATACCTATATAATGTGTGCAACCCCGCTGTGTTGCGCAGTGTGGATATGGTAAGCCGTGGCGCGGCAGCCCATAGAATCCCAGTCAATATGTGCGGAGAGGCCGCCTCTGATCCGCTTGTAATCCCCATGTGGATCGCAATGGGCCTGAGAGAGTTGAGCGTGGTGCCCGCCCAGGTGGCGCGGACAAAGTATGTGGTGAACCGTCTGCCGGCGGAGGAGATGCACAGACGTCTCCCGGAAGTGCTGGCCTGCACGACCACAGAGCAGGTACAGGATATGTTACGGGGAATCCAAAAGGAGTTCAACATCGAGTTATAGGTCGGATGTAGGCCGAAATGGCCAGGGCCTTTCAGCCCTGGCCATTCCCACCCCAAAGGGGCTCTTCAATCCCACCTGAAACACGGAAACCCAGGCAAAAATTATGTGTGTTGAGAGGGTGTGACAGCAGGACGCGCAAAGGCATAGACTTGTACACTGTGCGAGCCTATGGGGCCTATGTCTATATATGGGTGCGAGCGTCAAATGAAAACGCAGGAGCGGAGGAGTTCACTTCCGCTCCTGTGTTTTTCATTTGACAGCTACAAGGATTTTCCTGTAAAGAACAATTTTCCGATATTACGAAAAAGCTATGATGACCTGCCGCTGTTCCTCAATGCGGAGATGGTGGCAAGGGTGCTAGGCGTGTCGCCATCCAGCGGTTATGAGTTGCTGCACAAGCCGGGCTTCCCAGTGCTGCGCGTCGGCAGCCGGATGGTGGTGCCCAAGGAGCAGTTCATCCAGTGGGTGAGCGATCACACAGGAGGTGGCGGTTGAAGCACAGCAGCTATCGAGACGGTTTCTTTCTTCCCAACGAGTTGTTCCAACTGGGACTGGACTATGGAGAACTGGCGGTCTACAGTTTTCTGAAACGGTGCGAGAATCGCCGGACCCACCAGTGCTGGCCCAGCATCAAGACGATTGGACAAGCGGTGGGCATGAGCGAGAACACGGTGCGCAAGTACATCCGCCGGCTGGAGGAGCGGGAACTTATCACCACCGAACCCACCGAGGTCATCACCAAGTCCAGCGGCAGGCGTAATGGCAATCTGCGGTTCACCCTCCGGCCCATCGGAGGGGTAATTGATGTACAACTATGCCAGCCAGCTGGCGGAGCTGGAGCTGGCAACGGAGCGCCAGCATGTAGCGAAACTCCTGCAAAAGCAGGAACCCCCCTCGTGACCACCTGTGGGCCGCTGTGTGGCCCGATGCTGGGAGGAGGTAGTCTCCCTGCCCCTCCCAGCAAGTACAGGCCGGATTTGAGCCGCTGTTCGCGCCTTTGTGGAAGATGGCTCTGAGGCCCTTGACCTAATTCCGAGGGATAAAAAGAGCAGCAGTCGGCTATGGGTTTGTCAAGGGATAAAAATACATTTACAGTGAGCGGAAAAAGGGCGCAACAAACCGAGGCCCTTAAGGGCCATTCCTGATTTGTATGGAGAAATCACTCATCCTGTGCTCTGCAGGACTGGCATATAGGACTGGGAATCCCGGAGGACGGCAAAAATCACGGCAGTCATCTTTCTGGTTACATGGCCAATGCTGTTCATGTAGCAAAGACCCTCCGCCATCTTTTTCTCATGATAGGCACGAAAAACTGAACAGCTACGGTAGACGCTTTCCAGATGGCGCGCCGGAGGTACGGCGAACCGCGTTTGGACATACGACTGAAGGTTCCTTTGAGTTCACCGGACTGTTTCACAGAGGGATCCATGCCAGCGTTTGCCAACAGTTTGTCAGCGGGAGAAAAGCGTGAGATGTCCCCAATCTCGCAGAGGATGGTGGCGCCCAGGAGCGCAGCGATTCCAGGAATCGTAGTGAGAGGGCAGTCAAATTCCACGAATAGTTCCTCGATTTTCTTCTCCAAAATATCTGCCTTCTCTGTCAGGGCGGAAATCTGTTCCAGATACATCAGGAGCAGAGAGGAATAGACTTCACAGCAGTCCTCAATTCCAAAACAGTTGTGGGCCAACTCCTTCATCTGCCGCGCTTTCCATTCTCCAAAATGTCCGTTGCTTGTTTCCCACAAAAGCTGAGTCAGCTTGTTCAGATTCGCGTTCTTCAGCTTTTGCGGAGAAGGATACTTTCGTAGAACAGCCATGGAGGACTTGGAGAAAACGAAATCAAACATCGTTTCATATTCAGGAAAGAGCTTGTCCAGCACAGCGATCAGCTTGCGCTTAAGGTCAGCGGCGGTATCTTTCAGATAGGAGCGGCCGCGGCATAGTTCCCGTAGTGCCGCCAGCTTGTCCTGAGGGACATTGCTGGCCTTGCAGCGCCCGAAACGAACCACGTCCGCAATGATCAGAGAGTCCTTGGCATCGGTTTTGGTTTTACGGATGTAGAGGTTTCGGAGAGAGTGGGGCTGTATGGGGTTAAGAACCACCACATGATAGCCATCCTTAGTCAGCCTGGCATAAAGCGCCATCCAGTAGTGGGCAGTGGATTCCATGGCAAATATGATCTGGCCTTTGGTGTTCGTCAGTTTCCGCACATGGTTCAGGAGCAGATTGTATCCGGAGCAGTTGTTGGAAAAGCTGAATGCCCGGCGTACGATTTTCCCTTCTGCGTCAATGATTGTGGCCTCATAGCTGCGCTTGGCGATGTCAACACCTACGATGAATTCCATTGATCTCACCATCCTGAGCTTAGTTGACAGACAGTTCCTCATGTCCTTATGGGTCATACCCTGCATCGAGATCAGCGGAAAACATCAGTTCCCGCATCCGACTCATCAACGAAATCCCATAAGGGAGAGGTCCCATACTGCTGTGAAGCGGACAGGTGCCGCGGGGATAAAGCAGGGATCCTCTGTCTGCATGAGGGAATTATATCATTGCCCACGGGGTGAGGATACCAGGTTGGTAACTGCATAAGCGACGTATCTTTATTCGGGCTTTCCGGGGATTTTAATTATAGCAGGATAACCCCAAAGTACTGCCCCCCCAGTGCGGAGAGCGCCTGTGCCGCTGATACTTTCACGGTCGATGAGCGCAGTTTTACCCACCCTCAGGTGGGGCAAGCAGAGCGTTTGGCTTGCCACTGGCAGCCAAACGCTTTCTGCGGGCTGGCGCCCACACCCACTTTTTGCGGCCCGAGGGCCGAAGGCAGAGATAGAAACCCGGTGCTGCCCAGCTATAGACTTTGGGCCTTCTGGATTTTGATATGCCGTTGGCAAAGAAGAAGGCATTTTTTCTCTGTCATGGAACCTCCAACAAATCCACCCCTGTTTGGCCCTGTGAGCCGCTGTGTGGGGCGAAGATGGGCAGGGTGGCGTGTGCTCCTGTCGCCTCTCTTTCGGCGTTTCGGGCAGTCTTTGCGGAAACGTTCAAATCCCCCTCTCCCCTATACCCTCCGGCAGTTATGAATGTTCTGATAACTCTTCCCATAATCCCTGGCTTTCCGAAAAAAGTTCTGGTATGGTGTGCTTCCCGGCAGCGCCATACCAGAATTTTTATGTGAGAGATGAGGCAAAGACATGGAGACCATAACAAGAAACCGGGTCATCGCCTTCCGGGTGACACCGGCGGAGCGGCGGAACATCGAGGCCAAAGTCCGGCAGTCGGGACTGCTCCAGCAGGAATATCTGCTCCACGCCGCCCTGGAAACGCCTATCCTTGTGGTGGAAGACCTGAAGCCGCTCCTGAGCGAGCTACGGGCCTGGGGGCGGAACCTGAACCAGCTGACTGTGCTGGCCCATCAGGGGCACATCCAGTCCGCGGACCTGCGAGAGACCACAGAAATGCTGGGCAGGGTCTACGAGGCAGTGAACCGGCTGCTGACAGAGGAAGGGCGGGTGGTATCCCATGGCGACGTGCAGCTTCATCCGTGAGAAGAAGCAGACTGCAGGCGCCATGGGCGGCGTCCTGCGGTACGTGGCCCAGGAACAGAAAACCGTGGACTCGGACGGCGCCTGCTATCTCACTGGCGTCAACTGCATGGCAGACCTGGCCTACCAGAGCTTCCTGGCCACGAAAAATCTGTATGGCAAGGCCAGCGACACCTGGTTCTACCACTACACCCAGTCCTTCTCGCCCCAGGAGCACATCACACCAGCGGAGGCCCATCAGATCGCCCAGGAGCTGGCGGAGCGGTTCTTCCCCGGCTGCGAAGTGCTGGTGGCTACCCACATCGACCGGGCCCATCTCCACTCCCACCTGGTGGTGAACTCCGTGAAGCCGGACACTGGGGAAAAGCTCCACTTCACGCCCCGGACCTTGGAGCGGATGCGGCTGGTCAGCGATCAGATCTGCCGGGAGCATGGACTGACCACCCTGAAGCCGTACCGCCAGAAGAAACAGGTCAAGGGACTCCGACCGGGAGAATACCGCAGCGCCATGCGGGGACAGAGCTGGAAGTTTCAGCTGATCGCGGTGATCGAGGCGGCCATGGAGCGCACTGGCAGTCGAGAGGAATTTCTGGGGGAACTGCGGCGACGGGGCTACGATGCCCGATGGGAGGAAGGCCGGAAAAGCATCACTTACATCACCCCATCGGGAATGCGGTGCCGGGACGATAAGCTCCACGAGGAAAAATTCAGGAAGGAGAAGATGGAAGATGAGTTTCGAATCCGACAACACGCAGCGCAACACGACCTTGGACAGGCTGAAGCAACGGACGCCGCCTACGCTGACGGATCAGCAGCCCAGCGTCCTCTACACCATGCCGATGACAACGGTGGAGCGGCTGGAGGAAGTCCTACGGAGGACCTTGGCCCTGCAGGAGACCATCCAGGCGGATATGGAGACATTGGCCACCAGGGAAAATCTGAAGGAGCTGGCCACAGGTCAGCAGCTGGTAGACTGGCTGAATCAGACCAACAGCATCCATCAGGGGATCTGTCGGGACCTGCGCCAGACGGTGCAGGAGATGAGGGAAGAACACAAACAGGATGGGAAGCGGCGAGACGAGTTTATGAGGGAACTCTCCGAACTGGAATCCCAGTTCCGCCGGAATTGGGACGAGGTCTCGGCCCGCTTCCAGGGGAAAATCCTGCTGACGATCCTGGCGTCCGGCATCGTGTCGGCAGTGGTCAGCGTCCTGATGTGGCGGGTGCTACTGTGACCGGGCAGATCATCCACCTCCTGGCCCGTCTGGAGGACGGTGGGCAGCAGGTGCCGGTGCAGGACAGCACGACCCTCCCCGCCCACATGGACCGCAAGGCGTGGGCAAAGGAGCGGCGGCGCCGAAGCAGGCAACGGAAAGAGGCTCCTGAAGAAGGGCCGAAGTTGCTCTGAACAGGGTCAGGTCCCGGGAAATCCCGGGGCCTGATTTTCCGTCCAGGCAGCTCAAAATTTGCACCGCATAAAACAAAGATAAGGCTTTTCGGCCAAGCAGCCAAGTTGTTACTTTTCTGATAAGAGTGCCTACAAACCCTGGCTTTCCCTTTTTTCTGTGGTATGTTGTGTTGCTGAGAAAGGAGGGCTGAAATATGCAGCGAAAATTACTGACAAACGGAAACATCTTCAAGCGAACAGACGGCCGCTGGAACGGCGTGGTCTGGTACGCAGACGAGCAGGGAATGAAAAAACGAAAATCCTTCTGTGGAACTACGAAACAGGAGGTCAAAGATAAAATCACCGCCTACCTCGCCGACCTCGACCGACAGCTCACAGCCTCAGATGAATCCAAGGCAAAGCTGGAGGAAAGTATGGGCAGATGGCTCCGGGTATTCAAATTTTCCTC
>JABLTR010058900.1_pt1 | contig 22456 bp, 20 predicted proteins | sample 7160071 | NCBI WGS metagenome assembly JABLTR01 (sample SAMN14651230, study PRJNA627086) | human gut metagenome | isolation source: feces | host: Homo sapiens | reverse complement strand
GGCTGCCTACTTGGCTCTCCCTTCGGGGCCGCTACGTCCCGGTGGGACGTTGCCCAGCGGCCGACCGAGGCGGCAGCCGAGACGCTGGCACGGCGCAGCCGTGACTGAGAGGGCCAACCAAAAGTTGCCCCAGGGCCGGAGAAAAGAGGAGGGGCAAGTAAGGGGAAAAACCCAGGTTTTATGCGGGGTTGCGCTTATTCGCCCCCAGGGTCGAGTAAGCAGATGTCTGCGGCCCTTTTCGCCGCTTACTTGACCCTGGGGGCAAGTAAGCAGAAGCCGCATATTTCCTAGCTTTTTCCTTTATTTGACCCTCGGATGTTAAGTAAGGGGGAGGACAACTTTCCAGCTCTTTTTTTGATGGAAGCGTTTCGTTCGCAGCCCGCCCGCGGCGTGTTCGCAAAAAGACATCCCCCGGTGCGGACGTGCGCTGGCCTCTTGATGAGCACGAGCGCCAGCGAGCTGCCCAAGGCGCGACTTGCCCGGGGTGCAACCCCCGCGGACGTGCGCTGACGGCTCGATGAGCACGAGCGGCAGCGAGCTGCCCAGGGCGCGGATTGCCCGGGGTGCAACCCCCGCGCACGTGCGCTGGCCTCTTGATGAGCACGAGCGCCAGCGAGCTGCCCAAGGCGCGACTTGAGAACCCAGGCACTGGGTTGCATTCTGGGGGAGAGCATGGTACAATATCCCCAGCTACGCGATTGCATGCGAGAAAGGCGGACCATCTACTATGAAAGCAAGCGAAAAAACTATGGATACCATCGTCAACCTCTGCAAGGCCCGGGGCTTTATCTTCCCCGGCAGCGAGATTTACGGCGGGCTTTCCAACTCCTGGGACTACGGCCCCCTGGGCGTGGAGTTTAAAAACAACGTGAAAAAGGCCTGGTGGAAGAAGTTTGTGCAGGAGTCCCCCACCAACGTGGGCGTGGACGCCGCCATTTTGATGAACCCCCAGGTGTGGGTGGCTACGGGCCATGTGGGCGGCTTCTCCGACCCCCTGATGGACTGCAAGGACTGCAAAACCCGCCACCGCGCCGATAAGCTCATCGAGGACTTTACCGGCGAGAGCGCCGACGGCTGGTCCAACGAGAAGATGATGGACTTCATCAAGGAGCACCACATCCAGTGCCCCAACTGCGGCAGCGAGAACTTCACCGAAATCCGCCAGTTTAACCTGATGTTCAAAACCTTCCAGGGCGTCACCGAGGACCAGAAAAACGAAATCTACCTGCGGCCCGAAACCGCCCAGGGCATCTTTGTGAACTTCCCCAGCGTGCAGCGCACCACCCGGAAGAAGCTGCCCTTCGGCATTGCCCAGGTGGGCAAGAGCTTCCGCAACGAAATCACCCCCGGCAACTTCACCTTCCGCACCCGGGAGTTCGAGCAGATGGAGCTGGAGTTCTTCTGCAAGCCCGACACCGACCTGGAGTGGTTCCAGTATTGGAAGGACTATTGCAAGCAGTGGCTGTTCAGCCTGGGCATGACCGAGGAGAACGTCCGCTTTAGGGACCACCGGCCCGAGGAGCTCTCCTTCTACTCCAAGGCCACCACGGACGTGGAGTACCTGTTCCCCTTTGGCTGGGGCGAGCTGTGGGGCATTGCCGACCGCACCGACTATGACCTCAAGCGCCACCAGGAGCACTCCGGCAAGGATTTGACCTACTTCGACCAGGAGGAGAACCGCCGGTACATCCCCTATGTCATCGAGCCCAGCCTGGGCGCCGACCGCATGGCGTTGGCGTTCCTGTGCGACGCCTACGACGAGGAAGTGGTGGGCCAGGACAAAAACGGCAAGGACGACATCCGTGTGGTGCTGCACCTGCACCCGGCCCTGGCGCCCTTTAAGGCCGCCGTGCTGCCCCTCTCCAAAAAGCTGGCGCCCAAGGCCCAGGAAATCCACGACATGCTCTCCAAGCATTTCATGGTGGACTACGACGAGGCGGGCTCCATCGGCAAGCGCTACCGCCGCCAGGACGAGATTGGCACGCCGCTGTGCATCACCATCGATTTCGACACCGTGGGCGACGGCGAGAAGGAGCCGGACAACTGCGTCACTGTGCGGGATAGGGACACCATGGAGCAGGTGCGCCTGCCCATCGATAAGCTGAAAGACTACATCGAGGAAAAGGTGGCGTTTTAAAGCGCCCTAGGGATACGAGGGAAAAGGACGAAACCCTGTGAGGAGAGGCTGCCGCGGAGCGCGGCGGCCTCTTTTTGCCCAGCCCCATTGAACCCGGGGCGGTTTTGTGGTACAATCTCTGTGAATATGCCAAGCTGTGGCAACAGCTTGCGCCCCCATTTGACTTGACAGCGGAGCCACTTCCGCGGGGAGGAATCCTATCTATGAGACAAAGACGCCGCTTCGCGGCCATGCTGGCGGCCCTGGCCTTGGCCGCCGGGCTGACCGCCATACCGGCTTTGGCCACCGAAGGGGGCAGCCCTTCCACCTATACAGAAATCCCCGGGGACGGCACCGGCTCGGTGACAGACCCCCTGCCCATCCCGGACCCGGGGGAGTCCGCCGCGCCCCCCAGCAGCCAAGAGCCGCCCAGCTCCTCTTCCCAGGAGCCCACGGCCCCGCCCAGCTCCTCCTCTTCGCAAGAGCCCTCGCAGAGCGATCCGTCGGACAGCGAGTCCTCTTCCTCCCAGGAGCCCAGCTCCTCGGAAGGGCCCTCGGAGAGCGAGCCCACCTCCTCGGAGGACCCCTGGGGCGGGGAGAGTGAATCCGGCGGGTCCTCCAGTGAGGAGCCCGTGATAGAGCCCACCGAGGAGCCCTGGCAGCCCAGCGACAGCCAGTCCTCCGACCCCTACCAGGGCGGCACCACCACGGATGCCACCGTGCCCCCGGTGCAGGAGCCGGAGACCATTGCCACACCCCGCCCCGCGGTGGAGCGGCCGGAGGTCTCCCTGAACACCGGCGACGATGACTCCTCCGCCGCCGAGGAGGACTCCGGCCCCAACTACGTCACCTTTGCCCGGCTGAATGTGCAGGGCAACTCCATGGCGGGCACGCTGTTCTACAGCGGCGTGGCCTGCATCGCCGTGGGCGTGGCGGGCCTGGTGGCCATTTTGGTGCTGTACCTGCGGGGCCGCCGCCGCTATGCCGGCGCCGAGGGCATTTTGGAGGAGATACAAGAGGCGGAAAACCGCCAGCAGCCCCCCGCCCCTCCGGCGGAAGCGCTGCCGCCTGCCCCCGCGCCGTCGCCCCAGCCGGCCCCCGGGGCCCTGGTGCCCGAGGAGGCCTCCCTGTACACCGAGGAGTTCTCCCTGCCGCCCCAGCAGCCGGAGGCCTACGAGGACAGCTACCAGGCCTACCCCGAGGAGGGCTACGTCTACGAGGACCAGGCCTACCAGGAGGAGGACTACGGCGAGTCCTACGGCCAGTACCGGGAGGACTACCCCCAGGACGTCTACTACGAGGACGACGGCGACGCCTATTACGGCACCGGCGAGTTTGAGTATCCCCCCCAGCAGGCCCAGGAGCCCACCCAGGCGCCCCCGGCCCAGGACCAGGCCACCCGCCAGTTCGACACCGAGGAAATCCTGCGGGAGGCCCTGCGCTACACCGGCGAGGAGTACCAGGACCTGGACGACTAAAGGCAAGCAGACAAAAACCCCTGCCAAGCGGCAGGGGTTTTTCGCGTCTTTACTCCACTTCTTCCCGCAAGGTGAACTGGTCGGGCAGGTGGGAAAGGCCCTCCTTTAAGAAGATGGGATAGAAGTATGTATCTTGCAGCTCTTCCAAGGGCAGCCAAATAAATTCGTGACGGCGCTGCCCTTCATAGCGGGTGAAGGATTCGCCGCGCTCCAGCAGGCCGGTTCCGGCTGCGTCCATCAGGAAGTACAGGCACAGCTCATGGGTGAACTCACCGTCTACATCTTCGGTGAAAAAGGCCTGGTTCAGCCACAGGGGGCGTTGAATGCGGGCGGAGATATCCAGCTCCTCCTGGAGCTCCCGCTGGAGGGCGTCTTGGGCTGTCTCGCCCAGGGCTACCCGGCCGCCGGGCAGGTAGTAGTAGGGGGAGCGTTCATCTCGCATAGCGAGCACTTTGTTTTGGTGTAGGAAGATGGCGCAGACCCGGTAGTTAAACCGCCCCTCGCCTGTGTGGAAGGTGATGTCCATAGCAGCCTCCTTTCATTGGCTGAACACGCGTTCGGCGCTTTCGGTTTCAAACTGCTTGTTGTACAAATCGGCGTAGTAGCCGCCCAGGGCCATCAGCTCCTGGTGGGTGCCGCGCTCGATGATTTTCCCGGCGCGCACCACCAGAATCATGTCCGCCTTGCGGATGGTGGAGAGCCGGTGGGCGATGAGGAAGCTGGTGCGGCCCGTCAGCAGGGTGGAGATGGCCTCTTGGATGAGGGCCTCTGTTTTGGTGTCGATGGAGGCGGTGGCCTCGTCTAGCACGAAGATGCGGGGATTGGCCAGCACCGCCCGGGCAAAGGAAATCAGCTGCTTCTCCCCGGTGGAGAGCTGGCCGCCGCCCTCGCCCACGTCGCTGTCGTAGCCGTGCTCCATGTGGGTGATGAAGTCATGGGCGTTTACCAGCTTGGCCGCCGCCACGATCTCCTCGTCGGTGGCGTCCAGACGGCCGTAGCGGATGTTCTCCTTCACCGTGCCGGAGAACAGGTGGGGCGTTTGCAGCACATAGCCGATGTTGGAGTGAAGCCACAGCTGGCTGCGCTCCCGGTAGTCTTTGCCGTCGATGAGCACCCGGCCGCTGGTGGGCTCAAAGAACCGGCAGCAGAGGTTCACCAAGGTGGATTTGCCCGCGCCGGTCTCCCCCACAATGGCCACGGTGGTGCCGGCGGGCACGTCCAGGTTGAAGTGCTCCAGCACGTTTTCCGTGCCGTCGGGGTAGTGGAAGGTCACGTCCTCAAAGGTGATGTGGCCCAGCAGAGGCTCCCAGTTCTCCCGCTTGGGCGCGAAGGAGGTGCCGTACTTCTCCACCACCTGGGGGCTGTCGGTGATTTCGGGCTGCAGCTCCAGCAGGGCGGAGACCCGCTCGATGTTGGCCTGGGTGGCGATGAAGTTGGAGATGGTGCGGGCCAAGGTCTGCACCGGGTCGGCGATGCCCAGGGCGAAGTTCACGAAGATGGTCAGCTGGCCAATGCCAATGGAGCCCCACAGCACCATGTTGCCGCCGCCGGTGAGGACAAAGGCCACGGCCAGGGCTGTGAGGAAGCCGATGATGGGCACGTACACGGCGTTGAGCAGCACCGCCCGCACGGTGGTCTCCCGCATGCGGGAGGTGACCTCCTGGAAGGCGGCGGTGTTCTTGTCCTCGATGACCAAGGTCTTGGAGGTCTTGGCGCCGGAGATGCCCTCGTTGTAGTGGCGGGTGATGTCCGCGTTGATGCGCCGCACCTGCCGGTTGATTTTCAAAATCTTTTTCTGGAAGTACAGCGTCAGCAGGGCGATGATGGGCACCACCACAATCACCAGCAGGGCTAGCTGCCAGTTGATGGCCAGCATCACCGCCATAGAGCCGATGACGTAGGCGGCGCTCCAGAAGATGTCCACCAGGCTCCAGGCGAACACCGAGCCAATCTTGTTGGTGTCGCTCATCACCCGGGCCATAATGGTGCCCACCGGCGTGGTGTTGTAGTAGGAGAAGGAGAGGCTTTGCAGGTGGACAAAGAGCTTCTTCTTCAAATCCCGGCCCAGGTACATCTCCACCTTCAGGCCCAGGCGGGCCAGGAAGATGGTGCCAACCATCTGGATGAGCACCACAGAGAGGTAGAGCACGGCAAAGCCAAACACGCCCTGGCTGGTGTGGGGGGTGACAAAGGTGTCCACCGCGTAGCCGGAGAGCAGGGGGTAGGCGATGTCGCAGGCGGCGCCGGCCAGCATCATCACCACCAGCGCCAGCATTTTGCCCCGGTAGGGCCTGAGGAAGGGGATGAGCTTTGCCCAGGTTTTTAAAGAGGCAAAGCGGCCCCGTTGGTTTTGTTGTTCAATGTGGTCTGTATTCATAAACGATACCTCAAATGTGTTGCGCCCCTGGCTGCCCCGGCAGCCGGGACTGGCGGCGAAACGCCGCGCCTGTGCGAAAAACCAGCGCACGGGCGCGCCGTAGGCGGATACAGTTTTCACGGTGCGTCCCCGGGACGCACCTGTTTTTTCGCAAAAGGCTTGGGCGGGGCCTTAGGCCTCATCCCCGCTGCCCGAGGCGCCCTGCATCTCGTAGATGCGCTTGTAGATGCCCTCTTGGGCGATGAGCTGCTGGTGGGTGCCCAGCTGGCTCACCCGGCCGTGGTCCAGCACCAGAATCTGGTCGGCGTTCATCAGGGTGGTGATGCGGTGGGCGATGAGGATGGTGGTGCCGTGGACGTTTTTCCGGATGGACTGGCGGATTTTCTGGTCTGTCTCCATGTCCACGGCGGAGAGGGAGTCGTCAAACACCTTGATGGGCGTGTCCTGCATGAGCATGCGGGCAATGGCCACCCGCTGCTTCTGGCCGCCGGAGATGGTCACGCCCCGCTCGCCGATGGGTGTCTCGTACCCCTGGGCAAAGCCGGTGATGGCGTCGTCAATCACCGCCATGCGGGCGTAGTGGCGCACCGTCTCCAAATCCGCCCGGGGGGCGCCGTCGGCAATGCTCTCCCGGAAGCTCTTGGAAAAGAGGAAGGGCTCCTGCAGCACAATGCCGATGTTTTTCCGCAGGTAGGAGAGGTCGATGTCCTGGATGTCCACCCCGCCAATGGTGATTTTGCCGTTTTCCTTGGGCAGCTGGTAGAGCCTGTCCAGCAGGTACATCAAGGTGGATTTCCCCGAGCCTGTGGCCCCCAGGATGCCAAAGGTGCTTCCGGCCCGGATGGTAAAGCTCACGTCGTGGAGCACGCCGCCCTCACTTTGGTTGTAGCCAAAGTTCACCTGGTCAAAGACGATGTCCCCGTCCATGGGGGGCCGCAGGGCGTTGGGCTTGCTGCGCTCCTCGGGGGCGTCTAAAATCTCGAACAGCCGGGTGGCGGAGATGGAGGTCTTGCTCAGCTCCGCCAGCAGCCGCCCCAGGTTCCGGGAGGGCCACACCAGCATGGAGTTGTAGGCGGTAAAGGCCAGGAACTCCCCTTCGGTCAGGGCGCCGCGCTCCACAAAGAACACCCCGGCCACCAAGATGACCAGCACCTGGAAGCCCGCCAGGAAATCCCCCAGGCCCCAGTTAAAGCCCATCACGGTGCTCAGGCGCACCCAGTAGTTGGTGAACTCCTCGTTCTTCTCGTTAAAGCGGTCGATTTCATAGCGCTCCCGGCCAAAGGCCCGCACCACCCGCACGCCGGTGAGGTTCTCCTGGACAAAGGCGGTCAGGCGGCCCTCGCTTTCGTCGGCGGCCTGGAACTTCTTTCCGGTGATGACGAAGAACACCAGGTTGGAGACCATCAGCACCGGCACAAAGCAGCACACCAGCAGGGAGAGCTCCCCGTTTAAGGAGAACATCATGGCCAGGGACACCACAATGAGCAGCACGGTGCGCACCACCTCCATCAGCTGGTCGCTGACAAAGTTGCGGATGAGCTCCACGTCCTGGGTGCAGCGCTGGATGATGTCCCCGGTCTGGTGGGAATTGTGCCAGGCGTAGGGCAGCCGCTGGATGTGGGCGAACAGGGTGTCCCGCACACGGGCCACGGTGCCCTCGCAGGCCCGGGCCAAGCTCATGCGGGAGGAGTAGTTGGAAAGCCCGGCAATGACGGCGAACACCAAGGACACCGCCGCGCAGATGACAATGTGCTGGCGCAGCATCTCCCGGCCGCCGATGGATTCTATCCACTCCACCAAAAAGGCGGGCAGGTTAAAGGGGGTGTCGTTGATGACGGAGTCCACCGTCACCCGGATGACTTGGGGGGTCATGTAGTTGGCCACCACGGCGACTATCACCATGAGGAAGGCCAGAAGGAATTTCCCGCGGAAACCCTTGGTAAAGGGGAAAAACCGCAGGATACTGGATTTTTTCTGTGTGTGTTGGTCCATAATACACCTCAGGTGGGAAAAAAAGACGGCGGGCCTTACCAAGAAGCCTGGCATCTCCCGGGCCAGGCTGGGCCCTGTGGTGGGGCAGGGGCCGCAAAAAAGGGACGGCAAGCCCTCGGAAAAGCTTGCCGTCCCTTCCACGGCAGCAAAACCCTGCTGGAAAAGCCCAGCAAGGCAAGCCGGAGAGGGCCCCGGCGCTGTGCCTGTTTGGCCGGGCGGCTTTGGGGGGCAGCCCGGCGGTGGGCAGGCTTTCACGGCGGCCTGCCCGAAAGTATGACGGTTACTCACACTCTACCATGAGTCATAGGAAAAGTCAACAGCATTCTTCCCCCAGGGAAGAAAATGTTGTGGGAAACTTTCCCCGGCGGCGGGGGATACCCCCTTGCATTTTACGAGAGATAGGCTTATAATATAGTTACACCTAGTTTTTAAAACTAAGTAAAACAAAAATCGATTCCAAAACAGATAGAAAGGGTGACAAGTATGAACTACACAACCGCTCAGCTTCCCCGCCGGGAGAAAAACGCCCTGCGCCTGGAGCTGCGCCGCCGCCTGGGCCTGCCCCGCTACACCTTGGGGGAGGAGATTTTCTCCGCGGTGAGCCACGGCGTTTCGGCGCTGTACGCTGTGGGGGCCCTGGTGTGGCTGCTTCTCACCTGCCAGCCCACGGCGCTGCGGCTGGTGTCGGCGGCGGTGTTCGGCGGCACCATGGTGCTGCTGTACACCGTGTCCACCCTGTACCACGGCCTGGGGCTGAACCGGGCCAAGGTGGTGTTCCGCTCGTTGGACCACTGCACCATCTTCCTTTTAATCGCCGGGACCTACACCCCCATCACCTTGGTGTGCCTGGGCGGCTGGAAGGGCTGGGCCATGTTCGGCACGGTGTGGGCCGCAGCGGTGCTGGGGGTGGTTCTCAACGCCGTCAGCGTGGAGCGGTTTAAAAAGGTCTCCATGGCCTGCTACCTGGCCATGGGCTGGGTGGTGGTGCTGGCCATGGGGGACTTCTACCGGGCCGCCAGCCCGCTGTCCTTCTGGTGCCTGCTGGCCGGGGGCATCCTCTACACGGTGGGGGCGGCCCTGTACGGCGTGGGGAAGAAAATCCCCTACATCCATCCGGTGTTCCACCTGTTTGTGCTGGCGGGCAGCGTACTCCACACCGTCAGCGTGTGGGGCATCCTGCGGTGAGAAAGCTTGGTTTTGAAAAAGGGGCTGCCTGCTGGGGCGGCCTCTTTTTTTGCAGGAATGATTCCGCCCCCGGCTGCTTATACTGTAGCAGTGTACATTCCCTTGAAAGGAGCGCGGGACCATGCTACCCATTCACCTAATCCTCTCCGGCCCCCAGGAAGCCCCCTATCCCAACGGCGGCGACGAGGCCTACTGGATGGGCCAGGTGGCCGGGGCCTTGGCGGCCCATCTCCATGCCGGGGGGCTTTCCCTGGCGTGGGGGCTGCCCCAGGGGGCGGATGGCTTCACTTTGGCTCTTTCCTCCCAGGCGTCGCCCCCGCAGCGGGAGGGCCGGCAGAAGGGCCCTGCTCTGCTGTGGCGCCCCGGGGACGCCCTGGGCCGGCGGGCGGCGGAAGCCATGGCCTTCCAGCTGGCGCAGGTGTACCCCCAGCCGGAGCTCATCACGTTAGAGGAGGCCCCGCTGGAGAGCCTGCCCGGGCCGGGGGTGGCGGTGTACCTGCTGTACCGGGACAATCCCCAGGACGAGGCCTGGCTGGCCCGCAGCGCCGGCGCCGCCGGGAAGGCTTTGGCCCAGGGCCTGGGCTCCTTGGATGGCTGAGGCCCTCTCCAGCCTGCTGTGGGGCTGGCACGTCCTAGGGGGGATTCTGGCGGCGGGGGCTTTTTTCACCGTGGCCACGGGCTTTTACCAGCTGCGGTGCCTGGGCCGATGGATGAAAGCAGCCCTGCGCCCGCCGCCCCGGCAGGGAGGGAAGCTCTCCTCCTTTCAGGCGCTGAGCACTGCCCTGGCAGGCTCCATCGGCACGGGGAACATTGTGGGCGTGGCGGCGGCCATCACCGTGGGCGGGCCGGGGGCTCTGTTCTGGATGTGGCTCTCCGCTTTGCTGGGGATGATGACGGTCTACGCGGAGAACTACCTCTCCGCCAAACACCCAGGGGCTCCCGGCGCCTTGGGGTACATACGCCGGGCCGGGCGGCTGGGGGGCCTGCTGGCCGTGGTGTACGCCGTGGGCTGCTGCCTGTCCTCCCTGGCCATGGGGGATATGGTCCAGGTGGGGGCCGCTGCCGCCGCCCTGGAGAACCTGGGCCTGCCGGTGTGGCTCTCCGCGGGGGGCATGGCGCTGCTGGCCTTTTGGGTTGCACGGGGCGGCCTCTCCTTGGCGGGGCGCATTGCCGGGCGGCTGGTCCCCTCCATGACGCTGCTGTTTTTCGCCGCCTCCCTGGGGGTGCTGTGGGTGTTCCGGGAGAACCTCCCCCGGGCGGTGGCCAGCGTGTTTTCCGGGGCTTTCTCCCCTGGGGCCGGGGCGGGAGGCGCGGTCGGCTGGCTGCTGGCCATGCGGGTGGGGGTGACCCGGGGGGTGTTCACCAACGAGGCGGGCCTGGGCAGCGCCGCCTTTGCCTACGACGGGGTGGAGGGCCGCTCCCCCGAGGAGCTGGGCTGCCTGGGCATCTTCCAGGTGTTCGCGGACACCTTGCTGATGTGCACCGTGACAGGGCTGTGCATTCTGGTGTGCCGCTCCCCGGTGCTGGAGGGCGCCGCCCTGACCTTTTACGCCTATGAAAGCGCCTTGGGCCCCTGGGGCGGCCGGGCGGTTTCCCTGTGCACGGCGCTGTTCGCGGCGGCCACCCTCACCGCCTGGTGCGGCTACGGCCGGGAGGGGCTGTTCTACCTCACCGGCGGCAGGGGGAAAAACGCCTACGCCCTGGCTGCCGCGGCCGCTGCCGCTTTGGGCTGCTGCCTCCCTTTGGGGGAGGTGCTCCGGCTGGGGGACGCCATGAACGGCCTGATGGCCCTGCCCAACCTGGCGGCGCTGTTCCTGCTGCGGCGGGAGGTGGCCGTGGAAAAATGACCTTGGGAAAGTTTTCATAATAATTTTCTGAAAAGAACTGGTAATTTTTCCGGTTTAATGGTAGAATAGCCATAGCAGCCCCTCGAAAGCACTTTTGGCGCGGAAGGGGGGTATGGCGGATTTCATACAGCCGGGGCGAAAAACAGCCGCCGGCTGGGAAAGGCATGGTATCTATTATGAAACTTATCCTTGCGATTGTCAGCAACGACGACAGCGGCGCGGTATCCTCCGCCCTTACCCGCGAAGGGTTTTCCGTGACCAAGCTGGCCACCACCGGCGGCTTTTTGATGGCCGGCAACACCACCTTCATCTCCGGCGTGGACGATGAGAAGGTGGATACGGTGATTGGCATCATCGCCAAGTACTCCAGCCGCCGCACCCAGATCGTCCCCAGCACCTCCACCATGGAAGTGGGCATGTACTCCTCCTTCCCCGTGGAAGTGACCGTGGGCGGCTCCACCATCTTTGTGCTGAACGTGGACCGCTTCGAGAAGGTCTGATGGAGTTTCCCGGATTTTTGGGCAACGCCCCGGTGAAGGAGGCCTTATCCCAGGCCTTTTCCGCGGGGCGTTTTCCCCATGCCCTGCTGCTGCAAGGAGAGCCCGGCACCGGCAAAGGCGCCTTTGCCCAGCTGGTGGCCCAGGCCCTTGTCTGCCGCCGCAAGGACCGCGCCCCCTGCGGGGAGTGCCCCTCCTGCGTGCGGGCCAAGGCAGGCTCACATCCCGATATCCGCGTGGTGGAAGGGAGCGGGGCGACCCGCTCCCTTACTGTTGAGCAAGTGAAGGAGCTCACCGCCGACGCCTACCGCGCCCCCGAGGAGGCGGACGTCAGCGTGTACATCCTGCAAATGGGCACAAAGCCCCTGGAGCCCGCCCAGAACAAGCTGCTCAAGCTCATAGAGGAGCCCCCGGCCCACGGGGTGTTCCTGCTGCTGTGCCGTTCCGCCGAGCAGCTGCTGCCCACCATCCGCAGCCGGGTGCAGAGCTTTCTGCTCCAGCCCCCCGAGGAGGAGGAGGCCGCCGCTTTCGTGGCCGCCCGGGAGGACGTGCCCCTGGAGCGCGCCCGGGAGCTGGCCAGGCTTTGCGGGGGCAACATCGGCCGGATGCTCCAGGAGCTGGCCGGCGGGGAGGAGGCCCAGGCCTTTTCCATTGCCGTGGCCTTGGCCCAGGGCCTGCTGGAGACAGGGGAGCACCCCATGCTGCTGGCGGCGGCCCCCCTGCAAAAGGACAGGGAGCTGTTCCGGGAGGTGCTGGCCCGGCTTTCGGCCATCTTCCGGGACGGCCTGGTGCTGCGGGCCGGGGGGAGCTCCTTGCTGGGGGGCGCGCCCCAGCTGGCGGACAAGCTGGGGGATTTGCCCATGAAGCGGCTTATCCAGCTGCCCGCCGTGGTGGAGGAGGCCCGCCAGGGCCTGGAGCGCAACGCCAACATGGCGCTGCTGGTGACGGACTTTTGCGCCCGCCTGCGGGAGGCCGCGGGCCGCTGAAGGGCGTTCATGATAGAAGGAACACGAGAAACGCGCCCCAGGGCGCGGTGGAAAGGAGGCGCGCGTATGGCCGAAGTCATCGGCGTGCGTTTTAAAAATACAGGGAAAGTGTATTATTTCGACCCCCAGGGTATCCAGGTGGAGAAGGGCTCCATGGCCATTGTGGAGACAGCCCGGGGCCTGGAGTGCGGCGAGGTGGCCCTGCAAAACCGGGAGGTGGCCGACGAGAGTATCGTCCAGCCCCTGCGGCGGCTCATCCGCCTGGCCACCCCGGAAGATTTGAAAAAGGTGGCCGAAAACCACATCAAGGAGAAAAAGGCCTTTCGGGCCTGCGAGAAGAAGATTGCCGAGCGGGGCCTGGAGATGAAGCTGGTGGACGTGGAGTACACCTTTGACAACTCCAAAATCCTCTTTTACTTCACCGCCGACGGCCGGGTGGATTTCCGGGAGCTGGTGAAGGACCTGGCGGGGATGTTCCGCACCCGCATTGAACTGCGGCAGATTGGCGTGCGGGACGAGGCCAAAATGCTGGGGGGCATGGGCATTTGCGGCCGGCCCTTCTGCTGCGGCAGCTTTTTGGGGGGCTTTACCCCCGTGTCCATCAAGATGGCCAAGGAGCAGGGCCTCTCTTTAAACCCGGTGAAGATTTCCGGGGCCTGCGGGCGGCTGATGTGCTGCCTGAAGTACGAGCAGGAGGCCTACCAGGATTTGCTGCGCACCACCCCCAAGGTGGGGGCCCTGGTCTCCACCCCGGAGGGCAAGGGCACTGTCACCGAGCAGAACCTGTTAACCCGCAAGCTCACCATCCGCCTGGACAAGGACCCCGACGGCGCCCCCAAGGTGTTTAAAGTCTCCGAGGTAAAGGTGCTGCGGGACGGGAAAATCAAGGTGGGCAAAAAAGAGCTGGAAGAGCTGAAACAGCTGGAGGAGAGCTGAACCCTCCATTTTCCAGGGGAATTGCTGGGATGAGGGAAAAACACTTGCATTTTTACCGAAATGTGTTACAATGAAGTTGAAAATTCAACTGGAGGTGTTCCTCATGCCCTATGTCATTAACGATGAATGCATTGCCTGCGGCGCTTGCGCCGGTGAATGCCCTGTTGGCGCTATCTCCGAGGGCGACGGCAAATATGTGATTGACCCCGATACCTGCATCGATTGCGGCGCTTGCGCCGGCACTTGCCCGGTTGGCGCTCCCCAGGAGGGCTGATCCCGGTTTCGGGCCTGAATGAAACAATTTCAGAAGAGCAGAGCCCGGCGGGGGCTTTTCCCCTGCGGGCTCTACTTTTTTGCCTGGGAGGGCGCGAGATGGAAGAACGGCTGCAAAACACAACATGGGAGCCCCTCTGCGGCGGGGCCCGGGTGCTGGTAAGCCCCCAGCACACCTTTGGCACGGACGCCGTGCTGCTGGCCCACTTTGCCGCGCCCCGACCCAGGGAGCGCTGGGCGGACTTGGGCACCGGCTGCGGGGTGATTCCCCTGCTGTGGCGGGTGCGCACCCAGGCGGGGGCCATCACCGGGGTGGAGATGCAGGAGAAGGCCGCCTGGCAGGCCCGGCGCTCGGTGGAGGAAAACGGCTTTTCCGCCACGGTGGACATTGTGCAGGGGGACGCCCGGCAGCTTGGGGCACTGTTCCCGGCGGGGAGTTTGGACGGCATCGCCTGCAACCCGCCCTACACCGCGCCGGGGGCGGGCATCCCCAGCGAGGATGGCGCCCGCCGCGCCGCCCGCCAGGGGGACAGCCTCTCTTTGGAGGATGTGGCCCGGGGGGCCAGGCACGCCCTGCGCTTTGGGGGCAGGCTCTGCCTGTGCTTGCGGCCCCAGCGGCTGGCCGAGGCCGTGGAGGTGTTCCACAGCCACCAGCTGGAGCCCAAGCGGCTGCGGCTGGTGCAGCAGCGGGCGGGGAAGGCGCCCTTTTTGTTTTTGCTGGAGTGCCGCCGGGGCGGCAAGCCCGGCATGGAGGTGGGCCCGGTGCTCCTGCTGGAGCGGGAGGACGGCAGCCCCACCCAGGAAATCGAGGCCATTTACGGTGATTACCGGGACAACCCGGAGCACAGAAAACAGTAAGGGGGAAGGGCAATGGAACAGGCTTTGGAGCGGGGTGCCCTGTACGTGGTGGGCACCCCCATTGGCAACCTGGGGGATTTCTCCCCCCGGGCCCGGGAGACGCTGGAGGCTGCGGACTTTATCGCCGCGGAGGACACCCGGGTCACCCTGCGGCTGCTGAACCACTTTGGCATAAAGAAGCCGCTTATCTCCTATTTTGAGCACAACAAGCTGGAGCACGGCCCGCTGATTGTGGCCCGGCTGCAAGAGGGCCAGACCTGCGCGTTGGTGTCCGACGCGGGGATGCCCGCCATCTCCGACCCGGGGGAGACCTTGGTGGCCGCCTGCGCCGCCGCGGGGCTGCCGGTGTACGTGGTGCCCGGACCCACGGCGGCCCTCTCCGCCTTGGCCATCAGCGGGCTGCCCACCGGGCGCTTTACCTTTGAGGGCTTCCTCAGCGTGAACAAGCGCAGCCGCAAGGAGCATCTGGAGGCCGTGGCCCAGGAGCAGCGTACCATGATTTTCTACGAGGCTCCCCACAAGCTGCGCAAGACCCTCTCGGACTTTGCCAAGGTCTTTGGGCCGGACCGGCCCATCGCCCTGTGCCGGGAGCTGACCAAAGTCCACGAGGAGGTGTGGCGCACCACCCTGGGGGAGGCCGCCGCCCACTACCGGGAGACGGAGCCCCGGGGGGAGTTTGTGCTGGTCGTCGCTGGGGCAGAGGAAGCCCCGGCCCCGGAGGCAGCCTACACCTTGGAGGAGGCCGCCCAGCTGGCCGCCAGCCTGGCCGCGGGAGGGCTCTCCGCCAGCGAGGCCGCCAAGGAGGCCGCCCAGACCACGGGCTTTAAAAAGGGCGAACTCTACCGCCTGCTGCTGGAACAGGGGTGAGGCCATGCTGAAGCGGCTGACAGAGCGGGCCTGGTACCTGCCCTGGGAGGAGGAGACGGACCGGCCCAACCTGTGCTATCTTTTGGGGGAGCGCCACAGCCTGGCGGTGGACGCCGGGAACTCCCCGGCCCACGTGAGGAAGCTCTACCGGGCCCTGGAGGAGCAGGGCCTGCCCCTGCCGGACTTCACCGTGCTGACCCACTGGCACTGGGACCACACCTTTGGCCTGGGGGCCGTCCACGGGGTGGGCATCGCCTCGGCCAAGACCAACCAAAAGCTGCGCCAGGTGGCGGCCTGGCAGTGGACGCCCCAGGCCATGGAGGAGCGGGAGCGCCAGGGGGAGGACATCCCCTTTTGCAATGAGCACATCCGCAGGGAGTACCCACGGCTGGGGGAGATAGCCGTCTCCCCGGCGGCGGTGGAGCTGGAGGGCTCCCTCACCTTGGACTTGGGCGGGGTGCGCTGCCAGCTGCTCTGCCAGGAGAACCCCCACGCCCCAGACGGGCTGCTGGTCTACGTGCCCCAGGAGGGGCTGGTGGTGCTGGGGGACGCCGACTGCGGCGACTTTTACCATCTGGACGGCGGCTATGCCCCCAGCCCCACCCGGGCTTTGCTGCAGCGGCTCTCCGCTTGGGACTTCCAGTGGGCGCTGCCGGGCCACAGCGGGCCGGAATCCAAAGAGGGGGAGCTGGCGTACCTGGCAGCCCAGGCGGGTTCTGGGCGGCCTGTACAAAAGGAGGGCGCTGTGGCGGAAACTCTCGGGGGTGTTTGTTAAATTTTCTACAAGAGAGAAAACGCCGTGGACGGGCCCGGGGAGATGTGTTATACTAAGACCAGGTATTTTTTGATTTCCGTCAGGGGAGCGGTTCCCCTGGGAGCGATAAAAACTGGCCGGGCGCAGTGCCCCGGGATAGGAAAGGATGGAGTACTATGCTGAGAAAGACGAAAATCATCTGTACGCTGGGGCCCGCCACCGAGGACGAGGCTGTCCTGCGCCGCCTGATGCTGGGCGGCATGAACGCCGCGCGGTTCAATTTTTCCCACTGCACCCATGAGGACGCCGCCAAAAAGCTGGAGGCCGTCACCCGCCTGCGCAGGGAGCTGGGCCTGCCCATCGCCACCATTCTGGATACCAAGGGCCCGGAAATCCGGGTGAAGACCTTTCAAAACGGCCCCATCGAGCTGGAGGCCGGCGCCACCTTCACCTTGACCACCCGGGAGGTGGAGGGCGACGACAAGATTGTTTCCATCACCTATAAGGACCTGCCCAAGGATTTGAAGGCCGGGGCACGGGTGCTCATCGACGACGGCCTGGTGGAGATGCGCGCCGACCACGTCTCCGAAACGGACATTGTGTGCACCGTCTTAAACGGCGGCCGCGTCTCCAACCACAAGGGCATCAACGTGCCGGGCACCAAGCTCTCCATGCCCTTTATCAGCGAGCAGGACCGCTCGGATATCATCTTCGGCATTGAGAACGGCTTTGACTACATCGCCGCCTCCTTCACCCGCTCCGCCGAGGACATCTTGGAAATCCGCCACATCCTGAAGGAGTACGAGTGCCACTCCATGAACATCATCGCCAAGATTGAGAACATGGAGGGCGTGGAGAACATCGACGAAATCCTGCGGGTGGTGGACGGCATCATGGTGGCCCGGGGCGACATGGGCGTGGAAATCCCCCTGGAGGACGTGCCTGTGCTGCAAAAGCAGCTGATTCAGAAATCCTACCTGGCGGGCAAGCAGGTGGTCACCGCCACCCAGATGCTGGACTCCATGATGAAGAACCCCCGGCCCACCCGCGCCGAGGCCACCGATGTGGCCAACGCCATCTACGACGGCACCAGCTGCATCATGCTCTCCGGCGAGACTGCCGCGGGCAAATACCCCGTGGAGGCCTTGGAAACCATGGTGCGCATTGCCGAAAAGGCTGAGGAGAGCATCAACTACATCAAGCGCTTTAATTCCCGGGACAACAGCGACGTGGCCTTCGACGTGACCAACGCCATCTCCCACGCCACCTGCACCACCGCCCACGACCTGGGGGCCAAGGCCATCATCACCGTGACCAAGTCCGGCGTGACGGCCCGGCAGCTCTCCAAGTTCCGGCCCCTGTACCCCATTGTGGGCTGCACCACCCAGGAGCACGTGTGGCGCCAGCTGAACCTTTCCTGGGGCGTGGTGCCCGCCTTGGTGGACGAGGTGGGCGACACCGACACCCTCTTTGAGCGGGCCGTGGACGCCGCCGAGAAGACCGGCCTGGTGGAAAGCGGCGACTTGGTGGTCATCACCGCCGGCGTGCCCCTGGGCATCTCCGGCACCACCAACATGATGAAGGTCCACGTGGTGGGCCATGTGCTGCTCACCGGCGACGGCGTCACCGAGCAGACGGTTTCCGCCCGGCTGTGCGTGTGCAAGCGGCTGTCGGACATCCCCAAGCGCTTCCGGGACGGGGACATTTTGGTGGTGCCCGAGACGGACAACACCATTGTGGACTACCTGCGGCGCTGTTCCGGCATCATCACCGAGGAGGGCGGCACCAACTCCCACGCCGCCATCGCGGGCCTGGCCATGGATAAGCCCGTCATCACCGGCGCCGAGCACGCCACCGATTTGCTGAAAAGCGGCGCTGTGGTGTGCCTGGATGCCAAAAACGGCCGGGTCAGCGCCTGCTGAGAGGGCTTCCTATCCTAGGGAAAGGGCTGCCGCCAAGGCAGCCCTTCCTTTTTCTGACGCCTTGTGGTATGATGGGGGAAACACAGGAAACGGAGGTGCTTTTATGCGGATGGTTGGCAGCGTGGTGTTTTTGCCGGTAAAGGATCTTGCCCGTACCCGCGCCTTCTACACCCAGGTCATTGGGCTGCGCCTGGCGATGGTCCAACCGGCAGGGGCAGAGATCTATGACACGGGGTATGGCTATTGGGGGTTTTGCGCCTATGGGGATGGCCGGCCGGCCCTGGGCGGGGGCAATGGGGTTTGCCTTTCCCTAAACTGCAAGGACAGGGAAGAGGTAGAGGCCCGGTGGCGGAAGGCGGTTGCGCTGGGCGCCCAGGCGGTCTCCCCGCCTGCGGAGCACGCCCGCTTCCCCGTGTACTCCTGCTTTGTAGAGGACCCGGACGGCTACAGGGTGGAGTTCCAGGTGGTCGGGCGCTGAAGGCCGCTGCCCTGCGCCGGGGAAGGAGGTATCCCAATGGAACGGGCTGTTACCGTGCGGCCTGCCCTCCCGGAGGATGGGCAGGTCCTGTTTGCGATGAACCGTGCTTTTAACGGGGAGGGGGTGGCCTCCCCCCAGGAGGCTGCTTTGGCTTTGGCCCACCCCGGGCCCGAGCGGGTGCTGCTGGCCTTTGTGGCCGGGGAGCCGGCGGGCTTCCTCTGCGGGCTGCTGAAGCGCTCCGCCTGCTACTCTCGGCCCTCCGCCGAGGTGACGGAGCTGTACGTCTGCCCCGGCTGCCGCCGCCAGGGCGTGGCCCGGCAGCTGCTGGAGGCTTTCCTGGACGCCTGCCGCCAAGAGGGCGTGGAGGCCGTCACGGTGCTCACCGGGGAGGACAACGCCCCCGCCCAGGCCCTGTACCAAAAAATGGGCTTTTCCCCCAGCGGGGAGGCCCACTTCGAGCAGGGGCTGTGAATACGGCAGCAAAAAATCCCCCGGGTTTTCCGGGGGATTTCCAGTTTATCAGGCTTTCGCTTTGCAGTCCGCCAGGCGCTTTTCATAGGCGGCCTGCACCTGTTCCTCCAGGGCCAGGGGGGCGGAGCGGGCGCCCATGCGGTCCAGCAGGAACCGGGTGAAGTGCGGGTTGTTGATGAGCAGCGGCCCCAGCAGGTAGGTGCCGAAGAAGTTCCGGTAGCGGACGCCCTCAAAGGGGCACTTCTTGTTCAGGCCCACGCCCTTCTCCACGGGGAACAGGGCAATCTGCTGGGAAAGGGGCGTGGCAAAGGTGAACTGGGACTTAAAGCCCATCACGGCCTTGCCCTCAAAGCTGCCCAGGAACACGCTGTTGTGGCGGTGCATCATGTCCCGCTGGGCGTACAGGGGAAAGAGGGACAGGCACTCCAGGCGGCTGCCGTCCTCCTTGACGATGTACTGGCCGAAGAGCTCCAGGGCGTTGCCGGTGCACAGGAACAGGGTGTCCTGGTCAATCAGCTCCCAAATCCGGGCGCGCAGGGGCCGCAGCTTTTCCAGTACGGCCTCTTGCAGGCGCTCTGTCATGGGCCCCAGGTAGACCATGTCCACCTTTTCCCGGGCCAGCAGCGGCTCCTCTTGGAGGGACGTCTCCACAAACTCCGCCTGGGGCAGGCAGCGGCGCAGGTAGTCCATGTTGGCCAAATCCCCGTAGAGGTTGCAGAACTCGGGGAACAAAATCTCAATTTTCATGGCCCGCTGCCTCCTTTCCCGGCTGGGGTTCCTTGGGCGGGAGAAGGGCCATGCGCTGAAGCAGCTTGCCCTTGACCTCTTTGGCCAAGTCCACCGAGTACAGGTCGTAGAGCACGAACACGGTGTCGGGGGCCTCCACCTCCAAGGCCGCCGCGGCCTGGTGGGGGTCCTCCCAGTGGATGAGCTTCTCCTGGGGCAGGCCGGCCATCAGCAGGCGCACGGTCACGTCCCAATGGCGGGGCCCGGCCACCGCCACCTGGAGGATGTCCGGCTGGTTGAGGAACTCAAAGTCCGTGTCGTAAAGCCAGGCGGTGTTCTCCACGGAGTGGGCGGCGTCGTGGGCGTCGTCCAGCAGCAGGAGCACCGTCTTTTTCCCCGGGGCCTGCTGCACGTTGGCGCAGGCCTGGGAGCAGGCGATGGGGTTCTGCCCCTTGGCCAGGTGGAGCACCAGGCCGCGGCCCTTCAGCTCCACCTTGGAAAAACGGCTCTCCACAATGGTCAGCTGGTCCATGCACTGGGCGATGCGGTCCTTGGCCAGGCCGAACTCCGCCAGCAGCGCCACAGCGGACAGCGCGTTGTACACGTTGATGGGGCTGGTGTTGGGCAGGGCGAACTGCCGGGGGCCGTCGGGGCCCTCCACGGTCATGCGGCGTGCGTTCTCGTCAATGGCGCTGACGTGGTACCTGGCCTCCGGCGAAGTGAACCCGCACTGGGGGCAGTGGGCCCGGCCAATGTGATGGTACCGCCGCAAGTCCCACTCCAAGGTGGCGCCGCAGTGGGGGCAGGCGCGCACGTCCTGCACCAAAGTGGGGGCTTCCTCCACGTCGTTGGGCAGGGGGTCAATGCTGAAAAACACCCGCCGGTTGGAGGGCTTCAGGCTGGAGCACAGCAGGTCGTCGGCGTTGAGCACCAGCTTGGTGCTGTCGGGGATATAGGTGTTTAAGATGTCCAGGATGAACTCCACATGGGCGTTGCGCTTGTAAGAGTCCCGGAAGATGTTGGTGCACAGCAGCAGGTCGGGCTTGATAAAGGGCAAAATCCGTGGGGCGCTGCGCTCGTCCAGCTCAAAGACGGCCAAGTCCTTTTTGGGCTTGCCAAAGAGGGTGGAGTTGGCGATGAGGCTGGAGGCCACCCCCGTGGCCACATTGGAGCCGGACCGGTTGCAGGTAAATTCATACCCGCACTGGGTGAGCACGTCCTCCACCATGTTGGAGACAGTGGTCTTCCCGTTGGTGCCGGTGATGCCAATGATATACTTGGGGCGGGGCATCCTGCCCAAAAAGTCCGGGCACAAGATGATGGCCCAGCTGCCGGGCATAGAGGTGCCCTTGCGGCCGATGAGCTTCATCACCTTGGCGGTCGCCTTGGCGAACAGCAGTGCAAAGTAAAAGCGCGGGCTCCGTTTCATAAATCTCGTCTTCTTTCCCTTTCCCAAATTCTCCCGGCAAATGGCTTGGACCCACATACCGTTAAGAGAATTATGAAAATTATGTATCCATTGCATACTCTAACATAACCTCCCTTTTTTTTCAACCCTTTCCCTTGACCATTGTCCTACTTTGATATATGATGGAAGTATAGAAACAAAAAAACCATTGGAGGGATACCTATGAAGACCTTGCCGGTTGCCGTGCAGGTTTATTCTGTCCGGGAGGACGCTGAAAAAGACTTTGCCGGCACCATGAAAAAAATTAAAGAAATCGGCTACGACGGTGTGGAGCTGGCCGGCCTTTATGGCCTGGAGCCCGCCGCCATCAAGGCCGCCATTGAGGACGCCGGCCTGGTGGCCCTTTCCGCCCACGTGCCTTTCCAGGAGCTGGTGGCGGACATGGAGGGCACCATCCAGAAGTATGTGGAGATTGGCATGAAGTACATCGCCATCCCCTACCTGATGGAGGAGGACCGCCCCGGCACCCCCAAGTTCGAGGGCAACGTCAAGCTGTTTGAGGAGATTGCCAAGGCCTGCAAGGCCAAGGGCATCCAGCTGCTGTACCACAACCACGACTTTGAGTTCCAGAAGATGGCCGACGGCCGCTATGCCCTGGACTACATCTACGACACCATCCCCGCCGACCTGCTCCAGACCGAGGTGGATACCTGCTGGGTGAAGGTGGCTGGCGAGGATCCCGCCGCCTACGTGAAGAAGTACACAGGCCGCTCTCCCCTGGTGCACCTGAAGGACTTCCACAAGGAGGGCCGCCCTGCCAACATGTACCAGCTCATCGGCACCGAGGTGGAGGAGCAGGAGAGCCACGGCACCTTCGAGTTCCGCCCCGTGGGCCACGGCGACCAGGGCTTCGGTCCCATTCTGGAGGCCTCTGTGGAAGCCGGCGCCCAGTGGGTTGTGGTGGAGCAGGACCAGTCCAACGGCCGCACCCCCATGGAAGCCATCACCCTCAGCCGCCAGTACCTGAAAGAGCAGGGCTGGTGAGCAGTTGCCTTTGGCAACTGCTCAGAGAAGCCCTCGAATCCGGAAAGGATTCGTTTTCGCTTCGCGAAAATCCGGGCTTCTCTCCTCTGTCACTCCGGCTTCTCCCCGTATAGATGTTCTGAAAAGGCGTCCCCCCTGTGGGAGCGCCTTTTTGTATGTAGAAAACCACTCGCTAGGCGAGTGGTTCCAAAGAAGGCTTGTGCCGATGATGAAGACAGAAAAACTCCTTTTGTTGTAAAAT
>JABLTR010027699.1_pt1 | contig 22466 bp, 20 predicted proteins | sample 7160071 | NCBI WGS metagenome assembly JABLTR01 (sample SAMN14651230, study PRJNA627086) | human gut metagenome | isolation source: feces | host: Homo sapiens | reverse complement strand
CTTCCGGGAGATGCGGATGGCGGTGGAGATCTTCATGGGGTCGTCGTCCATCAGCACCACGTCGGCGGCCTCGATGGCGGCGTCGGAGCCCATGGCCCCCATGGCGATGCCGATGTCCGAACGCCCCAGCACCGGGGCGTCGTTGATGCCGTCCCCCACGAAGGCCAGTTTGGCCTTCTCCGGCTTCTCGCGCAGCAGGGCCTCCACTTTTTCCACCTTGCCGGCAGGCAGCAGCTGGCTGTACACCTGGTCGATCCCCAGGTCCCGGGCCACCTGGTCGGCCACCCGCTTGGCGTCGCCGGTGAGCATGACGGTCTTCTGCACGCCGGCCTCCTTCAGCGCCCGGATGGCCTGCTTGGCGGTGGGCTTTTCCACGTCGGAGATGACGATATGGCCGGCGTACGCGCCGTCAATGGCCATGTGGATAATGGTGCCCACGCTGTGGCAGTCGATGTAGTCCACGCCGATGCGCCCCATCAATTTGTCGTTGCCGGCGGCCACGGTGCGGCCGTCCACCTTGGCGATGACGCCGTTGCCGCCGATCTCCTGGATGTCGGACACCCGGCTGCGGTCGATCTCCCTGCCGTAGGCCCGCTGGATGCTCTTGCTGATGGGGTGGGAAGAGGCGGATTCCGCCAGGGCGGCGTACTCCACCAACCGCTGGTTCTCCATCTCGCTGTGATGGATGCCGCTGACCTCAAAGGCGCCCCGGGTCAGGGTGCCCGTCTTGTCAAAGACCACGATCTTGGTCTGGGACAGTGTCTCCAGATAGTTGGAGCCCTTAACCAGCACGCCGGCCTTGCTGGCCCCGCCGATGCCGGCGAAGAAGGACAGGGGGATGCTGATGACCAGGGCGCAGGGGCAGCTGGCCACCAGGAAGGTCAGCGCCCGGTAGATCCAGGTCTCCCACCCGGCCTCCAGGCCCAGGGCGAACATCCGCACCAGCGGCGGCAGGACCGCCAGCGCCAGCGCCGCGCAGCAGACCGCGGGGGTATAGATCCTGGCGAATCGGGAGATGAAGTCCTCGGACTTGGACTTGCGGGAGGAGGCGTTCTCCACCAGGTCCAAGATTTTGGACACCGTGGACTCGCCGAACTCCTTGGTGGTCCTGATCTTCAGCACGCCGGTCATGTTGACGCAGCCGCTGATGATCTCATCCCCGGCTTTGGCATCCCGGGGCAGGGACTCGCCGGTCAGGGCGGCGGTGTCCAGGGTGGAGACGCCCTCGGTCACAACGCCGTCGATGGGCACTTTTTCGCCGGGCTGCACCACGATGATGGAGCCGATCTCCACCTCGTCCGGGTCCACCCGCTCCAGCCTGCCCTCCCGCTCGATGTTGGCATAGTCGGGGCGGATGTCCATCAGGTCGCTGATGTTGCGGCGGCTTTTGCCCACAGCGTAGCTCTGGAACCACTCGCCCACCTGGTAGAACAGCATGACGGCGATGGCCTCCAGATAGTCGCCGTTCTCATAGATGGCCAGCGCCAGCGCCCCCAGCGTGGCCACCGCCATCAGGAAGTTTTCGTCAAACACCTGGCCGTTGCGGATCCCTTTGAAGGCCTTTTTCAGAATGTCGTATCCGATGACGGCGTAGTCGGCCAGATAACAGGCCAGACGCACCCAGCGGCCGGCGGCCCCCAGGGCGTCAAAGGCGGTGCTCCCCAACAGCTGCAGCGCCAAAAGCAGCACGGCGGCGGCCAGGATGCGCCAGAGCATGACCTTCTGCTTTTTCGTCATGCCGCTGTTCGCCCGCGTGCCGATGCCCTGGAGGATCGCGGCCAGCAGAGCCACCACGATCAGCAGGCCATTGACGATGTACGCTTGCATCTCGATCTTCCTTTCAATAATTGCTTATTTGTTGATTCTTAGAGGATTGCAACTCCCTGCCGGCAGATGCGACAGGGCATCTCTCCGGCGCTCAGAGGAATATCTCGCAGTCGTCCTCCACCTTTTTGCAGGCCTTGCGCACCGCCTGCATGACCGCCTTGGGGTCGGCTCCCTCGGCAAACTCCACGATCATCTTCAGGGTCATAAAGTTCACGGTGGCGGCCTGGACGCCGGGGGTCTTCCGGGCGGCCTCCTCCATTTTGTTGGCGCAGTTGGCGCAGTCCACGTCGATCTTATAGGTCTTTTTCATGGAAAAAACTCCTCTCTAAATCTTGTCAATTATTTGAACAATTAAACATCTGTTTAATTTTATAATTATAATACGCCCGTCCGGAGCGGTTGTCAACCACTTTTTCCGCTTTTCCCTCCCCTCTTTTATGCCGCCGCGCCGCCCGGGTAAATTCTGCGCCCTGCTCCGGCGGGAACAGGTGACGGAGGGCAGTGAACTATGTTATAATAACAAACAAAAAGGAGGGAGCCCCATGGCCGACATTTTCCTGCCCCATGACCACGGGCAGTCCATTGAACAGGAGCTGCAGAACATGCCCAGCACCGACAACTTCCAGACCGTGGCCGACATCTTCAAGCAGCTGGGGGACGGCAGCCGCATCCGCATCTTCTGGCTGCTGTGCCACTGTGAAGAGTGCGTGCTCAACCTGTCCGCCTTGGTGGAGATGAGCAGCCCCGCCGTCTCCCACCACCTGCGGCAGCTGAAGGCCGCCGGGCTGATCGTCAGCCGCCGGGCAGGCAAGGAAGTCTACTATAAAGCTGCCGACACGGCCCGGGCCCAGCTGCTCCATCATATGATCGAGGCATTGGTGGAGATCGCCTGTCCCATGAACCGGCGGGCGGAATCCTGACCGTCCGCCGCGGGCGCCGGACAAAAGGCACAAGAGAGGAGCAATCGCGATGGCTTATCCCGATGACGGCGTGGTGCAGACCTGGCTGGACGCCTGGGAGGGGCTCAACATCCGCCTCAGGAAAATGTTTGGCTGTTATTGTGTCTACTGCGACGGCCAGGCCGTGGGCTGGCTGAGCGGGTCCACGTTCTCCCTGCGGGAGGTGGGGCTGGACTACCTTCCCGGCCGGCTGAAACGCCCTGCCCCGGGGGACGCCATCCAGGAGATCCCCGTCCCTCTGGACGAGTGCGGCCAGGAATGGCTGCCCCGGGCGGTGCAGGACACCGCCGAGCGGAGGAAAAGGGCACAATAGCAACAGACGGCACAGCCTCACGCGCTCTGGCGCGGGAAGCTGTGCCGTCCGCTGTTTTATATCGGCTGTCCAAGTGCGATGTATCATGTAAACGAGGTGTCCAGGTGACGGGGAAGATCCCCAATCACCACCATCTGGTTCTGCTCATCCCAGAAGTAGTAGATCCGCAGGCAGTAGCGGGGATCCATGCTGGTGCCCTTGGCCAGGTGGCGCTCTAATTTACGCCGCCTGCCCTGATACTGGACATAGTAGGTCTCCCCCTGGCGGCCAGCGCCAATATCAGTAATCGCCCCCCGCTCATCCAGGCCGGGGTCCACCTGATGGCAGGCCTGCATAAATTCATCATAGGAGATCTGTCCAATGCAGAAGTCATAGTAGGAGACTGCCAAAAGTTTCAGGCAGCGGTATACCAGGGCGACATTCTCATAACAGGCGCTCTTCAGACTGCGCTCGGCCCGGGGATGAAGATACAGGCGGTCCGGGAAGTATTGGCTGATCCACTCGGCGATCTGGCCATAAGTCCCACCCTCCGGCATATCTCCGCTTCCGTCGCCGCCGGTGGCCGTCTGGAGCTGAAACCGCAGGGCGTCAAGCTGGGCCTTCAGCTGGCCAATCAGCTGGCGCTGCCGGTCATTCTCCTCCTCTAAAGCCTGGCAGTCCCCGGCATAGGAGTCGGCCAGGGAAAGATTTTCCTCACATTGTTTCTGCAGCTGGCCCAGCTGGCCCTCATAGGAGCGGATCAACTCCTGCCGGGACTGCCGTCCCGCCGCCCGCTGGCGGCGCAGTGCATCCTGCCGGGCGGCCAAATAGAATTCCATGCCGTAGGTCTCCCAGGGCATCCGGTGGGAGAGCACATAGCGCTGAACATAGCCCTCTACCTCGTGCAGGCAGAACTTGGGATCCTCACTGTCCACCGTGTCGCGCATCCGGATGGCCCGCTGGGTCAACATGGGGTGGTGATAGCAGTCTGTCTCCTCAAAGGACAGCCCCGGGTAATAGGTGCGCACCGATCCGTTGAAGGCCGACCACTGCCGGCCCACCCGGGCCGTCAGCGCTTCATTGGCCTCCCGGCTCAGCAGGACCACATGGGCCACCGCCAGCAGGTCTTCGGCCATCTCCCCGCCGTCCAGCATATACTCCTTCCACCGGGCGTCCTCCTGTTGGCCGCATGGAGTCAGCACAACCACGGGCAGGCGTCGGTCGGGGTGCTCCAGCAGGGCAATCAAATCCTCCACCTCTTCCGGCGAGGACACCTGCTGCACCCGGCCGGTGAGCCGGCGCACATCCCACAGCCCGAGCTGCTCTGCCATGTCCCGGATAAAGCCGGGCCGGCTGAAGGGCACCTCCTCCGTACAGCTGTGCAGAGAGGATACCGACAGCCGCACGCCCATGACACAGCTGGTCTCCCGGCGCAGCAATTCCACATCGGTGATCCAGATACGCCCCGGCACCTGGGTATCCGAGTGGGCGGCCCGGAAGAAAAAGCGCCCGGCTTCCCGGTCATAGAGCACGCCCAGCTCATTGGCGTTCTGATTTTCATCAAAGGTGGCCTTTTCTTCCGGCATATCCCGGAATATTTTCACATATTTACGCCGGCCCCAAGCATAGACCAAATCAGCGGCGCGCTCAAAGCCTGCCTCTGCGCTCACACCATTGGAAGACACCTGGGCCAGCAGCTGAAAACTGCGGCGAAGATAAGACGCACTCAATTGAACCGCCACTTCAATCCCCCTCCCATCCATTGATTGGACCTATGGATGCAAATGCAGCTTACCACAAACAGGGCCCGGCGGCATTTGACGCTCCGTCTGATGCATTGCTCCATGTCATTCCTGGGCAGTTTCGCGTTACGCCACCATAAACCGAGCACCAGGCATCGGATCTGTCCACATTCGACGTTTGCAGATATAGAAAAATCCCGAAACCATCATGGCTCCGGGATTTCTGATTTTGGTGCGGATGACGGGACTCGAACCCGTACGCGCATTCACGCACAAGCACCTCAAGCTTGCCAGTCTACCAATTCCAGCACATCCGCAAATCAGCAGTGATTATTATAGTGCAATTTCAGGCCATTTGTCAACTCTTTTTTCCTCGTTTGGAAAGATTGATCCCGTCACATCGCCAATACATATGGCAAAGCTGCCGCAGCGCCAAAACAAGCTGTCCGACGGTTCCCAGTCTCTGCACTCCGGTCGGCTTTTCCCGCCCCGCCGGCCAAAAGCCAAAAGAACATGCCGGCATTTGCTGTCGGCATGTCCTTTCCAGTTTTGGAATTTACACAAAGTGAAGGCATCCGCCCGCGCCTAATATACGGTGCAGGCTGCCGCAGGCGGAATAGGGAGTATATTTCCCGGTGACGCCCCCCTCGGAGAAGCTGCTGACCTGGAGCTGCATGTCAATCCCGGCCCCTTTGACCCAAATGACATGGGTGTTGGTGTGCACTGCAGGGTCGGAGATAATTTTCGACTCGGTCCGGTCAAAACCGATGCCCGCCAGGGCGACGGCGGCGTGGACGTTGACATTGCGGGGGTAGCACTTGCAGGCCTGGCGGGTGGGGCCCTCAAAGACTACAGTGCGCCGGGTGTCCTCCCGGCCCAGGCTGGCCGGGTTCTTGGTGGTCTCAATGGACACCTGGGTCCACAGCGCCCGCCCGTCGAAGATGCCGTCCAGGCCCAGGATGGCCCCGTGGGGAATGAAAATGCAGTGCCCGTACCGGCTGCACAGCTCCCTGGCCCGGATTTCAAAGGCCTGATCGCTGAAGGCGGTGACCGAGAACATCAGCAGGTCGCTGTGCTCCAGGATCAGCTCCAGCTGGTCAGAGAGTGCGGCGGCGGTGGCCGTCTCCACCACCAGGTCCGCCGCCGCATAGAGCGCCGGGTCCGCCGCCCGGAGCACCGGGACGCCGGGGGCGGCGGCGTGGATCGCCGCCTCGTCGGCAAAGGGGTCCTGAACGAAGCAGACCTGGCCCAGGTCTCCGTCCGCCACTTGTTTGAGCAGGGCGCGGCCGATCTTGCCGCAGCCCAGGAATCCGATCTTCAAAGCTCAGCCCTCCTCATCCGCGGCGGTAGCGCTCCATCACCGCCATGGCCCGCGCCATGGCGGCCACGGCGGCGGCGTGATCCTGGGAGAAGTTGATCCGGAAATGCCGGGTGAACTGGGGGCCGAACTCAGTGCCCGGGGTGACGGTCACCCCGGCCAGCTCCCGCAGGATGCGGGCGAAGTCGCCGATGCTCACCTCCAGCTCCGGCAGCTCCACAAACAGGTAGCTGCCCGCGTCGGTCTTCCGGGCGGATACCCCGGGATGGCGGGCCAGCACAGCCATCAGGTCGTCCCGGATGGCCGCGTGGGCGGCAATGCGCCGCTCCATAAATCCCTCCGGCTCCCGGAACCAGACCGAATAGACCGCCTGGCAGTAGCCCGCCGCCCGGAGGGAGACGATTGCCTGCAGCTTTTCCATCCGGTCGATCAGCTTCGGGGTGCCGAAGGCGGCGCCCAGCCGAAAGCCGCTGAGGGATTCGGTCTTGGAGGGGCCAAGGATGGTAATCAGGTTGTCGGGTATCTCCGCCTGGGCCCGCAGGTGGGTGTAGCTCCGGCCGTCAAAGACCTGGCGGGAATAGAGCTCGTCCACGATCAAGGCCGCTCCATAGCGCTTGGCCAGGGCGGCGATGGCGCAGATCTCCCCGTAGGAGTAGACCGCGCCGGTAGGGTTGTTGGGGTTGGAGAACAGGAACAGTTTGGCCCCGGCCCGGAAAGCCCGCTCCAGCTCCTCCAGGTCGATGCCGGAGCGATCCTGGCCGGCCTTGTAGTCCATCTGGACCGGCAGCAGCTCTCCATCGAAGAACTCTGTCAGTTTGCGGTTGGCGAAGTAGTCCGGCTCCACAATGGCCACCTTATCCCCCCGGCCCACCAGGGCGCCCATGGCCAGAAAGAGTGCCCCCTGGGTACCGGGGGTCAGAATCAGCTCCCGGTCCGGATCCACCGGGGCCCCGGTGAAGGCCGCCAGCTTGGCGGCTATATCGGCGCGGATGTCTCTTTTGCCCCGGTACTCAGTGTATGCCTGTTTCCCCCCCAGGGCGAACCCGGTGTCAAAGGCCTCCCGGCTGCCGGGCAGCGGCGGGAAGGCGTCCACGTCGCCGTGGGAGAAGTCCACCGGAAGGCCGGGCAGCTTCTCCCCCCGCAAATCCAGCGCCGCCGTTTTTTGCAGTGCCTCCTGACCCGGTGCATTGTCGATGCCCAGCTTTTTATATTTTTCCGTCAAAGAATCCATATTTGTTCCTCCCAGGCGGGCCGGCAGGCACGTTCTGCCCTCCGCCTCACTTCGATTTCAGCTGCTGCGTGATCTTGTCCGCCACCTCCCGCACCGCTGCAATATAGATCTCAATCCCCTTAGGCAGCATACGGGAGTCCGGTCCAACCAGAGCCACGCTGGCATAAATTTTTCCATTGTTATCGTAAACAGGCGCTGCAATTCCCAGGGCAGCGGAGTCAAATTGATTGTCGGTGATGACATATCCCTGACTGCGGATTTCTTCCAGCCAGCAAGTCAATTTCTTCCGCCCGGCTTCTTCAGCCTGCTGATCCAATACCTGGGCGACGACGCTCTGGCTTTCCCAGGCCAGAATGGCCAGGCTGGAGGCGCCCACATACAATGGAAGCGCCCGGTGATCCTCCGGCGTAAAACGAATGGGATGGCGGGAGGGCACGCTGTATATACATACGCTCTCCAAGCCGGAGCGAATGGATAAAATGGCAGTCTCCTCATATCTCTCCGCCATGCTTTGCAACAGCGGCCTCGCCGATCTGAGCAGTCCCTGCTCAATTCTGCCATAGGCACTGCGGCCTAAATTGATAAAGTGATATCCCAGATCAATCTCACTGCGGGAATAACGCCGGGCAAAATCCTTTGCCTCCAGCGTCTGAATCAACCGGTACACCGTACTCTTGGGCAGCCCCAGCGCGACAGCCAACTCCTCCACCGACATGGGATGATCGGATTGGCCCAACAGGGTCAAAATATCCAGTGCCTTAACCAACGTCTGAAGCTGTGCCATAAGAAAGCCCCTCCCTGCAATGTCACGGCAGGCAGGACAGGACCTGCCCGCCGTAGTGTTTTGTTTATTGTACTGGATCCCCAAAACACTTGCAAGTGCGACGCTGGGCACAGTTTAGTCGTTCAGGCCCATATCCGCTGCCATCTGGGCATACTCGGTGACCCACGCATCCACCTGGCCGTTCTCGGTCACGTCGGCCACCACAGTGTTGACAATAGCCTGCAGATCTTCATTGCCTTTCTGCATGGCCACCGCCTTGTCCACCTGCTCCACCTCATCGTCAGAGAGCTCAAAGGAGTAGAGCTGGTCGGAATTCACACTGTACCGCTCGGCGGTGATATTGTCTACCACGATGGCATCCACCCGGCCGGAGGTCAGCTGCAGAATAGCGTCAGAAACGGTAGCGGTGGAAGTCACATTGTCGGAGATGCTGTTGGCCCGCACCTCCTGAGAGGAGCCGGTGTTGGCCGCCAGGGCTTTGCCCTCAAAGTCGGCCAGGCTCTGATACTGATCGGCATTTTCCACCAGAATCAGCATGACGTCCTGGGTCTGCAGATAGGGGTCGGAGAAATCCATGACCTCCTTGCGTTCCTCGGTGACGGTACAGCAGGAACAGATCAGATCAATCATGCCGGTGCTCAGAGAGGACAGCACCGCAGAGAAGTCCATGCTCTGGAAGTCCAGGGTGATCTCCTTGCCCAGCACCTCGCTGAGCCGGTCGGCGATGGCCTGAGCCATCTCCCGCTCCACGCCGATAGCCTCGTTGGTGGAGGTGTCGATGAAGCCGAAGGGGGGATAGCTGGAGTCATTACCCACTACAAGCGTGCCGCTGTCATAAATCTTCTGGAGCACCGGTCCCAGGTTATTCAGGTCAACCCCCTCAACTGCGTAAAGTTCATCACTCCCTGCTTCAGCCGAGGTGCTGGCATCCGTACCATCATCCGAAGCGGCGGACGTCCCGCTTCCCGAGGAAGCCATACTGCTGGAAGATGCGGGTGAACTGCCGCAGCCGGACAGGATACCAAGCGCCAGTACCAACGCCAAAACAGCAGACAGAGTTTTCAATAATTTCTTTTTCATGTTTTACCTCCTGGATATAGATAAAAGGGATGTTTGGCTGATTATATTTACGCTTTCGCCTTAGCGCTGCTGATATTCATCCTGGCCTCCACCCGGCGCAGGATGGCGGACATGCTCAGGGTCATGACCAGGTAGAGGATGGCCACCAGCACCAGGGGCATGAAGGGCAGGAAGCTGTTGCCCCGGATCAGGTTGGCCGTGTACATCAGGTCCGCCAGGCCGATAGTGGAGACCTGGGCAGAGGATTTGAAAAGGGTGACGAAGTTGTTGCCCAGGGCGGGAATGCAGTTTTTCAGCGCCGCCGGGAAGATGATGGACACCATCGCCTGGGCCTTGGTGTAGCCCAGAGAGAGGGCTGCCTCCTCCTGACCGGGATCGATGGAAAGAATGCCGCCCCGGATGATCTCCGAGATGTAGGCTGAGGAGTTGATCATCAGGGCGATAACGCCGCAGGCAAAGCGGTCAAACTGGATACCGCCCACGGTGATGGTGGGCAGGTCTACCCCCAGCATGGGCAAGCCGTAATAGACCATGGCGATCTGCAGCAGAATCGGGGTGCCCCGGATGATCTCCACATAGACAAAGGCGATCTTGTTGATGATCTTGTTCTTGCTCAGCCGGAGGAAGCAGACGATCACGCCCAGGACAAAGCCCAGCAGGATCGCGCAGATGGAGACCAAAAAGGTCACTTTAAAACCAATCCACAGAAGATTTCTGTAGCGGACGGCCAGCATCCACAATGTACTCATGCCTGTTCTTCCTCCTTCTCGTCCTGGCGCAGCGTCCGGTACAGGAACTCCCGGGTACGCTTCTCCTTGGGGTGGCGCAGCACCTCGTCGGGGGTGCCCTGCTCCACAATATAACCGCCGTCCATGAAAATGACCCGGTCAGCCACGTCGTGGGCGAAGCCCATCTCGTGGGTAACCACCACCATAGTCAGCCCGTCGTCGGCCAGCTTGCGCATGACGTCCAGCACCTCACCTACCAGCTCCGGGTCCAGGGCGGATGTGGGCTCATCAAAAAGCAGTGCCTTAGGGCTCATAGCCAGAGCCCGGGCGATGGCCACCCGCTGCTGCTGGCCGCCGGAGAGCATGCTGGGATAGGCATCCGCCTTGCTGGCCAGCCCCACTTTTTCCAGCAAAGCCATAGCTGTCTCTTCTGCTGCGCTCTTGTCTATCTTTTTAATTTTGACCGGGGCCGCAGTAATATTGCCCTTTACCGTTTTGAGCGGAAACAGGTTAAAGCGCTGGAATACCATGCCCACCTCCTCCCGGAGCTTGCGCACATCGTACCTCCGGCTCAGGGTGCTGACCCCCTCATAGTAGATCTCGCCGCCGGAGGGGGTCTCCAGCTGGTTGATGCAGCGCAGCAGGGTGCTCTTCCCCGAACCGGAAGGGCCGATGATACATACCACTTCTCCCTCCTTGACCTCCAGGTTGATGTCCTTCAGCACCTCCAGGTCTCCGAAGTTCTTGGACAGATGCTCGATCTTAATCATTGAGACCGCCTCCCTTATCAACCGAACCGCAGGCGCACCAGCTGGGCCAGATAGGCCGCGGTGCCCTCGATCCCCAGCACCGCGCTGTTGATCAGAAGATCGTACTGGTCCAGCTCGCCGGGATCGTATCCGGTGTATTTTTTGTGATAGCTCTTCCGGGCCGCATCCACGCTCTTCATCATCTTTTTGGCCTCGGGCAGTGTCATGTTCAGCCGCTGGGTGCAGTTGTCCAGCCTGGCCTGCTCCGGGGCGAAGACAAAGACCGCCAGCCGGTTTGGCTCGCTGCGCAGGATGTAGTCGGCGCAGCGGCCGACGATGATACAGCTCTGCCGCTCCGCCAGGGTGCTGATGATCCGGGCCTGGGCGGCAAAAATCTGGTCCTGCATGGCCACATCTCTGCCCAAAGGGAAGGCACGGCGCCAGAAGGTGGAGTTACCCAGCCGGCCCTCGGCCAGGTCCACCTCCTCCCGGGTGATCCCCAGCTCCCGGGTCACTTGTTCCACGATGTCCCGGTCATAGTATTCCACCCCCAGCTCCTCGGACAGCGCCCGGGCGATGGAGCGGCCCATGCTGCCGAATTGGCGGCCCAGGGTGACTACAAATTGCTTCACGCAGATTCCCCCATTCTCTGAAAGATACAAGGCGAGGCAAAGGCCACCGGTGGTGCTTCCCAGGCGCCTTTGCCTCGCTCTTCTGTCATTAACTCAATGTCCCGTGGGGACCACCAGATGGCCGTAGGCCTTGGCGGTCTCGTCCACCACTCCGTCCCGCATGACGACGCGGCCCCGGACGATGGTGCCGGTGACGGCGCATTTCAGCTCCCTGCCGTCGTAGGGGATGGCGATGTCCCGGGCATGGGAGTAGTTCCTGGCCTTGTCCACCACCGTGTGCCGGTCCATACGGAACAGGGTGAAGTCCGCGTCCGCCCCCACCTGGATGGTGCCCTTGGTGGGATAGAGGCCGAAGCACCGGGCCGGGTTGACGCTGAGCAGCTCCACCACCTTCTCCAGGGTGGTGCGGCCCTCGGCTACCGCGTCCAGCATCAGGGGCAGCCGCAGGTCCGCCCCGGGGAAGCCGGCGGCGGCGGCGAAGATGTCCTTCAGCCCCCGGGTCTTCTCCTCCACCAGGAAGGGGCTGTGGTCGCTGCCCATGTAGTCCACGGTACCGTCGTTGATATAATCCCACAGCTTCTCCGCCTGGGCCCGGCTGCGTACCGGGGGATTGCACTTGGCGTAGGGGCCGAACTTCACCATGTCCTCCTCAGTCAGGAACAGGTAGTGGGGACAGGTCTCCACATAGACCGGCAGGCCGTCCTTTTTGGCCTGGCGGAGCAGCTCCATGACCTCCGGGCAGGAGACGTGGGCGATCTCCACCCGCGCCCCGGTCTCCCGGACAAAGTTCAGGATGCGCTCCACGCTGGTCACCTCCGCCACGGTGGGGCGGCTGACGCAGTGGTACTCGGGCGACACCCTGCCCTCGGCCCGGAGGCGCCTGATGTTGGCCGAGATCATGTCGTTGTTCTCCGCGTGGAAGGCACAGAACAGGCCGGTCTTGGCCAGCTCCTGCATGCCCGCGTAGAGCTGGGCGTCATCCGCCATGGTCAGGCCCTGGAACTCCTGCTCCCGGCCCTCCGGGGGGGCGTGGAGGAAAGTCTTGTAGGCCACGATCCGGCCGTCGGCGGCCAGCTGGGCGATGTCCTCCAGATATTCGCCCCCGGCGGCCCCGTAGAAGGCGAAGTCCGCCACGCACTGGGCCTCCGCCCGGGCGATGCGCCGCTCCAGGATCTCCACGTTGTGCTGAGGCGGCACACTGATGGGCTGCTCCAGAATGGTGGTCACCCCGCCGGCCGCGGCGGCCATAGTCTCGGTGTAGAAAGTGCCCCGCTCGGTGTGGCCCGGGTCCCGGACGTGCATGTGGGTATCGATGGTACCCGGGATCAGGTACTCCCCCGTCAGATCCAGCGTCCGCGCCCCCTCCGGCATGCACTCGGGCGCGGCGATGGCGGCGATCCGCCCGGCCTGGACACCCACGGAGACCCCTTCCACGAAGCGATCCTCCAGATAGACTTTCGCGTTCTTCAAAATCAAGTCAAGCATATCAGTGCTCCTCCCCTTCCTTCCATTCGTTCCGATAGCGGCGATACATGGCCAGCCCGGCGGCCAGCATCAGGGCACAGGCCACACCGTCAAACACCTTGACCCCCAGTTTTCTCTCGATGTAGGCGTCGGCGTTGGCGTAGTTGGCGCAGCCCAGCACGATGCCGTCCACATGGGAGCGCTCTACCGCCCGCTCCGCCGCCCGGCACAAGTTCTCACTGTCGTTTTCAGGGCACACCTCGGCCCCCCGGTAGAGGTCCTGGCACAGGTACTTCCGGGCCAGGGCCCGCTTGGGGGAGATGGAGCGGGCCGAGGGGGAGATCACCGCGAAGCTGTGGCAGTTCATGGAGGCGATCTTCATGGAGGCCTCGGCAATCCCCACCACCGGCTTGTCGGTGATGGCCTGGAGCACCTCCAGATTGGGGTCGGAGTGGCAGGCCACGACAAAGGCGTCGTACTCCTCCCCCCGCTGGACCAGCTCCATCATCTCGGGAAGGCCCTTGGCCGCGTCCTCCGGGGTGGCCATCAGCTTGGGGGTGACGGCCACATGGGTGACGTCCACCTGGTAGGCCCCCCGGACGAAGGCGGCGGCCTTTTTCCGCAGCCGCTCGTCGGTTTCGGCGTCGCTGTTGGGGTTGATGATCAGGATTTTCATTGTCATCCCTCCAGATTCAGAATGGTGCGATAGAGGGCCTCGCAACCCAGGCGGCACTGGCTCCAGTCAGTCCACTCCTCCCGGCTGTGACTGATCCCGCCCCGGCTGGGGACGAACAGCATGCCGATGGGGACCCGCAGGGCCATCATATTTCCGTCGTGGGTGGCGCCGCTGGGCATCTTCCGATAGCGCGCCCCCAGCGTCCGGCAGGCAGTCTCCGCCGCGGCGATGAAGCCGCTGCCGCACTCCACCGGGGCCTTTCCTGCTGTCTGCTCAAAGGTGACCCGGACATCCTGACCGCCCTCAAACCGCCGGCGCAGCCCCCGAATAAACTGATCCATCAGCGCCTCATTCCGATTGCGGAACTCCAGCAGCAGCTTCACCCGGTCGTTGATGACGGCAGTGGTGTTGGGGTGGATCTCGATGTTGCTGAAGGTGCACACCAGCTCCTCCCCCAGCGACCGGGCCAGGGAATCCCCGGCGCAGATCAGCTCCGCCGCCCGAACCACCGCATCCCGGCGGTAGGCCATCATGGTGGTGCCGGCGTGATTGCTCTTCCCCTCTACCAGGATAGAATAGCGCTGCAGGCCCACAATGCCGGTAACAATACCCAGTTCGTCTCCGTTCTCCTCCAGCGTAGGTCCCTGCTCAATGTGCAGTTCCAGCCAGCCCATGGCCCGGGAGAAGTCCAGTTCTGCCGCCCGCACCGCCTCTGGCGTCAGAGAATAGCGCCTCAGCTTTTCCTCAATCCCCGGAGCACTGAAATCAAATGCGCCCACCATGCAGCGGCTGCCGAAGGTACCGCCCAGATCGTTGCCCTCCTCGCCGTTGGTGGCGATGACGTGCAGGTCGAAAGGCAGGTGCCTCCCCTCCCGCTGCAGCTGCCGGCAGCAGAGCACTCCAGCCACCACCCCCAGCAGGCCGTCAAACCGGCCGCCCTCCTGGACCGTATCCAAATGAGAGCCTATCAGCAGCTCTCGGCAAGGCTGTGATCCGCTTCCCCGCAGGATTCCATGCACATTGCCTACCGAATCGATATAGCTGGAGAGGCCCTCAGATTCCATATAATCCTTCATGGCAGCGGCCGCTTCTCTGTAAGCCTGGCTGCCGAAGATACGGCTGATACCGCCTTCCGGTTCCATTCCATAGCTGGAAAACCGGAGGACAGCTTCTTTCAGCTTTAACTCTGAAATGAAGTTCATTTTGCTCCTTCTTTCAAAAAGAACAACGGCGCCTGCTCCTGTAGGAGCAAACGCCGTTGTTTGCCGTTCTTTTTGCAAGATTATAGTATTTGTAATTCATTTTGTCAACTCACTTTTATCAATTTATAGTAGATATTATATTTTTTGTCATATTTAATGAGAATTATTCAGCTTCAGAAACCCATTGTGTGCACAATTTATATTGCATTAATTTCAAAAAACACTACAATACGGTTAAATCACACTGGAGAGAAGATGTCTGAATGAATAAATACCATCTTCCAGGCATCGGTCTGCGGATTGTTAAATCAGCCGCATCCGTTGGACTGTGCTTTTTCATCTATGTATTGCGCGGCTTTTCCGGCATACCCTTCTATTCGGCGATCGCATGCCTGCAATGTATTCAGCCTTACCGTGAAAACACAAAGGCAATGGCAGCCCAACGCACTGTCGGCACAATGATTGGAGCAGCGGCCGGACTGCTGGTGCTTTTGCTTCAGCGAAATCTCCTGCTTCACCTCCCATTGTATTATCTGTGCTATTGCTGTACGGTCGCATTAGGAGTTGTTCTCTCCCTATACTCGGCCGCCGCTTTGAACAAAAAGAACGCCGCTTATTTTTCCTGTGTGGTATTTCTCTGCATTACCATGGTACACATCGGGGACACTGATCCGTTTCTTTTTGTCTTTAACCGCGTCACCGACACCATGATCGGAATTGCAGCAGGAATGGCTGTCAACGCGTGCCATCTCCCCCGAAAGCGCAGGACCGACACGCTGTTTGTTACAGCCATCGACGATGTGCTGTTCCGCCGGGATTCCAAAATGAGTGATTACAGCCGCATTGATCTGAACCGGATGCTGGACGATGGACTGGCCCTCTCTTTTATGACTATGCGGACTACCGCCTCCTATCTCGAGGCTGCGGGGAGCCTGAACATCCGGCTTCCAATTATATTGATGGACGGCGCCACCATCTATGACCCGGTCAAACACACCTACCTGGCCACCCGGGCTCTGTCTCACCAGGATGCCGCACGTTTAAAGCAGCGGCTGCAGGACTTGGGCCTGGAGGCATTCAGCACGGTTATCATGGAAGATTCCGCATTGATCTTCTATGACCGCATCAACAATGCCGCTGCAGAACAGGTATACGCCCGCCTGCACACCTCTCCTTACCGAAACTATCTGAATATGCCGGTACCCGAGGACCTGGACACTGCTTATCTGATGGTGATCGACGAGCAAAAACGGATCTGGGACGCTTATCACACCCTGGATGCCGAAGGAGAAACTGAGCAATTCAAAATTCTTTGTTATGATTCCGATGAATATCCCGGTTTTGCCTATATTAAAATCTATCGGAAAGATGCCACAAAACAAGCCATGCTGGAAACCCTGAAGGAACTGACCGGCTTCCAAAAAATCTGCACTTTCGGCAGTATTTCAGGGCAATATGACAAATGTATTAATGCAGACAACGGGGACCATTTGGTAAAAGCCATCCGTCAGGAGTTCGAGCCCTGCCATTTTCAGATGAGATTCAACCGTCCGGACCGCCCTGACTCCGTCTCTCCCACTCCCCACCGCTCTGTTCGACCCCGGCAAAACCAAACCGACTCAGGATAACTTCATGCCTCCCGCTGCCGTCCACCCCGTATTCCCAAGCTGGGCAGCAGCATTGCCATGCACATATCTGGAGCTTTGCATACGTCGCCGCGCCACCCGGCTGTTTTCGCCGTTCCGCCCCCGGAAGAAAAACTTCTCGATTTTCGAAAAAAATTGTTGACATTCCCCTTCCGTCGTGCTATAGTATCACTTGCGCCGAACGAGGAACGAACTTCCTCGACACCATCTTGATGCACGAGTGGTGGAATTGGTAGACTCGCTGGCTTCAGGTGCCAGTGCTCGCAAGGGCGTGCGGGTTCGACTCCCGCCTCGTGCACCATGCCGGAGCAAAGTTCGCTTTGCTCCGGCATTTTTCATGCCCTCCGGGCTGCCACAAGCGCTGACCTGCTCCGAACGGATTGCCCCGCGGTAATCTGTTCGGTTTTTTAGAGAACCCCCTCCAATCCGGTCGATACCAATCAAGGAGAGAGCCGCTATGATCAGAGAAATGAGGAAAAAACGGGCGACGGCCGTACCAGGATGCAGGCGAAAGGAAGTGAATGCTGTGAGCTGACAAAAGGAGCGAATTGATATGAGTTATATTCCAAATCCTGACGATATCTTCCCCAACGAATACGGGACATCGTGCTTTATCAAAAACGTGATTTCAGCCCCCAATATCATCGTGGGCGACTACACCTATTACGACGATCCGGAGGACCCCACGGGATTTGAGCGAAACAACGTCCTCTTCAACTACCCGGAATTCGGCGACAAGCTGATCATCGGCAAGTTCTGCGCCATTGCCGCCGGCACAAAATTCATCATGGGGCCCGCCAACCATCGGGTGAGCAGCGTGACCACCTATCCATTTCACGTCTTTGGAGGGATATGGAAGGAGCGGACGCCTCCCCACATGTCTCAGCTCCCCTTCAAAGGCGACATTGTCATCGGAAACGATGTCTGGATCGGGCGGGAGAGCGTGATCCTGCCGGGGGTTCAAATCGGCGACGGCGCTATTGTGGCCGCCTGTTCCGTGGTCACAAAAGATGTGCCGGCATACGGCGTGGTCGGGGGAAATCCGGCCAGATTCATCAAGAGCCGCTTTGACGAGGAGCTGGTGGAACTGCTGCTGCAGTGGAAGTGGTGGGACAAACCGCCCGAGATGCTGGCCGATCTGCTTCCGCTGCTGTGCGATCCGGACCTGGAAAAGGTGCGAAAGGCCATACAAAAAGACACAGCAACGCCGGCGACGGAGGCAGGGGAATCCTCATCCGGATGAACGCCGGGCGGCGGCACACCGGGCACCCCCCTTCCCCATGCCCGTCCCCTCCATCTCCCCGCCGCATGCGCCGGATCCACACTTGACGGATTCCCATCCGCTTGCTATGATACTTCCGGACGTGCTATAGACAGAAAGGAGTCATGCAGATGAGACACCTGATTGACATCACGGATCTCACCACCCAGGAGATCGACGAGCTGATCTCTGTGGCAGAGGATATCATTGCCGAACCGGAGCGTTACCAGGAGGTGTGCCGCCACAAAAAGCTGGCCACCCTCTTTTTTGAACCCTCCACCCGCACCAGGCTCTCCTTTGAATCGGCCATGCTCAGCCTCGGGGGCAGCGTACTGGGCTTTTCCGAGGCCAACAGCAGCTCCGCCACAAAGGGCGAGACCGTCAGCGATACCGTGCGGGTGGTCTGCTGCTATGCCGATATCATTGCCATGCGCCACCCCAAGGAAGGCGCCCCTTACGCCGCCAGCAAAGTGGCCACGGTGCCCATCATCAACGCCGGCGACGGGGGACACAACCATCCCACCCAGACTCTGACCGACCTGTTGACCATCCACCGGGAGCGGGGCGGGCTGGACAACTTCACCATCGGCTTCTGCGGCGATCTGAAGTTCGGGCGCACCGTTCACTCCCTGGTCAACGCCCTTGCCCGGTACCAGGGGATCAAGTTTGTGTTTATCTCTCCGGACGAGCTCAAACTGCCCCGCTACCTGATTGAGCACACTCTGGCCCCGGGCGGACTGCCCTACCGGGAGACCGCCAGCCTGGAGGAGGCGCTGCCCGAGCTGGACATTCTCTACATGACCCGGGTGCAGCGGGAGCGCTTCTTCAACGAGGCGGACTATGTGCGCCTGAAGGACACCTATATTCTGGATCCGGACAAGCTTAAAAACGCCAAGGCCGACATGGCGATTCTCCACCCCCTGCCCCGGGTCAACGAGATCACCGTGGCGGTGGACGAGGATCCCCGGGCCCGCTATTTTGAGCAGGCGGCCAACGGCCGTTTTATCCGCATGGCGCTGATTATGAAACTGCTGGGCCTGACGGTCTGATAAGGGGAGGTTTGCCTTATGAATATCGACAGCATTCAAAACGGCTATGTGCTCGACCACATTCAGGCCGGGGCCAGCATGGAGATCTACCGGCTGCTGGGGCTGGATAAGCTGGACTGCTCGGTGGCCATCATCAAAAACGCCAAGAGCACCAAGCTGGGCCGCAAAGACATCATCAAAATTGACGCTCTGATCCAGCTGGATCTGGACATCCTGGGCTATGTGGATCCGGACATCACTGTCTCCATCATCCGGGACGGGATCCGGGTGGAAAAGATGCACCCTCAGCTGCCGGCAAAGTTGGTCAACGTGCTTCACTGCAAAAACCCCCGGTGCATCACCGCCGACGAACGTCAGCTCCCCGCCGAGTTTTTGCTCTCCGATCCGGAAAAGCGCACCTACCGCTGCGCCTATTGTGATACGGAATACCATAGATAACAGACATCATGAGCAAAGCCGCCGCGTTAAAAACGCGGCGGCTTTGCTCATCTATAGGGTATGTTACGGGACGTTGTCCCGGATGGACTCCATAATACGGCAGATCAGTCCAGTGCGCTGGAATGGCGTCATCAGATAGAAGCCATCCACATACGGGGCAATCCGGCGGGCGATTTCGGTGGAGATCTCCACCGCCAGGGCCTCCCCCTCTGCCCGGTCCTTGCCCTCATAGAGCTCTGTGATCCGGGGATCCACGTTGATTCCGTTGATCTCGCTGTCCATAAACCGGGCATTGCGGGCGCTGACCACCGGGATAATCCCCCCCAGCAGCCAGGCCCCGGACAGCTCTGAACGTGCCCGCTTCAGGTTCTCAAATCCCTTGGGGGTGAGCACTGGCTGGGTCAGAAATCCCGCCATGCCCCGCTCCAGCTTCTCCCGGGCCAGCTTCAGCTGGACATCAAAATTGACGGCGTTCACATTCAATGCGCCAAAGAGATGGAAGGGCTGCGGAAGCACCTGCTCTCCCAGGCTGGAGACAAAGGAAGCCAGCTTCCGGGAGTTGAACTGGTAGACGCTCTTGACCTCGTCCCGCTCCGCCGTGGGCACCGGGTCGCCGGTGACCAGCAGTACGTTGCGCACCCCCTCGGCGTACAGTCCCAGCAGCAGCGCCTTGGTTGCGTTCAGGTTCCGGTCCCGGCAGGTCATATGGGGCAGGGCCTCCATGCCCAGCTCCCGGCGCACTTTGCAGGCCAGCAGGCTGGAGTCCATCCGGGCCCGGGCGATGGGGCAGTCGGCAATGGTCAGGATGTCCGCCCCGCCCCGCCGGAGCTCCTCCGCCCCGGCCATGAACTTGTCCAGGCTGGCGTCGGCGGGGGGATCCAGCTCCACGGCAAAGACCCGCTCCCCCCGCTGAAGTTTGGTCCAGAAACGGCTCTCCCGGGGTTCGGGCTGCCCTGCCCTGGGCTTCTGCTCCACGGCCGCCGGGCCGGCCTGCCCGCCCCCCTGGGACAGGGCCTTGGCACACTGGGCGATGTGGGCCGGGGTGGTGCCGCAGCAGCCCCCCAGGATCGCCGCCCCCTCCCCGGCCATTTCGGCAATCTGCGCGGCGAAATAGGCCGGGTCGCCATCGTAAAAGGTGCGGTTGTTTACCACAACGGGATAGCCTGCATTGGGCATCAGGGCCAGGGTGACGCCGCCGTGCTCCAGCCCCCGCACCAGCTCCAGCATGTGCCGGGCACCGCAGACACAGTTGAAGCCCACCGCGTCCACCGCGCTGCACGCCCTCATCTCCCCCAGCAGGTCGGCGGCGAAACATCCCTCCCGGCTGAAGCCGTCGGGCTGGACGGCGAAGGTGACGATGATGTAGCTCTCCGGGGCCTGGGCGCGGATATACTCCGCCGCCTCTCGCAGGCCCGCCGCGGTGGCATTGGTCTCAAAGAGGAAGTGCCGGGCCCCCAGCTCCAGAAAGCGGTCCGCCACCCAGCGGTATTCCTCTGCCGCCTGATCCGGAGAAAGCGCGGTCACCGGGCCGATATCCGCGAAGACAAAGGCGTCAAAGGGGGCGGCGGCCTGAGCGGCCAGCTCCCAGCCCGCCCGGATGGCCCGCCGGGCCAACTCCTCATCCCCCTGGAGGGCGGGGCGGTTCAGGGCGAAGCTATTGGTCTTGATGGCCTGGGCCCCGGCCTCCAGATATTCCCGGTGGATGTCCCCGATCAGCTCCGGCTGGCTCAGATTGGCCAGCTCACAGCCGGAGCCCGGGCTGTGGTTCTTCTGGGAAAAGTAGGTCCCCATGCCGCCGTCAAAGAGCAGCGGCCCCTGCTGCAATACCTGTCGGATGTCCCTCATCCCAGCACCTCCTTTGCGATGTCCGCCGAGGCCTTGGCGTCCTTGGCGTAGTAGTCCGCCCCGATCTCCCGGGCATAATCCGGCGTCAGCACCGCGCCCCCCACAAAGACCTTGCAGGGGTGGCCGCTCTCCCGCAGAGCGGCGATGGTGCGGCGCATAGACTCCACCGTGGTGGTCATCAGGGCGGAGAGGCCCACCAGGCGGATGTCCTGCTCCACGGCAGCCTCCACCACCCTCTGTACCGGCACGTCCCGGCCCAGGTCCAGCACCTGATAGCCGTAGTTCTCCAGCACCACCCGGACGATGTTCTTGCCGATGTCGTGGATGTCACCCTCCACGGTGGCCAGCAGGATCTTCCCCTTGGAGACGCTCTCCCCGCCCCGGGCGGCGATGCGGTCGCGGATCAGGTCGAAGCCGGCACAGGCGGCGTTGGCGGCGTTGATGAGCTGGGGCAGGAAGATGATCTGCTTTTCGTACCGCTCCCCCACCACATCCAGGGCGGGGATCAGCTTCTGGTTGATGACGTCCAGCTCGTCCATGGTCTCCAGCAGCCGGGCGGTCAGGTTGGCAGTCTCCTGTTTGAGCCCTTTCAGAATGGCGTCCTGGACGGTCATCTCCCCTCCCGGGGCGCCGGAGGGCTTAGGCTCCTCCGCCTGCCGGGCAAAGCGGGCAATGTAGCTGCCGCAGTCCGCGTCCTCCCCGGAGATGGCCCGGAAGGCGGCGACGGCGTCCATCACCTCCCGCTGATTGGGGTTGACGATGGGCAGGTCCAGGCCGCAGGCCATGGCCTGGGTCAGGAAGCTGACGGTGACATGGCCCCGCTGGGGCAGGCCGAAGGAGATATTGCTCACCCCCAGCACGCAGTGGAGCCCCATCTGCTCGTGGACGGCCCGCACCGCCTTGAGGGTCTCCATGGCCTGATCCTGCTGGGCGGAGATGGTGAGGGTCAGGCAGTCGATCAGCACGTCCCGCTTGGGAATGCCGTAGCTCAGGGCGGTCTGGACAATCCGCCGGGCCAGCTCCAGCCGCTCTCCGGCAGACTGGGGGATGCCCCCCTTGTCCATGGTCAGCCCTACCACGGCGGCGCCGTACTTGCGCACCAGGGGCAGAATGCGCCGCAGGTTCTCCGGCTCGGCGTTCACCGAGTTGACGATGGCCCGGCCGGTGCAGGCCCGCAGCCCTGCCTCGATGGCAGCCGGGTCGGAGGAGTCGATCTGCAGGGGCAGATCCACCACGCTCTGGACAGCCCGGACCACCTGGGTCATCATCTCCGGCTCATCAATGCCGGGCAGACCCACATTGATATCTAAAATGTCCGCCCCGGCCTCGGCCTGCTCGATGGCCCGCTCCATGATATAGTTGAAGTCCCGCTCCCGCAGGGCCTGCTGGAAGCGCTTTTTGCCGGTGGGGTTGATCCGCTCCCCGATGACCCGCACGCCGGAAAGCTCGGTCATGTGACCGGCGGAGCACACCCCCGGGCGGGGGGCGGGCCGCTCTGACGGCCCAGCGGGCTCCAGACCCGCCAGGGCGCGGATGAAGGCCG
>JABLTR010036822.1_pt1 | contig 22476 bp, 17 predicted proteins | sample 7160071 | NCBI WGS metagenome assembly JABLTR01 (sample SAMN14651230, study PRJNA627086) | human gut metagenome | isolation source: feces | host: Homo sapiens | reverse complement strand
GAGGGTAACTTAAATATTCCAAAGGGGAGTAGCGTCGGTAAGACCGAAACAAAGTCGTCAATTCGTGAGATTCTCACCGGCTTTGTTGACATACTATGTATGTTTAGCAAGACCTTTGCCAGTTTTGATATCTGGCGGAGGTCTTTTTTTGTAAGACCTCTCATGATATCAGTTAGAAATAAAGGAGAATCATTATGCAGCGTTACAATCAGTCCGTCAATGAAGTTTTGGAGGAGAATAAAAGTCAACTTGAAGGTTTGAAACCCAAAGAAGTTGAACTTCGTCAAGCCGAGAATGGTTTCAACGAATTAAAAGAGAAGAAAAAAACTTCAACTTGGGAACTTTTTATTGATACATTGAAAGACCCGTTGGTGATTGTTTTACTTTTAGTCGCTTTTGTCCAACTTTTCTTAGGCGAATTCGTTGAATCATTGGTTATCTTCATTGTTTTGATGATTAATTCAGTGGTGGCTGTTGTTCAAACGAAAAGGGCAGAGAGTTCTTTAGATGCTTTGAGACAGATGTCGGCACCATCAGCCAAAGTTTTACGTAATGGGGAAAAAACATCAATTCCTGCGCGTGAGCTTGTCGTTGGAGATATTGTTTCATTGGAAGCTGGTGATTTCATTCCAGCGGATGGCCGTTTAATTGACGTTCAAAACTTACGCGTTGAAGAAGGAATGCTGACAGGTGAGTCTGAGCCAGTTGAAAAATTTTCAGATCTTATTGAGGGAGAAGCAGCACTTGGTGACCGTAAGAATATGGTCTTCAGTTCAAGTCTTGTTGTTTATGGACGAGCAGATTTTGTCGTGACAGCCATTGCTGAGCAAACGGAAATTGGTAAGATTGCTCAAATGTTGGAAACTGCTGAGGCCAAACAAACACCTCTCCAACAAAAACTGGAAAAGTTTGGGAAACAATTGGGCTGGGCAATTTTGGCGCTTTGTGCTTTGATTTTTGCCGTGCAAATTCTTCGCCTCTTTACGACAAATCAAACGGCTGATATGCAAAAAGCTATTCTTGATTCGTTCATGTTTGCAGTTGCAGTTGCGGTAGCAGCAATTCCTGAAGCTCTTTCATCAGTTGTTACGATTGTTCTGTCAGTTGGAACAAATAAAATGGCGAAACAACATGCGATTATGCGTAATTTGCCTGCCGTAGAAACTTTAGGTTCAACTTCAATCATTTGTACTGACAAAACGGGAACTTTGACTCAAAACAAAATGACAGTTGTTGATTCTTACTTACCAACCGAAAGTAGCAAAGAACTGACAGACTTGTCACAAGTAGACCAAAAGCTCTTACTTAATGCAATGGTACTCTGTAATGATTCATCATTTTCACAAGAAGGACAAGCATTGGGTGACCCTACCGAAGTGGCTTTGATTGCTTATAGTGATAAAATTGGTTATCCCTATCAAGAATTAAGAGAAAAATCACCGCGTTTGGCTGAGTTTCCCTTTGACTCAGAACGTAAATTAATGAGTACAATCAATGATTTTGAAGGTCAGAAAACGATTTTTGTTAAAGGTGGCCCAGATGTACTTTTTAATCGCTGCAACCAAGTTTTCTTAGATGGAAAAGTACAAGAGTTTACTCCAGAATTAAAAGAAAAATTCCAAGCTCAAAATGAAGCATTTAGTCAAAAAGCACTTCGTGTCTTGGCTTACGCTTACAAACCTGCCAGTGATGATAAGAAAGAGCTCACACTTACTGACGAAAATGATTTGATTCTTATTGGTTTGTCAGCAATGATTGACCCACCTCGTGAAGCCGTTTATGATTCAATTGCCGAAGCTAAAAAAGCCGGCATTAAAACAATCATGATTACGGGTGACCATAAAACGACGGCGCAAGCCATTGCTAAAGATATTGGTTTGATGAATGAAGGGGATATGGCGCTTACGGGTCAAGAACTGGATGCGCTGACTGAAGATGAACTTCGTGAGAATTTGCAAAAGATTTCTGTTTACGCGCGTGTCTCGCCTGAAAATAAAATTCGAATTGTCCGCGCTTGGCAAAATGAACATCAAGTGACTGCCATGACAGGTGATGGGGTCAATGATGCTCCTGCACTTAAACAAGCTAATATTGGGATTGCCATGGGTTCAGGGACAGACGTTGCCAAAGATGCGTCAAGTATGATTTTGACTGACGATAATTTCGTATCAATTGTTTCTGCTGTATCAATTGGTCGTGTAGTTTATGATAATATCAAAAAATCAATTAGTTATCTTTTCTCTGGAAACTTAGGAGCGATTATTGCGATTGTTTTTGCTTTAATTGTGGGTTGGGTTAATCCATTTACTGCTTTGCAACTATTGTTTATAAACCTAGTCAATGACTCTGTTCCAGCCATTGCCTTAGGAATGGAAAAAGCAGAACCAGATGTTATGGAAAAAGCTCCTCGCCAATTAAATGAAGGAATCTTTGCCAATGGTTTGATGAGAATTATTTTGATTCGTGGTTCATTGATTGGGATTGCGGCTATTGTCTCTCAATATGTTGGACAAAAAACTTCACCTGAAATGGGTGTGGCTATGGCCTTTACAACTTTGATTTTGGCTCGGACCTTGCAAACTTTTGCTGCACGTTCAAATTCACAAAATATTTTCAAACTTGGTTTTACAACGAATAAATATGTTTTGATGGCTGTAACTTTCTGTCTTGCTTTGTACAGTTTAACTACACTACCATTCCTTAGAGAAATCTTTTCAATTCCAGCAAGTTTTGGTTGGTCTGAATGGGCTGTAGCTGCGGGTCTTGCCGTAATCGCTGTGATTTGTATGGAAATTCTTAAATCAGTTAAAGGCGTCTTTGAAAAATAATTAAATTTTAGAAAAAATCACTGACAAATCTGTCAGTGATTTTTAAATGGTTGAACTTTTATCATATTGATTCAAATGATAAGTTTCAATCATATTGATAAGTTTATCAGCATATGTGGGGTCAGTCGCATAGCCAGAGCTTTGGACCGCCTTAGCAGCAGTTTTGTAGTCTGTTGCGCTAAGAACAGAAGCATATTGTTTAGCGTTCCAAGTTGTGCCATAGAGGAAAAGTTGTGTATGAGCCGAAACGGAATCAGCATAGTTAGGATAAACGCGAAAAACACCTTGGATGGTAATCCATTGACCGTTTTCGTACTCTTGAGTCTCGAGTGAGACTTTAGGAACATTGCCTGAGGCTTTCACACCAAATAGATTATGATATTTACTAGCGAGTTCACTTTTACCAAAGTTAGATTCAAGGCAGGCTTGAGCAATGGTAATAGAAGCCAGAACTTGACTTTCTTTTTGTGATTTTTGAGCCAAAGGGGCAATTTCTTTGATGAATTTGTGTTCACGGATTTCTTCAAGTTGGGCTTCTGAGGGCTTTACTACTTGATTATTAAAAATTCTATTATAAGCAAATATTCCTAAAATGATTAGGAAAATAAAAATGAGCTGTTTTAACAAAGATTGACGTCGATTTGGTTTTCTTCGTCGAGTTTTATATTTCATAAAAATAGTTTAACATAAAAATCAAGTTCTTGGCTTAAAAATCAATATTTGATATACTAAAACTAGTTAAGAAAAGTAGATGATGAGTTTTGGAATTCTTGTCAGTAAAATAGTTACTGACAGCAATCAATTTTTATGCTGAGCCATCTGTCAGTAAAAATAAATCTATAAATTATTTCTGATGGAATAACTTATATAAGCAAAATTTACCAGGAGATAAACAAATGAATTTTTATGATTTTAGTGCCGTTAAAATGAACGGTGAAACTGTTTCAATGTCTGACTACAAAGGAAAAGTCGTAATCGTAGTCAATACAGCCAGTAAATGTGGTTTTACTCCACAATTTGAGGGACTTGAAAAATTGTATGAAACATATAAAGACCAAGGATTAGAGATTCTAGGATTTCCTTGTAATCAGTTTGCTAATCAAGATGCTGGTGAAAATACGGAAATTAATGAATTCTGTCAGTTGAATTATGGGGTTACATTCACCATGTTTCAAAAAATTAAAGTAAATGGAAAAGAAGCTCATCCACTTTATCAATTTTTGAAAAAGGAAGCCAAAGGGGCGCTTAGTGGAACTATTAAATGGAATTTCACAAAGTTTTTAATTGACCGAGATGGACAAGTCATTGAACGATTTGCTCCCAAAACGGAGCCTGAAGAAATGGAAGAAGAAATCAAAAAATTACTTTAAAAGTCATAAATGGTCTGAGACTTGTAAAAGGTCAATTATTTTGCTAAACTAATAAACAATAAAACTTTTAATCTAGTCCAGAGAGGCTAGCAAGGTTGTGAACAGGAAATATTATGCTTAAAAGTTACTGACAAAAGAGCGGTGTAGCTTGGTCCATAAGTACCAAAGCGGACAGGGCTAGTTCTGTCAGTAAACTGTCAGGGCATATTAGGACACATCTGCTAGGTTTCTGGCAGATGTTTTTGCTTTATTTTTAACTTTTTATGATTGAAAATAAAGGGCGCAAGGAGCGAAGCGGCTTGTAAGTAATTACAACGAAGTTATGCTTTACTACAAAGGAGAAAAACAAATGCCAAAACGTAATGATATCAAAAAAATCATGATTATCGGTTCAGGTCCAATCATTATCGGTCAAGCCGCTGAATTTGATTACGCTGGAACGCAAGCCTGTCTTGCTCTTAAAGAAGAAGGCTATGAAGTAGTTTTGGTCAATTCAAATCCAGCAACAATTATGACTGACCGAGAAATTGCTGACACGGTCTATATTGAACCTATCACTTTAGAGTTTGTCAGTAAAATTTTACGTAAAGAACGTCCTGACGCACTCTTACCAACACTAGGTGGGCAAACAGGACTCAACATGGCAATGGAATTATCAAAAACAGGAATTCTTGAGGAGCTTAATGTTGAACTTTTAGGAACAAAATTAAGTGCCATTGACCAAGCAGAAGACCGTGAACTTTTCAAAGAGCTCTGTGAATCAATCAATGAGCCTCTTTGTGCCAGCGATATTGCAACCACAGTTGAAGAAGCGATTAACATTGCTGACAAAATTGGCTATCCAATCATTGTTCGCCCAGCTTTTACTATGGGAGGAACAGGAGGCGGAATTTGTGACACAGAAGAAGAACTCCGTGAAATTGTAGCAAATGGTTTGAAACTTTCACCTGTGACACAATGTTTGATTGAAGAATCAATCGCAGGTTATAAAGAAATCGAATATGAAGTGATGCGTGATTCTGCTGATAATGCTATCGTTGTCTGCAACATGGAAAACTTTGATCCAGTAGGTGTCCACACGGGTGATTCTATCGTTTTTGCCCCAAGTCAAACCCTGTCTGACAATGAATATCAAATGCTCCGTGATGCTTCGCTCAATATCATTCGTGCTCTTAAAATTGAAGGTGGCTGTAATGTTCAATTGGCCCTTGATCCGAACAGCTATGAATACCGCGTCATTGAAGTGAATCCCCGTGTCAGCCGTTCATCAGCTTTGGCTTCAAAAGCAACTGGCTATCCGATTGCCAAAATGTCAGCTAAAATTGCAATCGGAATGACTCTGGACGAAATCATTAATCCAGTAACCAACAAAACTTATGCCATGTTTGAACCAGCCCTTGACTATGTTGTGGCAAAAATTGCACGCTTTCCATTTGATAAGTTTGAAAATGGTGACCGCCATTTAGGAACACAAATGAAGGCAACAGGTGAAGTTATGGCAATTGGACGCAACATCGAAGAAAGTCTTCTAAAAGCTGTTCGTTCGCTTGAAATTGGCGTTTTCCATAATGAAATGACTGAAGCGATTGAAGCTGATGACGAAAAACTCTATGAAAAAATGGTTAAAACACAAGATGACCGACTTTTCTATGTATCAGAAGCGATTCGTCGCGGAATTCCAATCGAAGAAATTGCTGATTTGACAAAAATCGATATTTTCTTCCTTGATAAGCTCCTTTATATCGTTGAAATTGAAAATCAATTAAAGGTAAATATTTTTGAGCCAGAACTTCTAAAAACAGCCAAGAAAAATGGATTTTCTGACAGAGAAATTGCCAAGTTATGGAATGTGACGCCAGAAGAAGTCAGACGTCGTAGACAAGAAAACAAGATTATTCCTGTTTATAAAATGGTCGATACTTGTGCAGCCGAGTTTGAAAGTTCAACCCCTTATTTCTATTCAACTTATGAATGGGAAAATGAATCTAAACGCTCAGATAAAGAAAAAATAATTGTTCTAGGGTCAGGTCCTATCCGTATCGGACAAGGGGTTGAGTTCGACTACGCAACGGTACATTGTGTGAAAGCTATCCAAGCATTGGGTAAAGAAGCCATTGTCATCAATTCGAATCCCGAAACAGTTTCAACAGACTTCTCTATTTCTGATAAACTCTACTTTGAGCCATTGACTTTTGAAGATGTTATGAATGTCATTGACCTTGAAGAACCGCTAGGTGTCATTGTTCAGTTTGGTGGACAAACGGCCATCAATTTGGCAGAGCCATTATCAAAAGCAGGAGTCAAAATCTTAGGAACTCAAGTCGAAGATTTAGACCGAGCTGAAGACCGGGATTTATTTGAGAAAGCACTGCAAGATTTAGATATTCCACAACCACCAGGGGCGACAGCAACAAATGAAGAAGAAGCGGTCGCTAACGCTAACAAAATTGGTTATCCGGTCCTTATTCGTCCCTCATTTGTTTTGGGTGGTCGGGCCATGGAAATTATTAATAATGAAAAAGATTTGCGTGATTATATGAATCGTGCGGTTAAAGCTTCACCAGAACATCCAGTTTTAGTTGACAGCTATTTGCAAGGTCAAGAATGTGAAGTTGATGCCATCTGTGATGGAAAAGAAGTTCTTCTTCCAGGAATTATGGAACATATTGAGCGTGCTGGAGTCCACTCGGGCGATTCGATGGCAGTTTACCCACCACAAAATCTCTCTCAAGCTATCATTGATACAATCGTTGATTATACCAAACGCCTTGCGATTGGATTAAATTGCATAGGAATGATGAATATTCAGTTCGTTATCTATGAAGAACAAGTATATGTGATTGAAGTTAATCCTCGCGCTTCACGTACTGTTCCCTTTTTATCAAAAGTTACCAATATCCCAATGGCACAATTGGCAACCCAAATGATTTTAGGTGAAAACTTGAAAGACTTAGGTTATGAAGCAGGACTTGCCCCTACACCTGATATGGTTCACGTTAAAGCACCCGTCTTTAGTTTCACAAAATTGGCAAAAGTAGATAGCCTACTTGGTCCAGAAATGAAATCAACCGGTGAAGCAATGGGTTCAGATGTGACACTTGAAAAAGCGCTCTATAAATCATTTGAAGCAGCAAAACTTCATATGGCTGATTATGGTTCAGTTTTGTTCACAGTCGCTGATGAGGATAAAGAAGAAACCTTAGCGCTTGCTAAAGATTTTGCCGAAATTGGTTATTCATTAGTTGCTACCGCAGGAACAGCAGCCTTTCTTAAAGAAAACGGACTTTATGTGCGCGAAGTGGAAAAACTTGCTGGTGGAGAAGATGAGGAAGGAACGCTTGTTGAAGATATTCGTCAGGGACGAGTTCAAGCCGTTGTCAATACCATGGGTAATACGCGAGCTTCATTAACAACAGCCACTGATGGTTTCCGCATTCGACAAGAAGCAATCAGCCGAGGAATTCCTCTCTTTACTTCGCTAGATACAGTTGCGGCAATTCTTAAGGTGATGCAAAGTCGTAGTTTTACAACAAAAAATATATAAAAAAATAAACAGTCCCAAATGGGGCTTTTTTTATTTTTGAATAAAAGTTAATAAGTATTTGAAGGGAGTGTATTATTATTCGTACAAAGGAGGCGTGAGAAAGCGTTTTATTAGACTTAAGTTAGAAAATAGGTTATAAATGATATATAGGCTACAAAGTAATTTATAAACGACAACATATTGAAAGAGGGTAGGTGAATGACTGACATAAATAAAGCAAAAATATTCATATTTAGTTTAATTTTTATTAGTATCCCCTTTCTAATTTTTGTTGAAAGCCCTGTGTCATCAGATACAGCAATTGACAGCCAAAATTCTACAGCAAATGGCTATATAAATGTTACCGCTCCAACAACAAATATTTGGAGTTTGACTGCTCCAAACTTTAATTTTGGGACCCAAACATCAAGTGCATCAGTAATTAATAGCAATGCAACAGGAGATGCACCAATTAGAATTGTTAATTTGTCTGGAAGCTCAACAAGTTTTTCTCTTCAACAATCCATTTCTGACTTTACTTTAGTTTCTAGCTCTATCGTTTTGCCAACCACAGCTTTCTATATTTCGGTAGCAAACAGTGCTGATGGAAAACTTATCGGAAACTCTAATATTAATATTTTTAAACAAAATGGTGTTGTTCTAAGAAGTGGGACAGGAGCTAATGGAGCTTTAACTAGTGGTGCTGTGACGGCGCAACTTACAGTAGATGGAACAAATAAAGTAATTGTCACAGGTTCATACCAAGCAACGATTATCTCGACACTCGTGACAGGTCCATAGAAGGGGGGGAAACAGTGAAATAAAAAAAAGAAATTATTTTTCTCATAAGTTTAGGATTTCTAATTATTCTATTTGGTTTGACTCCCAAAACTAAGGCTGCTGTTCTTACAGGAACAATTGATAGCACAGGTGCAGTAACTGGAGTAACTGGAGCAACTTACTATAATACGAATAGCTGGCAAGATATGATTGATACCTATAAGTCAGTCATTCCCAATGCGGCATCAAAAGCTACAGTATTCTTCAATGTGACAGCAAATGTTCCGGGAAATAGTGTTTTGAACTCTTTATCTTGATAATGATACTACTTATACGACAGCTCAAAGTATCGGTGGGAGTGATGGGACAGCGAGAGCATCCGGGTCTAACGGAACAGTTTCAGCGGATACTACACTGACAGTTAAGAATGCGACAATTGTCAACAATATTACGAGTGGGATTTTTCAAATGAAAGGGAGCAATGCCAAGGCGACCGCTGTTTATGAAAATGTGACTGTAAGCAATGGGGACGGAATATATGGGGCACAACCAATTAGAAATGATAATGGAAAAGTTATTTTTCGAGGGACGAACACCTTCAATATTCTGCAAAACCATAATATGAATGACATCAGTTCAGCTGGTGCAGATAATCAAGGGGAGTGGATTCAAGGGGCAGCCTATACGGAAGTAGAAACTGGAACAACTACCTTGAATCAGAGTTGGGGCAACGATCAACCTTTCTATGTCTATTACTCAAATAGTGGGTCGACATTGCAAGTCGATGCTGGAGCAGCAATGGTTTGGAATTTAAATAAGACGTATACGATGTATTATGATGATGGTGCTCTTTTAGTAGTTGGAGCCTTGAATTGGAATATCAATGGGAGCTTTGTCATTAACGGAACGGTTAATACTTCATCTACCTATGCTGGAGGTTGGTTCATGGCCTTAAATACACTGAATAGTTGGAACTTAAATGTTGGGCAAAATGCAACTTTTAAGGTGACGACAGGTGGAGTCATTAGTTTGGATGCATTTTTGACTGGGGCAGTAAAATGGAATTTTGCGCAGGGTTCAAGTGTTCTATTTAATAACTTAAATCCAAACCAAAATGTGGTTTCGCTTGCTCCAGGATTAGGAAGTGGAATAACAATGACAGATCCTAAAGTTGTAAGTTTTAATACGGCAGGCGGTTCCGTTTTTTCTACAACCGTCTTAACTTTTCCCATTACTATATCAGGAAGTGGATTGCGAACCCATTCATCATCAACAGGTTATACTTTTGATTCAACTTATGATTTGATAACACCCAATAAAGGAACAATTACTCCTACGAGTTCAGATATTTGGTATCGGATGAATACAGGAACTCTAACAACTTTTAACCCTACTTTACAGGTGATAAATTTAAGTCCTAATAATTATGGAAGTGATGCGCCAAACATTGCAGCGGGTAAATATATTTCATGGTATCAACCTTTAGGATTTCAATTAAATGCTGCAGTATCTAATATGAATCGGACATTTAATATTTCTTTAGATCCATCAGCAACAAAAGGAACTCCCATAGACGGTTCTTGGTCTTCACTAATAAATGGGACGAGTGCTGAAAGTCTAGTTGTTGGAGATGACCGAGCACAGAACCCTAATATACATATTCTTGTCAAAATGACACAAAATAATTTTCCGAATGGTCTACAGTATTATTGGGTTGACCCAACGACTAAAGCGCAGACACAATTAAATCTTAATTCGTCTTTGCAGATTGCAAGTATAACCAGTGATAGCACATTACCTTCTTGGATTAAAATGACAGGGGCTGGTATGTGGTACACGATGACTTTTCCTACGGATACTGGATTAAATATTAAGGCTAATAATAGCTTACTCAGTCAAACAAATTCAAATGCGGGAACTTTCCAATATACCGTTGCTAATGGACCGTCTTAAAAAGGAGGAAAATGAAAAAAATTAATAAAATACTTTTCCTATCTCTAATAAGTTTATTTTTAGTTAGTCTATTTGAAACCGTTCATGCAGAAAGTTCAACAGGTGATTTTAGTATAGAAGCGGTACTTGAAGGGAACCAAAAAGATGAAAACATTTCTTATTGGTGGTTGAAAGTAAAAAAAGGTGAGTCAATCAAACTAAATTTAATAATCAACAATGGAAATGAAGAGAATAATTTTGAAATAGCAGCAAATCAGGCGGTTAATAACAATAATTTTACGCTAGATTATAGTTTATCTGACGAGAAAGTAGAGCAATACCTAGCAGAGAAAGAACCAACTTTCAACTTTTATAAAGATATATTTTTTGAAAAAGAAGCAAAAGCAGGTCCCTTAAAACTCACTCTAGCTCCTAATGAAGTTAGAGAGATTGCGATTACTTTTAAAGTTCCGCAAGAAGGTATCAGAGGGCAGGCTATTGGAGGAATTAATGTAACCAAAATACCCAAAGAATCTGATCGTCAACAAGGGATTTTAAATGTTTATAGTAACGTTGTCGCTCTTCTTATGGAGGATATAAATTACTCCAATAAAAAAGAAAAAAATTTAGAATTTGACTTGGGAAAATCAAATGAAACTGAGCAAATAATAGAAGTAAAAAACCCTAATTCATCACTTCTAAGACAGGTAAGCCTAGAAGCAAGAATCACAGATAACAACGGAAAAATTGTTTCTGAATTTCAAAGCTCGCAGACAGCAGTTGTTCCAAATGCTTCAGTTAGTCTTAAACTCAATAATCAACACAAACTGATAAAAGGTGAAGAATACAAGTTAACGATAAAAGATTCTAAACAGAAGTTAGAACGGGTACTCCTTGTTTCCAAGTCTGGGGAAATAAACATTGTAGAAAACAAAAGTAAGCAGATAGCTTCAACAAGTAAAAAACCAATGAAAATATCAATGGTCATTCTTGTTTTTATTGTATCTGGAGCGATAGTTTTTTATTTCAAAAAATAGAATATTTAGGTCAAATTGAGAAAGGGGAATTATGAAGATTAAATATATTCTTTGGGTCATCTGTGCCCTCTTACTTTTGAATACAGGTCCCAGTTTTGCTCAGGAAATAGGTGGAACAAGTACAATTGGTGAAGTAGGATTTTTAGAAAAAGAACCAATAGAAAAACCACCAGAAACTTCTAGTGCACCGATTACCACTAACAACTCAAAATCAATTAATCAGAAATTACCCATTGTAGGGAGTACTCAAGGTGATACTTTGACATTGCTGGCACTCTTATTGATAATCGGCGCGGGAGCATTAACGATAAAACATATCGGAATTATAAGGATAAAGGAGAACTATAATGAAAAAAAACAATAATTAGTCTTAGCGGCATCGCCGTCATTAGCACAGTCTTACTAGCAACCAATCTTTTGGAAGTTAGTGCGGCGACAGTAGGAAATACATCAAGTGGGGCTAATGTAGCCTTTCAACCGAAGAAAACTCCTACCAATCCAGTATCGCCAGGAGATGGTAAAACGCCAATTACGCCTACTACGCCAGGAGTGCCTAACACTTCAACTCCAGTTGCTTCAGATGATGGGTTGACTTTGGATTACGTTCCAACGCTTAACTTTGGGACACACTATGTAGATGCTTCAAGCCCCCATACTTGGTCGGCTTGGGCTGCAAATGATGGAAGTGGAAAAGCAATTCCACAATTCATGCAAGTAACGGACAACCGTGGGACTGCAACTGGACCAACAGGTTGGTCAGTTTCCCTAACACAAACTGCTCAATTTAAAGGGACTAAAGCTGGTGATTTAACCAATGCTGTCTTAACCTTTAACACTGATAAAACTAATAATGTTGTCAGCACCTCAACAAGTAAAGCAAGTTCTACGGTAGATACGGCAACTAATCCACTCACACCTGGAACAGCGGTCAATATTTTCCAAGCAGATGCAGGAACGGGAACAGGAACAAACCTGCTTAGTTTTGGTGCGGCGGATGGTTCTAGTTTGGTGACAGATCCTGAAAGCTTAGATGCTTCAACGAATACTACAGGTAAAGTGGATCCTAATATTACGCTCAGTGTGCCAGCTGGTTCTGCTAAAGTAGATACTTATACTACAACTTTAAACTGGAATCTTTATAGTGCACCAGGAAATGCCTAATAAAGTATTCTCGTAAGCGAGTCTCTCGCAAGAGAGGCTCAAATTTTATTAAAATTTGGGGTTATGGGGGATTATATATGAAAAAGTTACAATTATTTTTATCATCAATTTTTATCATTCTATGTTTTGGAGGTGCACAAGTTGCTTTTAGTCAAACCGATGATTATACGGTCAAACCAATTATTCCGGAAAACCAAACAAATAAAGATTTGGGATATTTTGATATTACTTTAGGCGCGGGCAAAGAACAGACTTTGCAAGTAGAATTATCCAATAATACCGAGCAAGAAATGAAGATAGACCTTGCACTTTCTAGTGCTGCCACAAATATTAATGGTCTTGTTGTTTACGAGCCCACAGAAATAGAGGCTGACCGCTCACTTAAATATAATCTTAAGGATTATGTCACAAGTCCACGGATAGTAACTTTAGCACCGCTGACAAGACAGAAGATAGATATTAAAGTAAAGATGCCAAATGAGAGTTTTGATGGTCAAATAGCTGGGGGAATAACCTTTTCTAAAGAAGGTCAAAATGATAAGAAAGCGGACTCAGAAGGAATTACCGTTAAGAATACTTATTCTTATACTATTGCTCTTCTAATGAAACAAAATGAGAATGAAGTTTCGCCAGATTTAAAATTAACCAAGATCAGTCCTGGTCAAATAAATGGGCGAAATGTGATTAATGTCAACCTTCAAAATTCAAAGATGGCTTATATCAATACGATGAATGTAAAAGCAACAATAAAAGGCATTACCAATTCAGATATAGCTTATTCTTATTCAAACCCAATGATGCAAATGGCACCAAATACAAATTTTGATTTACCGATGCCAACTAGTAATTAAAGTGCGGCGACAAGGGTCTCAGAGCCTTTGAAAGCTGGTAAATATCGACTTCAACTTATTGTTAATGCAAGAACAGATTCACAAGGAAAATATGAAGCGAAGGTTGATGATAAGAATGAACGTTATAAATATCAGTGGACCTTTGACCAAGAATTTACCATTTCTGATAATCAAGCTCAAAAATTGAATGATAGTGACCCAACGGTTAAAAAAGAAAAAGATTGGACTTGGTTGCTCTTCATCTTAGGTCTAATGTTAATTATCCTGTTTTTCATTCTCATTATTTGGAAGCGAAGAAAAAAATCACAAAGAGAAGAAGAAGAAAAACAAGTGCTTAGAGAAAAAATTGAAGCTCAAGAAAAAATAATTGATGATTTGAATAAAAAATAATCCCTAATTTTTCCAAAACAAAAAACCTTCCAGATATAAAATGGAAGGTTTTTTATATTATTTGATTAGTGGGCTAATACTGTTAAAGATTAAACAACCTAAGGCACCACCTACCAGAGGTCCTAAGACTGGAACCCATGAGTAGCCCCAGTCAGATGTTCCCTTATTTTTAATTGGAAGGAGCGCGTGCATGATGCGAGGACCAAGGTCACGAGCTGGATTGAGAGAATAACCAGTTGTTGCTCCAAGAGAAAAGCCAATTGCGGTAATTAATCCACCAACTAAGGCAGGTGATAAACCATCTGCCAAGTGATTTCGCCCAAAGGAAAGAATTCCAATCAGTAAAACCATGGTTCCAATCACTTCACCAAAGAAATTGGAAGGGAAATGGCGGATGGCTGGACCTGTCGAATGACAGCCCAGAATTACAGCAGCATCTTTTGTTTCTACCCAGTGAGGATAGTAGAAGAGCCAAAGAATGAAGCTAGCAAGCATTGCTCCGAGGAATTGACCAGCAATATAGGGAAGAACAAGAGACCAGCTAATATTACCAATTAAAGCCATACCAATAGTGACAGCAGGATTCAAATGAGCTGCAGACATAAAGCTAGAGCTATATACACCTAACATGACAGCTAGTCCCCAACCAAAAGCAATGGCAATCCAACCGGCACCTTCTGCCTTCGTTTTTTTCAAAGATACAGCACAGACAATCCCGTTACCAAGTAGAATCAGGATAAATGTCCCGATAAATTCTCCAAGGAATTGAACAAAAGTAGAGTTCATATAGATATTCTCCTAAAATTATTTTAAAATATAACCATCAGCTAAAGTAAGGAAGCTCTCAACTTGTTCTTTTTCCCATGCTTCATCTTTCCCCATTTCTTTCGACATCAGTTGGGCGACTTTGGGAGCCATTTCTTTGGCAATTCTTGCATCAAGGAAAAGTGCACGAATCCGACGAGCGAGAACATCATCTAGAGTTTGAGCCATTTCTTCACGGACAGCCCAGATGACTTCAGAACCTGTAAATTCGTATTTTGGGTGAAGAGGTAAGGCTAAAGAAGAGTCTTCATTTTGGAGAGCTAAAATCTTTCCTTTATCAGAACCGTAAACATAGAGCCAGTTTTGACGTTCTCTTTCAGTTGTTTCTTTGGCCCCATGTATTTTCAATGTTCTGGTGATACATTTTTTTTCAGGAAGTTTAGAGGTTTTGATTGCTAAATCAACAGTTTCTTCGGCCATTTGGCGATAAGTTGTCCATTTTCCCCCAGTAATTGTGACCAGTCCTGATTCAGAGGTGAAGAGTTTATGACTTCTTGAAATTTCTTTCGTTTTTTCGCCATCGCCTTCTTTGGGAGCAGCAAGTGGACGTAAACCAGCATAAGCAGTTAAAACATCTTTACGTTCGGGTTTCTTTTCTAAATATTGACCAGCAGTTTCTAAGATGAAATCAATTTCTTCTTCAAGTGGTCGAGGTTCTAAAACGAATTCTGTAAGAGGTGTATCTGTCGTTCCTAAGATTACTTTATTATGCCAAGGGACACAGAACAAGACACGCCCGTCAGAAGTTTTTGGAACCATGATGGCATCTTGACCACCGAGAAATGAGCCGTCAACAATGAGGTGGACGCCTTGTGAAGGACGAACAGAGGGTTTGTGTTCTTTGGTATCCATTGACATAATTTGGTCAACAAAGATTCCTGTAGCGTTGATGATGGCTTTTCCGTGAAGTTCAAATGATTCGCCAGAAAGTTCATCATGAAGTTTAACAGAAGATACTTTTGAGTCCGTTTTAACAAGCTCAGTCACTTTGACATAATTAACTAGTAGCGCACCTTGTTCAGTGGCAGTTTGCATAAGGTTGATAGCCATTCTAGCATCATCGAATTGTCCGTCATAATACATGACTCCTCCGACGAGATGTTCATGTTTGATTTGAGGAATTGCTTCAGCAACTTTTTTCTTAGAATAAATTTTTGATTTTCCAATATTCAATTTACCTGCCAAAGCATCATACATTTTCATTCCGATGCTATAAAATGGTTGCTCCCAAGCTTTGTAATTAGCAATGATAAATTTTTGATTTTTTACAAGATGGGGAGCGTTGCGAGCAAGGCGACCTCTTTCATGTAATGCTTCACGAACAAGGCTGACATCTCCTTGAGCAAGGTAGCGAACGCCACCGTGAACAAGTTTTGTCGAGCGGCTTGAAGTTGATTTTGCAAAGTCACTTTGTTCAACTAGAACTGTTTTATAACCGCGTGATGCGGCGTCAACCGCAACTCCAAGTCCGGTTGCTCCACCACCGATAATAATGAAGTCCCAATCATCGGGATTTGCTTTTAAATATTCAATATTTTTTTGACGAGAGATAGACATCTTGTTACTCCAATTCTAATAAGCGATACATTTATGATACTTTTAATATGATTTATTCAAAAGATCTTGTTGCCTCTACGGCTTTCTTCCAGCCAGAATAGAGTTTATTGCGGCGTTCCTCTTCCATTTGAACGTCAAAACGTTTTCCTTCTTTGGCTGATTCTTTAAGTTCATCAAAATCTTTCCAATAACCAACGGCAAGACCGGCTAGGAATGCGGCACCGAGGGACGTTGTTTCTAAATCTCCAGCTCTTTGAACGGAAGTATTTAAAATATCTGCTTGAAATTGCATGAGATATTCATTATTCGTTGCTCCGCCATCAACTTTAAGAACGGGAATTTCGATTCCTGTATCTTCACCCATAGCACCTAAAATATCACGAACCTGATAGGCAATTCCTTGTAAAGTTGCTTTGATGAGGTCTTTATCTGTTGTTCCTCTAGTTAGTCCAAAGATTGCACCACGGGCGTCTTGGTCCCAATAGGGAGCTCCAAGGCCGACGAAAGCAGGAACCATGTAGATTTCATCTTCATTTTTTGATTCAAGAGCGGCAGCTTCTGAGTCGCTTGCTTTGTCAATAATCTTCAAACCATCGCGTAACCACTGAATAGAAGAACCAGCAACAAAAACAGAACCTTCAAGGGCATAATTGATTTCACCATTAATGCCATAACCGATGGTTGTCAAAAGATTGTTGTGTGAAAGCTGAGGTTTATCTCCTGTGTTCATGACGATAAATGAACCTGTGCCATAAGTATTTTTGACCATGCCAGGTTCAAAGGCCATTTGTCCAAAGAGCGCAGCTTGTTGGTCTCCTGCCATGCCAGCAATTGGAACTTTTGAGCCAAAGAAGTGGTAAGTCTTTGTTAGGCCGTAAACTTCAGAATTAGAAACGGCTTTTGGTAGCATGATTTTTGGAATGTTGAGAAGGTCAAGAATTTCTTGGTCCCATTCTAAAGTATTGATATTGAAAAGCATGGTCCTGCTGGCATTTGAATAGTCAGTGACGTGAACTTTTCCGTCAGTTAATTTGTAGACGAGCCAACTGTCAATCGTTCCAAAGAGAAGTTCGCCTTTTTCTGCACGTTCTTGTGCCCCTTTGACGTGGTCTAGTATCCAGCGAATTTTTGTGGCTGAGAAATATGAGTCGATAATCAATCCTGTTTTTTTATGAAAAAGTTCAGCATGACCGGCATTTTTTAAATCATCAGCAATTGAAGCTGACTGACGAGATTGCCAGACAATGGCGTGATAGATTGGGAGACCAGTTGTTTTATCCCAGACAACGGTTGTTTCGCGTTGATTAGTAATCCCTATTCCGGCGATTTGTTCCGGTTTAATTCCTGATTCAATAAAAGCACCAGCAATGACTGACTGAACAGAATTCCAAATTTCATTGGCATCATGCTCAACCCAGCCTGCTTCTGGAAAATATTGAGTGAACTCTTTTTGGCTTGTTCCGACGTGTTTTCCGTCATGGTCAAAAATAATTGCGCGCGAACTTGTGGTTCCTTGGTCAATTGCCATGATATATTTTTCTGTGGCTTCTAATGGTAATCCCTCAGACATAAGTTTTCCTCCTAATAATTACGACTAAATGTATTCTGTAAACGGTTACTATTATAGTATGATAACAGAAAGATGTCAAGCAAAAAAATCACAAAGTTATGGGGAGATAGTATTTAGTGAGGTTGTAATTGCATGGTATTGTTGAGTTTTTTGGGTTTGGATGAAAAGCTTTAGCTGATTATTTAATAATTTCACAAATTTTTTGGATTAAAACTTCAGTTGTAAGCTATTAATTATAAATTTTGGTAAAATAATTAGAAGAATAGATTGGGAAAGATGCAAAATTTGCAAGGAAAATTATGATTATTTTATTTAATAAACCTTTTGATGTACTGACAAAATTTACCGATAGCGAGGGTCGCAAAACTTTAAAAGATTATATAGAAATACCAAATGTTTATGCGGCAGGCAGATTGGATAAAGATAGTGAAGGTCTACTTTTACTGACAGATGATGGAAAGCTCAATCATTTGCTGACAGACCCCAAATCGAAGTCTTTTAAAACTTATTTAGTTCAAGTTGAGGGAGAATTTTCGATAGAAGCGGCACAAAAATTGGAAAAAGGTGTCTTACTCAAAGATGGTAAAACGCTACCTGCTAAAGTAAAATTAATTGATGAACCTGAGTGGCTTTGGGAACGGACGCCCCCTATTCGAGAGCGAAAAGCAATTCCGACAAGCTGGGTGGAAATTTCAATTAAAGAAGGAAAAAATAGACAGATTAGAAGAATGACAGCGGCGGTAGGCTTTCCAACACTTCGTTTAATTCGCTGGTCAATTGGACAATACACGCTTGGAAATCTAAAATCTGGCGACTATAAAATCATTAAATAATAAAAAAAGGAATCACTTAAGATTCCTTTTTTAGTTTAAAAACTACGCCCGCCACCAGAGCCATCACTGAAACTATTATTGTCAGAAGAAGAACGGGGGATAATGCGGGTTGTAATGAAGGTATTAACTAGAATATCTTCTCGTTGATGAAGTTGTAGATTTCCATTTCGGCCATAATCGTAGCGCCATACGGCATGGGCATCTTTCATTTGATAACGGCGATAGATGGTCCAAACAAAGCCACCGGCAGCAATCAAAGAAATAACAATGGCAATCAAAATTGAGAGAGGTTGGAAACTGCGATGAAAAGTAATCGCTCCTGTTTGACTATTAACGGTATATTTTCTTGTCGTTGGAATTCCTGCTTGATAATATTTGGATACTTGGTCAAAAAATCCAGAGACAGCCTGATAGTAATTATCAGATGACAATTCGGGTTGGACAATATCTAAAGTCTTTTCAATTCGGCTAGAAGGCAGATAATACTTAAGGTTTCCTGTGGCCCAAATGTAGACTTTACGCAGGTTCATGTTAATGACAAGAACGACACCATTATTTTTAGCTCCTACTTTGTCAGCCAGAAAGGTTTTTGCCATTTGACTTGCTGATGTTGAACTGTCAGTAGTCACCACAAAAACACCTGCTTTGGTTTGATTTGCTAATTGCTGGGCCTCTTGCTCAAGGAGTGTAACATTCACTCCTAAAAGTTGAAAATTGTCCTCAATTCCCGACTGAAAAGTTGCCGCAGAAGTTTTTGGAGTGATCAGTAAAAAGAAGAAGCTAAGGAAAAATAGGGAAAAGATAATTATTTTTTTTCTCATGATAGCAGATACCCCACAATGATTCCAAGAAGAAGGACGAGCATAAAGATTCCAATCGCAACTGTCCAAAGTTTTTTCTTATCAATTGGTAAAAGTCCGGCAACTTTACCGGTTTGACCATTCATGGCATAGTAAAAGAGTCGGTCATTTCCTGCTTCTTTGTAAGTCACTAGCCAGATTGGGAGCAGAACATAATCTTCATCTAAACTTTTAATCTGCTGGTTACTTTGTAAGTTACTGACAGAAGTATAGCCAACAATTGTTGATTCCATCAGTCCATCAGCATATTGACGAAATTCTCGTTCTACATTTTCTTTCATGTCAGGAAATTCAATATCTCTTTTTTCGGTTAAAAAGCCAGAAAGATATTGATTTTTAAAAGGAATAGCAGCAGTCATTTCAAAAGGTTGAACAGCACCAACCATTTTATCTGACAGATTTTTTTTCAAGGCATTTTTGATTAAATTTTTGAAAGCTGTATCTCCACCACGTTGAATCTCATACTGGGAGTGTTCGGTGTATTCAGTATCTCCGACAATCCAAACGCGTAAGTTGGTTGCTTGTGCTGAAATTCCACCAGATAATTCAGCATCAACGGCCCAATAAGGAAAATAAACGCCTGACAGATTTTGAATTTGTTTTTTGTCAAAAAAGGCTTTGGGCACAAATTTTTTCTTACCCACCCAGTCTAAAAATTGTTCTTCAGCCGCTTTTCTCTCAATTTGAAAAGGGAGTATTTTTTCGGGAAGGAATTTACCTGATAAACGTTCGTTCAGAACAACAGGATTATGGCAATAATAGCACCAAGTTGAAGCAGTTGTAGCGTCAGTAACGATTTCGGCACCGCAAGAAGGACATAAAAAGAGTCCAATTTCTTCATCAGCAGTCTCATCAGTACTTTCAGAGTTACTGACAGTTTCGTCAGTAGAAAAATCATCGGTTTGATTAGTTTTATCGTGCTCCGTTGGGAATGGTGTGGGGTCATCAGTAACTTTTGCCGCCTCTTGTTTGGCTTCAAAGTCAGAAACTTCTTGTTCAGTAAAGGTTGAGCCACAATATTCACAATGGAATTTTTGATTTTTAGGTTCAAATAGTAGTGGCCCCCCACAATTTGGACATTTATGTGTAAGAACTTGGCTTTCGCTCATCGTTTCTCCTTACTTTATGATATGAATTCTGCTCAGCCAAAAAGAATTGAAATAAAACTAGCTCTTACGCTATGAAAAGTTTTATTCAGGACTTTTAGTCATTTGAATTCAGTTCAGAAAATTAGAATTTAAAAATATATATTCTTGAAAATACGCAAAGACAAGCAGCCCTAACTTAGGACTACTTTATCTTATAAGGATATATCAATTGGTTTAAAGAGCTTTAGCGACAAAGGGTTTGCCACATTCAGGACAGAATTTAGGGACGCCATTTGCTAAATTAACAACTGCCCCACATTCGTTACAAGCCATGTTTAATTCAGGTATGACAGGAGTAGCTGACGGTTTTGCTTGCCCACAATTTGAGCAGAACTTACCAGTATTTTTTGTATTACACTCGGGGCAAGTCCAAGTATCTGCCTTATTTTCTGCTTGAGATTCCATTTGTGCTTGATTGGTTTGTGAAAAACCAGCAAGATTTTGTCCACCCATATTCATGCCCATAAAGGCATTTGCTGCACCTCCGGTGTTTGAGCCAGCTGCTTCAAGACCACGAGCGACAGCCCCTTGCACAAAACCTTCACGGATGGATGGGTCACCAAGCATTGCCCCTTGATTACGCATGTTAATCAATTTTTGACTGTCATCAGTATAAGAAATACTTGCCACGGCAACAGAAACAATTTCCATGCCACGTAATTTTTTCCAATCCTCATCAAGAACAGAAGCCATGTACTTGCTGAGCTCCATGCTTTTCGATGTTAAAAATGAAACACGTTCACCTTGAGCAGAATACTGATTGATTGACGTATTTAATGCCGTTAAAAATTCAGCCAGATACTGGTCGTTGATTTCTTGAATTTCCACATGATCAGCATTTTTAGGAATGACATTGGCATAAAAAGCTAATGGGTCAGTAATTTTAATTGAGTAAGTTCCGTGTGTACGTAAGAAAAGCTCCGCATTATAAAAATTATCAAAGTATTGGAGAGGAGTTGCTGTGCCAAATTTAATGCCTTTGATTTCTTGAAGATTGACATAATAAACTTCTTGTTTTTGAGGAGTTGTTCCACCAAATTTGAAACGGAAGAAACTTTCTTGAATCGAATCACGTAAATCACCATTGAAAAGACTTGGTGCAGTATCATTTTTGACGGTATAATAACCCGGTTCGGCAGTATAGTCAATGATTTTACCACCATCAACAAGAATCATCATCATATTTTCATAAACGTGAACAACAGAACCGTCAGTTATCACATCTTCGGTTCCTTTGCGATTAGAACCACGTTTTGCATCTTTTCTCACCTTGATTCCCTTAGTGAAAACGGTTTGGTCTGACATTTCATTTGGCTCAATGACCTCAAGCCATTGGTCAGCCAAAGCCCCACCGAGTGAACCTGTTGCAGCTTTAATAATTCCCATGTATACTTTTACAAACAAATTCAAGACACTCAATGTTACGAGTGACCGAATTTGTCTTCCTTTCCTTTAGTGAATAGCTAGGCTATTTGACTTAATTATATCAAATTTATTTGATGAAGCCTACCAATTATTTGAAAATTTACTAAAATCAGACTAAAGTAGGAATTTATTGATTCTCTCTTGTTTATTTAAATAAATTTTTATATCATAGGACTAAAAAGTTAAGACTTGCATTTTATGAGATTTATAGATATAATAGACAAGTTATAACTTTCGTACAGATAACATAAATTATGTTGAATTATACAGAGGCGAAATTATTATTCTAGAATAATAATTTCGCCTCTTTTTGTTTAGTTTTAGGAGATTTTATTGCATGAATAAAAACAACCATTTCCACTTATTAGGGGCAGTGATTGCTACAG